>Ga0208586_1000052_pt1 | contig 43854 bp, 47 predicted proteins | sample NGESurshal072012_6_FD_184471 | JGI IMG/M metagenome (GOLD analysis project Ga0208586, IMG submission 184471) | Arctic peat soil microbial communities from Barrow, Alaska - NGEE Surface sample 53-3 shallow-072012 (SPAdes) | ecosystem: Environmental > Terrestrial > Soil > Wetlands > Peat ... | reverse complement strand
AGCGGTGCCACTATGGGAGATGTGACCTCTGTCAATCAGCCGTTGGCGAATCGCAACGGTGCCGCCATCGACGAAGAGTTGGATCCCCATTCAGTGCACCTACATTGGCTGTTGCTCCTTCTGGCCACGCTCTGGACGCTCATCATCGTTGTGGTCGTCTTCTGGTATCACGTCGCGGAACCAATCGGTGTCTTGTCAATCACCGTCAATGGCCACACCTACACCGGCAATCCTCCCGCACTGACGCTGTTCGAGAAAGACGGAGTGTCCTCGCTCACCATTGTGATTGTTCCACTGGTGGGACTCCTCGTGGGAGCGGCAAGTCTTGAGGTGCGAACGCGACGTCGCACGAGTGCGCAAGGTGCAGCGGCACTCATCGTGGGTGCGTGCCTCGCGCTCTTCTCACTGTTCGGACTGTTGTGGGGCGTTGCCAGCATCGGCGTCGTCGGCGCACTCGTCATCCTCTCGGCCCGTTCCCTCAAGACGGTGCATGCCGACGAGCTCGCGTCGTAGCAACGCACGACCAATCGATGCAACGTGGAAAGAATCAGTGCGTTGCGTGAAAGGCGAGCAGCGTCTCGTACGTGGCATCGCGGTCGCCGGGGTTCCCGGCCATCGACGCGGAGAACTCCGTCGTCCCCGCTGCCTCCAACGCATGCAGTTGTTCGAGGACCTGCTCGTGGGTCCCGAAAAGCCCGACGTCAGCGGGTCCCTCTGCGCCTTCGCGGTCGAGCATCGCACGATAACTCGGTAGTTGGCCGTAGATGGCGAGCGTCTTATTCACGTTCTCGCGCGTGTCGCCCACGTCGTTAGTCACGGAGATCGGCAAACTGCACACGACGCGCGGCGTTGGTTTTCCCGCCCTCTCCGCGGCGGCGTTAATCGTGGGTACGACGTGTTCGGCGATCGTCTTGACGCCGGTCATCCAGGTGAGCGTGCCATCGGCGTAGGTGCCGGCCATCTCAAGCATCTTGGGAGCGAGCGCGGCCATCAAGAGGCTAGGCGTCTCGACGTCCTTTGGGCCGAGGGGCCCGAACGTCGTCGCGCCCACACGTTCTCCAGTGACGTCAATCTTTTCGCCTCGAAGCATTGGCGCCAACGCGTCAAGGTACTCACCCATGTAATGGGCCGGTCGCTCGAAGGAGAGGTGCCACAGGTTCTCAACCGAGACCTTGTGTGAGAGTCCTATGCCGAGTGAAAGTCGTCCCCCGATGGCGTCTTGGACCGTGCGAGCCTGCGCCGCCAGCATCGTCGGGTGGCGGGTCTGAATTGGGACGACGGACGTGCCGAGGTCGAGGTCACGCAGTTCATGGCCGACAATCGCGAGCACGGTCAGCGTGTCGGGGCCGAAAATCTGCGACGACCACATTCGAGTGAAGCCCTTCGCTCGAAGTTGTGTGGCGCGCTCGAGCGTCTTTTCGACCGGCCCTTCGACGTCGAGTCCAATAGCGATCTCCACGCGAGCCTCCTTCACCGACCGGTATCGTTACGGTCGTGTTGAACGACTTCCAACCTATCGGACCAGTTGCCGTAGGGGTCGTGGGTGCGGGACAGTTGGCCCGGATGATGGGCGAGGCGGCGCGCGCAGCAGGAGTGACCTTGACGGTGCTGGCATCATCCCTCGATGATTCGGCGTTGGCAACGAGTGAGGCATCGATCATTGGCGAACCCACGGACATGGCGGCGCTCGAGCAACTCGCCGAGGCCGTGGACGTCGTCACATTCGACCACGAACTCGTCGACCTCGAGCAGATCGCAGCTCTTGAAGCCGGTGGCGTGGTGGTGCGTCCGAACGCACACGCACTGAAATGCGCGGTGGACAAGGGGTACCAACGCAAGACTTTCGACGGCGCCGGCATTGCGGTACCCCGGTTCATTGTCGTCGCGTCCGCGAGTGACCCTCTTCTCAACGGCTTCCTCGACAGCGTCGGAACTCCGGTCGTGAAATCGGCTCGGGGCGGCTACGACGGTCGCGGTGTTCGGTTCCCCGCCAGTCGCGCCGAGACGCTCGAGGTCATTAACGAGATGACCTCGTTCGGGTCCGTGGTCGTTGAAGAGCGACTGAATCTACGGGCCGAACTCGCGCTGGTTGCCGTACGGGGGGTGCACGGCGAATACGCGTCATACCCATTGGTCACGACGGTGCAGTCAAGAGGTATGTGCATTGAAGTCCGGTTCCCCGCCGAGGTGGACGAGAGCACTGCGCACGAAGCGACCCGACTGGGGCGCAAGATCGCCAACTTGATCGATGCCGTCGGTGTCGTCGCTATTGAGTTCTTCTTCACCGATCGAGGACTGATCGTGAATGAGATCGCGCTACGGCCCCATAACTCGGGCCACTGGACCATCGAAGGCGCGCGAACCAGTCAATTCACCAATCATCTCCTCGCCGTCAGTGGCCAGAAACTTCAATCGACCGAGCCGGTCGCACCTGCGGTCGTGATGGTCAACGTGGTCGGCGCCGACGAACCGAGTTCGCTCGAAGCCGCGCAAGGTATTGCCGGCGTCCACGTGCACGACTATGGCAAGTCGTGGCGTCCAGATCGCAAACTCGGCCACGTCACGGTGGTGGGTGACGATCCCCATGCGGTGCACGTGACAGCATGGGAAGGCGCGCGCGCGTACGGAACGAGAACTCGGGAGAGCTAGTGCAACCATTGGTCGGCATTGTGATGGGCAGCGCGTCGGACCACGAGATCATGAACGACGCCGCCACGCTGCTCGAGCGCTTTGCGATCCCCTTTGAGATCCACGTGGTGTCCGCCCACCGCACGCCCGAAGCAATGATTGCGTACGGGCTGAGTGCCCGCGGTCGAGGCCTCAAGGTCCTCATCGCCGGCGCGGGGGGGGCCGCGCACTTACCGGGAATGCTCGCCGCAGTCACCACCCTGCCGGTCATTGGCGTGCCCGTCGCGCTGGCCCGCCTCGATGGGATGGACTCGCTGCTGTCAATCGCCCAAATGCCGCGTGGCGTGCCCGTGGGAACCGTGGCGATTAATGGCGCGACCAACGCTGGGCTGCTCTGTGCGCGCATTCTCTCCCTCGGTGATGCGGCACTGAGTGCTGCCCTCGAGGAGTACCGCTTGGAGTTGGCCAGTCAGGCCACCCAGCAGGACCGCGAGCTACCAAGAAGTTAACGACATTCTTAAAAACGCGCCACGCGAATTCGTTCGCGGGCGAGGCGCGTCGGCCCCTAGTCTGGTCAAGGAAACAAGGAGGCCCCCATGGGTATCATGAAGCGCGTCAGCACACTCTTTCAGGCGAAGGCGAACTCCGCCCTGAACAAGGCGGAGGACCCCCGCCAGACGCTCGACCTTTCGTACGAACAGCAGCTCGACAACCTCACTAAGGTGAAGCGCGCCGTCGCCGACGTCGCCACCGCACGCAAGCGCGTCGAAATCCAGGCCGAGCAACTGAAGAGCCAGGGCGACAAGTTGGCCGAGCAGGCCAAGGCCGCCCTCGGACAGAACAACGAGCCACTGGCTCGCGAGGCACTCTCGCGGCGACAGGCCATCACCGTGCAGCTCGCCGACCTCGAAACCCAGCACGCCACCATCGTCGACCAGGAGCAGAAGCTCACCGACACCGCGCAGCGACTCCAGACTGAGGTCGAGGCCTTCCGCACGAAGAAAGAGACCATCAAGGCGACGTACACCGCGGCGGAGGCATCGGCCCACATCTCTGAGGCCGTCAGTGGTATCTCAACGTCAATGGGTGACGCCGGCGCCGCCATGCAACGAGCCCAGGACAAGGTGGCCGAGATGCAAGCGCGCAGCGGTGCGCTCGACGAGCTGCTGGCCTCGGGAGCACTGACCGATCTCACGAGTACCAACGACGACATCCAGGCACAACTCAACAAGGCTCAGGGCACGTCAGACATTGACGCGCAGCTCGCGGCGTTGAAGTCACAGGTCGGCTCTGGCGCCTCGACGGAGCTCGCGTCAGGTGACGCTTCGCCGGCCGCTGACGCTGCGCCGTCGACAGAGGGCGCTCAATAATGGCCAAGTCCAAGATTGAGGGTGACAAGGGGCTGAACGTACGAATGTTCATCACGGGCCTAGCGCTCGTGATTCTTTACGTCATCATCATCACTGTCTTAATCAACGTCGGTGTCCAGTTCGGCGTCGTCATTGTCATCGCTGCGGCACTGATCTTCTCCCAGTACTACTTCTCGGACAAGATCGCGATGTTCTCGATGCACGCGAAAGAAGTGACGCCCGAACAGGAACCTAAGCTTCACCAGATCGTGGATCGACTCTGTCTTCTCGCGGACATGAAGAAGCCGCGCGTCGGCGTCGCCGAGATGGACATTCCCAACGCGTTTGCCACCGGCCGCAGTCCTAGCCACGCGGTGATTTGCGCGACGAGGGGCTTGATGAACCGTCTCAGCGACGAAGAGCTTGAGGCGGTGCTGGCGCACGAGTTGAGCCACGTCGCGCACCGCGACGTGGCGATCATGACCATCGCTTCAGGTGTTGGCATGCTGGCCGGACTGGTCAGTCGAATCGCTCTGTGGAGCACGGTGCTCGGTGGTGGCGGTCGTGGCAAGAGCGGTCAGCAACTCGTTCTCCTGGAACTCGCGACCTTCCTGATTTCGATTGTGATCTACATCATTTCCTTCCTCTTGACGATGGCGCTGTCGCGCTACCGCGAACTCGCCGCCGACCGTTCCGGCGCGATTCTCATTGGCAAGCCCAGCGTGCTCGCGAGTGCGCTCGTGCACATCACCGGTGATATGGGAAAGATTCCCCGTACCGACCTGCGCAAGGCCGAAGGCATGAATGCCTTCTTCTTCGCTCCGGCACTGGCCGGCAAGACGGCGGCTTCGTTGTTCTCAACGCACCCGTCGCTGGAAGTGCGACTCGACCAGCTCAACAAGCTCGAGCGCGAACTCAACGGCTAGTGGGTTTTCGCGACGCGATGTTTGGTCGCACCAAACAAGTGGCTCCAAAGCTCGACGGCCTCTTCGCGCTGCCTTCAGCGGCGCTCACGTTGCAAACCGAATTGGACCTCGTCACGTCGGGCAACGCTGGTCTCTGTTTCAAGGCCGGGAGCGGCGAGAGTTCGATCACGACCGACGACGAAGTCATTCAACTCCTCAACTTTGATGACAAGACGGGCACCGTCAAGATCACGACCGACGATCTGGGTTTCAAATGGCTGGTGGTGAACGACCCCGAGCTCGACGGTCTGGTGACGCGGATCCACGGCGCGAATACCACCATGGTCGAACACGGACTCGGCCCGCGCCTGCTCTGTGCGGTCTTTGGCTTCGTACCCAAGACACCGCCCGGCGACGGATCGGTACGGCTCGTCTACCTGTTGAAGCAAGGAACGTTCTATCCCTTCGCACCGACCGGGCCGGCCCAACGCGACAACGAACTGGAACTTCGCGTCCGGTCGTTCATCGGAGACGACCTTCCAATGGAGAAGGACCTGTCACGTTGGATGGCGCTCTGGAACCTCCCGGTCACCTGAGGATCGAAGCGAACTCGCCGCTCAACAGAGAATCAAGAATGTTGGCGTAGTCGAGGTCCAAGTGGGTGAGTCCGCTTCGGTCGTGCGTCCATAGTTCGAAACGAAGGTGTCGATAACCAATCGTGATGATCGGATGGTGGTCGAGTTCGTCAGCCGTCGCAACCAGCGACTCGACGATCGTCACCGAACTCGGGTAGTCGACCGTGTCGAACTCTCGAATCAAGTGACCTTCTTCGAGGCGCCACGTCGGATGCTCGGCTAGCCACTCCCCCACGACAGCCTCGTCCAATCGTGGCGGACGGCTCACGGGTGCGTCATGTCCGCTGGTACGACCGCAGCGTCAAACTCCTCGCCGCTCAACAGTTCCAGGGCGACCACCGCTTCGCGCAACGTGGTTCCTTCCTTGTGCGCCTTCTTCGCGACGAGCGCCGCATTGTCGTAGCCAATGGAGGGCGCGAGCGCAGTGACCAGCATGAGCGAGTCGTTGAGGTGCTGCGCAATTCGCTCGACATCTGGTTCGATTCCCTCGATGCAGAATTCACGGAAACGGTCACAGGCATCGGTCAGCAAATCAATCGAATTGCAGAAATTGTGAATGAGTACCGGCTTGCAGACGTTCAATTCGAGATTGCCGCGCGATCCGGCGTTGGTCACGGCGACGTCGTTGCCAAAGACCTGAACACCAACCATGATCATGGCCTCACACTGGGTCGGATTCACCTTGCCCGGCATGATCGAACTTCCCGGCTCATTCTCGGGGAGTATCAACTCGCCGAGTCCCGATCGTGGACCAGAACCGAGCCAACGCACGTCATCGGCGATCTTCACCAGACTCGCGGCGAGCGTCTTAATCGCACCGTGCGCGAAGACCAATGCATCGTGCGCAGCGAGCGCAGCGAACTTGTTCGGCGCCGTAACGAAGGGCTTGCCCGTCAGCGCCGCGATGACGAATGCGACACGTTCACCGAACTCTGGATGCGTATTGAGACCAGTACCGACCGCCGTTCCTCCGGCCGCCAGTTCACAGATGCCTGGAAGCACCAGTTCGAGTCGTTCAAGGTCCGCGTCGAGTTGCGCCACGTAGCCTGAAAACTCTTGGCCCAGTGTGAGTGGCACCGCGTCCATCAGATGCGTTCGACCAATCTTGATGATGCCCGCGAATGCCTCGACTTTGAGGTTAAGCGCATCACGAAGTCGCGTCACCGAAGGAACCAAACGTTCCGTAATCTCTGCCACTGCGGCAATGTGCATCGCGGTCGGAAAGGTGTCATTGGACGACTGCGACATGTTGACGTGATCGTTTGGGTGCACCGGTTCTTTACTGCCCTGGACTCCGCCGGCCAACTCAATCGCGCGATTGGAGATGACTTCGTTGACGTTCATGTTCGTCTGGGTGCCAGAGCCGGTCTGCCAGATTCGCAGCGGAAATTCATCGGCGAGCAGACCATCGATGACTTCGCGCGCCGCTTGTTCAATGAGGGCCGCTCTCTCTGCGTCCAATTTTCCCAGGTCACGGTTGACCTGCGCGGACGCGAACTTGAGTATGCCGAATGCGCGGATCAGCGCCGGTGGCATGGTCTCGTGTCCAATGGCGAAATGATGAAGGCTCCGCTCAGTCTGCGCGCCCCAGTAGTGAGCCGCCGGGACTTCAATCATGCCCATCGAGTCGGACTCGATACGAACGTCCGTCATGAGTGGTCCTCTACCTTCCCGCGGCGTTTTTCTTCACGGCCTTTTTAGCGCCCGCAACTTTCTTCGCGGCACTTTTCTTCACGTCGGTCGACTTCTTGGCGGCCGACTTCTTGACAGAGGAGGACTTCTTTACCGCGGACTTTTTGGCAGCGGAGGATCTCTTCACCGCTGACTTCTTGGCCACACCAGTTTTCTTCGCAACGGTCTTCCGCGCCGCGCTCGACTTCTTTAACGCACTCTTCTTGGCGGCCGAGGTCTTCTTCGCGGCCGACTTCGCGGTCTTCTTGACCGCGGCGGATTTCTTCGCGGCCGACTTCTTGACCGTGCCCTTCTTCTTTGCTGCGGTCTTCTTCGCGGCCGCCGACTTCTTGGTCGCACTCTTCTTCACGGCGGCGATCTTCTTGGTGGCGGTCTTTTTAACAGCGGCGATCTTCTTCGGCAACTCCTTCTTCACGACGGCGATCTCCTTGGCTGCGACTTTCTTCACGGCGGCAATCTTCTTCGGCAACTCCTTCTTCACGGCGGCAATCTCATTCGAGGCAAAATCCTTCACCGCGTCGATCGTGTCCGACGCTGTGTCCGAGGCAGCCTCTTTCGTTGTCTGGATGTCACCTTCATTGGCAATGTCCATGGTCGCATTCTCCTTTGAGGTTTTGCCTTTACTCGGCGTCGTTGCACTCTTTGATGCACCGTCGTACAGTTTGATGCCGACTTCGACGACCTTGCGCGCGGCGATCACGTCTTCCGCACGCGGACCGTCACCTGATCCCGGCACTTCTAAAAGCAGGGGTAGGTCACGAATCTGTGGGTGGCCAACGAGCGGCGCAAGACCCTTCGTGCCGATCGTGCCTTCGTCGATATTCGCGTGGCGATCGCGGTTACCACCGAGTTCGATCTTCGAGTCGTTCAGATGGAAGCATCGCAGTCGCGAAATTCCAATGCGATCATCGATATCTTTCACGAGTGCGTTCGTGCCCGCAATCGTGGAGTAGTCGACACCACTGGCCCAAAGGTGCTGGGTGTCAATACAGATGCCGAGGCGCTCGTCACCGCCGCACGCGTCAATCAGCGCTTGAATCTCATCGAGGCTTCGCCCGACCGTCCCGCCAGTTCCCGCGGCATTTTCAATGAGAATGGGACAGTCTTTGACGCCGGGTGGCGCTTGGTCGGCGGTGTCGAGCGCACGTTCAAACGCTTCGGAGATCTGTTTGATGACTGTCTCGAAGCCCGCGCCCAGGTGCGATCCGACGTGCAAGACGACGCCCGATGAGGCCATGCCACGTCCCACCGACAGATTGCTAATCAGACAATCGACGGACTTTTGATAGAGCACGGGGTCCGGGCTCGCCAGATTGATGAGGTACGTCGCGTGACAGAACGTGTCGGTGATTGACGGATGATTGGCTTGCGCTTCGCGGTAGTTCGCCAGCACTTCTGGTGCGTACTGCGACGGTTTCCACATTCGAGGACTCTGCGTGAATATCTGGACTGACGTCGCCCCGATCTCGACGCCCGCTTCGAGCGACGGTACGAGCTTGCCGCCACCGCGTACGTGTGCACCAATGTTCATTACAGTAAAACTACCTTCTATCCACCCCCGTACGTCAGGTCGACCGTGTCCGATTCCTTCACTCCAGCAGCGCGAGCCCTCTTCGCCAAGAAGGTGCTCGCCCACATCGCGAGTCTCGACGCCGACGGTCACCCGCACGTCACGCCGGTCTGGGTCGAACTCGATGGTGACGACATCGTGATCAATACCGCGCTCGGTCGCGCTAAGGCCCGCAACCTCGCGAACGACGCCCGAGTTGCGGTTTCGATCGTCGATCCCGATGACAACAGCGGCGTCATTGCCGTGCGCGGCACCGTGACCGGATTCACCACGATTGGCGCTGACGAGGTCATCGACCGGCTGGCGATGAAGTACACCGGCGAGGAGTCGTACCCCTTTCGTCGCGAGGGCGAAGTTCGCGTGACGGTACGCATTACGCCTGAGCGCATATCAATGCAGCCGAAATAGCGGCTACTCGAAGTCCGTTCGTTCACCGAACGCCAGGGATTCGTTCGAAGAGGCGGTGAGCACGGTCTCTCCCAGTCGCAGTTCAGAGCCGTTGAAACTCCACACGTCGATTGACGTCGGCGGCGCGGGGCGGTTGTAGGCGCCGCGAATGGTCGCCACGTCATTGGCAACGTTCACTTCGTCGTTGGTGAGCAGTGCCCGCACGACATCAGCGTGGGCCGAAGCATCGAGACCTTGCTCGATCACGACCTGACCAATCTGCAGTAGCCAACTGAGCGTTGCAACATCACGCGCCGCTAACTGCGCCGAATAGTCCTCTGAGAGAACGAGCCACAGTCCGAGCGGCCGCTCCACGCGGTCACGAAGCGCGGCGACGGCAATGACCGTGTCGGCGTCGCTACAACCAAAGACGACAGAGTGGTCGCTGACGTAGCCGGCCACGTCGTCGAGTTGCGCCAGCGGAGCGAGGAGTCGTGCCAGCGCCATGACCTAGGGCTGCAGGTCCTCTTTGGGCAGCTTCTCAATGTTGACGTCGCGGAAGGTCAAGATCCTCACCGACGGCACAAAACGGGCCGACCGATACATGTCCCAGACCCAGGCGTCGTGCAGGGTGACTTCGAGGAGCGTGGGGGTCCCGGTGGAGCGAACTTCGATCGCGACGTCGTTGGCGAGGTAGAAACGGCGATCGGTCTCAATCGCGTAGTTGAACATGCCAACTACCGCTTTGTATTCCTGAACCAGCGCGAGTTCCAGCGTCGATTCGTAGTCGTCGAGCTCCTCTTCGCCCACGCGCTATTGCGCGCGTTCGGTTACGCGAAGCTCCTTGATCTTGGCGGCTTTTCCGCGCAGATCACGCAGGTAGTAGAGCTTGGCGCGACGTACGTCCCCGTAGGAGTCGACTTCGATTTTGGCAATCGTGGGCGCGTGCACGGGGAAGGTGCGCTCCACGCCGACGCCGAAACTGATCTTGCGAACGGTGAAGGTCTCGTGCACACCCGAACCCTGGCGGCGAATGACCACGCCCTGGAAGATCTGGACGCGCTCGCGGGTGCCCTCAACAACGCGGACGTGGACCTTCAGGGTGTCACCGGTACGAAATGAGGGGATGTCGTCGCGAAGCGAGTCGCGGTCGATGAGGTCGGTCGGATTCATGTGAGCGGTCCCTTTCGGATCACTGAGGCTTTAGAAGTTTAGCCGGTGTGCCCGTTCCCTTCCAACAAAGGGAATTCGGCCATTACTGCCAGGTCGACGTCACTGAGGCCGCCGCGCAGTTCGATCAGGTCCGCTCGACGCGCCACGGTGCGGTGCAACGCCTGGGCCCGGCGCCAACGACCGATTCGCGCGTGATCGCCCGAGCGCAGTATTTCGGGCACGCCAAGCCCTCGAACCTCGGCCGGCTTCGTATAGTGCGGGTACTCGAGCAGTCCGTCACTGAAGGTCTCGTCGACACTCGATTCGTCGTTGCCGAGCGCCCCGGGCAGGAGCCGCACCACCGATTCGATCACGCAGAGGGCCGCGAGCTCGCCACCGGCCAGGACGTAATCCCCAATCGAAATCTCGTCGTCGACCACGAGGTCGATGACCCGCTCATCGAAGCCCTCGTAGCGACCACAGAGCAGCGCGAAGCCGTTCAAGGCGCTCAACTCCTTCGCGACCGCGTGCGTGAGGCGCCGACCCGACGGCGTCAGCGCAATCAGTGGACGAGCGATCTCGGGGTGGTCGTCCAGAGTCTGAAGAATTGGTTCGGCGCGCAGGACCATGCCCGCACCACCGCCAAAGGGCGTGTCGTCGACCGTTCGGTGCACGTCACTGGTGGCGTCACGAAAGTCGTGGACGTGTAGCTCCCATACGTGACGCTCCATGGCGCGACCAAGCACTGACGTCGTGGCGTACTGGGTCACCGCGTCAGGGAAGAGAGTCAGCACGTCGACGCGCAGCGTCATTCGAAAAGCCCGTCAGGGACATCAACGTCGACGCGGACGTTCGCGTCGACGTTGGTCACGAAGGTGAGCGGCACGAGCGCGCCACTGTCGAGCACAAGGAGGTCACTGGCGGGATTCGCTTCGACTCCGGTCACGACGCCTCGTCGTATACCTTGCGCGTCGAAGACTTCCGCGTCGTAGAGCTGATCGATCCAGATGACGCTCTCGTCCTCGAGTCGCGGGGCCGACAGCACGACGCCTCGCCAACGCTCGGCCTCTTCGCGAGAATCGATGCCGTCGAAGGTAACAATGAAGCAACGCTGGTGGGCGCCCGATGCCCGCACGGTCAGTATCCCTCGATCAGTCGTGAGTTCACTGCCCGGTGCAAGACGCTCGGTTCGGTCGGTCCAGAGGTCCACGAGGACCTGACCCTTGAGACCTTGCGCTTTGATAATCCGCCCGACTTCGAGCGTGGGGCGCTCGGTGGCGCTCACGACTAGTCGACGATGTCGACGGAGGTCGTCACGCCATCGCGTGCGCCGGCGGCACCCACGAGGGCGCGAATTGCTTGCGCGGTGCGACCTCGACGACCGATGATCCGGCCCATGTCATTGGCACCAACACTCAGCGAGAGGATGACCTTGCCCTGGCGTTCGCTGACGTCGACCGAGACCGCGCTCGGGTCCTCGGCGAGGGACGTCGCAATGAACTCGAGCACGGCAGTTGCCGTGGCAGCACTGGGGGCGGCGTCGAAGTTCTCATTGACGTCGTCGTCGTACCCGTCGTCAATTGTGTTGACATCGCCGGCGACGTAGTCGTCATTAACGTCGCTCACTGTGGCGCCTTGGCGGCCTTGGCGGCTTCGAACATGTCGAGGGCGCCGCTGGTCTTGAGCAATTTGGCGACGCGCTCGGTGGGCTGGGCACCCTGTTGGAGCCAACGCAGGACTTTCTCGTTGTCGATCAGGGTGACCGTCTCGGGCTCGGCAGCGGAGAGGCCACGGGGCTGGTAGGTACCGACGATCTCGAGGAATGCGCCCGAACGGGCCCGACGGCTCTCCGCCGCCACCACGCGATAGGTCGGTTGCTTCTTTTTTCCCATTCGCACCAAACGAAGTTTCACAGCCACGACGAAATTCCCTTCAAACCTTTTGCTCCGGTCCACCGGAACTGGGCGAGTTACCCGAGCGTCAAAGTTTAGCGTTGTTTGGGGGGTGTGACCCTCCCGCCCTTCTTCTTCTTGTTTTTGCCACCACCTCCACGCGTCGCTTGCGCACCGGCGTTCATGCCCGCTCCGAGCGCTTCGAAGCCCGGTGGCAGTTGCTCGCGTTGCGCGCTGACTTTGGCGGCCATGTTCGCCATTCGACCCATACCGCCAGGCATCTGGGGCATGTTCCCACCACTCATCTGCTTCAGCATCTTTCGCATCTCATTGAACTGCTTCAAGAGTTGGTTGACGGCACCGACAGAAGTACCCGAACCCCTGGCGATTCGGCTCCGGCGCGAACCGTCGATGATGACGGGCTCGCGTCGTTCTCGCTTGGTCATGGAGTGGATGATGGCTTCGATCTTGCTCAGTTCGTTCTCATCCACATTGCTCGCGGCGTTGCGCATCTCTTTGGTGACGCCGGGCATCATCTTCATGATGCCCCCGAGTGAACCCATCTTGCGCACCTGGCCCATCTGAGTGAGGAAGTCATCGAGCGTGAACGTTCCGCTCATCATTCGTCCGGCACCTTCGGCCAAGACGTCGGCGTCCATGCGTTGTTCGGCCTGCTCAATGAGCGAGAGCACGTCACCCATACCGAGTATTCGCGACGCCATCCGGTCCGGGTGGAACAGTTCGAAATCGGCCATCTTCTCACCGGTCGATGCAAAGACAATCGGACGGCCCACGACGCCGCGCGCGGACAGCACCGCGCCGCCGCGCGCGTCGTAGTCGAGCTTGGTGACGATGATGCCCGACAGCTCCAGCGTCTCGTGGAAGGCCCGCGCGGTCTGCACGGCGTCTTGACCGGTGACGGCATCGATGACGAGGAAGGTGTAGTGCGGTGACGTGGCGGCGGAGATGTCTTGCACCTCGTCCATCAGGGCTTCGTCAATCGAGAGTCGTCCCGCGGTGTCGATGATGACGACGTCGCGCCCAAGACGAGTCGCTTCGGCGAGCCCCTTTCGCGCAACTTCGAGGGGACTCGACGTCTCGGAGAAGACGTCGACCCCGACCTGCGTACCGAGTACGCGCAGTTGCTCGACGGCGGCCGGTCGCTGGAGGTCTGCCGCGATCAGGTACGGCTGGCGACCCTGCTGCTTGAACCACAGGGCCAACTTGGCTGCGGTGGTGGTTTTGCCCGCGCCCTGGAGCCCGGCGAGCAACACGACCGTCGGCGGTTTCGACGCGTAGGTGACCTTCAGTGCCGAGCCGCCGAGGACTTCGATCAGCTGTTCGTTGACTGCTTTGATGACTTGTTGGCCGGGCGCGAGGTTCTGATTCAGCGATTCGCCACTTACGCGTTCGCGCACAGCGTCGAGGAACGCACGGACGACGCCCAGTTCGACGTCGGCCTCGAGCAGGGCCGCACGGACCTCGCTCAGTGCCTCGTCGAGATTGGCGTCACTTAGTCGGCCGCGTGAGCGCAGCGACGTACCGAGGCGCTCAAAACGTTCACTGAGGTCATCAAACATTGTCTGGTCAGGCTACCGCTAGGTGTCGAGGAGCGAATCGACGAAGGCCTCTGGTTCAAAGACAATCAAGTCGTGCACGCCTTCACCAATGCCCACGTACTTAACCGGGATATTCAGGTCGCGTTCGATCGCCACGACGATGCCGCCCCGCGCGGTGCCGTCCAACTTGGTGAGCACGATGCCAGTGACGTCGGCCGCCGCGAGAAACTCACGGGCCTGACTGAGGGCGTTCTGTCCCGTGGTCGCGTCGAGCACCATGAAGGTTTCGACGACTTCACCGGGTTCGCGGTCGGCCACGCGACGGACCTTGCGCAGTTCGTCGAGCAAGTTCGTACTGTTCGCCCGTCGTCCCGCGGTGTCGGCGAGGACAATGTCCGCCCCTCGGGCCGCAGCACGCCCGAGCGCGTCATGTACGACAGAGCCTGGGTCGGCTCCTTCGACCGATCGCACGATGTCCGCGCCGCTTCGAGTGGCCCACTCCTCCAATTGATCCGCCGCGGCCGCACGAAACGTGTCACCGGCCGCGAGGACCACCCTTCGTCCTTCGTCCACGTGACGTTGCGCGAGCTTGCCGATTGTCGTGGTCTTACCGACACCGTTCACACCAACGAAGAGCCATACCGGCACGCGGCCCGGTTGCGCGGTCAAGGTGACGGATCGTTCGGCGCTGAGTGAGTCAAGGAGCGAATTGCGCACCGACGTCGCGATGCCGTCAGGCGCGCCGTGCGTTCGAAGGTCGTCCAGAATCATGGCAGTGGTCGCCACGCCCACGTCACTGCGGAGCAGCACTTCTTCGACGACTTCAAGCTGCTCCGTGCTGACAGCACCTGCACCCGAGAGCGCCCGAACGCGGTCAAAGACGCTGCGTGACGATCCGAGGCGCTGCGCGAGCGTCCCCGGTTCCTCGCGGAGTGAAGGTCGTTGCGTGACCTCCTTGACCAAGACCGTCGGCATGGCGACGCGTGGCGCGGCGGCCAACGGCGGCCTTCGCCGACGTCGTCCTCGCGCGATCACAAGGCCCGAGCCCAGGAGGACAACGATCACAGCGACGATGATGACGACAATCACGCCGGTTCAACCGCCTTGGGCCGCGTCGCGCGCTGGCTAATGACCTTCGAGGACGCGCCCGGTCCCATCGTCACGCCGTAGAGAGCGTCGGCCGCCTCCATCGTGCGCTTCTGGTGCGTCACAATCAACAACTGGGCTTCGTCACGAAATTCGTCGACCAGGCTCAGAAACCGCTGGAGGTTGACGTCGTCCAGCGCGGCCTCAACCTCGTCCATCATGTAGAAGGGCGACGGACGCGAACGAAAGACGGCGAAGAGGAACGCCAGCGCCGCCATCGAGCGCTCGCCACCCGACAACAGAGAAAGTCTGCGAACGTTTCGACCGAGGGGTCGCACCTCGATCTCGACGCCGGTGTTGAGCGGGTCGTCGGGCTCAGTCAAGAGCAATCGCCCCTGTCCCCCCGGAAAGAGCATCGCGATCAGTGCCGAAAAGTGTTCATTGACGTCCGCGACCGCACTCGAAAACGTCTGCATGATCTCCTGGTCAAGCGCGCGAATCACTTCTTGGAGTTCGCGTCGGGCGTGTCGCACGTCGCTCACTTGCGCGTCAAGTTCCTTGTAGCGCTCCTCGAGCGTGGCGAGCTCGTCAAGGGCGAGCGGGTTAATCGGACCTAGCGACGTGATGCGCGCCTCGAGGTCCGCCACACGTTGCTCGATCGTGACACCCTCGGGAAGTTCAACGTGGGTAACAGTCGCCAGGTCGCTCGCGTCGAGGCCGAGGTCCCGTCGAATCATTTCGTGCAAGTTCGCGATCATGACGACCAGCTCCGCCTGCTCAATCTCACTCTTGCGCGCGACGTCGCCAAGCTCCGTGAGCCTGGTTTCAGCTTCTTTGCGGGCCCGGCGAACCTCTTCGAGAAGTTCCGCACCGGCGCGTGTTGCTTCGAGTTGTTCTCGATACGTTGAGTCCATCGCTTCTTGAGCGACACGAATCTCGTCCGCGGCACGCGTTACCAGCGAGGCGAGTCGGTCGAGCACTTGTAGGTCGAATTCGAGGGACTCACGTCGTCCTGCGGCTTCAGCCCGTTCGCTCGATCGTCCCTCGAGACGCTGTTCAATCTCAGCTCGTCGCTGTTCAAACAGTCGTCGGCGTTCAGCGAACTCCGCTTCGCGTCGTGAAAACGCCGTTGCTTCATCGCCCACCATTTCTCGAAGTGTCTCGAGTTCCGCTCGCGCGAGTGCGACACGCGTTGCACGTTCGTGCGACGACGCAACCGACTCTTCAAGCGACGGCAACTCTTCACGCAACATCAACAGTTCCTCGTCGTTTGTGCTGATCTGCTCGGCCAACGCCGCCACGTCATTCGTCGAGGTCTCTTCCGCAGTAACGAGTTGTTCTACGAGGGCACGTAGTCGAAGGTCCTCTCCCTCGAGCCGCGCAACCTCTGCGTGACGCGCGGCCTCGTTCGATGCTGCTCGTGTGAGGCGCTGTCGTGCCTCCACCGCGTCGGCGTCGGCGTTCTTGCGACGCTCTCGAAGGGGCGCGACCGTACTCGCGGCGTCATTCGCCGCCCGTTCGGCTTCCTCCACGCTCGATCGCGTGACGACAGCTCGGCCTGACGCAATGCGCCAACCCGACGTTGCGAAGCGGTCACCATCGCGTGTCACGATCACCAGTTCGGGGTTCGCCAGCGCCACGTCAATGCCCGACTCCCAGTCCTTAGCGACGAAGGCGCGCGCGAACAGCGCATCAAGGACTCGGGTCACGTGCGCCGGCGCGTTCGAACGTGCCCGCACCAACGAGCGCAGTGCCTCGGTCCCCTGCGGCGTCGTCGGCGTGGCAACCGATCCCTCCGCGACGGGAAGAACCAGACCGGTCCCGCCCTCTCGACGCAATGCCTCGAGCGCCGCGCGCGCCGATTTGCGGCCGTCAACAATCATTGCGCCGACCGATGCACCGGCGGCCGATTCAACGGCCCGCTCCCAGCCGCTGTCGACCTCAATGAGGTCAAGGAACGCGCCGAGTACTCCTTCGAGACCCCCAATAATCGCCTTACCACCAGCGCCCGAGAACTCATCGAGGGCCCTCGCTAACGCGTCCGCGTGCGCCTGCGTGCGGGCCGCCCAGTCGCTCGCCTCGCGGAGCGCTTCGTCAGACGCCGTGCGCTCCTCTTCGGCCTCGTCGGCGTCGCGCAGCGCATTCGTTCGCTCTTCGACCGCGCTCGCCAGCGCGGACTGGGCGTTGTCGTGATCTCTGCGCACGGCTTCGTGATCGGCGGTCGTCTGCGCGCCGCGCGCTCGTGCCTCGGCGAGTCGGGTGGCCGCTCGTCGCTCGCTTTCGTGCAGCGACTCCAGCGAACGTTCCAAGAGTGCGATGCGTTGACGCGCAGCGATGAGTGTCGCTTCGTCACCTTCGATCGATGACGAACCCCACGTCTCGTCGAAGAGCCGTTGTGCATCATCGAGTTCGTCTTGCGCGATGGCGACCTTTTCGCGCAGTGCAGTCAGCGTCAAGTTCTCCTCGTCGACACTCGCGAGATCCGTCGTGAGTTTGGCGGCGTCGGCTTCGAGGGTGGCGATCACGTTCTCGTCCGCCGAGGCGACCAGAGCTTGGCGTAGCGAACGCTCGCGCTCTTGGATGATCGACGACGTGCCCCTCGCGCGTTGCGCCAGTCCCTGGAGCGTGCCGAGCGTTGAGGCGAGTAGTTCCTCTCGTCGACTCGCCATCTCCGCCGCGGCGCTCGCGGCCTGCGCGTCGAGTGTCACGAGTTCGTGGCGAAGTTCTCGTTCCCGCGTTGTCGATCCCTGCAGATCGGTTTCGAGTGTTCGACGTCGCGCTTCGAAAGTGTGCAGTCGCGATGAGAAGAGGGCTCGACGGGCCGCACGTAAGTCGGCGTCGACGTCGGAGTAACTGCGCGCTGAGACGGCCTGGCGTTCGAGTGGACGCATCTGGCGGCGCACCTCGCGCACGAGGTCACCCAGACGCTCGATGTTCTCCTGTGTCGCGTCGAGTCGACGTTCTGCGCGTTCCTTACGACGTCGGTGCTTCAAGACACCGGCCGCCTCCTCAATGACGGAGCGTCGATTCTCCGAGGAGGAGTTCAAGATCGAGTCAAGTTGGCCCTGACCAATGATCATGTGCTGTTGGCGTCCAACGCCCGAGTCACTGAGCAGTTCTTGGACGTCGAGCAGTCGACAGGTCGTGCCGTTTATGGCGTACTCCGAGTCGCCATTTCGAAAGAGGGTGCGCGAGATGGTGACCTCCGCGCCGTCGATGGGTAGTTTTCGCGAGGAGTTGTCGAGGGTAAGGGCTACTTCGGCTCGGCCGAGGGCCGCGCGATTGGCGGTACCCATGAAGATGACGTCGTCCATCTTCGCGCTGCGCAGCGCCCGGGTGCTTTGAGCCCCGAGGACCCAGGTGACGGCGTCAACAACGTTGGATTTTCCCGAGCCGTTGGGACCGACCACGGCCGTCACACCGGTCTCGAATTCGAGCACCGTGTTATCGGCGAAGGACTTGAAGCCCTTCATGGTCAATCGCTTTAGAAACACGGGTAGACGCTATCAATCTTCCGACGCAGCACCGTTGCTAGCTCTGGCATTTCGGGCAGAAGAATGTCGAGCGCCCGCGCACCGTTTCTCTCACGATTGGTTGACGACACTGGAAGCAGGCCAGACCCTCTCGGTTGTACACCTGGTGGTACTCCTGGTACTTGCCCGCAACACCGTCGGGGTCCACGAACTGCTCGTCGTCGAGCGTTGAGCCGCCGTATTTGATCGCCTCAGTGAGCGTCTCGGCGATCGCGCGGTGCAGTCGGCGGATCTCAATGGTGGAGAGTGATTCGGACTCGCGATCAAAGCGCAGTCCGGCGGCGTAGAGAATCTCGTCGGCGTAGATGTTGCCAATACCGGCAATGATGTCCTGATCCGTGAGGACGGCCTTCAGTCCAGTCGAGCGGCTGCGCAGGATCGCGGCGAAGCGGTCCCAGCCAATCTGGTCCTCGAAGGGGTCGATGCCCAGGTGCGCGAGTTCCGGAATTGCTTTTCGAAGGGCCAGGCCGTCGCCCCCAATAGAGAGGCGCGCGAATTTGGACAGCTCCACTTCCTCGCCTTCGACGGGCCCCGTGGAGACGTAGAGCTCGCCAAAGGTCCTCGGGTCGACGTAACGAAGTTCGCCACCCTGCGCGAAGGTGAAGACGACGTGGGTGTGCTTGGGCTTGGGGTCCTTCGGTCCCTTGGCCCGCAGGAGCTGACCGCTCATGCCCAAATGGACCACGAGATGCGTCCCGTTGTCGAGGGCGAAGACCAGGTTCTTGCCCAGTCGTTGCGCGCTCTTAATCGAATGCCCTTCAACGAGCGCGCGAAAGTCCTTCGCGGTCTTGTGGCGACGAACGAGTCGTCCATTCGTGACCGAGGCGGTCTTCACCTTTTTACCAATGAGGTCGCGCGCCAATGACGCGCGAACGGTCTCGACTTCGGGGAGCTCAGGCATGCTGCTCCCACGCGTGCTCGGCGGCGCCGGCCTCGGCGCTCTTCTTCGAGCGACCTTCGCCTTTGCCGATGAGTCCATCGACCTCGACGTTCGCGTAGTACGTGGCGTCGTGGTTGGGGCCAGTGGACGTCACTTTGTAGACCGGCGTGCCGTGGCCGTTCGCTTCGGACCATTGGCGAAGTCGGGCCTTGGGGTCAACATCGCCCGGTTGCAGTGCCGCGTCCGCGACGTCCTGGGCGAGCGCGTCGTGCACGAACGCCTTCGCGACGTCGTAACCGCGCTCTAAGTAGATGGCCGCGACCACCGCTTCGAAGGCGTCGGCCAACAGCGAGGGCCGTTCGAGTCCGTTCTCCTTGCGCACGCCGCGGCCAATGCGCATGGCGCTCGCCAGGTCGAGGCGTTGGGCGGCACTGGCGAGTGAGCTTTCGTTGACGACCCGTGAACGCACGAGTGATCCGGTCCCCTCGTTGAGCGTCGGATAACCCGTGACAATGAGATCGGCAACGGCCAAGTCGACGACGGCATCACCGAGAAACTCCAGGCGCTCATTGGATTCAACGCCGTGTTCCGCGGCGTAACTCGAATGCGTGAGCGCAAGTGTGAGCAGAGGACTCGTCCCGGCGAGTCCAACGCGCTGCCCTAACGCATCAAGTGGCGACAGCAGCGAGTTCACGAATCCCGTTAGGAGACCTGTAATTTGACGGCGACGTAGTCAACCGCGTCGCGAACCGAGAGGAGACCCTCTAAGTCCTCGTCATCGATATGAAATCCGGCCGAATACTGCGCGAGATTCTCTTCGAGTGCTTCAACCAGTTCGATCAGGGCCAACGAGTCAGCGCCCAGGTCGGTGAAGGGTACGTCCTCGGCGATGTCGTCCGGGCTCTTCTCCAGGATTTCAGCGAGTTGCTCGCGAACAATGGACAATATTGTCGCCTTGTCCAGTGACGATGGATTCACAGCGTCTGCCATACTCCACTCCCTTATTGTTGCTGGTCCAATCTACCGAACGACGAGGGTTCGACCCCCGGTTCTCAACCCTGATCAGGACGGATAGTTAGACGCAGTTTCTCGACCACCCCGGCGGCGTCCATTTCGGCGGCCACTCGAAGCGCGTTTTTGATGGCCACGGCGTTCGAGGAGCCGTGTGAGATCACGCAAATGCCGTCGAGGCCCAAGAGCATTGCCCCACCCTGATTCTCCGGCGTCATCGCGCTCGCGAGCGGCAGGAGGTACTCAAAGAGCACGGCACCAGCGGCGCGGGTCTCATCATTTGTCTCCACCACGTCGAGCACGGCCTTGAAGATGAACTTCAGCGCCCCTTCGAGGGTTTTCAGCGCCACGTTGCCGGTGAAGCCGTCGGTGACGATGACGTCGACCGGCGAGGGCACGAGGTCGCGACCTTCCACGTTGCCCGCGAAGTTGAGACCGGGAAGTGCCGCCAACAGCGCGTGCGTTTCCTTTACGAGTGGCGTTCCCTTCGTCGACTCCTCGCCAATGGAGAGCAGTCCGACCTTGGGACTCGCTACGCCAAAGTGCGCGCTCGCGAAGGTGCTCGCCATCTGGGCGAACTGCACCAGCATCTCGGGGGTGCACTCAGAGTTCGCACCGGCGTCGACCAGCACCATGGGCTGGCGACCGGGGTTGGGAATCGGGGTCGCAATGCAGGGCCGCACGACGCCGGGAAGGCGTCCCATGCGAAGTAGCGCCGAGGCCATCGTCGCCCCCGTGTTGCCGGCCGACACCATCGCGCAGGCTTTGCCGTCGCGCACCAGTTCAGCACTTCGCACGAGCGAGGAGTCCTTCTTCTTGCGCACGCTCGCGGCGGGGTCGTCATCCATTGCGATGATCTCGCTGCAGGCGAAGACGTCGAGTCCGAGGGGATCGCCCATCAACTCGGGAACGCCCACGAGGATGACCGAGAGGCCGAGCTCGTCGACGGCGGCGCGGGCGCCAGCGATAATCTCGCCCGGAGCAAAGTCGCCACCCATCGCGTCAAGGGCGATGGGCAGGGCCAACTTAGTTAACCTCTACGGCGACGCGACCCTTGTACCAGCCACAGTTCGGGCACACAATGTGGGGCAACTTGGACGTCGCGCACTGTGGGCAGACGCTGCGTGCCGGTCGTTCGAGACGCCAGTTGGCCGCACGGCGGCTGCGGGTCTTGGCTTTGCTGGTCTTGCGCTTGGGGACGGCCATCGATCTTCTCTTTCAGCTGGACGGGCGAACCCGTCACACTTCTTTGGATTCGCCGGGCTCAAAGTCCGTGAATCGGAGTCCGTCAAGTGTAGCCCAGCGCGGGTCAAGTGGTGCCTGGCACTCACACGTCGCCTCATTGCGATCAATGCCGCAGTAGGGACAAAGTCCCGCGCAGTCCTCTCGACAGAGCGGCGCGAGGGGCAGGTCCAGGAAGATCGCGTCGTGCGCCATGGGGGCCAGATCGACGAAGTCATCGTCAATGACGTAGGTCTCCTCGTCGCCAGGTCCGCGTTGATCAACGAATCGCTCGTTGACCGCGACCGTGCTCAGCCCAAGCACCGGCGTCGAGCAGCGTCGACAGGTCCCGTGCCAGGGTGCCTCGACGGTCCCCTTGGCGTGCAGACCCCCACTGAAGCTCTCGAGACGAAGGCGCACCCGTACGGTCGCCTCGGGAAAGACGTCGGTCTCGGCGACGCCGCGCGGCGCGAACTCGTGGGGCTCGTCAAACTCGGCGTCGAAGGCGACCTCGGTGCGCGACGGAACATCGCGCAACAGTTGGGCCACGGGTACGAGGTACGGCGAGTTCACTGCTTAGAACGCGTCCTGATCGAAGAATGACGTGGTGTCTTCGATGTTGGTCGGCTCCTTATAGTCAGGCGCGATCCCCGAGATTGACTCGTCGACCTGCGCGTCCTCGATCAAGGAGGTGGGCAGACCTTGGGCGCTCAAGCGCTCTCGACCCGAGTGGGTGGTCTTCAAGAGGCGCTCCAGCACGATTTCGAAACTGCCAAGTTTGCCGTCGATGAAGTCCTCGGACTGGTTGATCATTTGGCGCGACTGCGCGTGGGCCTCGGCGACGATCTGTTGGGCCATCAGGCGCGACTGTCGCACGATCTCGGTCTTGTCGACCATGCGAGCGGCCTCAGCGCGCACCTGGTCCATGAGTTGCTGCGCCTTTTGCATCTCGCCCGCCATCAACTCTTCGCGGTCACGCAGCGCCCAGCGAGCCTCGCGAATCTCGTCGGGCAGACTACGCAGCGCCTGCTCCAAGAGTCCCAGCACGTCGTCGCGCGAGATGAGGGCTGAGTTCGACAGCGGCATCTGCTTCGCGTTGGCGACCATTTCGATGAGGTCGCGCAGGTCGGCCTCGATGTCGCGGCGCACGTGGCGCCCCGGTGGTTCCGCAAACTCTTCGGGGTCGTCGTAGCCGTCAAATGACGTCATTGCCCACCTCCAGGGAACTTGCCAATCAGCCGTTTCGCCACGGCGGCTGGGACGAAGGGAGAGACGTCGCCGCCGTAGCGCGCCACCTCTCGCAGCAGTCGACTCGCAATAAAAGAGTGCGTGGAACTCGAAGGAAGAAACAGCGTCTCGACGCCCGAGAGCGAACGGTTCATCTGGGCCATCTGGAGCTCGCTCTCAAAGTCCGACACGGCGCGTAGGCCCTTCACGATGGCCGTCGCGTCCACGTCCTTGGCGACGTTCACGAGCAACGTGGATATTGAGACGATGCGGACGTTCTTCAGGTGGGCGAGCGATTCGGCAATCATGTCGCGTCGCTCGTCAAGGTCAAACAGGGCCTCGGATTTCTGAGGATTGCGAATCGCGGCCACGACAATCTCGTCAAAGATGTGCGACGCACGCTCGACGACTTCGAGGTGCCCGTTGTGAAAGGGATCAAAGGACCCAGGAATAAGGCCAACCGTCATGCGTCGTGCCCTTCGTCCGGTTCCAGCATCGTAACGAGCGTAGTGCCGTAGCGCTTGGTTTTGGTCACGATCCACCCCTCGGGGGCGTCCATGTGACGGTCGTTTTCGACCATGACGCGCTCGGCCACCACTCCCTGCAGCACGCTCGCGAGGTCGAGTGGGCCGTAGGGCGGATCGGCGAGAACCAGGTCGAGGTCAGCCGGAGGTGACCACACCGGCAACATGGAGCGAACAAAAACCGGCTCGGCGTCGAACTTGAGGGGTTCCAAGTTCGTCTTGACCGCGGCGAGACACGCGGGGTCTGCGTCGATGAAGTACACCTTTGACGCACCGCGCGACATTGCCTCAATACCCATTGCACCCGACCCGCAGTAGAGGTCCGCCACGACGAGATCGACGAGGCCGCCGCGACTCTCGAGCATTGAGAAGATCGCCTCACGCGCGTAGTCGGTCGTTGGTCGAACGCTCGCCGGCAGTTTCGCCTTCAGCGGGCGTCCCCGGGCCGACCCACCAATGACTCGCATCCCTCAAGGGTACGTCGCGAGGCCGTCAAGATTTGAACAAGTAATCGGCTTCTTCGTCGTCGATAAAGAGCCGTAATTCGTCCACCATTTCGGGCTCACCACTGAGCCCATCACGTGCCACCATGGCCGCGGCCACCTTCTGAGCGGCGAGCAGGAGCTCTTCGTCTCGACGCAGCGACGCGAGGCGCAGGTCACTACGACCCCGTTGGCGCGTCCCGAGCAGCGTGCCTTCACCACGTAGATCAAGGTCAATCTCAGCGAGCGCGAAGCCGTCGTTGGAGTCAACCAACGCCTGGAGGCGAATGGCCCCCTCGGGCGTTGGGGGCGTGCCGAGCAAGTAGCAGTAACTCTGCACGTCGCTTCGTCCGACGCGACCACGTAACTGGTGCAACTGGGCGAGGCCGAAGCGCCACGCGTCCTCGATGACGATGACGCTCGCCTCGGGCACATCGACGCCGACTTCAATCACAACCGTCGCGACCAGCACGTCCAGTTCACCAGCTCGGAACTGCGCCATCACCTCCTCCTTCTCCGGCCCCTTCATCTGACCGTGCAGGAGCCCCACGGAGAGTCCTCGCAACTCTTCGAGCGCGAGACGGGTTCGCTCTTGCACAGCGCTCGTCGCCTCGACCCGCTCGGAGCCCTCCACGAGAGGACAGATAACGTACGCCCGACGACCCTGAGCGACTTCGTCGCGCACGCGCTGCCAGCAGCCCGCCACGTCGTCCTCATTCTGGGCCCAATACGTCGTAACTGGCAATCGTCCGACCGGCATCTCGTCGAGCACCGAGCGATCGAGGTCACCAAAGACCACCATGGCCGCAGTGCGCGGAATCGGCGTCGCGGTCATCACCAGCAAGTCCGGGTCGGCGGCCTCGTCGCTTCGTTCGCGACCCTTGTCACGCAACGCCGCACGTTGCTCCACCCCAAATCGGTGTTGTTCGTCGATGACGATCACGCCCAGTGCCTTGAAGCGCACGTCGTCGCTCAACAGGGCGTGCGTGCCAACCACAATGTCGACGGAGCCGTCGCGCAGTCCGGCCAGCACCGACGCGCGGTCCTTCGCGCGCACGCGGCCCGTGAGGAGCTGAATGGAGAGTGGTCGCTCGCCCCCGAGCACCGCCGAGTCCGCTTTGGTGAGACCCTCTAAATCCTTGCGCAGCGAGGAGAGGTGCTGTTCGGCCAAGACCTCGGTCGGCGCCATGAGCGCACCCTGGCGGCGACCGTCGAGCGACGCGAGTAGCGCGGTCAACGCCACCACGGTCTTGCCCGACCCGACGTCGCCCTGGAGGAGGCGATGCATGGGGAGGGGCGACGATAGGTCCTTCGCGATCTCGCCCAGGACCTTTCGCTGGGACGACGTCAATGCGAAGTGATGACCAACGAGGAATCGCCGTACCAGTGACGACGAGGGATCACTCAACGCGCCCGGCCCGACGTCGAGGTCATCGTCACTGATGGGATGGCGGATGCCCGCCGACGACTCCTCGAGGCGGCGTCGGCGAAGAGCCAGGAGGAGCTGAAGTCGTAGGAACTCATCGAACACCAGTCGCCGTCGTGCCGGCACGATGTCGGCGTAGTTCTCGGGCAGATGGATGCCCCAGAACGACGTCGTGCGATCAACGAGGTCCATGTCCACCCGTACTGAGGACGGTACGGGATCGAGCATCGGACCGGCACGTCGCAGGGACTCTTCGATGAACCCACCCATCTCCCAACTGGTAAGTCCGGCCTTGCCCGACGCCGGATAGATCGCCACGACGCGTCCGATTCTCGACGCGTCACGTTCGTCGCCACTCGCGCCGATAATGACGTCGACGACGGGGTTGGTCATCTGGCGCTGACCCTTGTAATCAGTGACCTTGGCGAAGAACAGCGCCGCGACCCCAACGCTCAGTTGACGTTCTCGCCACGCTTGGTTGAAGAAGACCACCTTGAGAGAGCCGCTGTCGTCGCTCACCGTGACGTCGACCATCACCTTGCCGTTCTTGATGCGCCGCCCACTCACCTTGGTCACCTCGCCAAAGACGGCCGCCTCCTCTCCGACGGTGAGGTCGGAGAGATCCACGCGTTTGGTGCGGTCAATGTAGCGACGCGGATAGACGGTGAGTAGGTCAAAGACGTTCTCAATGCCGAGGGTGGCCAGCGCGGCGACGCGCTTCTCACCAATGTGGCGCAGTTGACTGACCGGAACGTCGCCTAAGCGGCGTAGTCCGCGCGGTGCTGTCTCACTCACTCGATGCCGAAGTAGTAGGGGTAGAGCGGCTGACCCCCGTGATGCACTTCAACGGCGACGCGGGGGTACTCGTCAGAGATGAACTCCGTGATCCGCCGGGTGTTGGCCGGGGAACTTCCCTCGCCTTCGATGATCGTCAACAGTTCGTGGCTCGGCGTGATGAGTTGGGCGAGGAGGTGGTTGCTCGCGCCCGCAATCGAATCTGCTACTGCGCGAACGCCCGCGGCCGACAGTCCAATCCAGTCACCAACGTGCACCTGACCGACGTCGGTCGTCGTGTCGCGTACGGCCTGGGTTACCTCGCCCGCGACGACGTTGCACGCGGAGAGACTCATTGACTTCACGTTGTCCTCGGCGGATGCGTCGGGGTCGTAGTCGAGGAGCGCAGCGAAACCTTCGACAATGGAGTTGGTCGGCACTACCGTCACCACTTGGTCGACGAGCGCGTTGACCTGTTCGGCGACTGGTCGAATGTTCTTGTTGTTCGGTAACAGCACGACCTGCTGGGAACCCGTCGCGATCACGGCCTCCACCAGATCGGCGGTGGAAGGATTCATTGACTGTCCCCCCTTTACGAGAACCCGTACACCGAGTGAGCGAAAGATTCGTCCAACGCCTTCGCCGACCACAACGGCAACGACCGCGGTCGGCGGCGCCGGATCCGCTTGCACGTCGGCCTGCTGGGCGCCGCCCTCGCGCACCCAACGTTCCTCAATCACTTGTTCCGTGAGATCGGTCACGCGAATCTGACGCGGTCGTCCCGCGTCGAGCGCCGCTTCGACCGCGGTGCCAATGTTGTCGGTGTGGATGTGACAGTTATAGAGTCCGTCGCCACCGACGATGACGATCGAGTCGCCAATGCCCGACCAGACCTCGCGAAAGGCGTGCATCTTTGCGTCGTCGGCGTCGAGGAAGTACATGACCTCGTAGCGCAGGTCGGCAATGTTGCCAGCCTCACGTACTTCGGTCTCTTCGTGCACGTGCACCTCAATGGAGTCAGCCGACGGTGCGATCGGCAGTGGATCGTTGGCCACCGTGTAACAGAGCGCGTCGAAGAGCAATAAGAGTCCCGTGCCTCCCGAGTCCACGACGCCGGCCTGCTTCAGGACCGGCAGTTGCTCGGGCGTGAAGGCCAATGCGTCCTTGGCGCGGTCACGTGCTGAACGCACGAGGGCCGTCAACGTCTCACAGTGCGCCCGAGCTCCTTCGGCCGCGGCGCGCGCGATGGAGAGCATCGTCCCTTCGACGATGCGCACCACCGCCTGGCGCGCGAGGACGTCGGCGTTCTCGAGGGACTCCGCCAACAGGTCGGCCGAGACGTCGCCGTGCCCGGGGAACTTCGCCACGAGGCCGCGCAGCATCTGGGAGAGGATTACCCCGGAGTTACCACGGGCCCCCATCAGTGAGCCGTGCGCGATGGCCTTGCAGACGTCGGCCATGTCGGCGTCGTCGGCGAGGGGGTCGAGTTCGGCCGCGACCGATTCGATTGTGAGGGTCATATTGGTCCCGGTGTCACCGTCGGGGACCGGATAGACATTGAGGCGATTGATGACATCCTTGTGGGAACGCAGCAGTTCCGCGTACGTACCAATCGTCGTACGCAGTTCGCGTGCGGACAGCGTCAGCGGAGAGGTCATCGCTAGCGATGCTACAATGGTCCTTCGGTTTATACCGGTGGCGCCTGGGGCGCGGACCCGGTCAAAGGAGATTGTTCATCATGGCATCCGTCTGCGAAATCTGCGGCAAGAAGCCGTCGTTCGGCATGAACGTCTCTCACTCGCACCGTCGCACCAAGCGACGTTGGAACCCGAACATCCAGCGCGTGCGCGCGCTGGTGGGCGGTACGCCCAAGCGCATGAACGTCTGCACCGGCTGCATCCGATCGGGCAAGGTCACCAAACCCGCTCGTCGCAACGTCAGCGCCTAATCAGAGCTGGTGCTGCCAACCCCTACGTTCAAAGAACGCGCCGCGCAACGTCCGCGACGAACGCTCCGCGACCACCGTGCCAATCGTGATGGGCTCGCGTAGGCCGCGGTCCAAGAAGATGAGTCGCAGGCGCGCGGCGTCGTCCGTCGTGATCAACAACTCGTAGTCCTCTCCCCCCGCGGTCGCTTCCTCGTAAGTCGCACCGGCGGCCACCGGCACATCGAACAGGGCAAAACCGACGTTGGAGGCATCACAGAGTCGGTGCAAGTCGAGTCCGAGTCCGTCGCTCAGGTCCATCATCGCGTGCACGCCCGCGCCGCGCGCGGCCATGCCTTCGCTCAGTCGCGGCCACGGTCGGCGATGTGCCACCACGAGTTCGTCACTGAGTGACGCGCCTTCACGGCGACGTCGAAGTCCCGCGGCCGAGCGGCCGAGGGGACCGGTGACGAGAATCTCGTCGCCCACCTTCGCTCCACTGCGATAGACCGCTCCGCGACCGGGGCACTCACCCACCACCGTGACCGCAACCGAGACGTCGCGGCCCTGGGCGAGGTCGCCCCCCACGATCGGACAGTTGGTGACAATCGACGCGTCGGCCATGCCGCGGTGAAGTTCTTCGAGGTCCGTACCGGGCGGTGCGGTGACGGCGACGACCGCTCCGCGAACACGCGCGCCCATGGCCGCCAGGTCCGACACGGCGGCCGCGACGGCCTTGAAGCCCAAGTCTTCGAGTGGAAAAAGTTCAGCGTCGAGGTGGACGCCCAGGACGGCCACGTCGGTACTAATGACGGCCTGTCCCACGAAGGGCGCGAGGACCGCGGCGTCGTCACCGATGTGACGTTCGCCTTCGGGAATATTGCTTTGACCGACAATTTGGGCGATACGCTCAATGACGTCATCCTCGCGCTGGGGGTAATCCCTTTGGGGAAACGTTGGGTCAACTGGCGGGGGCATGAACCTGGTTCGCCAGGAGAGTGTCGCAACGAAGCGAAGAAGTAAGAGCGGAGGAACCCAACGTGACGTACCCAACCTCACACAAGAAACTCATTGCCTGGGTGGAAGAGATAGCACAACTCACAACACCCGATCGTATCCACTGGTGCGACGGGTCCGACCAGGAGTACGACGACCTTTGTCAACTGCTCGTCGACCAAGGCACGTTGACACGTCTGTCGGCGACCAAGCGACCCAATAGTTACTACGCAACGTCGGACCCGGGCGACGTCGCACGCGTCGAGGACCGAACGTTCATCTGCTCGATGGACGAGAAGGACGCCGGTCCTACGAACCACTGGCGCGACCCCGCCGAGATGCGTGAGATCTTGAACGACCTGTTCGAAGGTTCGATGAAGGGCCGCACCATGTACGTCGTGCCGTTCTCGATGGGACCGCTCGGATCGGACATCAGCCACATCGGTGTCGAGTTGACCGACTCCGCCTACGTCGCGGTCAACATGAAGATCATGACGCGCATGGGCACCGGCGCACTCGAGGTGCTCGGCGATGAAGGCGACTTCGTGCCCTGCCTGCACTCAGTGGGCCTGCCGCTCGAAGAGGGTCAAGCCGACGTCCGGTGGCCGTGCAACAACGTCGACAAGTACATTGTCCACTTTCCCGAGACTCGCGAGATCATCTCCTACGGCTCGGGCTACGGCGGCAATGCGCTGCTCGGCAAGAAGTGCTTCGCGCTGCGCATTGCGTCGGTCATCGCTCGTGACGACGGCTGGCTGGCCGAGCACATGTTGGTGCTCAAATTGACGAACCCCGCGGGCGAGTCGCGCTACGTGACCGGCGCGTTTCCGAGCGCCTGTGGCAAGACCAACCTCGCGATGCTCGTACCCACCCTGCCGGGCTGGAAGGTCGAGACGGTGGGCGACGACATTTGCTGGATGAAGCCCGGCCCCGACGGACGGCTTCGCGCCATCAATCCCGAGGCCGGCTTCTTCGGCGTGGCGCCCGGTACGAACATGCAGACCAACCCCAACGCGATGCACACCATTGGGGCCAACACGATTTTCACCAATACCGCCCTTACCCCCGACGGCGACATCTGGTGGGAGGGCATGGGCGAACCGCCCGAAGGTCTCATCGACTGGAAGGGCCAACTCTGGAGCAAGGAACTCGGCACGCCCGCGGCGCACCCCAACTCGCGCTTCACCTGTCCGGCCAACCAGGACCCGGCCATTGCGGACGAGTGGGAGGACCCGGCCGGCGTACCAATTGACGCCATCCTCTTCGGCGGTCGTCGCGCCAGCGTGATCCCGCTCATCTTCCAGTCTCGAAACTGGGACCACGGCGTCTTCCTCGGTTCGATCCTCTCCTCGGAGACAACGGCCGCGGCCACCGGCGCCGTCGGGAACCTACGCCGCGACCCCTTCGCGATGTTGCCCTTCTGCGGTTACAACATGGCCGACTACTTCGCGCACTGGCTGACGTTCTCGGACCGATTCGACGAAGAGAAACTGCCCAAGATCTTCTACGTCAACTGGTTCCGCAAGGGCGACGACGGACGCTGGCTCTGGCCCGGGTACGGCGAGAACTCCCGCGTGCTCGAATGGGTCTTCGAGCGCTCCGCCGGTCGCGGTGACGCGGTAGAAACGCCGATCGGCTTCGTGCCGAGTGCCACGGCCCTCAACGTCGAAGGACTCAACGTGACACCGGCAGACATGACCGAACTCTTGACCGTCCACGCCGACGAATGGCGCGATGAGGTGCCCCGAATACGAGAGCACTACGCCACGTTTGCCGAGCACCTGCCCTCCAAACTCGCCGACGAAGTCGACGCCCTCGAGGCCCGTCTCACGACGTCGTAGTCGTCCGCACCATGGGCACGACCACCGTGCTAGAACGCTGAACGAACAGTCTGCCACTAACGCTCTGAGGAGAACCCCGTGATACTGGACCGCTTTCGCATCGACGGACAGGTGGCGATCGTTACCGGATCGGGTCGCGGTATCGGCGCAGCGAGCGCCATTGCATTGGCGGAGGTTGGCGCCGACGTCGTCATTGCGTCGCGTACGCAGTCAGACCTCGACGACGTCAAGCGTCAGATCGAAGCGCTGGGTCGCCGGTGTGTGGGCGTTGCCTGCGACCTCGCCGACTTAGGTGCCATTGCGGAGCTCGCGAATGTCGCGCACCAGACGTTCGGTCGAATCGACGTCGTCGTGAACAACGTGGGCGGGGCCATCCCACTCCCGTTTCTCCTGACGACGCCCGAGTACATGGAGGAGGCCTTCCACTTCAACGTCGCCACGGCGCACGCGCTCAATTTGGCCGCGGTACCCGTGATGCTCGAGACGGGCGGCGGCGCCATTGTCAATATCTCGTCGGTCATGGGGCGAGTGACGGGTCGCGGTTACGCCGCGTACGGCTCGGCGAAGGCCGCGATGGCGCACTACACCCGGCTGAGTTCGCGCGACCTCGGCCCGAAGATTCGCGTGAACGCCATCGCGGCCGGTTCAATCGCGACGTCGGCGCTCGAGATCGTGACGACGACGCCCGAACTCAAGGAAATGATGGAGTCCAAAACATTGCTCGGGCGCATCGGCGACGTCGAGGACATCTCGGCCGGTGTGGTGTACCTCGCGTCACCGGCTGGCGGCTACATCACGGGCACCGTTCTCGAGATCGATGGCGGCACCGACGTCGCCACGCTCGACTTCCAATTGCCTGATCTTTAACTTTCGTCGGTCTCGGCGTCGGCCACGATGAGGCGGGGCCCCGACTTCCAGTCGAAGTACCGCCAGGTCCAATTAATCAGTACGCGCAGCTTGTTGCGAAATCCGATGAGATACCAAAGGTGCAGCCCCAGCCACGCGAGCCAACCGAGACGACCGGTGATGACTCTTCCATACGGGAGTTTGGCGACCGCGGCGTTGCGTCCAATCGTCGCCATGATGCCCTTGTTGTGATAGCGAAACGGCGTCGTCGCTTCACCGTGCACCACGTGCAGAATCTGCGTTGCGCAGTGACGCCCCGATTGAATCGCGACAGGCGCCAGCATCGGAGCGAAGGAGCCATCGCTTTGGGGTATCGCCGCGGCGTCGCCGACGGCCCACATGTTGGTACTGCCCGCTAGGCGCAAATCGGGCGAGACCTGCGCGCGTCCCGCCGCGCCGGGCGTTGCGCCCAGTCCGGTGGGCAACGCATCACCCGCGCTGACGCCGGCCGCCCAGATGACGGCCTCGACCTCGAGTCGCTCACCGTCGCTGAATCGAATTGACGTCGCGTCAATCTCGACCACCGAACGACCAACGTCGACCTCGACGCCCATTGACTCGAGATGCTTCCTGGCGTAGTCGCTGGCCGCGTCGGGGAATTGGGTGAGCAGTCGCGGTGCGACGTCCACGAGCACGATTCGAACTTTGGCCGTATCGAGGCGCAGACCATCTCGTCGAATCACAATCTTGATCAGCTCCGAGAGCGCGCCCGATGTTTCGACGCCGGTCGGTCCACCACCGACAACGACGAACGTGACGCCCACGCGTTCTCGGTCGGCGGCAACGTCGGCACGTTCGAGCGTTGACAGCAGTCGATTGCGAAGACGGCGCGCGTCGGCCAACGTGTAGAGCGGCAGTGCGAACTGCTCGGCACCGGGCACGGCGAAGAATGCCGCGATCGCGCCGGTCGCCACCACGAGGTGGTCGAAGGTGATCTCCGCGCCATCGTCGAGGATGACGAGGCCCCGCGGGTGGTCAATGGCTCGTACGCGACCGTGACGAAAGCGGACGTTTCGAGCGGCTCCGAAAATCGTTCGAATTGGGTAGGCGACGTCGGCCGGCTCGAGGCCCGCGGTCGCCACTTGGTACAAGAGCGGCTGAAACGTGTGGAAGTTATGCTGATCGATGATCGTGACGCGAACATCCTGATCACTGAGGCCTTTGGCGGTACCGATGCCCGCGAAGCCGCCACCAATAATGACGACGTGGGGCATCGATGCAAGGTCGCGATGCACCACAGTGCGGGGGGAACTCGCCATGTCGACTTCATCCTAAGTGCGGCGGCGTTGACGTGGGTCAGCGTTGGGCGAAGCGCCGCCCGAGACCGTAGACGAGTCCCGCGCCAGTCATGAGTACTGAGAGCAGGGTGTCACCAACGGAGAATCGCAGCGTGATCGCAACGGGTATGAGTGCGCCGACGACCCACAACAACTGTTGACGAACGGCAAAGCGCGCGAACGTCCGTCCCTGTGCTCCGGGGGCGACATTGCGTTGCGTGATCGCGTCGAAGGTCGGTTGCGCGACCGCGGCGCACAGTCCGAGCCATCCGGCCAACACCACCTGCGCGTTGAGCGTCGGATGTGACGCGGCAACGCCCGCGCCGAGTCCCGTGGCGAGCAACGACAGCGTCAGCAGCGTTGACTCGGGCACCTTGTTGCGCACCCGGGTGACAATGCCCAGTCCCACGAGTGAACCCATTGCGCTCATTGCGAGGGCGAACGCGAAGTAGCCGAGGCCAGCGTTCTCGCGTCGAAGCCCGAAGGCCAGTAGGAAGGTGGCGAAACCCACCGTGAAGCGCATCAGCGAAGCGGCAGTCAGTCCCCAGGCAACTTCAATGTCACCCATTGGATTGAGCGCGTTTCGATCGCGGTCGGCCTGCGTGAGACCGGCAACTTCATCACGCACCTCCTTGGGTGGCTTCTGCAAGCGCAGGCTCGCGACCGTCGCGCCGATAAACACGAAGGATGCGGCGATCAACACACTCGGCGCGCCGATTCCCTTCAGCATTCCCGCGCCAATCGAACCGGCGAGCAGTCCACTGATAGTGCCGAGCAGTGTCAACTGGGCGTTGAACCCCGAGAAGCCCTTATCTTGTTGGGCCGCCACAGCTGGCCATCCCGCGCTGCCCACGCTCGTTGAGTGCTCACGCAGTTGGTCGGTTCGGGCCATCTCGGGTACGAGTGCCCCACGAGTGACGACGTAGAGCTTCGAGGAGATGAGTACGAGGAACGCCAATGGAAAGAGCCAGAGCGAGTTGAGGTGCTCGCTCATCATCCAACAGAGAACCGCCCGAGCGCTCGCCGAGAGGGCAACCAGAATCCGTCGGCCATTCGCCGAGCGGTCAATGAGCGGACCAAGCACCGGCGAAACCACCGCGAACGGGGCAATCGTCAACAAGAGATAGAGCAGCACCCGACCTTTGGCCTCGGTTGGTGAGACCGAGAAGAACAGCGATCCGGCCAAGGAGACCGTGACGAGCGTGTCGCCAGCCATCATGATGACGTGCACCAGCGCAAGACGGCCGAAGGCGGTCGTCTGGTTGAATAGTTCTTGCGCGGAGGACCACGCGAGGGTAACGAAACCTCGTGCTCGCATGACTACGAAGCGTAGGTGATGTCCTTGCACGTGCGACCACGAGTTCCTTCATTCCTTGGCCACCCAAGCGCACGAAGTAGGTCAGTTGGAGAAGCAGCCCAGTCGATAGACGATGGATGGCAGGATGCTCGCCTTGCAGTCGCGCCCGCGTGAAACGAGAACCCACCGTTGTGATGCCTGCTCAAAGCGCATCACTTCGGTAACTCCAATGGCCTGTTCTCCAGTGCCGACGGTCGCCCACGCGTACGCCCACTCGCCCTCACAGCCGAACTTCTGCATCGACGTCAACTTGAACTGACTGGTGAAGGCGCCCGCCAGCGCGGAACTCGTGCACGGTGCCGCAACCGGAGAGGAGTAAGAACTCGACGTCGTGTGAAAACTGGCGACCACGAGCGCCGCGAGAAGAACCATCGCGACGATGAGACGTGTCAGTTTCATGGTGATAGTTCACCACAAGGAAAGGGTCCTACGAGACGGTGAGGAGCACAGCGAGGAGCAGTCCCATGAAGAGCTCCCATTCGGCGTTGTCGATTGGCGTGGTCGACACATCGTCGATCGTTCGACCTACGAGAAGCACTTGAATCATCACCGCGATTGACTGGGCCGAAATCGTCGGGGTCAGCCAGTTTCGCTCCTGGCCGTATTCGACAATCCGACGTAGTTCCGACGTCAAACGAGATTGCGTGCCGCCGATGAGGTGACGAAGTTCCGGTCGCGTCATAGACGCCGCGACGATTCGTGCACGCAGGGCCCGACGAGCCTTACGCTCCTCGCCCGAGGCAAACGTTCCGATCAGGGCCTCGACCGATCCCACGTAGTCGTCGTGAGTTTGCGACGAAACACTCACCATGTGAAGAACTGCAATGTCCTCTTCGGCCAATTTCGTAAACATTTGGTGATAGGCAGCGTCGATAACGCCTTCGCGCGAGCCAAAGTGGTGATACACCGATCCGTAGTTAACGCCCGTCGCTTCGCATATCTCTGGAATGCGAATGAGCGATTCATCGGCGTTCATGAGGCGTTCGCCAACTGCATCAAGTACGGCCTGCATGACCGGAGCGGACCGACTTTGTTTCGCCATCGCTCTATATTATCCGGCTGCATTGAAGGTTTGACAATCTGTATAGCGTGATTCGCCACGAAAACCCAGTCACGCGTGCGTTTTGTTCGGGCAGTCCAAACTTGCGAATGAGTTGTTCGGACTGTGCGAATTCAGCCTCGCCGCCCTGCGCTCCTCGAGCGAATGTGGCCAACGAAACTCGACTACCAAACCACCGGCAACTCAGCCATGCCGCGTAAAAAAGGATGGGGCTTATAGCTGGGAGTGAAACCGTCAGCGAGTCGAAGGTTCGGCATGCGTTCCGCCAACATCTCCAGCGCAACCCGACATTCAATTCGAGCGAGCGGCGCTCCAATGCAGTGGTGGATTCCGCGCCCGAACGCAAGGTGCGGAGCGATCCGTCCCCGTTCGATCGAGAACTCGTCGGGGTTGCTGTAATGCGTTTCGTCGCGATTGCCCGATAGATAGACGAGGAACAACTTCTCACCGGCGGCGATGGACTGTCCGAGGAACTCGGTGTCTTGGGTGGCGATGCGCCACATGCCCATAACCGCCGGATCGCAACGCAGTGCTTCGTCAATGTATCGCCGCGCGAGTTCCGGATTTTCGAGGAGCGCTTGCCATCGATTCGGCACTGACAACAGTCGCCAAATGAGGTTCGTGATCACATTCGCCGGTGCTTCATGGCCGGCGAGAAAGAGACCGGGAACCAGCGAGAGCATCTCGTGGGGCGTAAGAGCCTTCTCGTCCCGGGCCTGGGCAATGACGCCGAGGAGGTCGTTTTGGGGTCGTTGGTAGTGCTCTTCAATAAGGCGTCCGATGAGTTGATGCATTTCGAGGATGTGCGTCGCCATCTTCATCTGTTCGTCCAGCGACACGCCGGTCAGGAGTGCCATTGAGAGTTCACCCCACTCCTCGACCGCTTTTCGCAGCGGCATCATGGCCTTCTTCGGAATCCCGAGCAATCGTGAGACCACGATGAGGGGCAGCGGGTACGCAAACTCCGATAAGAGATCCGCGCTGTGTCGACCTGAGAGTTTTACAAAGAGGTCCTCACACACTTCGCGAACCATTGGCTCGAGTGACGCAACACCGCTCGCGCTGAACTTTGCTTCGAGCACACTTCGGAGCCTCGTGTGGTTCGGCGGATCAACGCCAGTGAGCGTTCCTTCCATGGGGATGTAGTCACCGAAAAGCTCGAGGACTTCCGGGGCGAGTAGTTCGGTGATGGAGAGTATCTCCTTCGATGAGAAACGCTCCGGCTCACGCAGTACGGCGGCAATGTCGTTATAACGAGTGATAATCCACGAGCCGAGTATCGGACTCATGAAGATAGGGGCATCTTCTCGCGCAGCCCTGAGCACCGAATCTGGATGTGTCATAAATTGGGCGTCGAAGGGGTTGAACGCCCACTCAATGGGTGTCTCCGCACTCGTTTCAATTGTCATTGACGACAGTCCCCTAACTCATTGCACTCAGTCACCGCACGGCGAAGGAAGCAACAAACCACTCGTCGTTGCTCGCCAATGTACCAACGCGACGCGTCGTCGCAACGGACCAGCGATGTTGAAAATGACAACCGATGGTCGCCGATTTACCTTCACGTACGAACTATTTTAGTGGAATGAACCCAATAGTTCATGTTCATCGCGGGGCTGAATCCGAAAAGCGTGAAGCAGCGACGCCCCTCACCCTGGTAGCCGCCAAAGTGCCACCGGACATCGTCGTTGAGGAAAACGACCTCGGCAAAATTGGCTTTACGGTGGACGTTGCAATGCGTCTCGTTGCCGAAGGCCTTGCCGATCAAGACTTTGGGAGTCCCGTCGTCTACCTTGAACGAAAGACTCCCCCGGACCTCGCGAATTCCGCGTAGGTCCGAGACGCGGCTCCGATCGGCGTCACAAGCGTAAGGTCGGCCAATGGAAATCCGCCACATGGGTCCCGACGACCAAGGTCGCGTCACCCAGGCGGAATTCCTGTTCGATGGTCCCGCGTTGACGACGGCGACGCGACAGTTCCTGAATGATGCGCGGCACCACTTGCTGATCGCTTACGACGAGAGTGAACCCGTCGGATTCGTGACCGGTGTCGAAATGACACACCCGGATAAGGGCACCGAGATGTTTCTCTACGAGCTCGAAGTCAAAGAGTCCTACCAACGTAAGGGCATCGGCACGATGCTCGTTGCGAGATTAGAAGTGCTGGCCCGCGAACGCGGGTGTTACGGCATGTGGGTACTAACGAGCGACGACAACGCCGCCGCGCTCGCGACGTACAAGAGCGCAGGCGGTACGGGCGAGACAGGACAGTCAGTGATGACGTGGGACTTCACCACGATTCGTGAACCAAAGGGATCAGGGACGACTCGCGATTTGTAGCTTCGCGAGTCGTCGCTGGAGTCAAGGTCCGCTCCCTATTAAAGATGTCATCTCGCAATAGTTGCCAGATTCTCCGGTCATTTAATTGTCGAACCCGCGACCGAGGGAATACGAGGGTCCGATCGGTCGGACCGTTGAAGTTCAGGACCGAAAGTTCAAATCACTGCGAACGTTGACCTGTTCGGTCCAATGAAGCGCGAACATTCATATCAGCTTCTAACGCCCGCCGTAACTAGTCCATATTTATGGCTGGCACGCTGGTGACAACCAACTAAGTAAGGAGCTTCCAATGAATGATTCCGAATCAATGTCCTCGAACGACAAGATCCGACGATGGCTATCGAATAAAAGGAGCAGATGGATGGTGGCCGCTTCGTCATTAGTTTTGGTGATCGCAGTTTCGATCGGATTCGCCGTCTCCAGCTCGTCGGCCTCAAAACCTTCCGCGCCAATTGGCCAAACGAGGGCGTCCGGTGCCCTCGGCTCAAACGCCAGATCTGCACCGGCGCCCGGAGGAGCGGCTGGCGCGATCAACGACATTTCTACATCGGGCTTGACACTCAAAACATCAGCTGGTCAGACGGTGACCGTCACGTATTCGAATGCCACAAAGTTTCAAAATCGAACGAAGTCCATATCCGGCAGCTCACTGACAGTGGGTGAAGACGTCCTCGTCTACGGGACGACCAGTAGCACGACCATCGGCGCCTCGCAGGTCATCGTGGAGTCGTCCGCTTCGAGCATGTTTGCGACGTCCTCCGCCGTGGTCTCGTTTACGCGAGGTGCACCAACGGATCTGAAAAAAGTGGGTGAGATACCCGCGGGTTGGACACAGGGATCAGGAACGATTGTTAGTGGCACTTCCGCTGACGAGGCTACTGAAGCTGCACTGCAGAAGTATCCAGGCGGAATCGTAGACCGCGTTGTCAGACTCAACAACGGCCAATACAACGTCCACTACATTGGCGTCAACTGGCCGCACCACATTTTCGTCAATCAGGATTTCAAGGTCGTTGGCGCCGAGTAAGTGGGCGAAGTTGCGCGTTGCTCAGTTTTCCGCGGAGAACATAACCACAGGGCAACGGATTAGCCCTGCTTCTTCGAAGGACAACTTTCTGCACCAATCCCCATCATGCCGCCTCCCGCGTCAACGAGGCCCCGGTCCGTGCACAACACCACGGACGCATGACTCGATGCCTGGCGGATGACAAATCGCCACTCGGGTACACCGACCTTCACGACACCGGTGACGGACTGAATCGCGTCCGCAACATTGGCGGGGAAAAACTGAGTGGCCCAACGCCGTACGTCCACGAGCGTGGGTGCGCCGTGCCCCGCGGCTTGCACTTCGCTCAGTGCGAACTGGGCGACCATCAGCGCTTCGTCCGACGGCAACTCGGGGGTCTTGTGCTTGGTCGTTGAAAATACGGCAACCGCACTGGCGGCTTGGATCTCCTGCGAACACCAAGAAGGAATCTGTTCTGCGCGAGACGAACTTGCACAGATCACGTCAGGCGACCCGGATTGGTCGATGGTCATCGCGTGACTTACACCGTGGCGTTCGTAGGTCACCCGCACCTCTTCCACGGCGTAGGCCTGGCCAAGCGACGGTGCGCGCATGCCCAACCACAACGCGTCGGTGCGCGACAATGTGACTGTCGTACCAATCGCCTGAACCAGCGGAGTCTTGCCTTCCTCCTGCACCGTCGTCCCTTTCGGTAGCCGGATGGGCCAACCCCGGACGTTGGCGAGTTCGCTCGCGTGGGGTGCGAACTCCACGCCGACCACCTCGGGAGCCAGAAAGCCCCGCACCGGAATCACCTTGACGGACGTGATCCGTATCGCGACGTGGGCACCAGTCGAGAAGTTGAATGACATGTCGTCCACTTGAGAAGGCGCTGCAAATTCGCCCACGCCGGACACTCCCCCGTCGGAGCCGCTGGCTATGGTTACCGGCGCCCAGTAGTGCGATAGGGCTATTGCGCCAACTGTTGCAACAATAACGAGCACGGCGGCGGTCGCAGTTCGCAACACGATTCGCAAACCATGTGGGAGAGAGAGTCGCGCGAGAATCCCGTGCGCGACGATGTCAGAGGTCCGTGCGAAGGAGACGGGTCGCACAGTCAGCTCAATTTCCAGATGAGCAATGAACTCCTCGCCGTAGCGCTCGCGCCATGCCAATGGGTACCAGCGCAGGTAGCCCCGTGCACGCTTGCTCGTCGCGGAACTAACGTCGACGTCTTCGCAACTCACGCGAATCGCCACGAGACGCGAAGACGACGACGTCCTTCGGTCGCCAGCCGCTCTTGGGCGCTCAAATACTCGTCGAGCGCGCCCGCACCCGAGGCGGTCAACCTGTAGGGACGGCGTCGATCGGAGGAGGCGACAGGCTCGATGAGACCTTGCCCTTCGAGCCGAGCGAGGGCTTCATAGAGACTGCCCGGAGCAATGCGCACACCCGCGAACTCCACTACGTCCTGGGTGAGGGCATAACCATGTTTCTCTCCATCAGCCAAGCTGGCAAGTATCAGGTACTTGACACCGGCTGTGCGACCAGTGCTCTCTGAGGCTTTCTTCGTCATCAAGATTTCACTATATCGGTTACCGATATAACTTGCACGTAGCCCCTAGTGGCGTTACCTCCGACCAGCGTGTTCCGGCTCTGTCTCGAATTCGAAGTCGGAGAGCGTGGCCGGCGCCTTTCAATCTCGCTATTCCCTAGCAATAACCGCAATAGACACAAGAAGCCCTTCTACCTCTACTGGAAGCGAGGCCCCTTGGCGCGCAGGTGGGTTCTCTGGAAACCATGTCTTCCATTCATCGTTCATTTCGTCAAAATCGTCCGGGTTGCGCAGAATGAATGTCGCCGTGACGATGTTCTCCATTGAACTTCCCGCCGCCTCCAGAACTGCTTTGACATTCTTCAAACATTGCCGGGTCTGCTCACGGACAGTAGGCCCGGCCAACTTGCCAGTGCTCGGGACTTGACCGACCTGGCCGGAGAGGAAGAGCAAGCCCGCCGCTCTCACGGCTTGGCTGTAGAACGGCGAAATCGGCGCAGAATCAGTTTCAACGATGTCCCTCGTCATCTCATCTCCTCCTTGGATTTGGAAAGGTACGCCTTGCAGGCGATTCCTTCGGCCAACAAACCAATCATTTACACGGCGACCAACCACCTATTATCTCCCTCGTGAAGCCATTTAGCCACGCCTTTTACGCTCACGCACCACTTTCTGCGACCGAAAGTGCTCGTGGCGAACAAGACGATTGCCGCGGTGGAAACGGTGTCGGCGAAGAATGTGTGCGCGTTCAATGTGTTGCACTTTCGCCTGAGATGGGATCCGAGCGCGAGGCTGTAGCTCGATGGCGTCCTCTCAGTGCTTGTGAATCCTTGCGAAAATCCACCAAGTTCCGGTACCGTCCAGTCGATCCGATAATTGGAACAGATAAAGTAGCGTCGAAATTGTCCGATGAGGTCGGCTTGGGAGGTGGGGAACGTGAAATCTCTTCACCAGATCGGGCCTTGGTATCCCAATTCGAATAGTTCTGAAATACTAATTTTTTATAGAATTCGATGTGGGCTCCTTAGGGGGCAAGTCCGAAGGATCAGTTAATGGGGCCAAATAATTCATTACGCAGCTTCAAGTGGGTTGTGCGCGCAACTCGGTGGGGCACCACCAAAAGTTGTTGCTCCTTTGCGGGACGAGAATGAACGATGACTAGCACTCTTCAAAGACTGAAGCGCCAGAGGGATGCGGGAGAGATCAATGGTTTCACTTTGATCGAAATCCTCGTTGTCATTGTGGTGCTCGGGATCTTGGCTGCGGTCGTGATCTTCGCTCTCGGTGGCGTCGTCAGTAAGAGTGCGAAAGCCGCGTGCGAGGCTGACGGTGCGACGGTAGTGTCGGCCATTGCTGCACTTGAAAACCAGTACCCGGGAACCCCATTGTCGACGGGTGTTCTTACGACGGGCACCAATGGAAGTGGTCCGTACGTCCAGTCGTGGCCAAACAACTCGGCGCACTACTCCTTCACAGTTTCGGGTACCACAGTGACGGGACTTCAGTTGCAGGTTGTCGGCGGCTTCTCCGGTCCGTACACCGGACCAAGCTCCTGCGACAGCGTGGTTTAATCAGTCTTTGCTGCGCCTTCAATGTGCCCCGTTGAGAGTGCGAACCCACAGACTGACGCGGCCCTCGTCAGAAATGCCGTGCAATCGTGGCCCAGTGTTGGACATGACTGCTCCACGGCTGAGCTGGGCCCGGGCATGAATGCGCCTCCTAACGATGAACGACACGAGCGCCGCTCACTGGTTCGAACTTTTTGAACATAGACGACTAGTGTCCATAAAACCTCTGGACGGGGAGATCGATGGCGGCCAACGAGAAGAGCCAGACTGCGGTCGACCAGCTTGAGGTCGCCATTCTCTTCACCGACATCGAAGGATCTACCGCAAGGTGGGACGCAAACGCGGTCGCGATGGGCCAACAGTTAGCGCGCCACGACCAAGTAGTAACGAGTTCGATTCTTGACAATGAGGGTGAGGTCGTGAAGCACACGGGGGACGGTTTCCTCGCCCGCTTCAGTTCAGGAAAAGACGCGACGGCTGCGGCGGTGACCGCCCAGGTTCGACTCGCCGAACTCGACTTCTCAGCCGTGGGAGGCATCCGGATCCGGGCAGCCGTAGACGCGGGGCCGGTCGAAAACCGCGACGGTGACCTCTTCGGTCCCGCGCTGAATCGTTGTGCACGGATCATGAACGCCGCCCACGGCGGCCAGGTGCTCGCGAGTGAGAACGTCTGGGAGTCTCTTCACAACGAGACGATGCTACGAATCGGCGAGGAACAGGAATCAATTGACTTCTTTGACCTCGGGCTCCATCGCCTCAAAGGGCTCGCCCGTCCGCAGCGCCTTTTCCAGATCCTGCACTCGCAGTTGCGAAGGGACTTTCCTCCCCCACGCTCGCTGAACTCCTCCGTCGGCAACCTGCCGATCGACGCAACCAACGTCGTGGGTCGAGAAGATCTCATTCACCGAATTGCCGAGTTGTTGGACTCTCCCGGAGTGATCACGCTTGTCGGCCCCGGAGGCGTCGGTAAGACCAGCCTCGCGATTCGCGCCGGTCATGAAGTGAGAGCCAAGTTTCCCGACGGGGTGTGGTTCGTCGACCTCGCGCCCGAAAGCGACCCGCGCGGTGTCGCGGGCGCAGTCACCCACACAATGGGCGTGGCTCGCCGGTCTGGTCAGTCCTTGGAAACGACGCTGCGCGACGTCCTCTCCAGTCGTCAGGCCCTCCTCATCGTTGATAACGCCGAACATCTCGCCGACGCCACACGCGACTTGATTACGCAAATCCTCGTGCACGGCTCGCCGTCCCGGCTCCTGGTTACCAGCCGGATTCCTCTAGGGGGTTCGGCCGAGACCAAGATTCGCATCGATCCGCTCGCCACTCCCGATCGATTGGGAGTCAAGTCTCTCGGCGAGGCGCTCAAGAGCCCCGCCGTCCAATTGTTTGTCGAAAGGGCGCGGATCGCACGGCCGGGGTTCACTCTGACGGAGGAAAACCTGGTCGACGTCCTGGCAATCTGTGACCGTTTGGACGGGCTCCCACTCGCCATTGAATTGGCGGCGGCGCGTACTGAAGTGATGTCGCTCAGTCAAATCTCGGCGAAGCTCAGCGACCGTTTTCGTCTATTGCAGGCCGGACCGGATCAGGACCATCGGCATCGTACGCTTCTGGCCACTCTGGACTGGAGTTACGAGAATCTCAGTCGAGAGGCGCAGTCTCTTTTCTCGCACTTGAGCCCGTTGGCGTCGAGTTTCGCACTCGATGCCGCCACCGCTCTTTCGGGCGACGATGAGTTGGACGTCATTGACCAACTGGGCGAGTTGATGCACAACTCCATGGTGGCGACGGATCACGGCAGTGACGATATTCGCTACCGGCTCATCGAAACGATGCGCGATTTCGCCTCCATACGCCTCGAGGGTTCCGGCGACAGTAGCGAAGCTCGACAGCGCCACGGAAAGTTCTTCGCCGATATGGCGAGAGGACTGTACGACGTGACGTGGAGCGGGCGGGCGCTCGGCGCGCTCGACCGATGCCGCTTGGAATTGGCGGATCTACGCCGGGCGTTCGAGCGCTTCCTCGTCGCTGACCCATTTTCGGCACTCACGATGGCCACCGACCTCTACGCGTTGTGGCTCATCCGAGATTTGGT
>Ga0208586_1000051_pt1 | contig 44059 bp, 41 predicted proteins | sample NGESurshal072012_6_FD_184471 | JGI IMG/M metagenome (GOLD analysis project Ga0208586, IMG submission 184471) | Arctic peat soil microbial communities from Barrow, Alaska - NGEE Surface sample 53-3 shallow-072012 (SPAdes) | ecosystem: Environmental > Terrestrial > Soil > Wetlands > Peat ... | reverse complement strand
CTGAGACCGGGGGCGAAGTCGCGAACTGGCGAATTTTTGTGGCGGAGGGAGTGGGATTTGAACCCACGGTGGGCAAGCCCACGCCGGTTTTCAAGACCGGTACATTCGGCCGCTCTGTCATCCCTCCGGGGACGACCCTACTAGAGCGGATTACTTCTTCTTGTGGAGGCGGTGTCGCGCGGCGACGTCGAGGACGGCTTTGCGAAGACGCACGGACTGGGGCGTCACTTCAACGGCCTCATCGTCGGCGATGAATTCAAGGGCCTGTTCGAGCGAAAAGATCGTCGGTGGCGCAATTCGTTCGGTGTTGTCACTGCCCGACGCTCGCATGTTGGTGAGCTTCTTTTCCTTCGTCGGATTCACGTTCATCTCGTCGGAACGGGCGTTCTCGCCCACGATCATTCCTTCGTAGACCTCAACACCCGGACCGACGAAGAGCGTGCCGCGCTGTTCGAGGTCGAGCAACGCGTTGCCGGTCGTGTCGCCACGGCGGTCCGCGACGAGGACGCCGTTCTGGCGCAGTCGAATGTCACCGAACCACGGGGCGTAGCCGTCGTAGTTCGAGTGCATGATGCCCCCACCGCGCGTCTCGGTCATGAACTCCGTTCGGATGCCCACGAGACCGCGCGCGGGGATGCGCCACTCGAGACGGACCCAGCCGGTGCCGTGGTTGACCATGTCGGTCATGGTGCCCTTGCGAGTGGCCAGCAACGTGGTGACATTGCCGACGAACTCTTCGGGGACGTCGATGGTGACGTGTTCGACCGGCTCGTGGATCTTGCCGTCGACGGTCCTCGTGACGACCTGGGGCTTGCCCACGGTCAACTCGAAGCCCTCGCGTCGCATGGTCTCGATGAGCACGGCGAGTTGGAGCTCGCCGCGTCCCTGGACCTCCCACGCGTCGGGACGCTCGGTATTGAGGACGCGCAACGCGACGTTGCCGACGAGTTCGCGGTCGAGGCGGTCCTTCACCATGCGCGCCGTCAGGAGCTTGCCTTCGGTCCCGGCGAGGGGCGACGTGTTGATGCCAATGGTCATGGACAGACTGGGTTCGTCGACGTGCAGTGGTTCCAGCGCAATCGGGTTGTCGGGGTCGGCGAGGGTCTCGCCAATGGTGATGTCTTCGAATCCGGCGACCGCGACGATGTCGCCGGGTCCCGCGCTCTGTGCGGGGATCCGCTCCAGCGCCTCGGTGATGAACAGTTCAGTGATCTTCGCGTGCTCGATGGTGCCGTCGATTCGACACCACGCCACGCGCTGACCGCGCTCAAGGGTGCCGTTGATGACGCGACAGAGTGCCAGACGACCAAGGTACGGCGACGCGTCGAGGTTACAGACGAGTGCTTGGAGGCCGTGACCCTCTTCGTATTCGGGCGCGGGCACAAAGTCCGCAATCGTCTGAAAGAGCGGCGTTAGGTCACCGGACGTGTCGTTGACGTCGAGCGACGCCCATCCTTGACGGGCGCTGGCGTAGAGAATGGGGAAGGAGATCTGGTGCTCGTCGGCGTCGAGGTCAAGAAAGAGGTTCTCGACTTCTTCGACGACCTCTTTGATACGGGCGTCGGGTCGGTCGACCTTGTTGATGACGAGCACGACGGGAAGTCGCTTCTCGAGGGTCTTTCGAAGGACGAATCGAGTTTGGGGCAGTGGACCCTCGGCCGCGTCGACGAGAAGGATGACGGCGTCGACCATGGCCAGGCCGCGTTCGACCTCGCCGCCGAAGTCGGCGTGACCAGGCGTGTCGATGATGTTGATGGTGAGGTCGTGCCATTTCACCGCGGTGTTCTTGGCGAGAATCGTGATGCCCTTTTCGCGCTCCAGGTCCCCGGAGTCCATAACCCGGTCGGTCAGCTCCTCATGGGCCGTAAAAGAGCCGGTCTGACGCAGCATTTTGTCCACGAGCGTCGTTTTGCCATGGTCGACGTGGGCAATGATGGCGATATTTCTAAGGGAAGTTCGTAATGTCATGGCTGTTACACATTACTGGAGTGGCCCGTTCCATCGAACTCATGCAGCCAACGGGGCTCGCTGACGCCGTTGCGCAACGGCCGTGCGGACCAAATCGCGCGCCCCGGCACGAAGGTCAGCCATGGTCCCGTCCACACAGAGACAGACGCCCGCCTCGGGCCAAAGTCCGATGAGACGCGCCGGTGCGAGACCTTCGTGGTCGGCCAAGGCGTCAATTGTGAGATCTGCACGAAGACCCGGACCGGCGCTCTTGCCCGGCGAACCGGATCGAACCCGGACAACGACACGCGTGTCGTCACGGTCGATGACGACGTCGCGACGGGCTCGAAGTGTCGTTCGAGCGGACGCGACGTCGTAGTAGGCGTCGCTGGGTGCGACCGACCAGTCTGCGTGAATCCCTTCAGTGATCTCTTGCAGCTGTGTCGCCCAATTCACCGCTTCGGCAGTGACCAGACCAAGTACTGGATGCGGCGCCGACGCCAGCCAGTACGAAAGTGAACCATCGCGGGCGTAGCCCGAGGCGGCACGAAGCATCTGGTCGGCCAACTCATCACGAACGGCACCGGTGATGGTAGTGAGTGGCTGGACCGCGACTCGTCGTAGCGCCGCGTTTCCCAGGACCCGTCGCGCCGTTGCCGGCGCCCAACGAAACGCTCGGCCGCGTTGGCCGGCCTGCTCGACCGACCACGCGTCCAGGCGGCGATGACCCGGGGTAGCCACGGCGCGGAATCGGGCCGTCAATGAGCGGCGGTGGGCGTCGGTTAACTGGGCGACGGCGCACGGCGCACTTTCGATGAGCTCATTGACGTACTCGTCGGTGAGACGGCGATGCAACAACGAAGTCATCGAGCACTCCAGAGGTCCTGCACGCACGACAACACCTCATCGACACTTCGTGCGAGCAGTGAGTAGTCGACGTCGCGCACCCACAGCTCGCCGGTCGCGGTGGAGAATGTGCACGTGCGAAGCGGCATCGTTGACGTTCGAAGCGTCTGGACTAATGCGTGGTAGCGCATCGTTCGCTCGGCTCCTTCGCCGAGCGGGGACGTGGTCACATCGAAGAGGGCAATTGAGGCAACGTCGCTCGTTGTGTTGCCGATCACGAGGTCGACGACGTCACGAAGCACAACGTTCCCACCGGCAAGTCGTTGGATTGCGCGCGCCGCACTTCTCGGACGCCACCGAGCCGGGATCTCGCCCAGCGCGCGCGACAGCGTGACGCAGTGAGCATCCAGATCGGTGGCCAGACGAGCGCGCTCGTCGTCGTCGAGTTGGTCGAGGTGCTCGAGCAGATCGTTGGTGCCGACTTCAGCGCGCCATGCGCAGAGTGCGTCGTCGAAGGCGTGGTCGATCGATACACCGACGCTCAGCAGTCGAAGAATCTGACTGACGAGGACGCCGCGAAGCCGTCCCGTACCCGACGTCATGATGTCAGTCGTCGCGGGACGTTGGTGCAGCGACGAGGCGCGCAACACCAGTGGCGTCGTCAGGCGTTCGGCTCCGATGACTTCGTAGATGCCGTCATCGAGGAGCGAACGAAGTCCCGCGGCACTCGCGGTGTCGATGAGGGGGCGCTTGGTGCGGTCGCCTCGCAGTGCGTCGACAACGCTGATCGGAGAGGATTCAAGCAACGTCGTCATGGAACAATTGTCGTCGCGCCCTGTGACACCACTAACATTTGGGTGTGTTCGCCGCGGTCTTCTCTGTCTTCGTTGCGGCGATGCTCGTGCTCGTCGTCTTCATCGTGCGCTGGGCAGTTCGACGTGACCGCGAACGACGCGCCGCTCAGACGCCAACGGACAAACAGCCCTAGCTTTCGCTACGCCCCTGGAGTTCCTTCAGGCTGCGATCAATGTCAGCAATAGCGCGTTCGATGACCGACAACCGGGCCGCCAGTTCCTCTTCGACCAATGCTCGAACACGATCATCGAGTTTTTCGTCAACGCGACGGTCCACTTGCTCACGCAGACGCGTGTCGAGGTTGTCAACGAGGGGCTGGGTGAACTGCTTCAGACGACTCTTGAGATCCTGCGCCTTGTCGGCGTCAGCATCGCTCGATTCACTGGTGTCACTGGCATCGCTCATGAAGACAATCTAGGGCGACGCGGGTGGGCAGTAGACGCCGGCGTTGAACTGCAACGTGTTGAACTGTCCGGACCATGGTGGGTTGAGCAGTGTCGCTTCCTCTTGCTGGAGCGTCGCGACTGGCGAACAGCTGGCACTGAAGGAGATGAAGCCGCGAATGTTCGATCCGCTCGCGCCCGCGACGGGCAGCGGACCGCCGTTACCAAAGGCCACGGCTACGAAGACGGGCATCGACTGCGTGACGAGGTTGTAGTTGCGGTACTCGGACTGACTCGCGTACACGCCCGCGTTGAGCGTCGGATCGACCGAGGCGATGCCGGCGGCCCAGCCCTTCAACATTGAGCTCCAGTATGAGCCATACTTCGTGAGCGTCGCCGTCGATGACCCACCCGGTGCATCGAGGCCCGAGTGATTGTCGGGGTAGCCCTCGGGGTCGAAGATGACCCAGTCCGGCTTCAGCCCGACACCGAGTCCGCGGTACTGATCGATTTGCGTCGCGACCCAGACGCCGGCCGCGAAACCGTGGTCGTAATAGGTCGAGGGCTGTAGCGTTTCTGACTTGAGTGGTCCGCTGACGGTCCAGAACGAGAGCCACGTGACGCGTTTGTGAGAGTTGTAAATGCTCTGACCCATCAAGAAGTCGGGTGAACTCGCGACGCTCTTGGTCGAAGTAAAGCCAACCCACGGGGCGCTCTGGGTCCCCAGGGCCCCGGTTTCGCTCACGATGGGCCATCCGTCGGTGATGGCCTGGCCCCACTTCGCCGAAGGGATGGCGTAGACCCCCACGCCTTCGGGCGGCGGTGAGCTGACTCCGGCGGCGTAGAGCGTCAACGTCGTGCCAACTTGAATGCCGGTGATCGAGCCGCCCACGGTGCGCGCCGACGAACCACCGGTGGCCGACACGTCCGTGGCGCTCCACGTTGGTGAACCAGTCGCGTTGGAGAGGGCGAAGAGGTCGCCCCAGTTGGCGGCCTGTCCGTCGATGGTGACCTGCGTCGGCGACGCGCTCACGAAGATCGAACCGCTGAGGGGCGGCGCACCGGTCGCGACACCGGTGATGTTGAGGGCGCCCCACACCGGGGCGGGCAAGGAGGTGCGGCTGGTGAGCGAAATCAACGCCGGGGTGGGCGTACTGAACAACTCGACGGAACCGGTGCTCGTCAGGGCAGCCACGTCGGCGGACGTCGAGTTGTACGCCATGGCGAGTGTGCCAACGACTTTGGGCGCCTGCGTCAGAGTGGTGACGTCGAGCGTCGTCCACGAACTCAGCGTGGGTCCAGTATTGGTGTACAAGAGGAGGTCCCCGATGTTGGATGTCGTCACGAAGGATGGGACCGCTCCCGGAATGACGATCGGATCACTGGCAACGGCGAGGCTCGAGTTGGGAATCGTCGTCGTGGTGGGCGGTTTCGTTGTCGTCGTCGATGGCACGGCCTTGGTGGTCGTGGTGGTGGGCGCTTTGGTGGTCGTCGTACCCGGTGCTGTCGTGGTGGTGGTTGCGGGCTTGGTGGTGGTGGTCAACGGTTTGGTCGTCGTTGTCGCGGGCTTAGTGGTGGTCGTCGTGGGCGTTGGCGCCTGCGCCGCGACGGTGACGCTCCCGGGGGTCGTGGTCATGAAAGGCACGGGATGGCCCTGCGCCCAACCAAGTTGGGCGATCTCGATCGTGTCTGTCACGGATCGGTACGCGACGAGCGCAGTGAGACCGTTGACCAAGACGCTCGGTAGTCCGTTCGCAGCATTCACGCCGCTCAATGCGCTGAGGTCGGTCGCGACGTAGGGACGCCACGCCGAGTCACCGCGCAGGTGGTGCCACGCCGTCGTGATGGGATCGTTCTGGCTGAGCAGGATTACGTGCGCGTCGGTGTCGACGTAGAGCAGGTCGACGTTGCCCGACGGGTCAAAGAAAGGAATGGGATCGGCGCTCGGCGTCGGAAGACTGTTCGTGGGCACCGAGAGGTTTGTCCACGTTTGGCCGCCGACCAACTTCTTGGTATAGAGCGCCAACTGGTTGAGGTTCGTTCGGTAGGCGAGCACGCCTTCGGCCGCGTCGCTGGCCGCGTGCGGTGCGCCGAGCATTGTCGTGTGCGCGATCGCGCCTTCGAGCGACGAGGCGTTCCAGGGCAGGGGGCCGGTGCCCGATTCATTGAATTGGAAGATCGGAAGACCGGCCGGCGAGGCTGTCGTGGTGGCGCCACGCGACCCGCTGGCCGCGACAGTAATGCTCGCAAGCACCACCACCGCCAAGAGCACTGTCCGTCGAAGTTTCACTCGTGTCCTTCATTGGGCTCAGCCCAATCCGTCGTGCACCTCCACCTTGGATAAGTCTAGAGGTGGTCTCTTTTTGCAACGGTGCAGTAACTCTGCACGGTCGCCACTACTTGGAAGTGACGACTGATTTCGCTGGTGACGCCGCGCCCGGTCCGTAGGCATTGAGAGCGCGAACCGTCACTCTGTACGATTTGCCCTGTGCGAGGTTGCGCACCTTGATCGACGTGGCGCGCTTGGCAATCCCCAGCCACTTCGAACCTCCACTCACAGAGTACTGGTACGAGGTGATGGCGCTGCCCCCGTTACTCGTCGGAGCGCGCACATTGAGTTGAAATCCGCCGACAAGTGGTGTCAACACGGCAATCGTCGCACGACCGGGCGCTGTCGGTACGGCCTTGGTCGCGGCGGTGAACTGCAACGTCGACGTATAGATGGACTGCGATTCGTAACTCACGGTGACGACGACCGGGCCCGGTTCGGTCGTCGAGACAGTGAAGTTCGCCGCCCCGTTACTGTCGCTCGAGACGACGTACGCGGCGTGACCGCTCGTCGTCTGACTCGAGCGGTCGTTGTCAATCGTGACGCGTCCCACGGAGCCGGTGCCGGTGCTCGCGGCGGTCACGTTGACGAGTGCATTCGCAATCGCATTGTTGTTCGTGTCGTGCAACGTGGCGCTCACGTTGACCGGGGAACCGTCAACTGGTGCACTGGTCTTTGACGTCGAGAACGAACTCTCGGTGAGATCGAACTTGGGCGGACACAGTCCGGCAAAGAACGCGGCGCCGTCGGGACTACCGAGTCCCGACGCCTCGTCGTAGCCCGGGCCCGCGCTGTACCCACCAACGCCGTAGAGGTCATTCGAACCGGTGGTCACGTCAACGAAGCCGGTGCTCGCCATGGCGTAGAGCGAGGGATTAATAAAGCCGAGTCGCGGTACGTCACAGGCCTGCGCCGACACCGCCACCAACGCACTGACCAGCGGCGCGCCGACCGACGTGCCGCCAATGGAGCTCCACCCCGCGTTGCATTCGTGGACGCAGGTGCCGGCTGCGGTCCCGGTGTAGTACTGGATGAATCCGGTGCCGGGATCGGCCAACGCGGAGAGGTCCGGGACCAGGCGCATCGAGTCGCTCGCGGTGATACCCGGCGCCGCTTGCCAGGTCGGGCGCGTCCAGAGCACCGATACGCCACCACCTCCGGCGCCGGGGTTCCCGGACTTGACCGAGGTGTCCCACACCGTCTCGTTGAGCGGGTTGATGTTGTTAATCGTTAAGCCGCCCACCCCGGTCACGAAGGGTTGGGACGCAGGGTCATCGACGGCCAGGTTGTTGTTCGTGATGCCATTGCAGTCCGAAGAGCCGGTGTCACCGGCGGCCGAGACGACGGTCTGGCCCTCGGCACTCATCTGTTCGAAGATTGGCTGCTCGGCCGACGGATCGCCTTGGGGGTCGCTCTCGCACGTGCCCCACGACGTCGAAACGATGGTCGCGGTGTCGTCATCGGCGATCTGTGTGTAGGTGTCGAGGGGACCGGTGCTGTTGTTCGGACCCTGGTAGACCTCGAAGTTCGCACCGGGCGCGAGGGCCGTAGCCTGTTCGATGTCCAACGTCGGTTCGTCGTCGTAGGTGCCGGACGGTCCGCCGTCAACGGAGATCGGCGTCACTGTTGGGCTCAGGCCGTAACACTGAAGGTACGTCGCCAAGTCCGACGGGTCGTAGGCACTGAGTTCGTAGAGCGCGATGGTCTGTCCCGTTCCCACGTCGCCCTTCGCCCACTCTGACGTCACGCCGTAGAGCTGCGCCTCTTGCTGTGCGGTGTAACCACCCAAAGAGTTCGGTGTCGTGGTCGTTTCGCCTCCGTCGTTCACACAGGCCACGGGCACCGTGACGTGACTGCTCACGTGGGAGTGCACGATATTGGTGGACGGCTGTACGACCGACGACAGTCCCGCGACGCCGGCAATGTCGTGCGCGAGCGCGCCGGGCAGCGTCCCCTTCGTCGCGAGCTGCGCCGCGAGCACGCCGTCGGCGCGTCGCACCGTCTCGACGCGGGCTGAAAACGCGTGCGCAATGTTCGTCGTCGTCCCCGTCACGTGTAGGACCAGCCGTCCGGTGCTGAGCGACCCAACGCGAAGTCCGTACCCACGTAGATACGAACGAACCGCGTTCACGGACGATGCCGTCGCGCCGTAGCGCTGCGCGAACTCGCGTGGCGTGAGGAAGCGATGAAAGTTCGCCGACGCGGTGTTCGAAAGACTCGCGATGAACGACGAAAGGCCACTGGCGTTGCGTGGGGCGAGGGTGACGTCGAAGGACGTCGTGATGGTTTTCTTGACGATGGTGTCCTGGGCGGGAATCGGCGCCGCTCGCGCGACGGTGACGCGTGGTTGCGTTGCGACGGCGCTCGTCGCGGGTAGCGCAACGCACACGAGCGTGAGCCCGAGGACCAGTGCGGGCCAACGCAGCTTCAGGTATTGGCGTCGCATGGCATCAGCCTAGGAAAGAGTTGACCTCATAGTGAGAGCAGGTTGAAATGTTGTCGCAGAAGTTAGCGAATTCTTATAGCGAATTGACAGTCTTTGCGGCGCGACGAAGTGACAGGTCACCGCACTCGAGACAGACGGCCTCCGGAATGACGCCAGCGCGGATCAACCATCCAAAGACAGTGCAGCCCGTGCAGTAACCGACGAAGCCTTCGAGCGCCGCGGCGAGTATGAGGGGCACGAGTATCCACCGCGCGTCGCTCCAACCGGCGGTCAGCCACACGATCGTTGCGGACCCGGTGAAGGCCAAGCCCATGGTCTGGGCGAATCGTTTTGGTGGCCCGGGCACCGACTTGTCCCAATTGGTGAGGCGAGGTGCCGCGACGCGCGTCGCGAATTGGCCGAGTGGAGAGATCTTCGGTCCCGCGGCCACGCGAGCAACGAATCCGTACGTGAGGGGAATGAGGAGCCACGCCCACTTGGTCGCGAGCGCCACCACGGCCATCGTGAAGACGCCGAGGGCGACCGTCCGGGCCGCGGCGTCGTTGACCGGATTGGGAAACGAGAAGAACCTCTTCATCCCACATATCTTAGCGAAATTGTCGACTTTACGCTACGCGGTGATGGCGAGGCGCACGGTCGTGACGACGCCGACGGCGATGATCAAGACACGAACAACGTTGGGCGAAAGGCGCATGATCAGAATCGCGCCGAGCCATCCGCCAACCAGCGTGCCCACCAGAAACATGTAGACCGCGTCCAGAATCAGGTGGCCTCGCGCGACGAAAATCAGTGCGGCGAGCAAGTTAATGATCAACGACAGCACGCTGCGCAGTCCCTGGAGATCGGCAATCTCGAAGGGCAGCGACACGGCCATGACGGCCAAGAGCAGGATGCCCATACCGGCACCGAAGTAACCGCCGTACATCGCGACAAGAAAGATGCCGACGTTGAGGGTCCAACGTCGCCCGGGATGGGCGTGGTCGACATGGGCCAGTCGCTTGGTGATGAGCGGGGCGAACGCAAATAACAAGGTCCCCGCGCCGATCAACCACGGTACGACGAGTTGAAAGAGTTTCGGCGATCCGAGGAGCAGGAGCGTACATCCCGAGGCGGTGCCCACGATGCAGTACGGCACGAGCGAACGAATAATCGCACGATGTCCGCGGAGTTGGACCCTGAATCCTCGAATGATCCCGAGGGAGCTCGGCACGACCCCGACGGTCGCCGTCACGTTCGCGGTCAGGGCCGACGCGCCCGTTGCAATCAAGGTAGGGAAGGTGACAAAGGTCCCGCCACCGGCAATGCCGTTCGCGATGCCGGCACCGACGCCCGCGAGTAGATAGATGGGTAGTCGCCAGAGCAATGGAAGGGTGGCGACAACCATTGCCGTAGCCTATTGAAAGTGAAATCTTTGCGAACTCGACACGGCAATACCCGAGATTCCTCACTTGGTCATCTACCGTTAGCGACGTGTATCTCTTGAGTGGCGAACTGATTGTCCCCAAAGATGCACCCAATGACCTCATTCGCGCGGCCGGGGGCATCATCCGACGCTTCGTCGCGGGCGCGCGCGTAGAAGTCGCGTGCATCTATCGCGAGGCGCGAGGCGACTGGACGTTTCCGAAAGGAAAGATTGACGAGGGTGAGACCTTCGAACAGGGCGCCCTGCGTGAAGTGGAAGAAGAGACCGGTATGCGCTGCGGCGTTATCCGCTTCGCCGGTACGACGAACTACACGCACCGCAAGGGCAAACCGAAGATTGTCGCCTACTACCTCATGGAAGCCAATACCGGCGAGTTCGCGCCGAACGATGAGGTGGACGAACTCGTGTGGCTGCCCATGGAACAGGTTCGTGCGCATCTCACGTGGGAGCGCGATCAGGAGCTCTTCGACGAAGTGACGAAGTTTCCTGAGATGCGCGCGCAGGCGAGTTAGCGAACTCTCTCCAAAAACTGCTTCGTTGACTCGTGCTTCGGATTGGTAAACAGTTCCTCGGGCGTGCCTTGTTCGACGAGCACACCGCCGTCGAGATAGACCACTTGATGGGCGACGTCACGCGCGAAGTTCATCTCGTGGGTTGCAATCAACATCGTCGTACCCGACGCCGCCAGGTCGCGTAGGAGGTCGAGCACCTCGCCCACGAGTGAGGGGTCCAGTGCGCTGGTCACTTCATCGAGTAACAACAACGCCGGCTTCATCGCCAGCGAGCGCACGATCGCGACGCGCTGTTGTTGACCGCCCGAGAGACGATCGGGGTACTCACTGGCGCGCTCGCGCAGTCCAATGCGATCGAGCAGAGCGAGGGCCTCGTCGGTGACGTCTTCGCGTCGACGCTTTTGGGCCCGCACCGGACCGAGCAGGACGTTGTCTAAGACGTTGAGGTGTGGAAAGAGATTGAAGGACTGAAAGACCATGCCCACGTGGCGCCGCACGAGATCGCCGCTCACGCGCGGATCGCCCAACGATTGGCCAAAGAGGCTCACCGAACCGCCGTCGACGCTCTCGAGGAGATTCGCGCAGCGCAACAGCGTTGACTTGCCCGAACCGGACGCGCCAATGAGACAGACCACTTCGTGGCGATGCAGGGTGAGCGACACGCCCTTTAGGACCTCGGCGTCGCCGAAGCGCTTGGCGACCTCATTGAGTTCGAGGACGACGCTCGTCATCGCGCGGCCGCCAGTCGTCGTTCGCGGTCGCGCGCGATCAAACGGTCAGTCATTCGCGTCATGGGAATAGTGAGCAGGAGAAAGAAGCCCGCGGCCAACACCAGACCGCTCTCGTTAAAGACGGTCGACTGATAGATCTGCGCCGAACGGGCAATTTCGACGCCGCCAATCACCGAGACCAACACCGTGTCTTTCTGTAGCGAGATGAAGTCATTCAACAAGGGCGGGATCACGGTGCGAACGGCCTGGGGCAAGATGACCCGGCGCATGGTCGAGGACTGCGTGAGACCAAGCGATCGAGCGGCGAGCAGTTGCCCGTTCGGCACCGAGAGGATGCCCGCGCGAAAGACTTCCGAGACGTACGCCGAGTACGACAAAGTGAGCGTGATCACGCCGAAGACGGGTGGCGGCACGGTGGCGAGATTCGAATAGAGGGCCGGCAGTCCAAAGCCGACCAGGAACATCACGAGTAAGACCGGCACGCCGCGAAAGATGTCGCTGTAGGCCGTCGCCAAGACGCGAAAGGGTAAGAGGACCGGCGACTTGGTAATGCGTGTCCACGCGAGCGCGAGTCCGAACAGCAACACCAGGACTTCGCTGACGAGAAACATCCACACGTTCGTCCAGATGCCGTCGCGTATCGCGAGAATGCCCTTCGAGGGGTCGCCGTTCCAGGCCACCCACATGTCGTGAAAGTTGAAGTAGCTCGCGCGCACGCGCACGCCGCCCGGGGCGAAGTACAACAAGCCAATGATGACGACGAGTACCACGGCCGTCGACACCGTGCTCGCGACGAGACCGCGACGACCAACAAAGAGTAAGTGTCGGCGCGGCGACAGGAGGTGAGGCGTCTCCTCCGACGAATCCGCGTCCGTCGAGAGCGACACGATGACTAGGGCTTAATCGCGGGCACGCTGGTGTAGATACCGAGCCACTTCTGCTGCAACGCCGCCAACTTGCCGCTGCTCTTGAGAGCGTTGATGGCGACGTTGACGCACGCGACCAACGGGTTGCCCTTGGTCAGGAGCAGCCCGTAGTGCTCGCCGACGCTCGGGAACTGTCCGACCTGGGTCGCGATCAACTTTTTCTTTGCATTCGTGATCTGCGACGTGGCCATGTATTGACCGTCGGGCGTGTCAATGACGATGGCGTCGATCTGACCGTTCTGCAGCGCGAGCACCGCTTCGTCCAAGGTGGAGTAGATGCGCGGCGTGTGCGTGGGCTTGATGTTGTTCAGAATGTAGGCGAGACCAGTCGTGCCAATCTGGTCACCGTAGGTATAGGTCTTTAACTCACTCGCGGAGTGCTTCTTCACGATTGCGTCGGTTTTGAGGGCGACGACGGACTGTTGCACGTCGTAGTAGCTGACCGAAAAGGTGACGGCCTTCGCGCGTGGCGCGGTGTAGGAGACCTCATTGATGTCAAAGTCAAAGGCCTTGGGACCGGGTTCGTAACTCGAGTCAAAAGGCTCGTGCACCCACACCACGTTGGACTTCGCCACGCCCAGTTCACTCGCTACCGCGTAGGCGACGGCCGACTCGTAGCCCTTGCCGTTGGTGGGCGTGTTGTTGACGAACCACGGGGTGTAGCCGGGGTCGTCGGTGGCGACGGTCAGTTTGCCCTTCGTGTGCTCTTGACTCGTCACGGCCGTCTTGCACGAGGACAGCGTCGGCAGTGCGGACGCGTTCGCACTGACGCCGCTAGAGAGCGACACCGTCGCCAGCGTTGAGAGCGTGATAAGTCCCGCCAGCGAAAGTCGGAGGTTGCGCATGGATTTCCCTTCTCGGTGCAGCCACTCTAGGTATTTCTCTAGCGCAATGATAGAGAATGTTCTCGATAGCGACCGTCGCGACGACTTCCCGGGTCGTCGCTCAGGGAGAGCAACGGTGAACGACGAGCGGCTCGGTTTGACATTGTGTGTCCACAACGCCCTTTTAGTAGGATGGCGTGGCTGGGAGAGGTGGGTGAGTTCGGTTTAAACCACATTCCTGCTAAGAATGCGGCCTGCGAAAGTGGGCCCGAGGGTTCAAATCCCTCCCTCTCCGCCATCACCACTGAGCGCGTAGCTCAGTGTCGTCGTGACTAGAGGAGATGTTCTTGCGGTACTGGATCGAGACGCTTGGGTGCCCCAAGAACCACGTCGACTCCGAAAAGCTTGCGGGACTGCTCGAGTCCCAGGGTTACACGGTCGCGGTCTCGGCGACCGCGGCCGACCTCGTCGTCGCGAACACGTGCGCCTTCATTGAAGCGGCCCGTGAGGAGTCGATCGAGACGGTGCTCGCGCTCGCCGACGTCAAGCAGAAGGGTTCGCGCCTTGTCGTGACGGGTTGCATGGCTGAGCGCTACGGCGATGAACTCGCCGCCGCGCTGCCCGAGGTCGACCTCGTTGCCGGCTTCGGCGAGAGCCTGACGGCACTGGCCCCCTCGACGCCCGTCGCGCTGCGCAGCCGGCCGTCAAGTTCATTCGACCTCTTGAATTTGCCACGCCCGAAGTCAAAGACCCCGTGGGCGTACGTGAAGATTGCCGAGGGCTGCGATCGACGCTGCGGCTTTTGCGCCATTCCGTCATTCCGTGGCGACCAGCGTTCGCGTTCTACCGAGGAGATTCTCTCCGAAGGCCGTGCGCTCGCCGAAGGCGGTGTCCGAGAGTTGGTGTTAATCGCGCAGGATCTCGCGAGTTGGGGCTACGACCGCCGACGTGCGGGCCGAGGCGAACCGGTCGAGGTCCTCGACGAAGGCGGCACACAACCACTCATTGAACTGACGCGCACCCTCAGTCGCGAGGTCGATCGCGTTCGACTTTTGTACCTGTACCCATCGGGGCTTACCGGCGGTCTCATCGAAGCAATCCTCGAAAGCGGTGTCCCGTACTTCGACCTCTCCTTGCAGCACGCGTCGCGGCCGCTCCTTCGCGCAATGCGCCGTTGGGGCGACGCGGAGCGCTTCCTCGAACGAATTGCCGCGATTCGCGCGAGCGATGCCGACGCGACGTTTCGCTCGTCCTTCATCCTCGGCTACCCCGGTGAGACCGAGGATGACCAGCGTGCTCTGCTCGACTTCATCGAAGAGGCACAACTCGACTGGGCCGGTTTCTTCACGTTCTCCTCGGAGGAGGGGACCTACGCGAACGACCTTGGTGCGCAGGTTCCACATGAACTCGCCCTCGAGCGACTCCGCGAGGTGAGCGAGTTGCAGGATGCGATTACGGCTCGACGTCGCGACGCGTTGGTCGGTATGCGACAGCAGCTGCTGATTGATGCACCGGGCGTGGCTCGAAGTGTCCGCGAGTGCCCCGAAATTGATGGCATTGTGATGGTGGACCGGTCGCTCGAGGTTGGAGCGATGGTTGACTGTGAAATTGTGGCGAGTCACGGAACGGATCTGGAGGCGGTGCTGGTATGACGACCAAGCCCACCTACGGGGAGTCCGCGCTGCTCACACCGGCCAACATGCTCACGGCGTCGAGGCTGCTCGTCGCGCCCGTCTTCATCTACCTCATCGTCTTTGACCGAATCTCGTGGTGGACCGCGCTCGTTGGCTTCTTGGCCGCGATGTCGGACTACTTCGACGGCATCGTCGCGCGTCGCCACGGCACCACGACGTCGGGTGCGTTCCTTGATCCACTCGCCGACAAAGTCATTGTCCTTGGTTCGCTGTACGCGCTGATCTTGGCCCGTCCCCACGGCCTGAAGGACTTCATTGTCCCGGCCGCCATTATCACCCTTCGTGAGATCTGGATGAGTGTCTTTCGCGCTAAGGCGGCCAAGCGCGGAATCTCGATTCCCGCCAGCAAGCTCGCCAAGTGGAAGACGTTCGCCCAGGACTGGGCGATTGCGTTGTGCGTCATTCCAGTGACGGCACACCACGGCTGGATCGGCGTGTCCGTGATCTGGATCGCGGTCGTGCTCACCATCTACACGGGTTGGCAGTACTACGACGAAGGCAAGAAGGTTGGCCTGCGTGCGCGTTGAGATTGTCGCCGTCGGTACCGAGTTGTTGCTGGGCCAGATTCCCGACACGAACTCACAGTGGTTGGGCGAGCACCTCGCCGCCAGCGGCATCTCCTCGCAGTTCCATCAGCACGTTGGTGACAACCACGAACGAATCGTGCTGGCCTTTCGAACGGCACTCGCGCGAAGCGACGCGCTGATCGTCTGTGGTGGACTCGGCCCCACTCAAGACGACATCACCCGCGCCGCGCTCGCCGAAGTGATGAACGTGCCGCTGGATCGCGACGAGGACATCGTCGAGAACATTCGCGCGATGTTCGGCTCGCGGGGACGAACGATGCCCGAGAACAACCTGCTGCAAGCCGACGTGCCACGTGGAGCAACAGTTATCCCCCAGACGCGCGGCACGGCGCCCGGACTTATCTGCGAGGTTGGCCTGAAGGTCGTCTACGCCGTACCCGGCGTGCCCTATGAGATGACCGACATGTTCGAACGCGCGATCCTGCCCGACCTCCTGGCGCGCCAACGGGCCGACGGATCGACGTCGGTCATCACGAGTCGGGTGTTGCGCACGTGGGGCGCGAGCGAGTCGGCCCTCGCCGAAGCCGTGGCCCAGAGATTCGATGCGTTGAGCGACGATGATCGCGTCACCATTGCGTTCCTCGCCTCAGGGATCGAAGGCATCAAGGTACGTCTTACCGCGCGCGGCGATGACGCCGCGCACGCGTCGTCACTGCTCGCGAGTGAGGAGCGACTCGTTCGCGCGCTCATCGTCGAGAAGTTGGGCGACATCATCTTCGGCGTTGACGACGAGACCATGGAGGACGTCGTCGCCACGCGACTGCTCGCGCGCGGCGCCACCTTGGCGGTTGCTGAGTCCGTGACCGGCGGACTCATCGCCAGTCGACTCGTCGCGGTCGCCGGGGCCTCCACGTGGTTTCGTGGTGGCATTGTGAGCTACGCCTCGGACGTGAAGTACGACCTCTTGAAGGTTCCCGTGGGACCTGTGGTGAGTGCCGAGGCCGCCGAGGCGATGGCCAAGGGAGTGCGCGAACTCCTCGGGTCCGACGTTGGTCTTAGTGTTACCGGCGTCGCGGGTCCCGATGAACAGGACGGTCAGCCGGTCGGCACCGTGTTCGTCGGACTTTCCTTTGGCGAGACCTTGGAGCACGCCGCGCTTCGCTTGCCCGGTGACCGGCCCCGGGTCCGTGCGTACAGTGCGATTAGTTCGCTCGACGTGCTGCGCCGCGCTCTGGACCGGCCTTCCTGAGCGCTGTCGGGCTCGCGTAATCTCGTCCTAACGCGGAGGTGCGCATGTCGTCATTGGAGATTCAGGCCGATCCTTCGGCGATGGGTTTTGACTCCGAACGTCTGGCACGCATCAAGCCGCACTTCGATGCGTACGTCGACGACCGCCGACTGCCCGGTTGGCTCGCGACGGTGTCGCGCGGGGGCGAGCTCGTCTGGAGCGACAAGGGCGGCTTCCGTGACCGTGAAAGGAATCTCGAAGTCACCAATGACACCATTTGGCGCATCTACTCAATGACCAAGCCAATCACCTCGATTGCGGTGATGATGCTCTACGAAGAGGGACGCTTTGATCTCAATGACGACGTCGGTCAGTGGATCGACGCGTTGAAAGAGCCCCATGTATGGTCGGGCGGCACGGCGTCCAAGCCCCAGACGGTCCCCGCGATTGAGCCAGTGCGCGTGCACCATCTGCTCAGTCAGATGAGCGGACTCACCTACGGTTTCCACAACGCCCACCCGACCGACGAGATCTATCGACTGAAGGGCTACGACTTCGGCTTTGCGCCCGGCGCCGACCTCGCCCAGGCCGTGCACGACTGGTGTTCGAGCCCGCTCGTGTTTCAACCGGGCAGTGGCTGGAACTACTCAGTCTCAGTCGACGTGCTTGGCCGACTCATCGAGATCTGGAGTGGTCAGTCGTTCGAGTCGTTTCTTCAGGACCGCGTCCTTGGACCGCTCGGTATGGTCGACACCGACTGGTACTGCCCCGAGGAGAAGTGGGACCGGCTCGCGATGCTCTACGGACCGAGCAATGGGGATTCATTCCCTTACGAGGAACTCGCCAAGGGAGCGACGCACTCGCCGCGGATCCATGGCGGCGGCGGTGGTCTCGTCTCGAGCGCCAGCGACTACCTGCGCTTCATGACAATGCTGCTTCGCGGAGGCGAACTCGACGGCGTTCGTCTCGTCTCCAATCGAACCCTCGAGCTGATGACCCGCAACCATCTGCCGGGTGACGTCGACTTAGAGGAGTTCGCCACTGACTCATTCTCTGAAATCGACTACGCCGGCATTGGATTCGGTCTGGGTTTTTCGGTGATGCTTGACGCGGCGAAGAACAAGAGTCTCGTTTCGGAAGGGTCATTCGCCTGGGGTGGGGCTGCGTCAACGGCCTTCTGGGTCGATCCGGCCGAGGATTTGACGGTCGGTTTCTACACCCAGTTACTGCCGAGCGGCACCTATCCGATTCGCCGCGACCTCCAGCAACTCGTCTATCAGGCGCTGGTCGATTAGAGCTCGAAGTACCTGAAAGACTCTGTCGTTTTGCCCTCGCGCAGGGCATGATGTTGTGGTTGGCGAAATACCCGCATACGAACGTGTGTTCGTATAAAGTAATTACAGGTGGGGACCGACCGATGTCACAAGAGGTTCGTAGCGTTCCTCTGATGACAAAGAACAAGGAGACAGTAATGGCAACCGATGACCGCGCCAAGGCTCTCGAGGCCGCACTCGGCCAGATTGAGAAGCAGTTTGGCAAGGGCTCGATCATGCGTATGGGCGAGAACCTGCACATGAACATCGAGTCGATTCCGACCGGTGCCCTTGCCCTCGACATGGCCCTCGGCATTGGCGGACTCCCACGGGGTCGCATCGTCGAGCTCTACGGTCCCGAGTCCTCGGGTAAGTCAACCTTGGCCATGCACGTGGTCGCTGAGGCGCAGCGCAACGGTGGTGTCTGTGCGTACATCGACGCAGAGCACGCGATGGACCCGGTCTACGCACGTGCGATCGGCGTCAACGTCGACGACCTGTTGATCTCCCAGCCCGACACCGGCGAGCAGGCGCTCGAGATTACCGACATGCTGATCCGCTCCGGTGCGCTCGATGTCATCGTCATCGACTCGGTGGCGGCGTTGACACCCCGAGCCGAGATCGAGGGCGACATGGGCGACACGCACGTCGGACTCCAGGCCCGTCTCATGAGCCAAGCTCTTCGCAAGTTGACGGGCGGACTCTCCAAGTCCAACACGGTCGCGATCTTCATCAATCAGTTGCGCGAAAAAATTGGTGTCATCTATGGAAGCAATGAGGTCACCCCTGGCGGAAGGGCACTGAAGTTCTACGCCTCCGTCCGACTCGACATTCGCCGCATTGAATCAATCAAAGACGGTACGGACGTAGTGGGCAACCGCACGCGCGTAAAGGTCGTGAAGAACAAGTGCGCTCCACCGTTCAAGCAGGCCGAGTTCGACATCATGTACGGCCAAGGCATCAGCCGTGAGGGCTCAGTTCTCGACGTCGCGGTGGAACTCGGCTTCGTGAAGAAGGCCGGAGCGTGGTTCACCTATGAGGGCGAGCAGATGGGCCAGGGTCGCGAAAACGTGAAGGCATTCCTTCGTGAGAATCCACAGACCATGGCTGAAATCGACGATCGAGTGCGTGAGCAGATGGCGAACGCCCTGCTTCCTGACATCGTCGGCACTGGCGTCGAGATCGATATCGACGCTCCGATCTCGTTGGATTAATTCACTCGGATCTCCACTTCCGACCACCAGGGGATCCGAGACGAGAGCCATTCGGGCTGGAACTCTCAGTTAGCGCCGTCGGGACCGAAACAATGCGGTCCTAGGGGACAGTATGTAATTGGTGAGTGATTCTCGTACACGATGGCTTGGCGGCCTGTGGTCTCGGCGACTGTGTCATGGGAGTGCAATGGCTCGCTCTCTTTCGGCGTTGATGACCTTGTGTTGCCTGATGGCGGGAACAGCGCTGCCGGCATTCGCATCCGGTGGCTCAAGTTTCGTCGTCCACAGCATTTATCTCGGTCCGTCCGATGCAAGTCGAATCCTGTTAGCTCGAGCCGACGCCCATCGATTGCTATCACTCGCGTGGTATCCGGCCGGTGCGCGAAGGCTCTCCACGTGGATTCACTTGAAGGGATTCGATCTGTCCGAACCCGGAGCGTCCATCGGTGATCCGGACCAAATTGACATTGCTCGTTATTATCTCGCGGGACCGAAGAGCCAAGGCGTCTCCTGGCTCAACGCGCGAGCCCCAGCGGGTGGAACGTCAGAGGGCTCTGGCGGTACTGACCGCGCAAATCTCGAGTGGTCCTACGCCTTTCCATTCACACCGATTCTCCCGCAATCGGATTTGCAGTACTCCAAACGCATTCTCCCCGACGGAGATGTTGAGTTCCGTATCGACGCGCAGGTTGCATGGACACCGCAGAAATCTCGATTCTCGATTATTCCGAGTGGTGCGACCTTGGTGGAAGCCGTGTACTCGGGTAGCAATGACCCGAATTTCGTGTCGAAGAGACTGACCGCGCGCACAACCAGTGTTGCGACCATCGCGACGATTCGTCGTCAAATTGACGCCCTCCCCGTGGCGTACCCGGGCCCTGTCAGTTGTCCATTCGAGGGAGCAGGAACCGTAACGGTTCGTTTTTTCGATGCAGCGCATGCTCGAGCTTTTGCGACGGTGTTCTTTGCCAGCAACAGTTGCGGCGAAGTTCGGATTAATCAGTTTTCATCGACCCATCAACTTTTGGGAAGTGGTAACGACGGTGGTGGTTATGGTGCCGTACCGAGCGTCGTGAAACTCCTCGGTATAAAGAGTCCAGTGTGATTGTGGCCGGGACTGAAACAGATTGACTCACAATGCGATGAAGTACTGCCTGTAGCGTGATTTCGTGAAGAATCGCATTCGTTTCCGGCAGTTTCTTGGTGCACGCGTTCGCGCCTGGCGTCGGTATCTCAATGAGGTTGCAACCGTTGGGCCGGACGACCCCTATTCCAAGAAGTTTCAACATTTTGGGACTGGGGCGGCCCTCATGGCACCGCAGGGCGTTATCTACAACGAGCGCTATCTCTCGATAGGCGACGAGACATTGATTGGGCCGAACGTCGCTCTCACGGCGGGCATCAGCGGCGAGCAGACGATGCTCAGTTCACCGGTCGTGACGATCGGGCGCAAGTGCATCATCGGACGCGGGTCCCACATCATCGGCCACTGGTCAATCGTGCTCGGTGACGAGATTCAGACCGGGCCCTACGTCTACATCACTGATGAGAATCACTCGTACGAGGACCCCAACACGCCCATTGGCTGGCAGCCTCCGACCGAGGCCGCAGTGCGCATTGGCTCGGGGAGTTGGTTGGGCGCCAATGTGGTGATTCTGCCCGGCACCGTGCTCGGTCGAAATACTGTCGTCGCGGCCGGCGCGGTGGTGCGCGGTGAGTTCCCCGACCACGTGGTGCTTGGCGGCGTTCCGGCCAAGGTGCTGCGCCATTACAGCGAAGAGAACGGATGGCAGGCAGGACCGCCGAGTGGCTAAACGCAGAATCGGCATCGATCTCACGCCGCTTCGAATCTCGACGCAGTATCGGCGGTTGTATATCGCGGGGTTCATCACCGCGCTGGGTAGCCAGGCAACGTACGTTGCAGTGCCCTACCAATTGCGCCTGCTCACGCATTCGACGTTGGCCGTGGGATCAATCGGCCTCGCGGAACTCTTACCACTGATCGTGTTCGGCCTCTATGGCGGCGTCCTCGCCGATCGACTCAATCGACGTCGTTTGATCATTTCGATGGAGCAGGTCCTCATGCTCTCAACTGCGGTGTTGCTCGTGAACGCCCTGCTTCCGCATCCCCAGGCGTGGATTCTCTACGCAGACGCGTTCATTGCGTCCGGGGCGGGAAGTCTCCAGCGCCCCAGCATCGAGGCGTTGAATCAGATGTTTGTGCCGCACGAGATGCAGCGTGCAGCATCGACATTGGCAAACCTTCGTTCAACCACGGCGTCGATCATCGGCCCGGCGATTGGGGGACTGGCCGCGGTCGCACTCGGTCCTGGATCGGTCTACCTCGCCAATCTGGTGACGTTCACACTCTCATTGGTCATGCTGTATTCGTTGCGAGCAACGGCCGCCAGCGTGAAGCTCGACGACGGCGACGTGGCAGCGATGCGCTCAGGTCTGCGCTACGCAATGTCACGTCCTGACATCATGGGCACCTACGTTGTCGACCTCCTGGCGATGATTTTGGCCTTCCCCGTCGTGATGCTCCCGTTTGTCGCGGCCAGGTTCCATGAGACCTACGCGCTGTCGCTGCTGTACTGCGGGTTACCCGCCGGCGCACTCATCGCGTCGTTGACGTCAAGCTGGTCGCACCGGATTCACCGATACGGGCGGGCCATCGTGGTCGCCGCAGCGCTGTGGGGACTGGGGATTGCGCTCTTTGGCTACTCGTCGTCACTTTGGCTGGTGCTGCTCGGACTCGCGATCGGCGGGGGCGCCGACGCCATAAGTGGCATCTTTCGCACGACGATGTGGAACGAGTCAATTCCTCCCGACATGCGCGGACGGATGGCCGGCATCGAGATGATCTCCTATTCGCTCGGACCGACCGCCGGTCAGTTCCGTGCGGGCGTGATGGCGGCCTGGACGACGTTGCGCTTCTCGCTGACGTTCGGAGGGTTGGCCTGCACGGGATCGGTCGGCGCGGTCGCGGTTGCGCTTCCCGCGCTCTGGAGATTCGACGCACGCACCGACGTGCACGTGGCCGAGGTTCGTGAGTTGCGCGCCGGTGAGGACCACTCGGAGTCGTAAACGCGATTCGAGAGCCTCTACGCTTCTTGCGTGCCCCCTTCCACTTTTCTTGTAACTGTGAGTGGACCCGATCGAATCGGCGTCGGCGCCGAACTGTTCGCCGCCCTCACGGCGTTGAGCGCGCAAGGCGTGCACATCACCGACGTGGCCCAAATCACCATCAAGGGGGCCCTCGTACTCTGCGCAGAGGTCAGCACCGAAAAGTCACTATCGCTCGCCGACGTCGAATCCGCACTGAGCACCCGAGACATCGTGCGCGATGGAGTGAGCGCGACGGTGGAGAAGGTGGTACCCAGCGACGCGAGTGATGGGCGCCGACTACTCGTGACGTTTCTCGCATCTCGAATTGGTGCTTCGCAGTTGGAGGACGTCTTCGCGGCCATTGCCCGCTCGGATGCGTCATGCGAACGAATCGTGCACCTCGCGAGTTATCCCGTCGACTGTTACGAGCTCGTGGTGCGCGGCGCTGACCACGACCTGCTTCGCGAGGAGCTGGTCGCGGTCGCGAGCACGAGCGGTCTGGATCTTGCGGTGCAGCGCGCCGGACTTCATCGTCGCTCGAAGCATCTCGTTGTAATGGATGCCGATTCGACGTTGCTGCAAGACGAAGTCATCGACCTCCTCGCCGTTGAGTGCGGCTGCGCCGCGGAAGTCTCCGCAATCACCGAACTGGCGATGGCCGGCGAGATCGACTTCGCTGAAGCACTTCGGCGGCGCGTCACGCTTCTCGCGGGACTGCCCGAGAGTGTGCTCGATGATGTGAGGAACAAGCTTCGACTGACGCCAGGTGCTCGCACGCTCCTTCGCACGCTGCAGCGCCTCGGCTACGTTCCCGCCGTGGTGTCGGGTGGTTTCGCGGAGGTGCTCGAGCCGTTGATGGCTGAACTCAAGGTTGACTACCTTGCCGCCAATCGACTCGAGATCGCCGACGGGAAGTTGACTGGGATTGTCCTAGGAGAGATCGTCGATCGAGCGGGTAAGGCGAAGGCGCTGCGACGCTTTGCCGAGGAGGTCGGCGTGCCGCTCGAACAGACGGTCGCGGTCGGCGACGGCGCGAATGACATTGACATGCTCTCGGCGGCGGGCCTCGGGATCGCGTTCAACGCGAAACCGGTCGTTCAGGCGCACGCCGACACGGCGCTCACGGTGCCCTATCTCGACGCGGTGCTCTATTTCCTTGGCATCAGCCGTGAGGAGATCGAGGCCGAATAGTTACCGCGCAACGAGTGCCCCACGTTCCCTGGCTACATCGCCTCGCCAGAGGCGCCGACAAATGGGGCTTTGGCGTCATTCGTTAGGTCGGGCGAATTTCTCGTTACTGGGTAGTAAGGTCCTATTCCAATAGGAATGGGGGGCTGGTGAAGGTACGAATTGACCCGGAGCTTTGTCAGGGGCAGGGCCGTTGTTTTTCCATCGCGCCGTCAATCTTCGACTTTGATGATCTCGGCAATGGCTTCGTCATTGGTGACGGCACACTCAGCGCCGACACCCTTGCTTTGGCCCAACTCGCGCAAGCCAACTGCCCCGAACACGCGATCTTCATCGAGGAGTAGTTATGGCCGAAACCCCTCTTGTGCAAGACTTCGCCACCGACTGGGATCACTCTGATCCGCAGTGGGTCGCCGATCCGTATCCAATCTGGGAAGACCTGCGCGAACGCTGTCCCGTCGCGCACACTGATCGCTACGGCGGTGGATGGTTCCCCGCGACCCACGCCGGCGTGTCGGCAATCGCGAAGGACACGGACAACTTCACGAGTCGAACCGTTGTTATCGGCAACGGTCGTCCGACAGAGCTTGATCTGCCCGCGCCCATTGGCGTCGCGCCCCCCATCACATCAGACCCGCCGTTTCACGCCATCGCTCGACGATTGATTCTGCCGGCGTTCGCGCCCGGACCGATCAACGCGCTCGAGCCGATGATTCGTGAACTGTGCTCGACGCTTCTCGACACCGTGAAGGGCGACGAGATCGTCAACGCCGGAACCACGTACGCGCAGTACATTCCACCGGGCGTGATCCGAGGGATGTTGGGCTTCCCCGAAGAGGACATCGAAAAGTTCCTCGAATTCGTGCACATCATTCTCGAAGGTATCGACCACCCCGAGGAAGAGCGCATTGTTGAGTTCATGCCGGTGGAGGAGTACTTCACCGCGCAGATCCAGGACCACATGGACAATCCTCGTGACGACCTGACGACGTACCTCTTGAACGTCGAACTCGACGGCCAAAAGTTGGCCCTCGAACATGTCTTTGGCACGATGGTCCTGATTCTCGTGGCCGGAATCGACACCACGTGGTCGGCGATTGGCTCAGCGATTTGGCACTTGGCGCACAACCCCGAGGACCTCGAGCGATTGGTGAGCGAGCCGGACCTCATGGCCGTCGCCGTCGAGGAGTTCCTGCGTTTCTACGCGCCAGTGACCATGGCTCGACTCGTGAAGCACGACATGGACTATTTGGGCTGTCCGATGAAGGAAGACGACTGGATCCTGCTCGGGTTCCCGGCCGCCAACCGCGACCCGGTTGTCTTCAAAGACGCCGACAAGTTCATCATCGACCGCGCGGAAAATCGCCACGTGGCCTTCGGACTCGGCATTCACCGCTGTGCCGGGTCGAACCTGGCGCGCCTGGAACTGCGTATTGCGATCGAGGAGTTCATCAAGCGCTATCCGCGATTTGATCTCGCGGACGCGGACTCGGTGACGTGGGCGCCCGGCCAGATTCGCGGTCCGCGCAACCTACCGATTCGCGTACTGCAGTAGATAACGCACCATTCAGCGGCTGAACGAAGCGGGGGACGCGACGATGACGATCAAAGAGCCGGTTGAGGACTTCGCCACCGACTGGGATCACACCGACCCCCAGTGGGTGAATGACCCGTACCCGATTTGGGATGACCTTCGTGGTCGCTGCCCGGTCGCGCACACCGAACGATATGGCGGCGGATGGTTTCCGACGACGCATGAGATGGTGTCGTCGATCGCGAACGACACGACACACTTCACGAGTCGAATGGTCGTCGTCACACACACGAAGTACCCACCTAACTTCATTCCTGCTCCAATGGGTGGCGCGCCGCCCATCACGTCGGATCCGCCGTTCCACCAGATCGCGCGACGCGTCATACTCCCGGCGTTCGCGCCGGGACCGATCAATGCGTTGGAGCCGCAGATTCGCGCGCTTTGCAACAAGCACCTGGATCGCCTCGGGGACCAAGTGCTCATCGATGGTGGGACGGACTACGCGCAATTCATTCCACCGGGCGTGATCGCCACGATGCTCGGCTTCCCGCCCGAAGACGAAGAGATCTTCCGAGAGATCATCCACCTGGTCCTTGACCTCATCGACCTACCGCCGGAGGTTCGCGGACCGATGTTCGAGCCGGTGGCCGACTACTTCACGAAGCAGATCGAAGACCACATTGTGAATCCTCGAGACGACCTGACGACGTATTTGATGAACGTCGAAGTCGGCGGCAAGAAACTGTCGCCCGAGCACGTGCGCGGCACGATTGTTCTCATCCTCATTGCGGGCATTGACACGACTTGGTCCGCCATTGGTTCGGCGATCTGGCACCTCGCTCGTCACCCCGACGACCTCGCGCGACTCGTCAATGAGCCCGAACTAATGCCCGTGGCCGTCGAAGAGTTCCTTCGCTTCTACGCACCCGTCACGATGGCTCGACTCGTGGCGCAGGACCACGAGTTCTACGGCGCGTCGATGAAGAAAGATGACTGGATCTTGCTGGGATTCCCCGCCGCGAACCGGGACCCCGAAGTCTTTGAGGACGCGGACAAGTTCATCATCGATCGTGAGGTCAATCGCCACGCCGCCTTTGGACTGGGCATCCATCGATGCATTGGTTCCAACTTGGCACGTCTCGAGCTGCGTCTGGCCATCGAAGAGTTCATCAAGCGCTATCCGAAGTTCGAGCTGGCTGATGCGCAAGGTGTCACGTGGGCACCCGGTCAGGTCCGTGGACCACGTCAGATTCCTCTTCGGGTACTCGCCTAGTCGCTGTTACAGACCGAGGTTCGTGGAGCCGGAGTTCCATAGTTCGGCCATCCAGGCTTCGACGGCGTCGACAGAGCGCGGAAGGGCCGCCGAGAGATTTCTCGATCCAGTCGCGGTCACGAGGACGTCGTCTTCAATGCGCACGCCGATGCCTCGGTACTCTTCGGGCACGGTGAGGTCATTGGCCTGGAAGTAGAGACCGGGCTCGACGGTGAGCACGTAACCCTCGTGGAGTTCGCCATCGCGGTACATCTCGTCGCGTGCGTTGGCGCAGTCGTGCACGTCAAGTCCAAGCATGTGGCTCGTCCCGTGCAACGTGTAGCGCCGATGCAATTGGCGATCACTGCGCATTGCGATGTCGGGCTCTTCCTGCAAGATGCCGAGGTCGTAGAGACCCTGGGTGAGCACTTTCATCGCCGCTTCGTGCGGCGCCTTAAATGCAACCCCCGGCTTCACGGCGTCAATACCGGCCTGTTGGGCCGCCAGGACGAGCTCGTAGACCGCACGCTGCGGCGCCGAGAACTTGCCGTTGATGGGCATGGTGCGCGTGACGTCTGCGGTGTAGAGGTTGTGACACTCGACGCCGGCGTCGAGCAACAACAAGTCGCCGCGATGAATTTCTCCGGTGTTCCTGGTCCAGTGCAGTACCGTCGCGTCTGAGCCGCTGGCGGCGATCGTGTCGTAGCCGACGTCGTTGCCTTCGACGCGCGCGCGCAGATTGAAGATGCCCTCAATGACTCGTTCGCCTCGACCTTCCGCGGTGGGGAGGGCACGAACGACGTCCTCGAATCCCTTCACGGTGTAATCAACCGCCAACTGGAGTTGGCCAATTTCAAAATCGTCCTTCACGAGTCGCAACTCACTCAGCTCCGTGACGAGTCGCGCATCGTCGTCGTTCGCTTCGATGATTGAGTCAACGTACGCGTCGAATCCACGAACACACACGATCTCGGTGCCCTGCAGGGTCACCAGGTCTTTCTCGAGGTTCTCCAGCGGTGCGGTGCCGATCTCGTAGTACGACGCTGCTTCAGTGACGCCACGACGAGGTCCCACCCACAGTTCGCCGTATCGCGCGTCGGAGAAGAACTCGTGGGTCTTCTGGTCGCGACGGTGTGCAACGTACAAGGTGGAGTGTGACCCGCTTTCGCCCGATGTGATCACCAAGACCGCGTCGGGCTCATCGCAGCCCGTCAGATAGTAGAAGTCGGTGCCCGCGCGAAAGCGGTAGTCCGTGTCATTCGCGCGGACTTTGTAGTTGCCGGTCGGGATGACCATGGTCTTGTTCGTGAACTCCGCGCCGATGCGCTCTCGCCGCGCCGCGCAGTACGTCGCCGCCGGGTGCACCTCGGGGATCGAGACGATTTCTCCCCAGTTGCTGGTCATGTGCTCGACGAGGGCACGCGGTATCGCCGGACGATGCTCGCCGGCCCATATCCAGTGTTCCGAGGTGGGGTTTTCGGCCGAAACGTCGGGTTCGGGGAATGCGGGAGTGTTGTCGTTCATATCCGTAACTTACAACCGGCGATGACGATGGCAATAGGCTCCCACCATGGATATCTCAGTGGCCCAAGTCGGCTCCGTCGCCGTCCTCACGTGGAACGACGGCGAGAACCGAGTGAACGTGGATTCCCTCGCTCGACTCAACACGATCCTCGACGAACTCGAGAGTCTTGACGGTCCGCTGTCGCTAGTGTTGACCGGTTCGGAAAAGTTCTTCTCCAACGGACTCGACCTAGAGCGATTCGGCAACAACCCTGAGGAGTTCGGCGCCACGGTGCGTGAAGCGGAACGAACCATTGGTCGGCTGCTCGTCTTTCCGGCGTACACCGTCGCGGCCATCAACGGTCACGCCTTTGCGATGGGTGCGCTCATCTCGTGCGCCTTCGACTATCGAGTCATGCGCGAGGATCGCGGCTTCTGGTGCATGAACGAGGCGGAGATCGGTCTCGCCCTGGACGCGACGTTGTGGTCGATACTTGTGAACCGATTGCCGCGTGCGACGGCCACGGTCGCGGCGACGACGGCACGGCGATTCGCAGCTCCCGAGGCGAAGCAGTTCGGGATCATCGAAGCTGTCGTGTCACAGGACGAGGTGCTCGGACACGCTCTCGGCGTCGCTGAAGCGATGTCCACGCTCGATCGCACCACGCTCGCGATGCACAAGTGGTTGGCCCACGGCGACGAAGCGACGCTGCTCGGGTTCTCGCGCTGAACAGAGAACGACCGGTTGTTCTTGTGGAAAATTTGTCCTGTCCGCACCACGTTCGTGCGGACCCGTCATTATCGTGAACACCATGAATCTCGACGTCTACCGTGGCTGCTCATTCAAGGAGAAGCGTGACGTCCTCAACGCGTTCTGGCGTTCCGGAGTTGACACGACGCCGCGGATCACGGAGGCGGCCGTTCAGTACGGCTACTACACGGTCATCTGCCTCGGCGTGATTGTGGCGGAACTGGCGCTCATTCTCGTCGTCGCGATCAGTCACGGATCCTTCGTCGAGTGGTTGAGCGCCCTTGGCGAACTCTTCGTTCTCTGGTCGACGTGGTGGGCGGTGAAGCGCTATCGCACGCTGAAGACGCAGGTCACAACCGGAGTCGCTCTTTAGATCCAACCGTGGTCGTGCGCGATCTGTTCGACGTCACCAATACGCAACCCGCTGCGATGCTGCAAGGTGCGAATGAGACCACCCGCTTCGTAGAGGGACTCGTGCGTGCCGGTGTCCAGCCATGTGGTCGCGCGCGAAAGAATCTCGACGCGCAGTTCGCCGCGCTCGAGGTAGGCGTTGTTAAGTGCCGTGATCTCGAGTTCGCCCCGGTCACTGGGCTTCAAATCTCGCGCGAACTGCGACGCTCTCGCGTCGTAGAAGTAGATGCCCGGCACCGCGAAGGAGCTCTTGGCCTTGAGTGGCTTCTCTTCAATGGAAAGCACCTTGCCGTCATCGTCAAACTCGACGACCCCGTAGCTCGAGGGGTCACTCACTTGATACGCAAAGATCAAAGCGCCATCAACCTTTGAGTTCGTTTCAAGGTGTGTGCCGAGACCCGGTCCGTAAAAGAGGTTGTCACCGAGAATGAGTGCGCAACGATCACCGTCGAGGAACTTCTCTCCAAGAATGAGCGCTTCGGCCAGTCCGTTCGGATGATCCTGAACGACGTAGGAGATCTGGATACCGAGTTGTGATCCATCACCGAGTAATCGTCGAAACGCATCTTGATCGTGCGGCGTGGTGATGAGGAGAATCTCTTGGAGCCCCGCCAGCATCAATGTGCTGAGCGGATAGTAAATCATTGGCTTGTCGTAAATCGGGAGCAATTGCTTGGAGACTGCGCGAGTAATTGGGTGAAGGCGCGTGCCACTACCACCAGCCAGAATGATTCCCTTCACTCCATTAGTATAGAAGTCCGTTAACCCCTTTCTAAAGGTCGAGGTACTGCCATGCGTGTAGTGATCACTGGGGCTGCTGGATTCATCGGCTCTCGATTCGCGGAGCTCTTCCTCGAGAACGCGGAGCGACTGAACTGCGATGAGGTCATTCTCCTGGACGCGTTGACGTACTCCGGTCGCCGAGAAAACATGGACAACGTCTTGCGCGATTCGCGAGTGCGATTCGTCGAAGGATCGATCACTGACGTCGACGTGACCGATGACGTGCTTCATGGTGCGCACGCGGTCGTCCACCTGGCGGCCGAGAGTCACGTTGATCGATCGATCACGGGCGCGAGGCTGTTCTTTGAAACCAACGTATTGGGTACTCACCAACTGTTGGAGAGTGCGCGTCGCGGCGGCGTGGAGCGATTTGTGCACGTCTCCACCGACGAGGTGTACGGATCGATCAGCGAAGGCTCGTGGAGCGAAGACCACATCCTTGAGCCGAACTCGCCCTATTCGTCGAGCAAGGCTGGTTCGGACCTCGCCGCGCTCGCGTATCACCGCACGTACGGACTTCCCGTAATGGTGACGCGCTGCTCGAACAACTACGGACCGCGCCAGTTTCCCGAGAAAGTTATTCCACTCTTCGTCACGAATCTGTTCGACGGCGAAAAAGTCCCGCTCTACGGCGATGGACTTAACGTGCGTGACTGGCTCTTCGTCGACGATCACTGTCGCGGACTGCTCGCCGTCCTCGAAGGCGGCCGACCGGGGGAGATTTATAACATTGGCGGCGGCACGGAACTCACGAACGAAGAGTTGACCGCGCGACTGCTTGATCTTTGCGGTTACGACGCTTCGATGATCGAACCAGTTGCGGACCGTCTCGGTCACGATCGTCGCTACAGCGTTGACTGGTCGAAGATCCACGACGAACTGGGCTACGCGCCGCAGACGAGTTTTGATGAAGGGTTGAGCGAAACCGTGAAGTGGTATCACGACAACGAGGCGTGGTGGCGACCGCTGAAGGGAACTCGTGAAGCTGGTTGAACTCTCGATTCCCGGTCTGTATTTACTCGAGTCGCCGGTCCACGGTGACGACCGCGGCCAGTTTCGCGAATGGTACAAGTTGGGTGATTTCGAAGAGGCCGGCGTTGACTTTCACGCGCAACAGGCAAATCTGTCGATGTCGAGTCAAAACTGCGTCCGCGGGTTGCACTATTCGCTAGCGCCCGAAGGGCAGGCGAAGGTGGTCACTTGCGCCTACGGCGAGCTCGACGACGTCATAGTTGACATTCGTGTTGGCTCACCAACTTTCGGTCGGGTGGAGATCGTGCACCTCGTGGCGGGTGAGGGACGTTCCGTACACGTGCCTGCGGGCGCGGCACATGGCTGGTGTCCGACGACCGACCTCGCCGAACTCGTATACCTCGTGTCGTCGCCCTTTAACGCGCCGTTCGAATTGGAGATTCATCCTTTTGACAAAGAGATCAACGTGACGTGGCCGGTCACCGGCGAGCCAATCCTGAGTCCCAAGGACGCGAGCGCCCCGACGCTCGCGCAGCGCTTGGCGGCGAACGAACTGCCGTTGTTCGCCTAAGTGTGTTGTTTTGAGCCTTCAAGGTCGCGCGTTGTAGCGTTGTTCAAGTGAGTACTACACCACTTCGCCTGGTGACGGCAGAGGATCGCAACGTTCTTATTGCCGATTTAGTGTCAGTGCCGACGATTGAATCGGAAGCGCAACTGCGCGCCATCATCACGAGTCTCTCGGGTGTCGACGCCGTCGGCGCAGAGGCCAGGGTCGCCAAACTGTCCACTCGTTCGATCAAGAAGTCAACAAAATTGGTCGCTATCGATCTGGCAATTTCGATGGTCGACCTCACCACGCTGGAGGGCGCTGACACGCCCGGTCGGGTCACGTCGCTGTGTACGAAGGCCATGCGTCCGGACCCTCGCGATCTCGCCGTACCGTCCGTTGCGGCCGTGTGCGTATATCCCGACCTGGTCGCGCATGCTCGCTCGGTGCTTGGATCTTCGCCGGTCGCCGTTGCATCGGTTGCCACAGCCTTTCCCTCGGGACGCGCATCTCTCAACGTCAAGTTGTTGGACGTCGCGGAAGCGGTGAGTGCCGGTGCCGATGAGATCGATATGGTGATCGACCGCGGCGCGTTCCTGTCCGGTCGCATTGGCCAAGTGTTCGACGAGGTCGTTGCGGTGAAAGCGGCATGTGGCACGGCTCACCTCAAGGTGATTCTCGAGACGGGCGAGTTGGTCACCTATGACAACGTCCGTCGAGCCAGTTGGATTGCGATGCTCGGTGGCGCGGACTTCATCAAAACTTCGACGGGCAAGGTGGGCGTGAATGCAACGTTGCCGGTGGCGCTCGTCATGCTCGAAGCGGTTCGGGACTTCGCGGAGAACGCGGGGCGAATCGTCGGCGTCAAGGTCGCGGGTGGGATTCGCACGTCGAAGGACGCCATCCGTTACTTGGTCCTCGTGAACGAAACCGTGGGCTCCACGTGGCTCACCCCCGATCTGTTCCGATTCGGCGCGTCATCCTTACTCAATGATCTCTTGATGCAGCGACTGAAGCAGGAGCGCGGTGCCTACGTCCGCGCTGACGAATTCAGCGGAGACTGAGATGACAGAGCGCCAACTCGCGAACTCCCAGCTCGGCTCGTTGGAGTACGACCCGGCGCCTGAATCGGCCGCCATTGCAAAACTCAAATCCAGTTACGGGCTCTTCATTGACGGGGCCTTCAGTGACGCCGCGTCCCACGAACAGTTCGCGTCAATCAACCCGGCCAATGAAAACACGCTGGCGACCGTGGCGCAGGCCAGCACCGAGGACGTCGATCGAGCCGTCGTCGCGGCGCGTCGTGCCTACGACAAGGTGTGGTCCAAGACGACCGGCGCACAACGCTCGAAATATCTGTTTCGGATCGCGCGACTGATTCAGGAGCGCTCGCGCGAGCTCGCGGTTGTCGAGACCCTGGACAACGGCAAACCGATTCGTGAATCACGAGACGTTGACATTCCTCTTGCCGCGGCTCACTTCTTTTACTACGCGGGGTGGGCCGACAAACTTGACTATGCCGGCTTTGGCGCACGTCCGAAACCACTCGGCGTCGCCGGTCAGATCATCCCTTGGAACTTCCCCCTGCTGATGGCCGCGTGGAAGCTCGCGCCGGCCCTAGCGGCCGGTAACACGTGCATTTTGAAGCCGGCCGAAACAACGCCGCTCAGTGCACTGGTACTGGCCGAGATCCTCGAACAGGCAGAACTGCCGCCCGGTGTGGTCAACATCATCACCGGCGACGGTGCGACGGGCAGTGCGCTCGTCGACCATCCGGGCGTCGACAAGATTGCCTTCACGGGTTCTACGGACGTCGGTCGACTGATTCAACAGCGAACTGCGTCGAGTCACAAGCACCTCACGCTCGAGCTCGGAGGCAAGGGCGCGAACATCGTGTTTGAAGACGCCCCGATCGACGAGATGATCGAAGGCATCATCGACGGAATCTTCTTCAATCAGGGCCACGTTTGTTGCGCCGGTTCTCGACTCCTTGTGCAGGAGTCCATTGCCGACGAGGTACTGCGACGACTGATTCGCCGCGTCGAGCAACTTCGCGTAGGCGATCCCATGGATAAGAACACGGACGTGGGCGCGATTAATTCGGCGGCGCAGTTGCTGCGAATTCGAGAGTTGACTGCCTTTGGCGAGAGTGAAGGGGCCACTCGTTACACGAGTTCGTGCCCGTTGCCCGACAAGGGTTACTGGTTCGCGCCGACGGTTTTCGCCGACGTCGCGCAATCGCACCGGATTGCCCGCGACGAGATCTTCGGCCCCGTACTTTCGGTACTGACCTTTCGAACGCCCGAAGAGGCCGTCGCCAAGGCCAACAACACGAACTACGGACTGGCGTGCGGTGTCTGGAGCGAGAAGGGCAGCCGGACGCTTTGGGTAGCGGAGCGACTCCGCGCCGGTGTCATCTGGGCCAACACCTACAACCGTTTCGATCCGACCAGCCCCTTTGGCGGCATGCGCGAGTCCGGCTTTGGTCGCGAAGGCGGACGTCACGGATTGGAGGCGTACCTCAATGTCTGATGGCCGCCTCGATGTTCGAAAGACGTACAAGCTTCTGATCAACGGTGCCTTCCCGCGCTCCGAGTCCGGACGCAGTTATGAGGTCACCTCCGCCAAGGGTGACTTCCTCGCGAACGTCGCCCAGGGATCGCGCAAGGACGTACGCGACGCTGTGGTCGCTGCGCGCGCGGCCCAGGCGAAGTGGTGGGGCGCTACGGCCTACAACCGTGGTCAGGTGATCTACCGGCTGGCCGAGATGGCTGAGTCGCGGCGCAACGAGTTGGCCGAGCACGTGGCGCTCAGCGAAGGGGTCAGCAAGAAGGCCAGTCAGGGCACGGTCTCGGCGTCGATTGACCGCATCGTCTGGTACGCCGGTTGGACCGACAAGATCGCCCAGGTCTTTGGGGGCACGAATCCGGTCGCGGGTCCGTTCTTCAACTTCTCGATTCCCGTACCCAGTGGGGTAGTGGGCGTCGTCTGTGCGCAAGACGATTCACTGTTGGGTTTCGTCGACGCCGTCTTCGCACCGCTCTGTGTTGGCAACGCCGTCGTAGCGCTCGCCAGTGAGCGTCGGCCGACGCCCGCGGCGCTGCTCGGGGAGATGACGACGTCATCGGACTTCCCCGCGGGCGTGCTGAACATCATCACCGGACTCACGGACGAGTTGACCCCGACGCTCGCCTCCCACGAGGACATTGACGGCATCGATTTGGCCGGCGCGTCACTCGAAACGGCCGACGAGTTAGCTGCCGCCGGGGCCCGGTCGATCAAACGTGTGTTGCGTCCCAGTGGACACGACAACGATCTTTCGCTTCGACGACTACGTGCCTTTGTCGAGACATCGACGGTGTGGCACACGATTGGACAGTGATGACGAACCCGTACAAACTCGCGCATCGAGCGGCCGACGAATTGAGAGACGAGAGCGGCTACGACGGTTATGACATTGCAATTGTGCTCGGATCGGGTTGGCGCGAGGGTGCGATCGCGCTGGGCACGCCGACGAGTGAGGTACCAACCTCGTCCCTGAGCGGCTTCGTTGCCCCAACGGTCGCTGGCCACAGTGGTCAGATCCTTTCTCTGACGATCGGCGATCGGCGCATCGCGCTCATTGCTGGACGCGTGCATCTTTACGAGGGCAATACCGCCGACCAAGTGGTGCACCCCATTCGAACGGTTATTGCGGCCGGTGCGACGAAAGTCGTCCTCACCAACGCCGCCGGCGGCATTGATCCGTCGTGGGGTCCCGGCACCGTGGTGATGATTCGCGACCACATCAACCTGACGGCGACGTCACCACTCGAAGGACCTCCGCCACCCAAGCAGTACGGTTCTCGTTTCGTTGACCTCACCGATCTCTACAGTGCACGACTTCGCTCAGCGGTAAAGAAGGCGGTGCCCGAACTTGAGGAGGGCGTCTATTGCGGCTTTCGCGGCCCGCACTACGAGACTCCGGCGGAGATCGTCATGGCACGCACGATGGGCGCGACGCTCGCGGGGATGTCGACGGTGCTCGAGGCCATTGCTGCGCGCCATCTCGACGCCGAAGTGCTGGGTCTGAGTCTCGTTTCCAATCACGCGGCCGGTGTGACGGCGGGGCACCTGAATCATCTCGAGGTTCTTGAGGCGGGACAGTCGGCGGCGGCCTCCCTTGGTGCTCTGTTGACCCGCGTCATTCCCGTCCTGTGAATCAAGAACTGCGCGACAGCGTCGTTGCGTGGATCGCCGGAGACCCTGACGGGGATGATCGAGCGACGCTCCAGGACCTCTTAGACCGCGACGACGCAACTGAGCTCGAGCGTAGATTCGCCGCTCCACTTACCTTTGGCACGGCCGGACTACGTGGTCCGGTGATGGCTGGACCAGCGGGAATGAATCGCTACACCGTTCGTCGCGCAACCCAAGGCGTCATTGCGTGGATGCTCGAACGCGGGGTCGACAGCGAACGAGGCGTCGTCGTGGGTCGTGACGGACGAAACGGATCTGAAAAATTCAACAACGAAGTCGTGCGCGTCCTCCTCGGGGCCGGTGTCAAGGTGTACGAAATGCCCGGACCGCTGCCGACGCCCCTGGTGGCCTACTGCGTCAGAGCGCTGGAGGCCGAGGCGGGCATCATGATTACAGCGAGCCACAACCCGCCCCTGGATAATGGGTTCAAGCTCTACTCGAGTGACGGTTCACAGATCATTCCCCCGAATGACGAGCTCGTCGAACGCTACGCGAATGCCGCCACGACGCCTGCCTTGGCGGAGCGGCCGAGCTCGCACCATCGCTGGATTTCTGACGACGTCTTCGCGCACTATCAAGCTCACTTCGCAGAGCGATTTGGTGTCGACGAGGGCGATTTCGCGATTGTGTACACGCCACTGCACGGCGTTGGCGGCGACACGATGATGTCGCTGTTCGCCGCGGCGGGCCACAAAACAGTAACCGTCGTCGCCGAACAGTTTGCGCCAGACCCCACGTTCCCAACGCTCCCTTTCCCCAATCCCGAAGAGCCCGGTGCGCTCGACCTCGCGACGGCGACCGCCGATCGCGTGGGCGCGGACTTGGTGATTGCGAACGACCCTGACGCCGACCGACTCGGTGCGGCCGTGCGCGGACCTTCGGGTTGGCACGTCCTGCGAGGTGACGAGATTGGGTGGCTGCTCGCGTCAACGATGTTGCCCGAAATGACGAGTGCATCTGACGTCGTGGCGACCACGATCGTGTCGTCGACATTGCTGCGCCTCATGGCCCAACAGGCCGGCGTGCGCTTCGCGATGACGCTCACGGGGTTCAAATGGTTGGCGCGGGCAGCCGGCGAGGAAACCTTGCGGCTCGGGTACGAGGAGGCTTTGGGTTTCGCGGTCGACCCGCTGGTCGCGGACAAGGATGGGCTTTCCGCCGCCCTCGCACTCTCGAAACTGGCCGTCGAACTTCGCCGTGAAGGAAAGTCGCTCCTTGATCGACTTGACGAGATCGAAGCGCACTTCGGCGTTCATTCGATCCATCAGCTTTCACTACGCGCGGAGGGAACCGGAGGTTTGGTCGCGATCAAGCACGCGGTGCAGTCGATGCGCGAGAAGCCCCCGGTCGACCTCGGGGGCATTGCGGTCAGTGAAGTATTTGACCTCGCCGATGGATTCGAGGGTCTCGGACCAACTGACGGACTGCTCTTGCGACTCGGCGCGTCGGGCCGCGTCGTCGTTCGACCCTCGGGAACCGAACCGAAGCTAAAGGCCTACATCGAGATCACGGCACCGCCCGCTGGGATAGCGCGACTCGCGGACCAACGTCGTGCGTGCGCGAAGCAGGTGGATGCAGTGACGACGGACCTCAGGGACCTACTGCGCGTCTAGAGGGAACGAAGTGCGGCGTAGCCGGGCTTGATCACCGTGTTGATCATGGCGAGTCGTTGGTCGAATGGATAGAACGAACTCTTCGCGGCGTTGAGCGTCAGCCACTCCATGTCGTTGAGTGTCCAATTAAAGACATCGGCACACGTCTCGAACTCGCTGCTCATTGAGATTCCGCTCATCAGTCGATTGTCCGTGTTGAGCGTGACCCGGAAACGCAATTTGCGCAGCAGTTCTATGGGATGCGATGCAATGGATGCCGCGGCGCCAGTGTGCACATTTGATGTTGGGCAGACTTCCAAGGGAATGCGACGGTCGCGCACGAAGTTGGCGAGTCGCCCGAGGTGGTACTCGCCGTCCTTCTCAATGATGTCGTCGGCAATGCGCACCCCGTGTCCGAGTCGCTCCGCATTACAGAACTGCACGGCCTCCCATATCGATGGCAGACCGAAGGCCTCCCCGGCGTGGATCGTCATATGGAAGTCTTCACGTTGCACGAGGTGGAACGCACGTAGGTGATGGGTCGGTGGGAATCCGTCTTCGGGACCGGCGATGTCAAAACCGCAGACTCCGCGGTCACGGAACTCGACGGCTAACCCAGCAATGGTCTCACTCAAGTTTGCTTGACGCATCGCCGAAAGAATCGCGCGCACGACAATCGTGCGACCTTCCTTCTTCGCGTCACCAATGCCACGATTGAATCCGTCGAGGACTGCCTCAACTACTTCGTGCAACGTGAGGCCACCGGCAATATGCAGTTCGGGTGCGAAGCGAACCTCCGCGTAGACGACACCATCACGTGCCAGATCGAGCGCTGCTTCGTTGGCGACGCGCTCCAAATGATCTTTTGTCTGCATGACGGCAGTCGTGTGCGCGAAGCCTTCGAGGTAGCGCACGAGGTCGCTCCCGGGCGTATCGGCAATGAACCACTGTCGCAGTTCCTCCGGGTCGTTCGTGGGCAGTCCCGTGTAGTGCGACTCCCTGGCGAGTTCCAATACGGTCAACGGTCGCAACCCACCGTCAAGGTGATCGTGCAGAAGTACTTTCGGTGCGCGTTCAATAAGGTCGCGCGTTAGTGGGGTTACTGCCATGTTGAAAGGCTAGTCAACCGGGTTGTGCGTTAGTTGGTGATTCGCTCCATCAGCAACGGCTTCACGTTCACCGGCCGTTCACCTACGACGACCGCATTCGCAATTGCGTCGTGGCCCACCTGGAGATGCGCTTCATCGTCGGCGTGAAGTTCGAAGAGCGGCTGCCCCTTAGTGATGGCCTCGCCTTCACGCACTAGACACACGACACCTGCAGCGGCACTCACGGGATCTTCCTTTCGCGCCCGTCCCGCGCCCAGGCGCCACGAGGCGATGCCAACACTTAACGCGTCAATCGACTCCACGATGCCGTCGTTGGATGAGATCACTTCTTCACGGCAGGCCGCAGTTGGCAGTTGCGCATCGGGGTCACCACCCTGGGCTTGAATCATCTGTCGATAGACCTCGTAGGCCGTGCCGTCGTCGAGTTTCGACGCCGGATCTACGTGGATGTCGACCAGCTCGAGCATGATGCGTGCCAGTGCAACCGTAAGTTCACGTACGTCACTCGGTCCATTGCCCTGGAGCACGTCGACCGATTCGCGCACCTCAAGCGCGTTGCCGACCGCCCGTCCGAGCGGCGCGTCCATTGACGTAAGTTGCGCGACAGTCGCAACACCGTGGCTCGTACCGAGCGCAACCATGGTCGTCGCGAGCTCGCGTGCACGTTCGATCGTCTTTATGAACGCGCCTCGACCGACCTTGACGTCTAGTACGAGTGCGTGCGTACCCTCGGCAATCTTCTTCGACATGATGGACGACGAGATGAGCGGAATTGACTCTACGGTCCCGGTGACGTCGCGTAGAGAGTACAGCTTGCGATCGACGGGCGCGAGCCCTTGACCGGCCGCGCAGATGACCGCACCGATGGTGTCGAGTTGATGGCGGACCTCGTCGTTGGAGAGGAAGGCTCGCCATCCCGGGATCGACTCGAGTTTGTCGAGCGTGCCACCGGTGTGTCCGAGTCCGCGACCGGAGAGTTGCGGTACCGCCGCTCCGCACGACGCCACCAAAGGAGCGAGTATCAACGAGATCTTGTCGCCGACACCGCCCGTCGAGTGCTTGTCAACCGTAGGGCGCGACAGACCACTGAGGTCAAGTCGTTCGCCGGACTCGATCATCCGATCGGTCCAGCAGTTGAGTTCGCCGACGGAGAGCCCATTGAAAAAGATCGCCATGAGTAGTGACGACATCTGCTCCTCAGCGACTTCACCACGTACGTAGGCGTCGAGCATCCAGGTAATCGCCGCGTCACTCAGCACGTCGCCGTCGCGTTTTGTGGTGATGACCTCAACCGCTGAGAAGAAGCTCACTACGATCTCCGCAGCCCGACGTCCTCTGGACCGAATGCGTTCGGCAGAAGATCTCCGAGTCGCGTGGGTGTCACGCCGTCGCCAGCGTCGATTTGAAGTTCGTTGCCCCCATGCTCAAAGAGCACTTGACGGCAACGTCCACACGGCGCAATGGGCAGACCGTCGCCGGCCACGATCGACACGGCGGCAATCCGACCCCCGCCTTGTCGAATGAGGTCACTCACCAGCGAGCACTCCGCGCAGAGTGTGAGTCCGTAACTGGCGTTCTCGACGTTCGCGCCCTCGATGAACCGACCGTCGGTCGTGACGCCGCATGCGCCGACAGTGACGTTCGAATACGGTGCGTAGGCCGTTGAAGTTGCGTGTTGGGCCCGTTTGCGCAGATCGTTCCACGGAATCGCCATCGAAGAACTCACCCTCAAACAGTACACTTCGCTTTGCGTGAATAATTTTCGAATCTCCCCTCTCACCATCAATGATGAAGTGTCCAGTGCACTCTTGGAAGGGCGCAGCGTTGTCGCGCTCGAGACCACCATCGTCGTGCACGGTCTGCCCTCGCCCACGAATCTTGAGGTCGCCGCGGAGTGTGAAGCGGCGGTGCGCGCCGGTGGCGCGGTTCCCGCGACGATCGGTGTCCTCGAAGGAAGAATCGTCGTTGGTCTCACGTCGGAGCAGCTGGCCCAACTCGCCGAGAGCGGTCGCGACGTCGCAAAACTCTCCGCTCGCGACGTTGGACTCTCGCTCGCCTTGAAGCGAGACGGAGCCACGACGGTCGCCGGCACCATCGCAATTGCCAGCCGAGTTGGCATTGAGGTGATGGCGACCGGTGGACTTGGGGGAGTGCACCGAGATGCGCGCGAGAGTTACGACGAGTCTGCGGACCTCACCGCATTGTCGCGTAATCAGGTCTTGGTTGTCGCGTCGGGCGTCAAGTCGATTCTCGATGTCGGCGCGACCCTCGAGCGACTCGATACCTTAGGTGTGCCGGTGGCGGGATACCAAACGGACAGATTTCCCGGGTTCTATCAACGCGACAGCGGTTTCGCCGTTGAGTGGTCTCTTGCCGATGAGGTCGAAGCGGCCGCGGCGTTCATGATCCACTCGGAACTGTCGACCACCGGCTTCCTCCTTGCCAATCCCGTTTCCCAAGAACGTCAACTTTCCAGTGACAAGCATGATGGCGCGCTTTCAAGTGCGCTCGAGCGAGCCAAGTCGCTAGGCGTGACCGGCAAACAGGTGACGCCAGTCCTGCTCGCCGAATTCGCTCGCTACACCGAGGGAGAGAGCGTGGTCGTCAATCGTCACCTGGTGGTGGCCAACGCCGGACTGGCCGGGCGAGTAGCGACGGCCGTCGCCAGGAATCGAACGTGAAGCCCCAGCGCATCCTCGTCATTGGCGACGTCATGCTCGATGTGGTGGTCAAACCAATGATCGCGGTGGCGCCGACGAGCGACACGCCGGCACGTGTGCGACTCAGTCGCGGAGGAAGTGCCGCGAACATGTCGGTTGCTTTGGCGCTCACCGGGCACCACGTGACGTTTCTTGGCGCGAGTGGTGATGATGTGGCGGCGCAACTCTTCGAGGAGTCACTGCGCGACGCCGGTGTTCGCGCCGCGCTCGAGCGCGTTGATGCGCCGACCGGCGTCGTGGTCGCCATGGTCGGCGATGACGCACAGCGCGCCATGTTGACGGACCGCGGTGCGAATCCAATGCTCACCATGGATCACGTCCTCACGCAACTCGAGCGACCATTTGATCACCTCCACGTCTCGGGCTATACATTCCTTGATCCGACGACCCGACACGTGGGGACGGCGGCCTTGGCGAGAGCCGCCGCGCTGCGGCGCCCGACGTCGGTGGACGTCTGTTCGGCGGGACCACTGATCGCGGTAACACCAGATGTCTTCAAGGACGCCATTAAAGGAACGTCGACGCTCTTCGCGAATGAAGAGGAAGCGCTGATCTTGAGTGGCGCGAGTGACGTCCTGTCCGCAATGGACGTCTTGGCCAAGGAGTACGGTGAGGTCGTCGTGACGCGTGGTGTGCACGGGGCGCGAGCGCAGATGGGTGCCAACGCCTTCGAAGTGCCCTCGTTGAGTGACGTCGTGCTGGACACGACGGGCGCTGGCGACGCGGCGACGGGCGCGTACCTTGCTCTGCGCCTCAGTGGTTCGTCGATGATTGATTCGCTCTACGGCGCAATGCGCGCCGCAGCTGAAGTCGTACGGGGACTCGGTTCTCGCGGCTAGTCGTGTTTATACGGAATGCCGTCGGCGGCGGGTGGCCGCACTCGACCGATGAGCCCGGCCACGACGGCGATCGTGATGAGATACGGGAACATTTGCAGGATGTAAATCGAGAGCGGGAAGTTCAGGGAACCCAACGTGTAGGACAGGTAGACCGACACGCCGAAGATAATTGAGGCCACGACTGCACCCGAAGGACGCCAACGACCAAAGATCATTGCGGCCAACGCGATATAGCCCAGACCTGACGTGTAGCCCGGTTGGAACTGTCCCTGGGACGCCATGAACGCGACGCCACCGACGCCGGCGATGGCGCCACCGAGCACGACGTTGATGTAGCGAACGCGTATGACGTTGATGCCGACGGTCGCCGCCGCCTGGGGATGTTCGCCGACGGCTCGAACGCGCAGTCCGTAGCGGGTCTTGAAGAGCGCGAAGCTCACCACGGCCACCAACAGGATCATCAGATAGAAGAACCCGCTCTGATTGAAGAGGACCGGCCCGAGGATTGGAATCTTGGAGAGCAACGGAATCGCGAAGTTGCCGGCGAGATTACCGGTGTTGAACTGGGGGTAGGGCGTAAGCACCTGATTGGTTAAGTACGACGAGAGGCCCCCGAGCATCGTGACGATAACGATGCCGACGATGATTTGGTCAGACTGGTAGCGCAGCGCGAGGAACGCCAGCAGCAGCCCGATGAGTCCACCGATGAAGGCCCCGCCCACCGCGGCGAAGTAGAAGTTGCTGGTCGTTGACGCGATCAAGCTACCGAAGAACGCACCGCCGATGAACTGACCCTCAATGGCGATGTTCACGACGCCGGAGCGTTCGCACATGACACCCGAGAGTGAACCAAAGACGAGCACCATGGTGGCCGCGGAACTTCCCACTAAGAGTGCGGTGAAGTTGATGTAGCCAACGGGCGACGGCCCCGGCGCTCGGCAAGACCAGAACAGTAACGCAAACAGGAAAAGGACGCCGACGCCGCCGAAGCGTGCCATGACGGCACGCCGTGGTCGACGAAGATACGTCTCGATCCCCACCGCGATCATCGCGAGGCCGAGCACGATGTTGGTCCAGCGAGTGAGGACCGTGAGAGCCCCTAAGTGCCATGGCGCGTGTGAACTCGAGTTAACAGGGTCGAAGGTGAGCTGCGAATGCGCTGCAGCAGCGCTTCCGAGACCGAAGACGACGATGGTGAAGAGACCAATGGCGACCATGATGATGGCGATCGCCTTGGTCCGTCCCGTTGGTGCGGCTACGTGGATCTCTTCCATCGATTCTTTGTCCATGATGCTCATGCGCTCCAACCCTTCGCGGCAATCTGCAAGGAGTGCGTCGAACCGCCCTTGAGTCGGAAGATCTCCTTCACGAGTACCGGGGTCGCGACAAAGAGGACGATGGCCGATTGAATGACGGTCGCGAGGTCGAGAGGAATGCCCGTTGACGCTTGCATCGCGCGCCCACCGACACCCAGCGCCGCGAAGAGGAGTGAGGCCCACAGAATCCCCATCGGCCGATTGCGACCGAGAAGCGCCACGGTGATCGCGGTGAATCCGATGCCCGCGTTGCCAATGAGGAACCCGCCGTCGATGAAGTGGGTGGTGCTCGCCACTTGGACAACGCCTGCCAGTCCGGCGAGACCACCAGAGATGAGGAAGACCGTGACGACGACGGCGCGTGAGTTGATGCCTGATGCCGCCGCGGCCGACGGATTCGCTCCAGTAACTCGAAAGTCAAACCCCATTGATGATCGGTCGAGAAACCATTTTGCGAAGATCACCACCGCCGCGGCGATGAAGATTCCATAACTGACGCGAAGTCCTGAGGACGTCCCGAAGAGTGGCGCGAGTTGCGACGACGGATCCATTGTCCTAGAGATGTCGTTCTGCTGGCCCGGCTGCTGGAGTGCAGTCGACAGCACGACGAAGAGCAGGAAGGCGTACATCACGTAGTTGAACATGATCGTGACGATCACTTCGTGGGCGCCGGTGTACGCCTTTAAAATGCCTGGGACCGATCCGGCGACGGCACCGCCGACGATGCCCGCCAGCAACGTGAGTGGCACGTGAAGAATTGCAGGCATGTGGAGCATCGAACCTGCCGCAGCGCCAGCGATGCCGCCGAGCACGGCCTGACCGTTGGCACCGATGTTGAAGATGCCGGTCTGGAACGCAATGCCGACGCCGATGCTGACAATGACGAGTGGCGTTGCGTAGGTCAACGTTTCCGAAAGCGGCGTGAGCGTGTTGGGCCAACCCCTACCCGTGGTGAGGGAGTGCCAGAATCCTTGGGGATCGACGACGGACCCGGTAA
>Ga0208586_1000050_pt1 | contig 44427 bp, 41 predicted proteins | sample NGESurshal072012_6_FD_184471 | JGI IMG/M metagenome (GOLD analysis project Ga0208586, IMG submission 184471) | Arctic peat soil microbial communities from Barrow, Alaska - NGEE Surface sample 53-3 shallow-072012 (SPAdes) | ecosystem: Environmental > Terrestrial > Soil > Wetlands > Peat ... | reverse complement strand
GAAGTGGGTTGGGCGACGGATGGATATCCGAACGACCGCTCCTTACCTCGAGAGCTGTCTTTCACATCTCCTCGCGGAAGGCGACCTGGCTACATGGTCGAACTTCTATGACCACTTACAGTTGCGGGACAGCGTTGGAATCTCACCAACTTCGCTGCCACGAGGCATTGTCGACCTTACATCATTCGCCGGACTATGCCCCGAGAACAAACAGGTCCGCGACGTAATGTGACCTCATGTCCGACTCACCGAAGCGATCACGTCGTGACATGGTCGGCCAACTCGTGGTCATTCTCATTCTCATGGCAATTTTGGTAGGTGCCATATTCTTCCTGCACCAATACGTCACGTCGCACTCATCCGCTCCGGCCACCTCGAGGACGTCGCAGTCCGCCGTGAGCGCCCCGTGGTCCGCGCGCGCCTCAGCCGACGGTCATGCCGCCATCGACGGCAACATCCGCGCCAGTTATGGCTGACGCTGCCGGTGAGCAGAGCCAGGCAATCGACGCGGCAACTTCTACTGGTTCAATGAGTCGCCCGATTGGCTGTTGCTGAGCGAACTCCTCGGGACTCGCCAGTTCGTACACCGCCGCGGAGGCGTCGAGCAACCTGGTGCGAGTCGAGCCGGGGCTTACGGCGTTCGCAGTAATCCCGTATTGCGCGAGGTCCATTGCCGTGCCGCGAATGAGTCCGACGACTGCGTGTTTCGCCGCGGAGTAGGCGGCGAGGTGATACAGGCCAGTACGACCGGCCGCGGACGCCACGGCAACGATGCGACCGTTCGCCTCCTTACCGTTCGCGATCAAGGACGGCGCCGACGCCTCAATGAGCCTGCGGGTACCGAGCACGTTCACCGACCACACGGCGTCCCACGCCGCGTCGCTGATCTCCCAAATGGGAGAGCCGCCCGCAATCACCCCGGCGCACGCAACCACCGCGTCGAGTCGACCAAAGTGACGCGTTGCCGTCTCGACCGCGAGTTGCATGTCGGCGGCACTTCGCACGTCGCCCACGAGCCCGAGGACGGCATCGCCGTGATGTGCCACGACGGCGTCAAGGTCGGCCGACGTGGCCAGGGCGTAGGGAACCTCGGGGATGTCGCGACAGCGGTCAACGGCAATGACGCGATACCCCTCGTTCACGAGGACATCGACCGTCGCCGCGCCGATGCCCCGCGCGGCGCCGGTCACGATCGCGACACGACTCACGCGCCCAGCCTTCGAAAGAATCCGTCGGGCGCCACGACGTCGTCTCGAGTTAGTTCACTCACATCGGATTTGCCGAGTGCCAGAAGTGTCGCATCGATCCCGCCACGCAAGACGTCGAGCACGTTCTCGACACCGCTCTGACCCTCCGCGGCGAGCCCCCAGAGATAGGCGCGGCCAATCATGACCGCGTGCGCGCCGAGGGCGAGCGCCTTGACGACGTCGCTTCCGCGACGCACCCCGCCGTCGAGCAGGACTTCGATCTGATCACCCACAGCGTCCACAACCGCCGGCAGCGAACGAATCGGTGCGGGCGTTCCGTCGAGATTGTTGCCACCGTGATTGGACACCGACAGCGCGGTCGCGCCGAGGTCAACGACCCGTTTCGCGTCGTCGACACGACTTATACCCTTGACCATGAACGGGCCCTCCCACGCACTGCGCAGCCACGCCACGTCGTCCCAACTCGGCAACGGACTCTGCATCCACTCGTAGTAGGCGCCGAAGAACGTCGGAGGCTTCTCCCCGGGCATGGCCATATTGGGCGTCTGCAGCCCGGGCATGTGACCGGTCTTCGCGAACGACCAGAACCACCGGGGACGCAGGGCCACTTCGGGCCCCAACTTCACGACTGCCTTCACGCCGATCTTGTCGGGTATCCAAGGACTTCCCCAATCACGACCATTGGCGAAGGACCAGTCGAGGGTCAAGATGATCCCTTTGGCGCCGGCCTCGAGAGCTCGGGTGAGTCGTTGAAGCATGGTGTCGCGGTCGCCGGACCAGTACATCTGGAAGAACACCTGGGAGTTCACCGCGCAGACCTCTTCGAGGGAGCGACTGGCGAAGGAACTGAGGCCCATCGCCACTCCGCGGTTTGCGCCGGCGCGCGCCACCGCGACCTCGCCGTCGGGATGGACCGCCTGCACGCCGGTCGGAGAGAGCACGACGGGCATCGACACCGATTGACCCATGACGGTCGTCGCCATCGACCGCTCGCTCTTGTTACCGGCGACGTGGGGCGCAAAGCCCAGTTCGTCGAATGACGCCAGATTGTCCCTGGAGGACAGGCCCTTCTCAGAGCCGGCCACCAGCGCCATATACACGGACTTCGGGAGACGTTTTTCGGCCCGTCGCTGGGCGACGGCCACCGACTCAAACCACGTGCTCGCCATTGCTTCCCCGTTCCCGACTCACCGCGACTTTACCTGAGGGCCAAAATGATGGGCTTCGTCACCTCGACGAGATCGAAACGGGAATCCTTCGTGAGTGGTCCGGCGAAGGGGTCGGACGCAACGTCACGCGCTTGACTCGCAGCGCCTCTTCGCCGTGGCCGAAGACGCATTCGGGGTCGGGGTCGGTCATCTCGAGCCCGGTGAAGAATTTTGCCGCCATGCAACCGCCGCGACAGGCGTCGTAGGAGCCGCACGAGTTGCACGCGCCCACGCTCCCCGGTTCTCGCAAGGACCGGAACAGTTCGCTGTTTGTCCATACCGACGCGAAGCCGGCGTTGCGCACGTTGCCAGCCTTGAACTCGTCGTGAATGACGAACGGACAGGCGTAGACCTCGCCCACTGGATCGATGAGACAAACGACGCGACCCGCGCCACAGAGATTCAGTCCGTCGAGTGCGTCACCGAGTGCCGAGAGGTGGAAGAACGAGTCGCCGGTGAGGACGTTGGGCCGCTCCACGAGCCATCGATACAGTCGGCGATTCTGCTCGAGCGTTGGGTGCAGTTCCTCCCACACGTCCGCCCCTCGTCCCGAGGGGCGAAGTCGCGTGAGTCGCAGTTCGGCGCCGTAGTGACGGGCTAAGGCTTCGAACGCATCGAGTTGTTCAACAGACTCTTTGGTCATCACGACCGAAATCTTGAACTGGCCGAAGTTCGCGGCCCTGAGATTGTCCATCGCCCTTCGCGCGCGCTCGTAACTCCCGGCGCCGCGGATGCGATCACTGGTTGGCGCGTCGACGCCATCGATCGAAATCTGTATGTCGAGATAGTCAATGCCGGCAAGTCGTTTCGCCGCCGCCTCGTCAATGCGTGTGCCGTTCGTCGAGAACTTGACGCCGACGTGTTGATGGACGGCGTATTCGATCAACTCAAAAAAGTCGTCGCGCATCATTGGTTCGCCGCCGCCAATGTTGATATAGAAAATCTGCATCGCGGCGATCTCGTCGATCAGCGCCTTCGCCTCGCTCGTCGTCAACTCCATCGGGTCGCGACGACCCGATGAGGAGAGACAGTGCGTGCAGGCGAGGTTGCAGGCGTAGGTCAACTCCCAGGTGAGACAGATTGGAGCGGCGAGACCCCGCTCAAATCGGTTGCGTAATGACGAGTTAGCGCTCACAGAGAATTTCTGAGCGCGCGAGCGACGACAATGCCGTCACGTACCGGTCGTGTTGCTCAGCCGGTGCGAACTGGCAAATCGCCGCGTCGGCACTTTCGAACGCATCGAGTCGACGAACGAGTTCGACAAGTTCACGAGACTTGAGAAAGACCAGACGTCGAGTGCCGTGGTGGTACGCCAATGCGCCGAAGGTTTCATCGCGTAGCGATACCTGAGGGTTCAGAGACCAGGACGCGGACGCGTCGAACAGGTCGGTCGTCGAGTTCGACACTTTTTAGTAGACGCCGCAAAGACCGTCGATGGAGACCTCCTCGACGAGGAGCTCTTCGCCCTCATCGATCTCCACTGCTTCTTCTTCCACAACCAGGGTGTCGGTCGACATGGTTCCTCCTCAAACCTCTATTCTGACCGGTCGAGCCGTCCACACGGGACCAAATCGTGCGAGACTCGCGGCGTGAGCGATCACCCGTCCTTGGCGCCCATACCCGTCGACGCTCCAATCCCCCAGGGCACCGCCGTGCGACTCGACGACGAGGCGACGTTCCTTGATCGAGACCTGCTGTGTGGGGGCTCACCGTGGCGCCTCTTGCGACTACCCGGTGGTTCGAAGCCAGTTGCGCAAAGTTGGGTTGGTGGTGGTGAAGTCCGTGCGGGTGAAGGTCGCTTCGCTCGCACGCTCGTCCAACAGGGACTCCTCCATCCGATTTACGCCAGCGTCGACGCAGTCGATGACGTCGACGTCATCATCCCGGTCCATGACGACGTGTCGTCGCTTCGATCGTTGCTCGCGATGCTTGACAACTTGCACGTGACGGTGGTCGACGACGGTTCCCCCGACCAGTTGTCGGTCGCGAAGTGTGCCAAAGAGTTCAAAGTCGATCTCGTGCGCCTGGATGAAAACCGGGGGCCGGGGGCCGCTCGCAACGCAGGCGTGCGAGCCACGTCGCGGCCGCTCCTCTGGTTCCTCGACGTCGACGTCGTCATCGACAATCCACTCGACGTACTCGCGCGACTCCAGGCGCACTTCGCCGATCCTCTCGAAGGTGCGGTCGCGCCGAGGATCTGCGGCGCCGCGGGAGACTCCTTGCGCGACCGCTTCGAACGGGGCTTCAGTCCGCTCGACGTCGGCCTTCGAAGTGGACTGGTCGTGCCCAATGGCGCAGTGAACTACGTGCCGAGCGCCTGCCTCGTCGTGCGTCGAGTGAGCTTCGGCGAAGGTTTCGACGAGACGTTGCGCGTCGGCGAGGATGTCGACTTCGTGTGGCGTCTGCACGATCATGGTTGGCTGGTCCGCTTCGTGGCCGACGTCACCGTCGGCCACCGGGCACGCTCGTCGTGGGGTTCGTGGTGGAGCCAGCGTGTTCGCTACGGACAGTCATCAAGTGAACTCGCCAAACGGCACGGTGAGCGCCTCGCCCCACTTCGCGTGGACGCGTGGACGCTCGTCGCGTGGTCCAGTGCGCTCGTGGGCAAGCCCACCATCGGCCTGCGCATTTTGAACGTCGCGCGCAATCAACTTCGCGAGCGCCTGCGCCCGACGACCGACGACGCCGGCCAGGTTGCGGGTGAACTGGTGGGGCGAGGCATGGTGCGCGCCGGTCCTCTAATGGCGCGCGCGACGGTCCGGACGTTCGGCATCGTGGTTCTGCTGAGCGCGTTGCACCCGAAGTGGCGACGGCGTGCGCTCACCCTGTTCGTCGTGGGAACGGCCTATCGGTGGCGATCGACGCGCGTTCGTGCCCTCGACATTCCCCTCGGCGTGGCCGACGACGTCGCCTACGGGGTTGGCGTCATGAGCGGCGCGGTGCGGTCGCGCACTCTCGGAGCGTTGACCCCGCACATCACAAAGTCAACGCTCAGACTTCGCACCGTCCTCGGACTCCCATCCGGTACGGGCGACCTCTGACCCACCCGGAAATGGCCAATGGTGCTGAACGATCAACGTCACTCGATCGGTTGACGTCCCAATACGGCGGGCTCGCGGCTGGCGAAGAGCCAGCCCACGACCGCCGCCAGCGCCGGCATGCCAAAGAGTATGAGCATGAGGTCAGAGAAGGGGACGTTTGCGAGTGCGGAGATGCCACCGTTCAACGAGTTGCTCCTCAACCAACCAATCATGGCGATGTAACCTCCCACCACTCCGAGGAGCGCCCCAAGGAAGCCGAGCGCACCAGCGGTGACGGCGGTCAACGTACGACGCGTGTAGCTCGACGCGCCGGTCGCCGCGAGCGTGCGAAGTTCGCTCGAGGTCTCACTGCGCACGAGTCCGACGGACATCGCCAGGACACCGAGGGCGATGAGGATTCCGAAGAGCGTCGCCCAGTTGATGATGGTCGACCCCGAAGGCACGTCGTTCCTCGATTCGACTTGGAGCTGTGCCGACGCCGCGGTCAGTTGGGCGCTGCTGATTTGGGCCGCGGTGAAGCTTTGATTGCCCACCACCAGCCAGTCGCCGAGGTTCTGGGAAATATGGAACTTCTTCATCGCGTATTCGGTGATGACCGTGTTCGGTGCCGAAGTACCGCCAGGCAGCGCGCTGACCTCCTGGACCAACGGTTGCCTGACATTCCGTTCGGGACCGCCCTGAAGGACCCGTTTCTTGCTACTAGACCCGTAGCCCAGGACGAGACCCGAGACACCAGAGAGACCGGGTCTCGACGTTAAGACTTCTGCCTTGGGGTCGATCTCGGACGCCGTTATGCCGAACGCTCGCAACAACTGTGGCGTCGCGACGTAGATCTGCCCGCTCCAACTGCGCCCGCCCTGCGAGCCACTCAAGAATGCGTTCGGCGATTCGAGAGCGACGAGATGGCCGTTCAGTCCCGTCGCGATCTGCTCGGCCCCTGCGACAAGTTGGGCCGGCGTCGCGGTTTCTGTCTTGTGGTGCCGGACCCGGACGAGTTGGCCCTTGGAGTCGCGTTGGACAATGATTTGACCTTGCGGCGGAAAGCCGGTGTGAAGGGCGATCTGATTCGAGGTGAGGTTGGGGCCTGCGTAGTCAAAGACGTTGCTGAAACGCGAGGCCGAGGCGAGTATCACGATGACCGAGATGAGCACTCCGATACTGATTGCCGACAGAGCCGAGCCCGACCTCGCCCGATACCGAGCGAGGTCGCGCAACGCGAGCCTCGACGCAATCGGCGCACCTCGACTGACGCGCTCGGTCAACGACAAGAAGAATGGTGCGAGCAAGATCAGTCCGGGCATGAGGAGGACGAGCCCAAGGAGCAGTTCGGGCGCTCCACCGTTCCCATCACCGCCGCCGGTGCTCCCGGAGTAACCGAGCAACAAGAAGGCTGCCACGAGAAACGCAATGCCTGGCACAGCGGAGCGGTGAATCTGACGTGGTGGCGCCGGACGACCAGAGAGCGCGTGGACGATTGGGATCTTCGTCACGGCTCGCGCCGGACGAGACGACGCGAAGTACGCCGCCAACACGGCGAGAACCATCGCTATGAGGACGACCAGCCACGGCAGTGCGAACATACCGACAATGTGATGCGCGCTCTGCTCGAAACTCGGACGATACAGCAACCATCCAGCGAAGCCGACGATGAAACCAAGGATGGAACCGACGATGCCGACGACGGTGCCGTTCGCGCTCACCACGAGCCGCACATGACGATCCGTGGCGCCGATCGACTCGAGCATGCCGATGGAACGCATGCGACGTTGTGCGAGCACCGTGAAGCCGCCAATGGACACCAGGGCGATCAACAGCATCCCGAGTACCAGGGCGGCCAGTGAGATGGTCTCAGGGTTGAGTGGATTCGATGCCGTCACCGACGCGGGAGTACTAACCCTCGACGACGGCGTAGACGCCTGGACTGCCTTACTTATCGATCGAATATCGTTGCGGGGCGCGTCGAACAGTGCCGTGACCTCTGAAGGATGATTGACCTGCCCGGGCACGACCAAGGCAAATGCGTCGAGCAGACTTTGCGGATTCTGCACGATGCCAACCACGCGGCGTTCGACACCTCCCACGTTCCATGTCTTACCGATCGAAAGGTGAAAGGCGGTGGCGACGCCACTCGTCGGGGCAACTTCATCGGCGTTGGAAGGAAAACGCCCGCCGACTAACGAGAGCATGGGACCACCAAACGGTCCGTGCACGGCCTGTGAACGGAGTTGATAGGTGTTGATCGTGCCGGGGATGGCAAACGTCTCGTTCTCGATCAACTGGATGTAGCCATCATGCTCAATTTTCGCCACGACGCTTTGGGCATTCGAACCATACGAGTCAAAGGAGATCGAATACGGTGCCGTGCCGAAGCCGGCGTTCTTTGGCGGCGGATTGTTCACGGCGACCGTCGAGCCAAGGACAGTCGCAGCCACCGCCACGGTGATGAGTGCGAGGATCAGGAACTGCTGACGCCATTCGCGTCGAAAGAGACGCCACGCCCAACGCATCACCGCGCGGCGCGCCGGTAGGCCGCCGTCAGTTGGCCGAGCCCCTGACTGAACTCTGAAGTCGTCCATCGTCATGCCGGATTTGGTACGTCGGGGATCAACAGCTCTTCGGGCGTCGGCGGCGGCAACGTTTCGTCGACCGCCTTCCCATCACGGAGGAACACCACGCGATCGGCCCACGAAGCCAGTTTCGCGTCGTGCGTGACCACGACTGCCGCTACCCCGCCGTGACACGCTGACAAGATCATCCGCATCACCGTTTCGCCATTGAGCGAATCCAGGGCACCCGACGGTTCGTCGGCGAGAAGAAGACTTCGTTCGCCCACGACCGCCCGGGCGATGGCGACGCGCTGACGTTCACCTCCGGACAACTGGTCGGGGTAGTTCGTGGCGCGATCGCCAAGACCGAGCCCCTCGAGCGCCTCGATTCCTTTGGCCCGCGCCTTCTTCATCGACATGCCGTCAAGTTCGAGCGGCAACGACACGTTCTCAACGGCGGTGAGACCGGCGAGAAGGTTGAAGTCTTGGAAGACGTAGCCAACGGAACGTCGGCGCAGTCGAGCCTTGTCGTTGCGCGACATGCCCGACAGGCGAACGCCGTCGATCATAACGTCACCGGTCGTTGGCTCTTCAAGGCTCCCGGCGATCGTGAGCAATGTGGATTTGCCCGAGCCACTCGGCCCCATGATGGCGACGAGTGAACCGCGTTCAACATTGAGGTCGATGTCGGACAGGGCGTCGACTTCATTGGCTCCCTGTCCGTAGCTCTTCGATACCTTTCGCAGTTCCAGCATGCTCATCGGTGTGCTCCAGTCCTTCGTCGAATACTCGGTAGTGCAACATTGTTTTCCGGCGCCGGCTCAAATGCGGCGCGGTGAAGCCGACCGTCAGCAGCGTCGAGCCACCGCACGACGGCGTCAAGTCGAAAGAGTTCGGCATCGACGGCGAGCGCGAACGCGAGATCGAAGTGCGACTCGTCCTCTTTCAAGTGAGTCCACTGCTGCATCAACTGAACGATGTAGCGGCGGTGCACTTGAATGACCTCGTACACGTCGACGTCGGGCAGGCGCGACGCGACGAGGACCTTGATCACCAGTTCGTCCCGAGGGGGTTCTGAGAGGTCCGGTGGCGTTCGAAGCCATCGAGAGAGTTCTTCGTGGCCGAGTTCGGTGATCCGGTAGTTCTTCTGGCGCTCATCGTCATCCATGTCGTCTGAGGTCGCCAGGCCGTCGCGCTCGAGGCGCTGCAGCGTGGTGTAGACCTGCCCGACGTTGAGGGGCCAGACCTCGCCCGTGCTCGCTTCGAACTCCTGTCGGAGTTGAAAGCCATATTTTGGGCCTTCGCTCAACAGAGCCAGTAGTGAATGACGGATACTCATTTTGACCTCGTGGAATTAACCATACTGAGTATGCTACTCCATATACATCACACCGTCAAGTCGTCAAATCGGCTTATTTGTCAATAACCCTTAGTCCTCGGCACGATGCCATCGAAAGTGCCCCGTTCGAGGCACGTCCGGTTCTTCGCCGCCATCCGATTTCGTGCCACGATCTCAGCGTAGGAAAAGTGGCGCCGAGCCACAATCGGGAATTACTCGCAGACGGAGCAGTTCGCTTCGGGGTTATCCCCTACGACGTCTCGCGAAGTCCCGAGCTCCGTGACATGGATCACGGGCAACGAGTCGATTGTTAGAAGCGAACGACCCCGCGAATGTTCTCGCCGGCCTCAAGGTCGTCGTAACCCTTCTGCACTTCGTCGAGTGAGTACTCCTGGGTGATCAGTTCGTCGATCATGAACTTGCCTTCGTGGTGCAGTCGAAGGAGTTTAGGGATCTGCAGGCGCGGCGCGGCGGAGCCGAACACCGTGCCTCGCAGTTCTTGATTCATCATCGAGAACATGAACACGTTCAGGTCGATGGAGGTCATGTTCCACGGCGCGATGCTCGCGATCACGACGACGCCTCCCTTGGCGGTGATGGAGCGCGCCTGTTCGACGATCTCGCCGGTGATCTCCCCCACCGTAATGACCACCACGTCGCAATTCTTGCCCCACGTCAAGTCAGGCAGGATAGTGAAGGCCGTGTCGAGCGTCGAAGTCGATCCGTGCGTCGCGCCGATCTTCAACGCGCGGTCGATCTTCGACTGATTCGTATCGATCGCGACGACGGCGCGCGCGCCGGCGTGCACGGCACCTTGGATCGCGGCCGAGCCGAGACCACCACAGCCAATGACCGCTACCACGTCGCCTGGCTTCACGCCACCTCGGTTGACAGCAGCGCCAAAGCCCGTCGAAAGACCGCACGACAGCAACGCGGCAGCACGAAGGTCGTACCAGGGTTCGACGCGAATCACTGATGCCTCGTGCACGACGATGTACTCAGCGAACGATCCGACGTTGCACATTCGATTGAGATTGACGACGCCCAGGTGATGGCGCCACGTGCCGTCCGAAATCATCGGTCCGGCCAACGTGCCCGCCGCCATGTCGCAGATGTACGGTCGCCCAGAGATGCAGTACTCGCACTTGCCGCACGATGGGATGAATGACGTCGCCACGTGATCACCGGGCTTGACCGACGTCACGCCCTCGCCCACCGCGTCGACCACGCCTGAACCCTCGTGACCACCAATGATCGGATACATGGACGCACGGCCCGAGATCATCTCGAGGACCGCTGGATCGTTCCCGAGCGCGCCGGTTCGAAGATGTTCGTCCGAATGACAGAGTCCGGAGAAAGCGACCTTGACTCGGACTTCGTAGGCGTGCGGCTCGTCAATTTCGATGGTCTCGGTGTGCCAAGGACCATTGAGTTCACTAACTATTGAGGCTTTGACGTCCACTATTTCCCCCGTTCAATGGATCCTTCGACCCGCGAGTTCACTCTACCGACGCCAGCGCATGGGTGGCGAGCCGGGCGAACTACATCTTTTCCGGGGCGTCGATGCCGAGGACTGACAGTCCAGTCGATAACGTTCGCGCCGCGAGGTCGCACAGCGCCAGACGCTGTTCGCGCATCGCCCCTTCGGAGCTCAATACGGGACAGGCGTCGTAGAAAGCGGTCAGGCGCTGGGCGAGGTCGAAGAGGTAGACGCAGAGACGATGTGGTTGCAAGTTCACCAGCGCTGCGTCGAACGCTTCTGGAAAGGCGAGGAGACCGAGGGCGAGGTGGCGCTCCTGATCGACCGCGAGCGCGAACGTGACCGATGAAGGTGACCACTCTTCCCCCAGCCGACGAAAGATCGAGCGAAGTCGCGCGTGCGCATATTGCAAATACGGGCCGGTGTCGCCCTCAAAGGCGATCATGCGATCGAGGTCGAAGACGTAGTCGTGCTGACGGTCGGTCGAGAGGTCGGCGTACTTGATTGCGGCGCGCGCGATCTGCACGGCCAGTTGCGTCCGTCCCATTTCGTCCAGGTCGGTGTTGCGTCCCTTGAGAGCCTCGTCGGCCCGTTCGATCGCCTCGCCGAGCAGCGACGCCAGCTTGACCGTTTCACCGCTACGTGACTTGAACATCTTGCGGTCGGTGCCGAGCACGTTGCCGAAGGTCACGTGTTCACAGCGGACGCGATCGGGCAGCCAACCCGCGAGGCGCGCGACGGCGAAGACCATCTCGAAGTGCTGCGCCTGCGGCACGCCCACGACGTAGAGCATCTCGTCGGCGTGCAAGTTGTCGACCCGGTCGCGCACTGCGGCCAGGTCGCTCGCGGCGTAGCCGAATCCCTCGTCGCTCTTTTGGACGATCAGTGGGAGCGCCTCGCCGTCACGATTCGTAAATCCCGGAGGGAAAACGCACAGCGCGCCGCCGCTGTCAACGAGGAGACCGGCCAAGTACAAGTCCGCCACGACGTCACCGAGCATGTCGTTGTAGTACGACTCACCGACCACGTCGGCGATCTCGAGCGACACGCCGAGGTCTTCGTAGACCAGGTCGAGGTAACTAATCGACTGATCAACGATGATCCTCCAAAGTCGAAGCGTCTCGGGGTCGCCGGATTGCAACGCCACGACGCGAGCGCGACTGCGCTCCTTGAAGGCGTCGTCGCCGTCGAACTTGACGCGAGCCTCCTTGTAGAAACCGTCGAGGTCTCCAATTGAAAGAGCGGCGTTGCCCTCGCCCGCATCAAGTAGGTGCTCAATGAGCATCGCGAACGGCGTTCCCCAGTCGCCCACGTGATTGCGCGCGATCACCCGATGACCCGCGAAGCGGTAACTGCGGGCCAGCGCATCGCCAATCACCGTCGAACGTAGGTTCCCCACGTGCATCTCCTTGGCGACGTTTGGCGCCGAGTAGTCAATGACGACGGTCTTGGGCTCGGGGGCCGTCGCGATGCCGAGCCGATTATCGCCGAGCAGTGCTGAGAGTTGTTCTGCGAGGAACGCGGGACGCAGTGTCAGATTCAAGAATCCGGGTCCGGCGACTTCCACGCTCGCGACACCGTCTAAGTCGGCGTGGCCCATGATCTCATCAGCTACCTCACGCGGAGGGCGGCCGAGGCGTTTGGCGAGGGACATGACGCCGTTGGCCTGATAGTCAGAGCGCTCTGACGTGCGAAGCACCGGATCGGCCCCGGGCTCCAGCACGTCAAAGGCACGTTGGAGCCTCGCCAACAGCGTGTCGTACGTCGATGTCATGGGATTCAGTCTCGCACCTAGGTGCGGTCCTTGAAGCCAATGAGGAGGAACGAGACCGCGACGAACACGGCAGAATGGAGATATGAACTCTCTCAACTCCTTCGGTTCCCAAGCAACACTCACTGTCCAAGGACGTGACTTGACGTACTTCTCTCTGCGCGCCGACGTCCTCTCGGCACTGGGCGTCGATCGATTGCCGTACTCGATCAAAGTGCTCTTGGAGAATCTCCTTCGACACGAAGACGGCGTGAAGGTGCACGCCGCTGACATCGAAGCACTCGCTCGTTGGGGAGAAAATCCGACGCACCATGGCGAAGCCGCGGGCGAGAACGCCAAGGAGATTGCGTTCACACCCGAGCGTGTCCTCATGCAGGACTTGACCGGTGTGCCGGCGGTCGTGGACTTGGCCTCTATGCGCGACGCCATCATCGCCCTCGGTGGCGACCCCAACAAGATCAACCCACTCGTGCCCGTCGAACTCGTCATTGACCACTCGGTGATCCTGGAGCGCTCAGGTACGCCGGAGAGCTTCGAGCAGAACGTCGCGATCGAATACGAACGCAACGTCGAGCGCTACACGTTCCTCAAGTGGGCGCAGAGTTCCTTCGACGGATTTCGCGTCGTGCCACCGGGCATGGGCATCTGCCACCAAGTCAACCTGGAGCATTTGGCACGCGTTGTCTTCGAACAAGACGGGGTGGCCTACCTCGACACGCTCGTGGGCACCGACTCGCACACGACCATGGTGAACGGCCTCGGCGTCCTCGGCTGGGGTGTTGGTGGCATCGAGGCGGAAGCCGGCATGCTCGGTCAACCGACGTCGATGTTGATTCCGCCGGTCGTTGGACTTCGACTCTCGGGTTCGCCACGCGAGGGCGTCACCGCAACTGACGTCGTGCTGACGATCACCGAGCTGCTACGCAAACACGGTGTCGTTGGCAAGTTTGTCGAGGCGTACGGCCCCGGCGTGACGTCGCTTTCGCTCGAAACTCGTGCCACCATTGGCAACATGTCGCCCGAGTACGGTGCGACCTGCGCGATCTTCCCCATCGACCAGGTGACAATCGATTACTTGGCCTTCACGGGACGACCAAAAGTACAGCTCGATCTCGTCGAGGCTTACGCCAAGGTGCAGGGTCTCTGGCATGATCACTCGGCCGCGGAGCCAACCTACTCGGAGTACGTCGAATTGGATCTCTCGAATGTCGAGCCAAGCCTCGCTGGCCCCAAGCGACCACAGGACCGCGTGTCGCTCTCGGGTGCGCGGGGCGCGTTCTTGAACGCGCTCGGACGAGAGCCCAAGGAAGTGCGGGGCACCGAGATGGCCGAGCACCTTCGTGAAGGAGCGGTCGTCGTAGCAGCAATCACGTCGTGCACCAACACGTCCAACCCGTCGGTGCTCGTCGCGGCCGGACTCGTCGCGAAGCGCGCCGTGGAACTTGGCCTCGTCGCGAAGCCCTGGGTGAAGACGTCGCTCGCTCCGGGTAGTCGCGTCGTCATGGACTACCTCGAGCGTGCCGACTTGGTGAAGCCACTCGACGCGTTGGGCTTCTACCTCGCTGGCTACGGCTGCACCACGTGCATTGGCAACACCGGGCCGCTCCTCGCGGGCGTGTCCGAGGCGGTCAACGAGCACGACCTGTCGGTCGTGTCGGTGCTCTCGGGTAACCGGAACTTCGAGGGTCGTATCCACCCCGACGTGAAACAGAACTTCCTCGCCAGTCCCCCGCTCGTCGTCGCCTACGCCTTGGCCGGCACGATGGAGATCGACCTGTCCAGCGAACCGCTCGGCATCGGCATCGACGAAAAGCCCGTCTACTTGGCCGACCTCTGGCCGAGCGACGCCGCCGTCGCCGAAGCCGTGCGCGCATCGATTACGCCCGAGATGTTCAAGGAGCGCTATGCGAGCGCCTTCAGTGGCGACGAACGTTGGCAGGAAGTGCCCACGACCAACGCCGTCACCTACGCCTGGGACGCGAAGTCGACCTACGTGAAGCTCCCCCCGTACTTCGACGGACTCACAATGGAGCCGGGCGTCGTGCGCGACTTCTCCGGTGCGCGCGTACTCGCCAAGTTGGGTGACTCGGTCACGACTGACCACATCTCGCCGGCCGGCAACATCCGAGCCTCCTCTCCGGCCGGTCGCTACCTCATCGACGGCGGCGTCGCCCAGTCTGACTTCAACAGCTACGGCACGCGTCGCGGGAATCACGAGATCATGGTGCGCGGCACCTTCGCCAATATCCGCATCCGTAACCAAATGGCGCCGAACACCGAGGGCGGCGTGACGATCAAGTTGCCCGAAGGGACCGAACTGTCGATCTTCGATGCCGCGATGGCCTACCAGGCCGAGGGCACGCCCCTCATGATCATTGCGGGCAAAGAGTACGGTACCGGCTCATCACGAGACTGGGCCGCCAAGGGCACGAAGTTGCTCGGTGTGAAGGCCGTGCTCGTCGAGAGTTACGAACGTATTCACCGTTCAAATCTCGTCGGCATGGGCGTGCTGCCGTTGCAGTTCCACCCCGGCGAGAGCGCCGACACCTTCGGGCTGGACGGTACCGAGACGTTCGACATCGCGGGACTCGATCCCCTCAACCGGGGTGAGACCGTGCCCCACGTGACGCTGAGCGCGACACGAGGAAACGGCGAGGTCGTCACCTTCGAAGTTCGACTGCGTATCGACACGCCGACGGAAGCTGAGTACTTCCGACACGGCGGCGTGCTCAACTACGTGCTGCGCCAGTTGGCTACGAACTAGGCGCCTCGGTCGCGAGCGCGGCGCTGGCCGCAGCGTCGGTGCTCGCGAAGAACATGATCTTGCTCAGTGCGGGGTCGTGCGACTTTGAAAGACGCTCGCACACCGTGTCGTTCGCGCGAGCGAAGGAGATCGAGATCGAGTCATTTGTGAGATCGGCCACGACGCGACTGAGTGCGGTCATGCCCGTGAAGTCAATGTCAGCAATCGCGACTGCGTCAATGATGACGTGGCGCGTATCGGGGTGTTTCGCGAGGTGATCGTGCATTTCGCGACGAAAGATCCCGGCGTTGGCGAAGAAGATCTCCTCGCCGAAGAGAATCGCCAGGATGTGATCCACATGCTCCACTCCCTCCTCTTCTTGTGGCTCCCAACTTGTCGTCCCGGTGCGTAGACCCAGCTCGACCATCCTGGGCCGCGCCGAACGCCACGTCTGGTCCAGGATCGCGAGGCCCACCGCAATACCGAGGCCCTGCTCGACCCCAATCAAGATCACGCCCAACGCCGAGATGAGTGCGAGAGCGAACTCCCAACGACTGGTGGCGAGGATTTTGCGGAATTCGCCAATCTTGATGAGGCGTCCACCTATGAACAGCAGCACGCCCGCGAGCGCGGCCAGGGGGATCATGTGCGCGAACTTAGAGACGGGTGAGAGCACGAGTGCACCCAGTCCGGCGACGAGCAGCACCAGCTTCGTGCGCCCTCCCGCCATCCGAGTCACGGTCGTGCGCGCCGGACTGGCGTTCACCGGGAACGAACCGACGAGGCCGCACGCCACGTTCGCCAGTCCAATACCGACGAAGTCTCGACTGAGGTTGTCGGCGATGGCCAAATCGTCCGCCGCAGTGCGACAGGTCGCGGCGCTCTGACTGAGAATTACGATCACCAGCGTGAGCGCCGTCGTGCAGACCACCGCCCACTCGTGTCCATCAAGCCAGTGAAGACGCCAGGTGGGCAGTCCGGCGCGGACCGTCCCGAGCTGTTGGACGCCATGTGAGGCCAGCGATCCAGTGGCCGACACGATCGTCGCCACCAACACGGCGCCGAGCGCCCACGGTAGTTTCGCGTTCAGTTTCTCGCCCACGACCATGACGACCAGCGTCCCCAATGCGAGGACGATCGACCACACACTGACGTGACTGAACTGGTGAGTAATCCATTGGAGACGTTGGATGAACGACTCGCCACCCGACGGCACGCCGAGTACTCGAGGTAGCTGGTGCGTGATGATGATGACGCCGATACCACTCAGGAAACCCACGACAATAGGGAGCGAAAGGAAGTCGGCGAGCCACCCCAGCTTCAAGAGTCCAATCACCATCACAATGAGACCGGCCACGACCGCCGTCGCCGCGACGAGTTCCATATACTCCGCCGACGATGCGGGGGCCAGACGAAGTAGGGCCACCGCGAAGAGCGGCGCGATCGTCGAGTCGGCGCCGACCGACACGATGGGATTCGATCCGATCACGAAGAAGACCAGGGAGGCCGTGATGAACGCGATGAGCGCGGTAAAGGCGGGCACACCGGCGAGTTGCGAAGTGGCGAGTTGCTCGGGGATGGCGATCGCGAGCAACGTGATGCCGGCGAGGAATTGACCAGAGAAGTTTGCCTTGGTGAGACCTACGAACGTCTGTCCAATTCCGTGCGCAACGGTACGTTGACCGATTGGTGTGCGTTTCGTGACATCATCGCGGGGGGCCATAGCGACAGATTACAAAGCCCGTCGAACCACTAGCTGGTGATGACGACCTTGAAGCCCTCGGCGAGGCGACCCTTGTCCATGCCCGCATCCTTCGCGATGGAACTGGCCCAGGTCTTGAGCATCTTCTTTAGGCCCTTGTTGTCCCCAACCTGACTGACGTGGCGCTTCAGCGCCGCGTGCTTGTACTTGAAGCGCTTGGTGATGTCGACCACCATGTTCGCTTGGCTCCCACTCAGCCACACCGTGGGCACGGTGTGTGGAGAGAGTCCTTCGCGCAGCAGCTCGGGGAAGGCGTGGGGATTGCGGGCGTCGGGGTAGACGGCGCGCATCGTCGCTTCGCCCGAGGCCATGTGGTCGGGGTGACTTGCACGCATGCGCTCCCAGTTGCGCTCGGGGCTCTGGGTGATCACGAGGTCCGGGCGGTGCGTACGAATGACACGGGCAATCTCGCGACGAAGCAGGAGTGTCGGTTCCACTTGACCGTCGGGCCAGCGAAGGAACGTGATGTTCGTGACGCCGACTTCGCGCGCCGCGGCGCGCTGTTCGGTCTCGCGAATCTCGGAGCGCTCTTCGCGCGTGAGGGTTGAGCCGTCGCCTCCGGCGTCGCCCGACGTGACGAGGCAGTACGCAACGTCAACACCCTTTGACGTCAGCGTCGCAATCGTGCCCGCAGAACCGAAGTCGACGTCGTCGGGGTGCGCAACCACAACGAGGGCGCGCTTCAAGGACTTGTTGTACTTGAAGACGGGCAACGCCTGCTTCTTCTTGCTCACAGTACTGAGTCCTCCTTGGACGGATCCCAGTTTGCTAGGTCCTTCAAGTGCGGGTCGTTAGAGAAAACCTCCATGATCGGGCGCTTGAGTCCAAGACGGCGCATAATCACTTCAGCCTCAATAATTTGGTTCCACAGTAACAAAGAGACGACCACACCCGTCGAGCCGGCTCGAGCCGTTCTCCCTGATCGGTGCAGGTACGCCTTGTGATCTTCCGGGGGGTCGAAGTGCATTACGCAGTCAACCGCGTCAATATGCAGTCCCCGGGCGGCGACGTCAGTGGCGACCAACACCGCTAGGCGGTCTCCCGAGAAGTCGGCCAAGGCCTTTTCGCGCTGACTTTGGCGCAAATCACCGTGAATTGCGGCGGCGTCGACGCCCTCTTTTTGGAGTTGCTCGACCAGACGGTCGGCTCCACGCTTGGTGCGACAGAAGATCAGCGTCTTGTCGAAGGAGGCGCAGATCGTGGCGGCGACCTTGATGCGGTCCATTTGGTGGACATTCAAGAAGTGATGGACCATCAGCGAGACGGTCTGGGTATCACTCGCGACCTCGTGGAACACGGGATCGGTGAGGTAGCGCTTGACCAGTCGGTCAATGGCACCGTCAAGGGTGGCCGAGAAGAGCAGCGTCTGGTGGGGGTGCTCGGCAATTCGTCGAAGTACCCATTCAACCTGGGGCATGAAGCCCATGTCGGCCATGCGGTCGGCCTCGTCGAGGACCAGCACGTCAAGATTCTCAACGTTCACCTCGCCGCGGTCGCCCAAGTCAATGAGTCGTCCCGGCGTCGCGATGATGATGTCACAGCCCTTGCGCAGCGACTTCACCTGTCGTTCAATATCAGCGCCGCCGTAGACGGCGCTGACGTGCAGTCCGAGTGCGGTTCCGAGGGGCTTTAAGACCTCGTACACCTGGACAGCGAGCTCGCGGGTTGGCAAGAGCACCAGTCCCCTTGGTCGGGCCGGACGGCCTTCTTGGGCCTTGAAGGTTTCACCAGCGGAGATTCGCTGGAGCATCGGGAGGCCGAATCCAAGCGTCTTGCCTGATCCGGTCTTGGCTTTCCCACAGACGTCACGACCGGCGAGGGCGTCACTAATAGTGAGTGCCTGGATCGGGAAGGCAGTGGTGATGCCTTGTTCTTCTAGAACCTTCACGAGCTCTGGCGCGACGCCGAGTTCAGCAAAAGTCTTATTGGTTGCGTACGAATCGGGTGCCGACGGCACCGACTCCTTGGTTTCACTACTCACGACGACGACGTTTCTCGGTAGGACCCGGAACCGGCGTTCGAAAGTGTGGGCCCAAGCTCAATTTCTAGAGCTTCAGTTACAGTCTATGGCGTAGAACTCGATATTTTCCGTAAATAAGGAGGAAACGCTATGGCACGACTGGACATTGGCACCAAGGCACCGGCCTTTAGCCTCCCAAATCAGGGTGGGCGACCCATTTCACTCAAGGAGTTCGCCCGAGAACGGTTCGTCCTCTACTTCTACCCCGCCGACGACACTCCCGGTTGCACCAAGGAGGCCTGTCAGTTCAACGACGGATTGGCCGGTTTTCGCAAACTGTCCGTGAAGGTCATCGGCGTTTCGCCCGACGGAGCCGAGAAGCACGTCGCCTTTCGCACGAAGTACGGACTCAAGTTCGATCTACTCAGCGACCCCGAGAAAAAGGTCATGGCGAAGTACGGCGCCTACGGCGAAAAGATGATGTACGGCAAGAAGGTGACCGGCGTCATACGCTCGACGTTCGTCATTGGACCGACCGGGAGAATTGAACAGGCGTGGTACGGCGTGCGCGCGGACGGCCACGCCGCCAAAGTCCTCAGCTCGCTCGAGGGTTAGGTTCGTTGTCGCGACGTACCGAGCGGATCCGATGCCACAGTACGAACGCAATGCCCAGCACGACGAGCGCGATGATTGGATACTCCGCCGTCTTGAAGTCGGCACTCACGTGATTCCAGTTCTTGCCGGCGGCGTAACCGAGGCCCGCGAGTAGTGCGACCCACACCGCGGAGCCAATCGTCGTGAGCACCGCAAAGCGAGCTCGATTCATCTCGGCCATACCCGCGGGCACCGAGATGAAGCTACGCACAACCGGCAGGACCCGACTGATCAACACCGACGCGCTGCCGTATTTCTCGAACCAGCGTTCACCGCGATCGAGGTCCTTGTGCGTGACGAGAATCCATTTGCCCCAACGGTCCACAATCGTGCGCCCCGCGCTTCGACCGACCTCGTAGGCGATGATCGCTCCCACCAGCGAGCCGATTGTCCCCACCACAATGACGCCCCACAGCGTGAAGCGAACGTGGCCCGTGACCGCCGCTGTGCACAGCGCGCCGGCGAAGCCGTACGCCACTTCGGAGGGGATGGGAATGCACGCCGAAGAAAGCACGGACAATGCGAAGAGGGCGTAGTAGCCGTAGTGCTGGATGAAGGACTGCATCAGACCATTCTTGTCGACAGAGCGCGGACGAATGAAACGCCGTATTCTCGGGCAGACTGACCGGGGGGTCTATGACGTTGGTGCCAACGATTGACGAGATTGACGCGCGCTGGCTCGCACAACACCTGACGATGCCCGACGTCACGCACATCACTTCATCGAGCGTCGGTCACGGCCAAGTGGCGAACTGCTACCGCCTCGTGGTCGAGCGGAGTGACGCGCCGCCTGCCTCGTTCATCGCCAAGGTCCCCTCACTCGACACGGCCAGTCGATCGACCGCGACGCTGCAGCACCTCTACGAACGAGAAGTCTCCTTCTACCAACTCCTCGCGTCGAACGTCTCGATCCGAACACCGCAATGCTTCTACGCACAACGTGACGAAAAGGACGACTTTCTCTTGATCCTCGAGGACCTCAGTCCGGCCGCATTGATCGACCAGTTTGGCGGGATCGATGTGGAGGTGGCCCGCCACGGTCTCGCCGCGCTCGCCGCACTTCACGGTCCAACGCACGCGCTCGACGACCTGCATCGTTCATCGTGGCTACGCGGCGTCAGCGAGGAACTCGCCCCGCTTTACGCAGTGGTGCTGCCCGCGCTGTTCGACCAGTTTCTTGCGCGCTACGACGAACGACTCGACGACGACGTTCGCGCCATGGTGACGACACTGAGAGAGCGACTGGCGCAGTTCAGCAACTACGCGACGCCGCATCCCTGCGTCACGCACGGTGACTTTCGTACCGACAACCTCTTGATCGACGCCTGCGACGGCGCCGTGCCCCTCGCCGTCGTGGATTGGCAGACCATCGGCGTGGGGAGTCCGCTGCTCGACGTGGCGTATTTCCTCACCACCAGTCTCGCCCCCGAGGACTGCGTCCGCCACGAAACCGAACTCATTGACTACTACCTCGACGCCATGAGTGAGCAACAGGTTCGCATTTCGCGTGCCGTCGCGCGTCACGAATTCGCGCGCTACACATTGCAACCAATCGTCATGCTGGTCGCGGCCTCGGTCATTGTGGAACAGACTCCGCGAGGCGACGAGATGTTCCTGTCGATGATCGCGCGAGCAGTCGTGGCGGCGACTCGTTGGAATGCACTCGAGGAGTTGGAGCATCGTGTTGCTCCCTGAGGACGACTACCCCCTCCACCAGACCGCACTCCCACTGGCCCACGTCATGAACGGCCACCCCAACGCCTACGACCGCTTCTGGTTCAACGGCTACAACGAGGAGTTCTACTTCGCCTTCGCCCTCGGTCTCTATCCCAACCGAGGTGTCATCGACGGAGCGTTCTCCGTCGTGCAAGGACATCGTCAGTACTCAGTCTTCGCGAGCGACGCGCTCCGTGGTCGCCCGACCCAGGTGGGCCCACTTCGTGTCGAGATCGTCGAACCACTACGCGTCAACCGACTTCTCGTCGACGCACCTGAACAGGGACTGCGCGCTGACCTCATCTACACGCGGCGCTCCGCAATCGCTGAGGAGCCCCGCCAAACCATGCACGACGGCCCCCGCATCTTCATGGACGTGACCCGCGCCACACAACTCGGCACGTGGAGCGGCTGGTTCGAGACGCCCAACGGCCGCGTGGACCTCCACGCTCCCCTGCTCGGCACGAAGGACCGCTCCTGGGGCGTTCGACCCGTCGGCGAACCTCTGCCCGGTGCGCCAGGCATTCGCGTTCCCCAACTCTGTTTCTTCTGGGCCCCCCTCAACTTTGACGACGGCGGACTTCACTTCATGACGTTCAACGATTCGAACGGCACGCCGGTCAGTCGCGCGGCGAGTTATCTTCCCTACGACGGCGTTGCCGAGTCAACAGAGGGTTCGTTAGCCCTGACGATGCAGCCCGGGACGCGGTGGATGAAGGACGCGATCCTCACCATGGGCGATGAGGAGATCTACCTCGAGCCGCTGCTGCGATTCCAGATGCGCGGTGCAGGCTACAACCACCCGCAGTACGCGCACGGACGCTGGCACGGTGGTCCGATCGTGAGCGACGACCATTTGAATCTCGATCAGCTCGACCCACTCGACTATCCCAATATCCACGTGCAGCACGTGGTGCGCGCGACCCGCGCCGATGAGGTCGGTCTCGGCGTCCTCGAACAGCTCGTCGTCGGTCCCTACGCGTCGACTGGGCTCAGCGGACTACTCGACGGCGCCTAGGCCTGGTGCTTCGAACACCAATAGGTTGTTCGTCCGCCAATCGTGGCGATGAGCATTGGCGCGCCATCGCGCGGACAGTACGCGCCGGGGTATCGACCGTCCATGTGATCGCCCAAATGTGAGCCGCCGCGACGTTGGAGCGTGCGCATTGTCTGCGTGAAACCTTTGTACAGGGCGGCGCGCTGTACCTCGCTAAGGGTCCCCGTGGGCGTTCGCGGGTCGATGTTGGCGCGAAAGAGAATCTCATCGGCGAGTAGGTTCCCGACGCCCGCGACGGCCGACTGGTCGAGCAGCCGCGCTTTGATGGCCGGGCCGTCACCACGGGTGCTCTGCACGACGCCGTCGAACTGTTTGCGCGTCAAGGACAAGGCGTCCGGTCCGAGTTCACTCAAGTCCGGATCGACTTCAAATCGTCCGAGACGTCGCGGATCGTGCAGTAAGAGCTTTCGTCCGTCGGAGAATTCCAATCCCCCTCGGACCCATTCGCGCTTGAAGGTATGCGGCCCATAGAAGAGTCCGTCGATGCCGGCATCGTCGTCGATCAGCAATACGCCGGTCATGCCGAAACGAATGCCCAGTTGCACGCCGCTCGTGTCCAAGAGCATCAGCTTGCCCCGTCGGCAGGTTCCCGTGACTGTCAGGTCCTTTACCGCCCGGTTCCACGCGGCAATACTCGTTAATTTCTTGGCGCTATAGGCGTCGGCCCACCCGCGCACGATGGTCGCGCCCACGACACGATCAGCCAGTCGTCGATAGGACTCGACTTCGAGAATTTCGGGCATTGCGCGAGCGTATCGGGAATCCACATTTGCTCTTCGTCAGTAAGGTTGCTCCATGGCACTTGAGAAGCCGCAGTGGAAAGAACTCTTCAGCGAGGTGGTGACCTCGGGACTCTGCACGGGTTGCGCGGCGTGCGTCATCGCCTGTCCTCACCCGGTACTCGACTACGAAACCGCGAACGGGGTCTACAGGCCATTCCACCTCGACATCGACGGAGGTCCCGAGGACTGCACGCACGGTCAGAAGGGCTGCACGATGTGCACGAGGGCCTGTCCGCGCTTTCGCCATTGGGAAACCGAGATTGACACCCACAAGTTCGCCCGCGAGCGCACCGAGGACGAAGTGTGGGGTATCGGCGACGTGCTGCTGGCCCGCGCAACCGATGACACGCTCGTCGAGAATGGCCAGGACGGCGGCTTCGTCTCGGCGTTGTTGATCTACGCATTGGAGAATGACATCATCGACGCCGCACTGGTGAGCGGTCTCGAGGGCGATGGTTCAACCTGGCGCGCGGTGCCGCGCGTCGCGCGCACTCGCTTCGACGTGATCGAGACCGCGAAATCGCGCTACACCTACAGCGCCAATCTCCTCGCGTACCCCGAAGCGGCGGAGGGTGGCGCCGAAAGAATTGCGGTTGTTGGCATGGGTTGCATGGCGTCCGCGCCGGGTGCGATGCAGTCACGCAAGGCCGGCAAGATCGCACGTCGACTGAGTCTCACGATTGGGCTCATGTGCTCCAAGACGTTTGACGACTCGATCTTTGAGGAACTCTTTGAAGAGAAGTATGGGATTAAGCGGTCCGACATTTTGAAGATGAACATCAAGGGTGTCTTTCAGATCTGGACCAAGGACGGCGCGTTCCACGAAGTTCCACTGAAGGAAGCGCACGCGTACACCCGCGAGGGCTGCAAGGAATGCCCCGACTTTGCCGCCGAGCACGCCGACATCTCAACCGGTGGCATCGGCGCCTTTGGTGACTGGACCCTCGTCATTGTGCGCACCGACGTCGGCCGCGAGTTGATGACCGCACTGAAGGACCAGGGACTCATCGAGACGCGCCCCGGCGATGACGATCCCGGTGCCGTCGCGCTCTTGCACAAGTTGGCGGTGGTGTCGAGAAAGCGCTGGCCGCTCGACGCGGCACCGGCTCCACGTCGCATCCCAGTCGTCATTAAATAGTGCACCGGTAAGGTCGAGTTGTGCCGACTCGTCCAACCTTCACCACCGTGCTCCTCGTGCGTCACGGCAACACCGCCACGACTGGCATCGTGCTGCCGGGACGAGCGCCGGGTCTACACCTCTCCGAACGCGGTGTCGCCCAGGCCGAGGCGGTCGCCGCACGGATCGCAGAACTGAGTCGCAAGCACGTCGCCCTTTATGTCTCACCACTCGAGCGGGCCCGTGAGACCGCGGCACCGATCGCTGCGGCACTTGGGGTGCGTGCGCACATCGAGCGTGGCCTGTTCGAATGCGACTTCGGGCTGTGGACTGGCAAACGTCTCAGCCTTTTGGCGAAGAAGCCCGAGTGGCGAGCTGTTCAAAACGCCCCGAGTACGTTTCGTTTCCCCGAGGGCGAGTCATTCACGGAGATGCAACTACGAATATGGACGACACTCGAGCGACTGGCGCACAAGCATCGTAACAAGACCATCGTGGTCGTGAGCCACGCCGATCCGATTAAGGCCGCCGTCACGTACGCCCAGGGCGTTCCCCTCGACCTCTTTCAGCGCACGGTCATCTCGACCTGCTCGATCAGCGCCATTGGTTTCACGAACTCCACGCCCGTGGTCTTGACCGTCAACAACACGGGATCGCTCAAAGAGTTGGCTCCGTCATGAACTACGTCTTCGAGAACCCCGACAAAGTCATGGTCGGCGTGCGCGGTGAGGTCGGGAACAGGCTCTTCCTCTTGCAGGTTCGCGAAGGTCGCCGACTCGTCATCGTCAAATGTGAGAAGCAGCAGCTCCAGGCACTCGGCGAGTGGCTGGCCCAGGTGATCGCCGAGTTGGGACGACCGGGTCACCTCCCCGACGACTTCGCGCTGGAACCGGAGTACGAGTCGGACTTCGCCGCCGGCGACATCGCGGTCGCCATTGACGAAGAGTCCCACACCGTTGAAGTCACATTCGAGTCACTCGAAGGTGAGGACGAGTTGACACTGACACTCACGCGCGAGTGGGCCGGCGGTCTCGCGATTGCCATCACTCGTCTCGTCGAAGCGGGTCGACCGATTTGCCCTCTCTGCGGAGGACCACTAGATCCACGGGGTCACGACTGTCCACGCACGAATGGCCACAACCCCCCGATCAGGTAGAGCGTGGACCGCGACGAGCAACAGACCCTGTTGTTGAAGGGGGCCATTGAAGTTGAAGGTCGTGTCGTCGGATCGTCCAATCAAGCGCTGCTCGTCACCGTCTCGCTCGACGGCCTCGAAGCGCAGGCCTGTTACAAGGCCGAAGCCGGCGAGCGTCCGCTCTGGGACTTTCCCGATGGTCTATGGCGACGTGAAGTGGCGGCGTACGAACTCGACCTCGTCTTGGAAACGAACCTCGTGCCACCGACCGTCGGTCGCGACGACGGCCCGTTCGGCGTGGGCTCGTTGCAGTGGTGGGTCAACGACAACATGGAGGACCACTACTTCACCCTTCGCGAGAACCCCGAGTTCCACGACTGGTTCGCCGAATTGGCGGCCTTTGACGTCGTAGCAAACAACGCCGATCGCAAGGCCGGCCACGTCATCTATGACGGTGAGCGCTGTTGGGCCATCGACAACGGACTCTGCTTCCACGAACAGGACAAACTGCGCACCGTCATCTGGGAGTACGCGGGACTGGAAGTGGAGGGACACCTCCTCGAGCGATTGTCGCGTTTCGCGAACGGTGAGACTGGCCACGTGGGCACTTGGCTCAATCCGATTGAACTCGCACTGGCGCAGACGCGCGCGCACGGACTCGTTGAGAACGCGTACTACCCGATCCCCGACGAACACGCCGACTGGCCGCCCTATCCGTGGCCACTGATCTAAGCGGCGAGTACGGGTCCCGCCTCTACGTCGGGCTCGCCTGAGTGCATCAATCCGAGTGCGAGTAATGCGCCGACGTCGAAGAATCCGGCCGCTCACCAGAACGCCACCGCGTAGCCGTGCAGCGTGCACCAAAAATTCCATTTGGCTCGGCTTCGACAGAACTCTGTCCAGTCTCGGGAAGCATCCGCGGAATCGCGCAGGCCGTCGCCGATACCGCGATGGAGTTGAACAGCGCGAGCCTCTCGAGCCGCCAATTGAATGGGTTGTGTTGCTATAAGTCAAAGGTCCGAGAGCGGCGGTTTTGGGATTTCCGCCACCTTCACTTCGCTCCATTTAGGTGGGAAATGGAGCGGAATGCGCAGCCAATCCTGTTCCCTCGCTGGGCGCCAATCTCCTTCGAGTTGAGGATGAAATGTTCGATCTCGAAGTGATTAGATTAGGCAATCGGTCGTCGAGTCGTCGTACTCATCAGTAACTGACCTTCGTCATCAGGACTTATAGATTTAGTCTCCTTGATGTTGACGAAGCCCTTTGATTCTGATAGTAACTATCAAGTTCAAACCAAGGCTAACGAGGCGAGGACAACAGTAGGGGGGGAGCAGTGCAGTTGTTCTGGCTGTCGTTCGGTTTCGGTTTAGTCACTGCGTCCGTTTTGGCCATCTCGGCCGTGGGCCTGACTTTGCAATTCGGCATCACGAATTACATCAATTTCGCCTACGGCGACTTCATGGCGCTTGGCGCGTACATCACGTACGTCTTGAACAACGAAGTGCTGCACTGGAACATTTGGCTCGCGTTGGTGTGCGGGTCGCTCGCGGTGGGTGTCATTGCCGTCATCTTGAGTCGACTAATCCTGAGCCCATTCGCACGTCGATTTGATAAGACGTTCTACGTCCTCATCGTGACGTTCGGACTCTCACTTATTTTGCTCAACGTCATGTATGCCATTTGGGGCGCGTCGGTTCGTTTCTACAACGTGCCGATCAATCGCGCCATCCATGTCGGTCCGATGTTGTTGACCGCGTATCAGATGATCGTCATGGTGATTGCCGTCGTGATGATGATCGGCGTTCACTTTCTGTTGAAGACGACCCGACTGGGCAAGTCGATGCGGGCGATGTCCGACAACACCACGTTGGCGATGACGAGTGGTATCGACACCAAGATGATTACGACCATCACCTGGTTCATCTCAGGCACCCTGGCGGGCTTGGCGGGCTCAGTTCTCGGTCTGACCGAAGGCAACCTCACGCCGGCGGCGGGGGAACTCTTCCTCTTTGTCATCTTTGCCGCGGTCATCGTGGGTGGCGTCGGAAGTATCTATGGCGCGATGGCGGGCGCAATTCTCATCGGCATCGCTACCGAGGTCTCCGCGGCCTTCATTGACCCGGCGTACAAATTGGACATTGCGTTTCTGATATTGATTCTGACCTTGCTATTTCGCCCCAATGGACTTTTCGTGCGATCAGGAAAGGCGTAAAGCATGTCCGCCGTTTGGTACTACGTCTTCACCCTTGTGTTCTTTCTCTTCGACTACTTCATTTTGGCGATGGGTCTCAATATTCAATACGGCGAAACAGGAATCCTGAATTTCGCGTACTTTGCTTTCGTTGCCGTTGGCGCGTACGTCACCGGGGCGGTAAGCCTGCCCAACTCCGTTGGGACTGGCCAGCATTACATCTTGGGTTGGGGCATTCCTTTCCCTTTCAACCTCCTCCTGGGCGGCATCGCGACCAGCCTCTTGGCGGTCCTCTTGGCTTTTATCACGCTTCGACGTCTGCGCACCGACTACCTGGCGATGGTGCTGATTTCGTCTTCACTCATCCTCTATGACATTTGCAATAACTTCGTACCGCTCTTCAATGGAGCCGACGGACTCTACAACGTTCCACCGCCGTTTGCGAGCGCGCTGAAGCTGACGACCAACTCCTTCATTCCGTTCTTCGCGGCAGTGACCGGTGTCATCGCGCTCCTCATGTGGTTCGTCATGAGTCGAATTACGCGCTCTCCGCTGGGCCGAACCTTTCGAGCGATTCGAGATGACGATGCCGTGGCGGCCGCGCTGGGCAAGAATGTCTTTCGAAGTCAATTGAAGTCGATGGTCATCGGATCCTTCTACGCAGGCATTGGTGGCGGACTCATCATCCAATTCGCCGGATCACTTAACCCTTCGGCGTGGTTGCCAGGAGAGACATTCGTCGTCTTCGCCGTAATCATCGTGGGTGGCGTTGGCAACAACGTTGGCCTCCTCGTCGGCTCGTTGCTCGTCGAAACGCTGCTCGTGCACCTCACCCAATTCCTGCCGGCCATTCCGGGGCACCCCAGTCTCATTGAGTACATCGACGCAATGTTGATCGGCGTGTTCTTGATGGTGATGCTGTGGTTCCGTCCCCAAGGAGTCGTACCCGAACGACCGCGCCAGAGCGCGACGATGGTTCGCTACTTGGGCAAGCGAGGTCGTGGCAAGAACGAAGCGCCGATCGAAGTTGATGTTCCTGACGTCGCGCTGAACGACGGGAGCCTCCCATGAGCGACGTCACCCCGATGGATCCGACGAGCGAACCGGCGAGCGAACCGACGGGCGATACGCCGTCGATGGCTGTCTCGGCCCTGCGCTGCGTAGGACTCAATAAGGCGTTCCAAGGCGTGCACGCGGTGAACGGCGCCACCTTCGATGTGCCGCAAAATCAAATCACTGCGTTGATCGGACCCAACGGCGCGGGTAAGACCACCGTCGTCAACATCTTGTCCGGATCGATGAAGTGCGACAGTGGCACCGAATTCCTTGGCGATGATGACGTGACCAATATGGAGAGCTACGAGATTGCCCGCCTCGGTCTCATGCGCACGTTCCAGCTCTCTCGTGAGTTGGGCGGACTGACCGTTCTCGAGAATCTGTTGGTCGCACCCAAGCTGCAGCCCGGCGAGTCACTTTTCAACGTGTTCTTCCGACCGGGCAGCGTTCGACGTGCCGAGAAAGAGAACGTCGAACGAGCCCTCGAGCTACTCGGTACGTACGGTTTGAATGCCGTGCGCGACAATCGCGCGCGCGAGCTGTCCGGCGGACAGAAGAAACTGCTCGAAATTGCGCGCGCCGTAATGGCATCGCCTCGAATTTTGCTGCTCGACGAACCCATGGCCGGCGTCAACCCCGCGCTCATCGAACGAATTGGCGGTTACATTCTCGACCTCAAGGCGCAGGGTGTGACGGTACTCATGGTGGAACACAATCTGAACGTTGTCGAAAAGATTTGCGACCACGTGATCGTGTTGGCGGAGGGTCGCACGCTCGCGACCGGCCGGCTAGCCGAACTTCGCGCCAACAAAGAAGTTGTCCGTGCCTACTTAGGTGAGGTGATCGATGCCCGCACTACAAGCTGAGAACATAACGGCCGGCTACGGCCGCACGCCGATCATCACCGGTATCTCCCTGACCGCCGAAGTGGGCTCGATTACAACGATTGTTGGTCCCAATGGCGCTGGGAAGTCCACCTTCGCCAAGACATTGGTCGGCATATTGCGCACGACCACCGGCCGGATCTTGGTCGATGACGTGGACATCACAAAAATGGCGGGTCACCTCATTCCTCGCAACGGCCTGGTTTACGTGCCACAGAATGACAACGTCTTTCGAAACTTGACGGTGCGCGAGAACCTCGAGGTCGGTGGTTTTGCCGTAAAGGGTGACCACTCCGCTCGCATGGAGGAGATCCTTACCATCTTCACTGATCTCGCCGTCGCACGCGAAAAGCGGGCCGGCTTTCTCTCCGGCGGACAGCAGAACCTGTTGGCGATCGCCCGGGCGTTGATGGTCGATCCCAAGGTCATTGTTCTCGACGAGCCGACCGCGGGACTCTCGCCCGCCTATACCGACGTCGTGTGGAATCAAATTGAGTTGATCTCGATGACCAAGACCGCGGTGCTGGTGGTCGAGCAAAACGTCGAGCGAGCGCTCAAGCAATCGGACTTCGTTCACATTTTCGTGGCCGGATCCAATCACGTGCACGGTCCAGCGTCGGAAATCGCCACGCTGGATTTGGCGTCGATCTTCCTGGGTCGCGCCGAGGCAAAAGGGTCGTAAAGGTGGGATGGTCCTGCTGGTACGAATGAGAAAGCTAAGGGGAAGTCTGAGATGAAGATAAATAGGCGGTTACCGCTTCACCGTCGTGGCGCCGCGCTCACACTCGCGTTCGTCACGTTGGCGTCAATGGCGGGCGCTGGCATCAGTAGTAGTAGCGCCGTGGCTGCTGCCAAGGCGAAGCCACTGGTGGTCGGCGGCATGTTCCCATTCACGGGTTCAAAGTCGCTTCTCTCCCAGTGGGGAACGCATGGAGTGAAGGTGGGGATTTACGAGGTGAACCAGGCGGGCGGCGTACTCGGTCACCAGTTGAAGAGTGTTTACGTCGATGACGCGGCCGACTCGGTCGACGCGTTGCCGGCCTTTCGCAAACTAGAACTGAGTCACCCCACGGAGATTATCGGCCCGTTCTCGCCGACCATTGAGGCCGTCATCAATCAGTTCAAGCCCAACGACGTGGTGGACTTCATGGTGGGTGGACTCACGACCTTGGACAACATGAATTACTCCAACGTGTTCCGCACGTCGTCTTCGGACTCGAACGAGGCCATTGCAATGGCGTACTACGCGATCAGCAAGGGATACAAGAACGCGTCGTTGATCTTTGACAACTCGGACAACTCCCAAGGCTTCATCGCGCCGCTTGAAGCGGCCTACAAGGCGCTCGGTGGCACGATCCAGCAGAACATCACGTTGACCCCTGGTCAATCGTCCTACAGCACCGAATTAACGCAGGCCTTCTCCGGTAGTCCTCAGGTCATCTTTGACTCAATGGACTCCCAGACTGCAGCGACGCTGTTCACCGACGGCCAACAGCTGGGCTACATGAACATTCCCTGGATCGGCGACGACCTCCAGTCGGCGCCCAAGGGATCGTACGCGGTGTCCTTTGGCCCGACCGCGTCGACGGAGTTGACGGCCGCACTGCCAGCCTCTCCCTCGACAGCTGACAATGCGTACAACCACTTCCTGTCCGACTACCAGTCGGTGTGGCGCACCACGACAATTTTGCCCACCACGTTCAATGAGTACGACTCGATCGTCATCTCCGCGCTGGCGATGACGCTCGCCAAATCGACGGACCCGAAAGTCTGGGTGAAAGACATCACCAAGGTGTCGAATCCGCCGGGCGTGGTCTGTGGGACGTACAAGTCGTGCCTCGCTTTGATCAAGCAACACAAGAAGATCAACTACGACGGGGCCGCCGGCAATGACGACTTCAACAAATTCCACAACGTCTTTAGCGGCTTTGAGATGTTGGGCTTCGACTCGTCGCTCAACAACGTCACGCGGGCCATCGTCACTCCGGCGAACCTCGCGACGGTAGTCGCGAAGGAGTCTTAGGAACTGGAGTCGTAATGTATTAACCCCCTTCCCTGGCGCGGCGGTCGTGACCTCAACCACCCGCCGCGCCAGGGCAGCTTCCCACCCGACTCCGGGCGGAAGTGAACCCAACGAAAGTGATCGACCGCAAGTTGGGGCGGTCGATGACGAAGCGAGGATAGAGAAACCGTGTCAGGACTGCTCGCCGGCATCCGCGTACTCGACGTCACCACCGTCTTGGCGGGGCCCTTCGCGTCATATCAGTTGAGCATGTTGGGGGCCGAGGTCATCAAGGTCGAGATTCCCGGCTCCGGCGACCTGGCCCGCGAGATGGGTGAGGACGCGGCGCTCGTGGCGCAGTCCATGGGTGCACCGTTCTTGGCCCAGAATGCGGGCAAGCGTTCGATCACGGCGGACTTGAAGAGCGAGGGTGGCGGCCGCGTCTTCGCTCGATTGGTAGAACAAAGCGACGTCATGGTCCAGAACATGCGTCCGGGCGTAATGGACCAGCTCGGCTTCTCCGCGGCACGACTACGCGAACTCAATCCGCGATTGATCTACTGCGCGGTGTCCGGCTTCGGTCAGACCGGGCCGCTCGCGCAACGCCCGGCGTACGACCAGATCATTCAGGGGCTCTCGGGCATGTGCGACGTGACCGGTTGGCCCTCAGACGATCCGCTGCGCGTGGGCTTTCCAATCTGCGACACGCTCGGTGGTTTCGTAGCGGCCTTAGGCATCAGTGCGGCCCTGGTTCGCCGCGAACGCGAAGGCGTGGGGTGTGAACTCGACATCTCGATGCTCGAGTCAGCGATAACCGCGATGGGCTGGGTCGCGTCAGAGCAACTCATTTCGGGTCGCGAGGCGACGCGTCACGGCAACGACAATGCAGCCTCGTCCCCCTCGGGCACCTTTCGAACCGGCGATGGCCTGTTGAACATCGCCGCGAACACTCAACGGCAATTTGAAAATGTCTGTGCGACGGTGGGTCGCGCTGACCTCGTCGTTGACGAACGTTTTTTGACCCGCGAACTGCGCAGGCGCCATCGCAACCTCTTGACGGTTGAGCTCGAACAGGCCCTCAGCGCACACTCGTCCCTGGAATGGGAGGAGCGACTCGTCGAGGTGAAGGTGCCCGTCGGCCAAGTCCTGTCGCTCGCCGACGCGATTGATCAGGAACAAGTGAAAGTCCGCTCGCTCGTCCACGACATCGAGGTGAATCTCGATGGTCGTGAGCGCGTGGCCATCCTCGGCAGCGGCATACGCGTCGACGGCGACGCGATTGCCCCGTCATCGCCGCCTCCGCGTCTGGGTCAACACACCGAGGAGATCCTGCTCGAACTGGGATTCGACGATCGTGAAATCGCGTTGCTGCGAAGCGAACACGCGGTATAGGGGTCGTGGAGTCAATGAACGTGCAACCAAGCGACGCGATGAACTTCCCGAAAGTGGAAATCATCGAAGAAGGTATGCGCGAGGGACTTCAGATTGAAGACGTCTCCATCAGCGTGGATGAGAAGTTGAGGCTGCTCGACGCGCTGTCGCGAAGTGGACTTTCGACGATCGTCGTCGGATCCTTCGTGAGTCCGAAGTGGACGCCGCAGATGGCCGACATCGACGAACTCGTCGAACGTTTCACGCCGGTGCCCGGGGTTGCCTACACGGCCCTCGCCCTCAACGAGATTGGCCGAGAACGGCTTCGCCGTCATGTCCCGCCGCTCATGAGCCCCGACCGCGTGCCCCAAACGCTCGTGCACGCGTGCGACGTGTTCGTACGTCGTAACACCAATCGCTCCCAGGCTGAGGAGATCGCCGGTTGGGACGAAGTTATCGAGGGCGCCCTGAAGGCCGGCGCGCGCCACGCTGGCATCGCGCTCAACGCCGCCTGGGGGTCAAATTGGTCGGGTTCGTTCGACGAGGCGACGCGTAGCGAACTCCTCGAGCGACAGTACGAGCGATGGCGAGCGGTCAACATCGAAGTGGACCGCGTATGGCTGGGTGATCCCATGGGATGGAACCTCCCGTGGGATGTGGCCTCGCAACTTCGAGTGATACGGCGTCGGTGGCCCTCGATCACTAGATTCCACCTGCACCTGCACGACGCTCGGGGCACCGCCCTCCTGTCGGCCTACCAAGCGCTCTTGAGCTTGGGACCCGACTGCACGCTCGTCCTCGACACTTCAATTGGCGGAATGGGGGGCTGCCCGTACGGCGGCCACGGGCAGATGACGCGCATGATCGCCACTGAAGATCTGGTCGACTTGTTGCACGAGAGCGGTGTCGAAACGGGGGTGAACCTCGATCGACTGATCGACGCCGCCGCAGTTGCCGAAGAGGTCGTTGGTCACGCGTTGTGGGGACACGTGTCGAAGGCCGGTGCCCGGCCCCGAGGGGATCGGCTCTTCCCGATGGACTTGCCCGTCATCCAAACCGAACACCAGGCGCAGCACTTTCGACTTGGGCCGAGCGCCTACGCCGGAGTGCCTTTGCCGTTATCAAGTTCGATCGAATCACCGTTTCGCACCGCAATGCGCGAAGAACAGATAGAGTTTCGCGCGTGAGGCGGGCGTGAACCGAGTGACATCCTCGCAACCCGGAGCGCGCGAAGGCGACGCCTCGAACCAACCAGCGGATGGTGACGTCGAATCGGTCGATTCGAATGAGCGAAACGACGTAGACGTCGACGATGGCGCACTCGCGGGAGCGCGATCGCTGGATCGCCCGTTCCTGATTCTGAGCGTCCTTCGAGAGAATCGCGCACCGATGCGTCTCACCGAGATCGCCACGGCGACCAAATTGCACCTGGCGACGACCCAGCGCTTGGTCAATCTATTGATCAAGCACCGCTACGTAGAGCGCGACGGATTGGAGTACCGTCTAGGACTCGTCTCACTCATCGACGGCTTCACGTACCTCTTGACGAACAGCCTCACGCAGATCGCGGAGCCGATCTTGTTGGAACTCACCGCCTCTACGAAATTGACGTCGACGCTGTCGGTGCGCTACGACCTGACCCAGGTCCGAGTCCTACGCGTCCTATCCTCCCCTCCACCTCGCTACCAGGCCACCATCGGTGAGCAGGTGCCCCTCACTCTGGGCGGAGCGCGCGTCTTTGCCGCGGGACTCTCCCCCGACGACCTCGACCGACTCCTCGAAGGTGTGGAGAAGATCCCGTTCCCGAGTGGACAGGTCTTGGACCGTCAGGAGTTTGTCCAAAGCCTCGGCGCTATCCGAAGTCGCGGCTATGCCTTTGGGCAGGGTCAAGGCGAAGGCGGCAGCGTCTCGATCGCCGTGCCCGTCCTCAGTCGCGACGGCGAAGTGTTAGCGGCCATCCAAGTCTCGGGACTCATCGAGGATATTCCGGTTGACGTGGACTCGCTCGTCACCGAGCTCCAACGAGCGAGCGCGGCGATCACCCGTCGCATCCCGTGATTCGTCACGAACTGCGCACGTACGCCAGCGGCGAGACCCTCGTTCGAAAGGACCAGCTCGCCTGGAAGTTGGCTGAAGTTGCCGCCGATCCTGCAGACGTCGAGGACGACGTCACCGAGATGGTGATCAATCGTTTTATCGACGACTTCGCCGTGGCGGCGGCGTCTCTACTGCGAACGCCCGTCTCGAGCGCACGCGACCAAGCCGGACATCACGGTGCCCTTCCAGGGGCCGCGATATGGGGGATGTCCCGCGCTCAGCGCGTGTCGCCCGAGTGGGCCGCGTGGGCCAACGGCGTGGCCGTACGCGAACTCGATTTTCACGATACTTTTCTGGCCGCGGAGTACGCCCACCCGGGCGACAATCTGCCGGCCCTACTCGCCGTAGCCCAACACCTCGCGCAGCGTCGAGGACTTCGGGGCCACGACGTCATTCGCGCTTCGGCCACGGCCTACGAGGTACAGATCGACTTGGCTCGAAGCATAAGTCTGCATTCGCACAAGATCGATCACGTCGCGCACCTCGCACCCTCGATCGCCGCCGGACTCGGGACTCTGCTTTCTCTTGACACGGCCGTAACCTTTCAAGCAATCGGACAAGCGTTGCATACGACGACCGCCACCCGTCAATCCCGAAAGGGTGCGATCTCCACCTGGAAGGCGTACGCGCCAGCCTTCGCGGCAAAGGTCGCAATCGAAGCGGTCGACCGTGCGATGCGGGGTCAGAGCGCCCCGGAACCGATTTACGAAGGCGAGGACGGCGTCGTGGCGTGGCTGTTGGACGGACCCGATGCTCACTATGACGTCGAGCTGCCAGCGCCGGGCGAAGCCAAGCGAGCGATTATGGACTCTTTCACGAAGGAGCACTCGGCCGAATATCAAGCTCAGGCGTGGATCGACATGGCGTTTCGTCTTCGTGCGGCGCACCCTCAGTTGCTCGACACGACCACAGTTCGCGAGGTGGTGATCTACTCATCGCACCACACGCACGCCGTCATCGGCTCGGGTTCGAACGACCCTCAGAAGTACGACCCAGCCGCGTCGCGTGAGACGCTCGACCACTCACTGCCGTACATCTTCTCGGTCGCGCTCCAAGACGGACAGTGGCATCACGACCGTTCTTACGATCAAGCGCGCGCCACACGAGCGGACACCGTTGCGCTCTGGCGCAAGGTGCGAACGGTCGAAGACCTCGAGTGGTCTCGTCGCTATCTGGCTCTTGATCCCCGGACGCGCGCCTTCGGTGGGCGCGTCGAGATCGAATTCGAAGATGGAACTCGAATCGTCGAAGAGATCGCCGTCCCCGACGCTCACCCCAATGGTGCTCGGCCCTTTGGCCGAACCCAGTACCTCGAGAAGTTTCGGCAACTGAGTGAAGACGTGATTACCGAGCGCGAGCGCGAGCGATTCTTGGACGACGTGCAACAATTGAATCAGCTGACGACGGCTGAGTTGGCGTCACTGACCTTCAGCGTTCCCGAGGGATTCCTCGGACGGGCGTCATCGACCGAGGGGATTTTCTAGTGCTTCATTCGCCCATCACGCCCTCGGCTAAACGTCTGGCACTGCGAGAGCGCCTTGACGCGCGTGACATTCTGATCTTGCCCGGCGCGTTCAATCCGCTCTCGGCGATGTTGATCGAGCAGCGGGGATACGAAGCCGCGTATCTCTCGGGTGCGGTGATCGCGGCGGACCTCGGACTACCCGACGTCGGACTCACCACGTTGAGCGAGGTGGCGCAGCGAAGTGGACAAGTGGCGCGCGTCACCGCGCTGCCGCTGCTCGTCGACGCCGATACGGGCTTCGGTGAGGCGATGAACGTGGCGCGCACAATACAGATGCTCGAAGATGCTGGGGTCGCGGGTGTACACGTGGAGGACCAGGTGAACCCCAAGCGCTGCGGACATCTCGACGGCAAGCACGTGGTGGCTCCCGCCCTGGCGCGTCAACGCGTGGCCGCCGCCGTGTCGGCCCGTCGGGATCCGAATCTCATGATCGTCGCCCGAACCGACGCTCGGGCCACCGACTCGTTGGACGAAGCGATCGATCGGGCCCGAAGTTACGTGGACGTCGGGGCCGACGCCATATTTCCCGAGGCGCTGCTCGACGAGAGTGAGTTCGCGGCCTTTCGAGAAGCGATCGGCGTCCCGCTCCTTGCCAACGCCACGGAGTTCGGCAAAGGTGACCCACTGAGTGTGCGGGCGCTGAACGACCTTGGTGTCGACATGGTGATCTTTCCGGTGTCATTGCTGCGACTCGCCATGGGAGCGGCCGAGCGGGGACTACGCGAACTGGCCGAGCGCGGCGAGCTGTCGAGCCTCTTCGATGCGATGCAGAGTCGCGATGAACTCTATGAGTTGCTGGACTACCAGTCGTACCAAATTTTTGACAGTGAAGTCTTTAATTTCCGATCAACAGACTGACCTCCATTGCAATGACGCGGTTCATGGTCCGATCACGGATACCTTTGTTGCCTCGCCGGATTCATCCACGCGCCCGCACTGACTCAGGTGGATGACTGATACTCCAAATGGTCGCACGCCTACGTTCGCGCGACGTTAACGTCAAGCTCGGGCACGCCTGAGGGCATCAATCCGAGCGCGAGGATCGCGCCGACGCCGAAGAATCCGGCCGCCCACCAGAACGCCACCGCGTAGCCGTGCAGTGTGGCGTTCACCAAGATGGTCTTCTCTACGGCGCCGGGAATACCCGGACTGATCTTGATCGAACTGTGCAGCGTCGCTCGAGCCGTCACCGATACCGCAATGGTGTTGAGCAGCGCGACGCCCATTGAACCACCAATCTGTTGGGTCGTGTTCACGAGAGCGGACGCGGCGCCGGCATCACTTGAACGCACGCCTGAGGTTGCGGTCGCCACCGCGGGCGCGAAGATCAGCCCGAGCCCCAGCCCCGTCACGACGAGTCCCGGCAGCACGTTCGAGAAATAATCGTTGCCCGGCGACAATCTGGTGAACAGGATCATGCCCATCATCGACAGCAACATTCCCGCGGGCACCAAGGGGCGCGGTCCCGAGACCGCGAGGAGCCGGGCGCTGGCAATGAACGCCGAGAGCGCTATTGCCACGACCAACGGCAAGAACGCGACGCCGGTGCGAAGTGGTGAATAGCCAAGGGTGCCTTGCAGGTAGTACGCCAGAAAGAGCGAGATGCCAAAGATCCCAATACTCGTGAGAAAGAGTGTGATGAGCGAACCCCCTCGCGCTCGGTTGAGGAGCAGTCGAAGGGGCAGCAACGGGTACTTCGTGCGCTGCTGCCAGAAAGCGAAGGCGGTGAGGAACACGACGCCAAGAAAGAGACTCCCCCACGTCGCGTAGTTCGCCCAACTGGTGGTGACGGCGTGCGCGAAGCCGTAGACAACGAAGAAGAGTCCGGCGCTCCCGAGTAGGGTGCCGAGCACGTCAAGGTGGGTCTCATGCTCGCGCCGGCCCCCCGAAATGAAGAGCGCCACCCCGATGATGGCGACGCCCGCAAAGAAGAGATTGATAAAGAGGCACCAGCGCCACGAGGCCCATTGGGTCAGTGCGCCACCGAGGAGCAGCCCCATCGCCGCACCAGATCCACCTAGTGCGCCATAGATCGAGAAAGCCTTGGCGCGTTCCTTGGGATCACTGAACGTCGTTGTCAGTGCGGCCAGCGCAGCCGGCGCGAGCAGTGCGCCAAACGCTCCTTGGACGGCGCGGGCAGCGACCAACGTTGAGAAACTGTGCGCAGCACCTCCGACCGCCGATGCCAGCGCGAAGCCAGCCAAGCCAACGTACAGCGACGTGCGCCGGCCCCAGAGATCCGAGAGTCGTCCCCCGAGCAAAAGCAACGAACCGAACGAAAGTGCGTAGGCCGTGATGAGCCACTGTCGATTCGCCAAGGAGAAGTGCAGATCGCGTTGTGCGTGCGGGAGTGCGATGTTGATCACGGTGGCATCGAGGGCCACCATCAACTGTGTGATACTCACGACACCGAGGACCCACCACCGAGTAGTTGGTGACGTCGCGGGAGCGCTACTCATCGTGTCAACAGCCTAAATACACGCGGTGCGTTGATGAACGATGCGCCTGACCACGGACGAACCACGATCCTCCGCGAAATGGCAACGACCTGTTACCCGCGCGCCTTCAGGGCTTCGATAAGGGCCGGCAGCACCTTATGGACGTCGCCGACGATGCCGAGGTCGGCGATCTGGAAAATGGGCGCGTCGGGGTCCTTGTTGATCGCGACAATGTTCTTCGAGCCCTTCATGCCCACCATGTGCTGGGTCGCACCCGAGATGCCACACGCGATGTACACCGTGGGCTTGACGGTCTTTCCGGTCTGGCCGACTTGGTGGCTATAGGGCACCCATCCGGCGTCGACGATGGCGCGGCTGGCGCCCGCGGCGCCCTTCAACAACTTCGCCGTCTCCTCAATCAGCGCGTACTTGTCAGCTTCTCCGAGTCCTCGACCACCGGACACCACGACGGCAGCCTCTTCCAGCTTTGGACCAACGCGCTCTTCCACGTGACTTGTCGCAATCGTTGCGCCCCCGGTCGAACCGAGGTCGCCGGGCGCTGCGGCGACAACGGCGGCTGGAGCGCCGCCGGCCGGCTCTGCGGCGAATGACTTGGCTCGCACGACGATGATGCCCGGACCTTCGCCGGTGAAGTGCGCCTTGACGGTCTGGGACCCACCAAAGACGGGGTGCTCGGTGACGAGGCCACTTTGGTCACTGAGACCCGTGACGTTGGTGAGAACCGGTCGGTCCAAACGGGCCGAGAGGCGTCCGGCGATGTCGCGGCCGTCGTAGCTCGTCGGAATAAGAATCGCGTCCGGTGCGCCAACGCTCGCGACGAGCGCGGCAATTGCCGATGCGACCGGCACGCCCGGCAGGGCGCCACCCAACGCGCCGACGTTGTAGAGCGTCGCGGCCCCTCCATACTCTCCGGCCTGTGCCGCCAAAGACGTGACGTCCTCGCCCCACGTGATGGCTGAGACGGTCGCGCCGTATGTTCGCGCCTGGCAGAGCAGTTCAAGTGACGTCGTGGTGAACGAACCATTCGATGGCTCGGCGACAACCCAGATATTTGACAATGGCATTTCGATCTCCCTACAGAACTTTGATTGACTCGAGGAACGCGACGATTTTCTCGGCGCCGTCTCCCTCGTCGACGTACTTCTCTCCCGAGGCGCGCGCCTCCGCAGCGACGATGTCGGTGATCTCTTCGCGCGCGCCGACCTGGCCGGTCTCGGTGCCGAGTGAAAGATCAGCAACACTCAGCACTTCGAGCGGCTTGGACTTGGCGGCCATAATGCCCTTGAACGACGCGTAGCGCGGCTCAACGACGCCGGCGGTGACCGTCACCAGTGCCGGCAACGGCACGGTGACTTCGTCGTACCCCGAATCAGTCTGACGCTCGACCTTGACGGTCGTCCCGTCGATCGCCACCGACTTGGCGAACGTGATTGACGGCAGGCCCAATAGCTCGGCGATCTGGACCGGCGTCGTCCCGGTGTAGCCATCGGACGACTCGGTGGCGGCGAGCACGAGGTCGGGCGAGATTCGCTTGATGACTGCGGCGAGCACCTTGGCGGTGCCCAGCGCGTCGGTACCGCGCAGCGACACGTCACTCACGATGACCGCCTTCGCGGCACCCATGGCGAGCGCATTGCGAATGCCGCCGACGTCGTCCGCTGAACCCATCGACACGACGGTGACTTCACCATCGCCAGCCTTGTCGACCAACTGCAATGCCATCTCGACACCGAAGGTATCGGCCTCGTCCAGGATCAACTTCCCCGTTCGATTGAGATTGTGCTGCGCGTCAAAGGACTGGGGCGCGGCGGGGTCTGGTATCTGTTTTACACACACGACGATATTCATGGCATTCAATCTAGGCCATTGGCACGCGGCGCTCTGGGGGTCAGCGAACGACCTGTCGAGCCAGCGCCGGTTCATCGGTGATGATGCTCGCGACGCCGAGCGATGCCATGCGCTCGAGATCGTCGAGGCCATTGACGGTCCAGACGTTCACGTCCAATTGGAGTTCACGCGCCTGGGTGACCACACCGGCGGTGACGGCCGAGAAGTGCGGGTTGATGGCGTCGAGCTCGAGCACGTGCGCGCGGATCATCGCGTCGCCCAATTCAACGTCCCACAAGAGCCAGTCGACAGTGATATCGCGATCGAAGGACCGTACGACGGCGCACGTCGCGAGGTCGAAACACGAGATGCTCGCTGATTCGTGCCAGTCCATCTCTCGAAGCGTGGTCACCACCTGACGCGCCAAGTCGCCCGTTTCGTCGTAACTTGGCTCGTTCGGAGCGCGACTGTTCTTGATTTCGACGTTCACCCGAACGCCCTTTAAGGAGTTCAGAGCCTCTTCGAGCGTCGGCACGTAGGAAGGTAGTGTTCGGCGGCCACTTTGGGCGATGATCTGGTCGCCAATCGAGGGATCATGGTGGACCACGAGCGTCCCATCAAGGGTCCGACGAACGTCCAGTTCGACTCCATCAACGCCAAGAGCCACCGCGGCAGCGAACGCCCCGATCGTGTTCTCACGCTCAATGGCGTGCATTCCACGGTGCGCATAGACGACAATCACCGCACGAGTTTGGCAGAGGCGAATGCGAATTACATGGACGTCATCTCGATTATTCGTGAATCTGCCCTTGTATTTATGTTTCAAATTCGTTAAAATTGAACTCCCACCACTGCACGTTTCTCAGGAAAAATGCCGTGGAATTACCCCCCAATGTAAGGATTTGAAATGTCGTTGATCTGGAACCGTACTCACGCCTGGGACGACGCTGACTGGCGTTCCGACGCAGCGTGCCGAGACACCGAACCGGAACTGTTCTTCCCAATTGGCACGACTGGAATGGCGACCGACCAGATTGAATCAGCCAAGCGTGTCTGCCTCAACTGCGACGCACAGAAGGCCTGCCTCGAGTTCGCACTGGCAACCAACCAGGAATCGGGTGTGTGGGGTGGCACAACCGAGGACGAACGTCGCAAGCTTCGCAAGCAGTGGCTGGCGGCGCGGCGCCGCGCGAGCGCGAACTAACAGCGTTCCTTTGCGCAGTTGCCGTGCGTCGTTTTCGACGCCGGTCGCGCACGAACGTTCGCCAATTCGACCCAGAAGTGCGCGACCGGTAGTCGTACACTCGATTGATGCGATCGATTGACGACGTACAGCGACCGAACTGGCCGACGACTGGCAGCGAAGAGCACAGCCTCTGGACGTTCGTCGATTTTGAGCGAGCGACGCTCGCGATGAAGTGCGCGGGGCTGTCTGACGAGCAACTCGCGACGGTGGCAAATCCTCCATCAACCCTCTCCCTTTTGGGTCTGCTTCGACACATGGCGAATAACGAGCGCTACTGGTATGAAGAGATATTCCTCGGGAGGAAGGTACCAGCGCACTTCGCCTCCAAAACCGACGAAGACGCCGACTTCGACCAGCTTGACTCGATGTCCGTGTCGGAGGTTGTTGACGTATGGCTCACCCAGTGCGACGTCACTCGTTCCATCGTCAAAGGACGCAGCTTGGACGAAGTGAGTGTTGACAAACCTGAATACCTCGAGAGTCCGGCGAATCTTCGATTCCTGGCCATGCACTCAATCGAAGAGTACGCACGCCACTGCGGTCACGCCGATTTTCTGCGACAACAGATTGATGGCTCAACCGGTTATTGACGAACTGCACACCTCGTTGTGCTTGCTCATCCGCATTGGCAGCAATGTCAGCGTTACCTGATACCGTTCGCGCGTGGTCGTAGCTCGACGTGGAATCGTCTCATTGGACTGTGATGATCCGGACACCCTGGCTGAGTTCTGGGCGGCAATGTTGGGTGGCGAAGTTATGTTCAGGCATGACACATCCATCGTCGTTCGAACCGAATGGTTGTGGATGAGCGCGATGCGCATACCCGACTATCGGGCCCCCACGTGGCCGAGTAACGATGTTCCTAAGCAGATTCACCTCAATCTCGCGGTTGACAATGTGGAATCTGCCGTCGCCGAAGCGCTACGACTGGGCGCGCGTATCGCAACGTTCCAGCCCTCACCGAGTGAATTTCGCGTGATGCTTGATCCTGCCGGACACCCGTTTTGTCTTACAACACTCCCGTCGGAAGTTAGCGAGTAGTGGCGACGAACCCCCGCCCGTAGAATTGGGTCAAAAGGAGGGTCCTTGGAAATCAAAGAACTCGGCCACCTTGTGTTGTACGTACGTGACTTGAATGCGTCGGCACATTTTTACCGTGACGTTCTCGGCTGGCAACCGATTCTCGACCACGAGGAGGAGTCTCCCTTCCCCGCTATGGCGTTTAACTCTTCGTCACATCGCACGCACCACGAACTGCTACTCATAGAGGTTGGTCCCCACGCCGCGCCGATAGCGCCGGGCCGTCGCGTCGGCCTCTATCACTTCGGACTCAAGATTGGCGATAGTGACGATGAGTTACGTGAAGCGCTAGAGCGACTTCGCGAGAACCAAGTGAAAATAGTGGGCGCGACGGACCACGGAATGACACACAGTCTCTACATCGAAGACCCGGACGGCAACGAGATTGAACTCTATATCGACGTACCGGGCATCGATTGGAAAGATCCGTCGTTGTGGTTAACGCCAACCATGGAACCCCTCAATCTCTAACGGAGATGGAATCCTTAGGGGCCACCAATTACTTCTGCGCTACTCCCGAAATGATGAGCGATACGGATTGATTGCCTGACCCGCAACGTTTACGTCGACACTGAACAGTCGCCCGGCATTCGGCTCTCGTTCCAACTGTTCTGGCGTCATGTGTTCGCGCGCGGTGGTGATGTAGAGCGTCGTTTCGTTCGCACCACCAATCGCACAGCATGAGGGTTGCGCCGTGTCGATTTGGACTCTTCCAATCTGCTCGCCGGTCGGCGAATAACGTCGAACTTCGTGGCCTCCCCACACCGCGACCCATATCGCTCCATCGCTATCGACGCAGAGTCCATCGGGCGCGCCCTCCGACTGAACGTCGAACTGTGCAAAGAGGCTCCGGTTGCTAATCTCCCCCCGCTCGTCGACGTCGAAGAGAGAGATCGTCCCGGGGGCACTGTCGACGTAATACATCCTGCGCTCGTCAGGACTCCAGCCAATGCCATTGGAGATTGTGACATCGTCGAGAATCATTTGTGAACCAGTGGATTCGTGATACCGGTACAGGCTCGCGCGACCCGGCTCGTAGTCGAAGGCCATTGAACCTATCCAAAATCTCCCCCACGGATCGGCCGATCCGTCGTTCATACGAACGAAGCCAACATTGCGGGCCTCGGGCTCATCGAGCTGCGTGATGTCACCCGCTTCGCTCAGCGCCAC
>Ga0208586_1000049_pt1 | contig 44509 bp, 47 predicted proteins | sample NGESurshal072012_6_FD_184471 | JGI IMG/M metagenome (GOLD analysis project Ga0208586, IMG submission 184471) | Arctic peat soil microbial communities from Barrow, Alaska - NGEE Surface sample 53-3 shallow-072012 (SPAdes) | ecosystem: Environmental > Terrestrial > Soil > Wetlands > Peat ... | reverse complement strand
AGACGTTCCGAGTCCGTCAGGTTGCGTGTTCCAACCATTAAACGAATGCCCAGCATTAGCGAACGATGGGCTCAGTTGAGCGAACAATGTGAGCGCCGTTGCGCCGCTACCCATCTGATAGGTACTCATTGAGTCCGCACTGTGGGCATTTTCCATAAATGTGACGTCATGCACAACAGGAAATGCATTTGCCGACGCCGAAATCGAGACCGAAAAGGCTACGGCGGCGATCACCATCACCGTGAAAAGTCGAGACATAAAGCGCATTTTGCGCAACATTGAATTCTTCATTGTTGAATTCGATTGGTCGTGGCGGATGAAGGAGGCACAGTGAATCCTTTGAGAGTAGGGAGTTCACCCGGGCAGACGGATGTACGCACGACAGCTACAACTCCGATTTGTGGAATCGTGCCTCGAAGAAGATGGCCACGTCACTTCGCGTGAACGAAGTGACTAATACAACGTGGTGCAGAATCTCCCTTGCGCCAGAAGGATAGACGACGATTGTTCAGTCTCCGTAGGGTACAAAGTCCCGAGCTGGATTTCCTACGAACGACGACTGCGTTGTCGAGCAACCTCGAAGGCTGCCACCGACACCGCGACACCGGCGTTCAAGGAACTGATCTTCCCCAACTGTGGTATCGACACAACGGCCGCGCATCGCTTGCGCGTCAACACAGATAATCCCTTTTCTTCACCACCGACGACCAGGGCTACCGGCCCCGAGCCGAGATCGAGGTCGTAGATCGAGTCCTTGGATTCGCCCGCGAGGCCAACCGTGAGCACACCGGCCTTATTGAGTTGCTCCAAGGCCGCCGGCACGCCGCCCACGTCACAAAACGTCAGGTACTCAATCGCGCCGGCAGCGGTCTTGGTGACCGACGGCGAGATACGAGCAGAGCGGTGACGGGGCACGACAACGCCCGTGACGCCCGCTCCGTCGGCACTGCGCAGCATCGCGCCGAGATTGCGCGGGTCGGTCACGCCGTCGCACACCAACAAGAAAGGGCGGCGGTGTTCCATGAGGGTGTCGAGCGTCACCGTTTCGAGCCGTGCGGCAATGGCCATCACGCCCTGGTGTCCTTCGGTGCGCGCCTCACGGTCGAGACGAGTCATTGAGATCACTTGGACCGGTACGCGTTGACGCTGCGCTTCGAACTCAATGGCGTCAAGGATCTCCGACGCGTCTTGCGCGTCGGCGATGTAGATCTTCTGGACCGTGCGACGACGGGCCTTCAACAGTTCGAGTACGGCGTGTCGACCCTCGACCTGTTCGCCGCCGAGCCCCTCCTTCTCGCGACTCGACGGCGCGCGCCGCGGTCCGCCGACCTGGCCACCGGTCATCGGCCGACCGCCTTGACGGGGCGAACGACCGCCCGGCGATCCCTTTCGCGGAGCGGGCCGCGGACTCACGAGGACGCTTCCAAGAGTGCGACGGCACTGGCGCCGATGCCCTCGACGCGTCCGAGCGCCCCGAGGCCCTCGACGGTTGTCGCTTTCACGGTCACGAGGGCACCGACGACGGCGGTGAGTTCATCGGACATGCTCGACATGAAGTTCGCCAGTTTTGGCCGCTCCGCAATGATGGTGATGTCCGCGGAGACCACGTCGAGACCTTGCGCGCGAACGAGGATCATGGTCGCTTCGAGCAAGTGACGCGACGGCGCATCCTTCAGCGAATGGTCGGTATCGGGAAAGTGTCGACCGAGGTCACCCAAATTGGCGGCGCCGAGCAGCGCGTCACAGAGCGCGTGGGTTGCCACGTCGGCGTCCGAGTGGCCGTCGAGTCCGGGGGCGCCGGGAATCGCCACCAAACCGAGCCACAGTTGGCGCGACGGGTCGTCACTCACCTTGTGCACGTCGATGCCGTGGCCGATTCTCATCGTTTCATTCCAATCGCCGACGCCTTCAAGAGATCGCCCGGCACGGTGATCTTCACGTTGTCGACCTCGCCCGCGACAACGACCACACGACCGCCGATGGCCTCGACGAGCGCGGCGTCATCGGTCGCGTCGTCACTCGCGGCGTGGGCTTTTTCCAAGAGTTCGCGTCGAAAGGCCTGGGGAGTCTGCACGGTGACGAGTTCGTCGCGTGCGACCGTTTCACCGACCACGGTTGCTTCGCCGTCGCGCACGATGCGCTTCACGGTGTCAGTGATCGCGAGTCCGGGAATGGCGCCGTCCGCGCCCGCGAGCACCGCTCCCACCACCGCCTGAAAGAGTGCCGCACTCGCCATCGGTCGAGCGGCGTCGTGCACGACGACCACGTCGACGTCGCCGCATTCGAGGAGCCCGGCTCGCACCGAGGCGGCGCGCGTCGATCCACCGACAACCACCGCGTCGGCACCTTCGCCGTGACCCTGGTAGTTCATCGGGACGACGAGGATGACCCGTTCAGCGACCGATCGAGAGGCGCGCACGCTGTGTCCGGTGACCGAATCGTGGTCCAGAACTGCGAACTGTTTCGGTCCACCGAATCGCTCGCCCTGGCCGGCGGCAACCACGATGGCTGCGACCGACATGACTACGGGAGGACCGAGGCGAGCTTTTCTTCAGCCGCTTCCGTGTCCACGTTCAACGCGAACGTCAATTCGGACACGAGGATCTGGCGAGCGCGCGTCAGCATTCGCTTCTCACCGGCCGAGAGTCCCTTGTCCTTGTCACGGATAGAGAGGTTTCGCACGACTTCGGCCACCTGGTAGATGTCGCCGGAGCGCAACTTCTCCGAGTGGTTCTTGAAACGGCGCGACCAGTTGGTCGGCATGCGGGCTTCTTTCTTTCGAAGGACCGCGAAGACCTCTTCGACTTCTTCGTCGTTGATGACGTCGCGCAGTCCCACCGATTCGGCATTAGCGACCGGGACCATGAGGACCAAGTCCGTGTAAGCGACCTTCAGCTTCAAATAGTCCTGTTTGACGTCAAAAGCCGTCATTTTTTCGATCTTTTCCACGGTGCAGGCACCGTGGTGGGGGTAGACGAGCCGATCACCCTTTTTGTACTTGCGAACAGTCATAAACGAGGTTCTCCTCAAAGAAATTCCGCCTGAAAGGCGTTAGGGGGATTAGTTATTCTACCAGAGATTGGTCATTTCGTGTCTGATTGGGCGACCCGGATGGCCTCGGCCAACGAATCACAGCGAAAAATCCGTACGCCGTCAACGGCTTCGAGCTCCCCTTCGACCGGCACGATTACGACGGTCGCACCGAGGCGTTGGGCCTCGCGGACGCGCCGCGAGAGTCCCGACACGGCCCGCAGTTCGCCGGCCAGTCCGACCTCGCCCATCGCGGCGACGGTGCGGGGAATGGCGAAGGCCAGGGTGGCCGACGCCACGCAGAGTGCCAGTGCCACGTCGACGCCCGGTTCGTTCGCGGGCAGTCCTCCGGCCGTTGCCGCGAAGACGTCACAGCTGCTCGTCGTCACACCACAGCGCGACTCCAAGACCGCGAGCAACAAGGAGAGCCGTTGACTCGACACCTGGTGGGCCACGCGTCGCGGCGAACCGGAACTGGTCGCCACTAATGCCTGCATTTCAATGAGAAAGGACCGAGATCCGTCATTGGTCACCGTGAAGACGACGCCGGGAACCTCAAGCTGGGGGCCCCGCAACACGGTCGCGTCGGGCATCTCGCGTAGTCCCTCGGGCACCATCTCCAGCAGACCGACTTCGCCCGTCGACCCGAAGCGGTGTTTCAGTGCCCGAAGTACCCGCAGCGACCCGTTGCGATCGCCCTCGATGCGGATCACGGTGTCGACGAGATGCTCCAACGCTCGGGGACCGGCCAATTCGCCGTCCTTCGTCACGTGCCCGACGATCAACAGCGCCACACCCGTCGCCTTGGCGACCGAGCAGAGACGTTCAGCGACGTGACGCACCTGCGGGACCGATCCGGCGACGCTCGATAGTGTTTCATCGCTCATGGCCGAGATGGAGTCAATCACGCAGAGCACCGGTCGTGCGTCACGGATCAACTGTTCGGCGTCGTCGACGTTGGTGGTGGCCGCGACGTCCAGACCGGCGGGGACGTCGCCGAGGCGCCGGGCCCGCTGGGCGACTTGGGCGACGGACTCCTCGGCAGCGATCAACAGCACGGACGTGCCCGACGACGCGAGGGCGCGCAACGACATCAGCGCCAGTGTGGACTTACCCACCCCCGGTTCGCCGAACAGTAGCGTCGTCGAGCCAGGGATGAAGCCGCCCCCGAGCACGCGGTCAAGTTCACCGACGCCGGTCGAGTGGACGCTCGCGCTTCTTTCACCAATGTCGCGCAGCGACGTTGTCGTCACCGCGGTACTTCGAATCTTCGCGGTGGCCCGTTCTTCGTCGAGCGTGTTCCATTCGCCACAGCCCGAACAGCGTCCGGTCCACCTAGGCGCGGTCGTGCCGCATTCGCGACAGACGTGCACCGGGTGGACCTTCACCTTCGCGAGGCTAGGAGAGTGCTGTGACGTCCGCGAAGGATCTAGGCGTTGTCGGAGAGGTCTTCGAAGTCAACCGAAGGCGGCAGCGCTTCGACACCCTCAAAAGTCAGGTACGGACCGTCGGGGCCTTCGGCGACATCGCCGACGATCGTCTGACCGGCGCGGAACTCCTTGAAGAGAATCTTCTCGCTGAGCGCGTCCTCCACGTACTGCTGAACTGCCCGACGGAGCGGTCGAGCACCGAGTTCGGGGTCGTAACCCTTGTCGGCCAGGAAGCCCTGAGCGGCGGCCGACAATTCGAGACCGAGTCCCTGGAGGGCCAACTGGTCGCGCAGACGGGTGATGAACATGTCGGCGATCAGGATCACTTCTTCCTTGGTCAGTTCGTGGAAGACAATCGTGTCGTCGATGCGGTTGAGGAACTCGGGCCGGAAGTGGGCCTTCAGGGCCGTGTGGACCTTCTCCTTCATGCGCTCGTGGTCCGCGACGTCCGAGACTTTGCCAAAGCCAATGGCGGCCTTGCGCAGGTCGGCGGTACCGAGGTTCGAGGTCATTATCAGGATCGTGTTCTTGAAGTCCACGGCGCGACCTTGCGCGTCAGTGAGACGGCCGTCTTCCAAGATCTGCAAGAGCGTATTGAAGACGTCGGGGTGGGCCTTTTCCACTTCGTCGAAGAGCACCACGGAGAAGGGCTTGCGACGAACGGCTTCCGTCAACTGACCGCCTTCGTCGTACCCGACGTAACCGGGGGGTGAGCCGACGAGACGGCTGACCGAGTGCTTCTCCATGTATTCGGACATGTCGAGTTGAATCAGTGCGTCCTCGTCGTCGAAGAGGAATTCGGCCAGCGTCTTGGCGAGTTCGGTCTTACCAACGCCGGTCGGTCCGAGGAAGATGAATGAGCCGCCGGGACGCTTGGGGTCCTTCAGGCCGGCTCGGGTTCGTCGGATGGCGCGGCTGATCGAGATAACGGCCTCGTCTTGACCAACGATGCGCTTGTGGAGTTCGTCCTCCATGCGCAACAGCTTGGTGGTCTCTTCTTCGGTCAAGCGGTAGACCGGGATACCGGTCCACACCGCGAGCACCTCGGCGATGGTGTCCTCGTCGACGAGGTCGAAGACGACGCCGCCCGAGGCCTCAATGGTGAGGTCGAGTTCGTCGCGCTTGGCGACCAGGTCTCGCTCCTGCTCTTCTAACGCCTTGGCCTGTTCGAGCGCACCGCTCGCCATGGCCGACTCCTTGTCGGCGCGCACGCGCAGAATGTCTTCGTCGAACTTGCGAACGGCCGGCGGGGTGTCCATGCGACGGATTCGCAGGCGGCTACCGGCCTCGTCAATGAGGTCGATGGCCTTGTCGGGCAAGAAGCGGTCCGAGATGTAGCGGTCGGCGAGGTTGGCCGCGGCGATGAGCGCCTGGTCGGTGATCTTCACCGCGTGGAACTCCTCGTAGACCTCGCGCAGACCCTTCAAGATATCGATCGTCATGGCCACCGAGGGCTGCTCAACCTTCACGGGCTGGAAACGTCGCTCGAGCGCGGCGTCCTTCTCAATGTGCTTGCGGTACTCGTCGATGGTGGTAGCGCCAATGGTCTGGAGTTCACCACGGGCCAACATCGGCTTCAGTATCGAGGCCGCGTCGATCGCACCTTCGGCGGCGCCGGCGCCGACCAACGTGTGAATCTCATCAATGAACAAAATGATGTCACCGCGCGTGCGGATTTCCTTCAGGACCTTCTTCAGGCGCTCTTCAAAGTCACCCCGGTAGCGACTGCCGGCGACCAGTGCGCCGAGGTCGAGGGTGTAGAGCTGCTTGTCGGCGAGGGTGACGGGCACCTGGTTGGCGACAATCTTCTGAGCGAGTCCTTCGACGATCGCGGTCTTGCCGACGCCGGGCTCGCCGATGAGAACGGGGTTGTTCTTGGTGCGACGTGACAAAACCTGCATCACGCGCTCGACTTCCTTCTCGCGCCCGACCAAGGGGTCGAGCTTGCCCTCGCGAGCGAACTGCGTGAGATTCCGGCCGAACTGGTCGAGAACGGCCGAACCACCGGCGCCCTCGGGGTCGCTCTTTTGTCCGCCAGTCGCACCTTGGGATCCCGACTCTTTGCCGGCCTGACCGGACATCATCTGGATGACCTGGGTACGCACGCGCGCCATGTCGGCGCCGAGGTCGGAGAGGACTTGAGCGGCGACGCCGTCGCCCTCGCGCACGAGACCGAGCAGCATGTGTTCGGTGCCGATGTAGGAGTGTCCGAGTTGGAGGGCTTCGCGCAGCGAAAGCTCCAGGACCTTCTTCGCCCGTGGCGTGAAGGGGGGCGATCCGGGCGAGGGGTTGGTGTTGGCGCCAATCGCCTCTTCCACCTTTTCGCGAACGACGTCGAAGGTGACGCCAAGGGCGTCAAGCGCCTTGGCCGCCACGCCCTCACCCTCGCGAATCAGTCCGAGCAGAATGTGCTCGGTACCGATGAAGGCGTGGTTGAGGTCGCGTGCTTCTTCCTGCGCGAGCACAAGTACTCGGCGGGCCCGGTCAGTAAATCGTTCGAACAAGTGTCATCCTTTACGCGTCAATAAGTAAAAGTGTACCGGTCGACTGTGCCAGGTGAACCCCACCCCCACGACCACCAAGAATGGTCAACTGGCAAACAATTAGGCTGTAACCGTGAATCCGCACGAGCATCTGCAACTGGCTTCGGTCGAATCCGACCTGGTGAGGCTGGAGAGCCTCTTGGCCGAATCGGTCATCTTCGGCGACGCGTACCTCGATGCGGTCACCACGCACTTGATCTACGCCGGCGGCAAGCGCCTGCGGCCCCTTCTGGCCATTGCGTCGGCGACGAGCGGGGGCCGTCCGGCGACGCAGAACGACCTCCTGGGCGGTGTGGCACTCGAACTGATGCACCTCGCGTCGCTCTACCACGACGACGTGATGGACGAAGCTGAAGTCCGTCGAAACGTCGACAGCGTCAACGCCCGTTTCGGCAACCTCATCGCCATCGTCGCCGGTGACTATTTGATGGCCCGATCGGCCGGTATCGCGGCCGAACTCGGCAACGATGTCGCGGGCTTGATGGCCCGTACGCTCGCCGGACTGACCCGCGGTCAGGTCTCTGAGGTGCGCACGGCCTTTTCGACTGAGCGCACTGAGGCCGATTACTTCGAAGCGATTGAGGGGAAAACCGGCACGCTCATGTCGTCGAGTTGTCGGGTGGGCGCGTTGACCTCCGAACGGCCCGAGGTGGAGCGTGAGGCCCTGACCGAGTTTGGCCGGTGCTTCGGCATGATCTATCAGCTGCGCGACGACATCCTCGACGTCACCGCCACGGACAACGAATTGGGCAAGCCGGCCGGTCAGGACCTCGCCGAAGGTATCTACAATCTGCCGACGATCTTCGCCTTGCGCGACGCGAGCATCGGCGACGAACTGCGCTCGGTCCTCGGAGCGATTCTCGACGACGAAGATCGTGAGCGAGCTCGAAAGCTGGTCGTCGCGACCGACGGCATCGAGCGCACGATGCTCGCCGCGCAGGACTACTTGGCGCAGGCGCACAACGCGCTCAGCGTGTTGCCAAACGAAGCACTCGTTCGCGGCTTCTCGTCGCTCACCGCGTCACTGCTCGAGGACTTGCCCAGCTACTAGTCGACGAGTGGCTTCAACGTCGGGAACGCAATGACCTCGCGGATGTTCGACTCGTCGGCGATCAACATCGCGAGACGGTCGATGCCGAGTCCTAGTCCGGCCGTCGGCGGCAGGCCCCATTCGAGCGCCTTGATGTAGTCCTCGTCGATGCGCATGGTTTCGGGTTCACCGGCTGCGGCCAGTCGCGCCTGATCCTCGAATCGCGCGCGCTGATCGACGGGGTCGATCAACTCGGAGAAGCCGTTGGAGAGCTCGCGGCCAATGGCGTAGGACTCGAAACGTTCGACCAGTTCGGAATCGCTCTGGTGACGTCGAGAAAGCGGTGAAATCTCGACGGGGAAATCGGTCACGTAGATGGGATTCCAGAGCGACGCCTCACACGTGACTTCGAAGAGCTCCGAAAGGCAACGGCCCGACCCCCACGAACTTTGCACGTCGACGCCGCGTTCACGCAAGAGTGACGCCAAGCGTTCGCGCGACGTGTGCACCGACACGTCTTCCCCGACCGCCTCGCTGGCGAGATCGGCCATGGTGCGTCGCGGCCAGGGAGCCGCGAAGGAGAAGGGCCGGCCCTGGTACTCAATCTCGGTCGTGCCCAGCACGTCCATGGCAACGCCCGCGACGAGTTCTTCGGTGAAGGACATCATGTCCTCGTAGTTCCAGTACGCCGCGTAGATCTCGAGCATCGTGAACTCGGGATTGTGCCGAGGGCTGACGCCCTCATTGCGAAACACGCGACCGAGTTCGAAGACGCGCTCGAAGCCACCGACGACCAGTCGCTTCAACCAGAGCTCCGGCGCGATGCGAAGGAAGAAGTCGCTGTCGAGCGCGTTGTGGTGCGTGCTGAAGGGTCGCGCGTCCGATCCTGACGCGATCGTGTTGAGAATCGGTGTCTCGACCTCCATGAAGCCCTGCGCCCAACAGCGCTCGCGCACCGATCGCACCACGTCACTTCGCCGTTGCAGGGACGTGCGCGTCATTGGATTGGCCCACAGATCGGCCTCGCGGTGTCGGTAACGCAGGTCGTAGTCGGTGATGCCCGCCCACTTGTCGCCGAAGTTATGCAAGGCCGTGGCGAGCAGCACCCAGGTGACGACCTTGACCGAGAGTTCGCCCCGCTTGGTGCGCACCACTTCGCCGGTGACGCCGACCCAGTCACCGAGGTGAAGTTTCGCGAACTCTTCGAACTCCTCGGTGACGGGCGCCAGGGCGAAAAGCTGAATCTCGCCGCTTGAGTCGCGCATCGTCGCGAAGGCCAGTTTCCCTTGTCGTCGCAACAGCATCATGCGTCCGGCCACGCGCACCGTGACGCCCGACTCTTCGCCGTCCGTCAAGCCGGCGTAAGTGGTCTGGAGCGCCGCCGCGAAGGCGTTGTGCGCGAAGGTGTAAGGCAAGGTCACGAAGTCTCTCCCGAATGATTCCGTTCATGAACGATACGCAATCCGTGAAGGGTAAGCCACGGTTCGATGTGTTGCACGTGTTTGGTGTGGGGTGCGATCAGTCCCGCGAGTCCTCCGGTGGCGATAATTGTCGCCTCGCCAAGTTCTTCCAGAATTCGCTCGACGACGCCGTCCACCTGCGCCGCGAAGCCGTAGAGGACGCCCGATTGGATCGACTCCACCGTCGAGCGACCAATCACCGAACGCGGTCGAACGAGTTCAACCGAGCGCAGCGCCGACGCCTGGGCGTAGAGCGCTTCGAGCGAAATCGCGACCCCCGGGGCAATCGCCCCACCCAGGTACTCACCCTTTGCGCTCACGACGTCGAAGACCGTCGCCGTGCCGAGGTCCACCACGATGGACGCGCCGGGATAGAGGTCGTAGGCACCGACGGCGTCAGCGATCCGGTCGGCTCCGACTTCACGGGGATTGTCGTAGAGGATTGGCATGCCCGACTTCGTGCCCGGTCCAATGACGGTGAGGTCGAGGTCCGAGAACCAACGATTCGCCATACGACGCAACTGCGTCGTCACCATCGGCGCCGACGACGAGATAGCCATGGCGCTGACGGCCGTTCGCAGGTCGAGCCCTTCGAGATCGAGCAACTGAGTGAGCACCATGGCGTGCTCGTCGGGAGTGCGGTCCGCGACTGTCGAGATGCGCCAGTGAAACGCGAGTCCGCGCTCGTCGGTCGCGCGCGCAAACCCCATGGCGTCGGGAGCGTCGGGCGCCTCGGGCCCGAAGAGTCCGATGACCGTCTCGGTGTTGCCTACGTCCATGGCGAGCAACATCAGTGCTCCCCTCTCTTTACGTCCACGTCGCCGTTGTCAATGAGACGAACGCCGTCGACGACGACTGCCAACAGCGCCCGTCCCACGCCTTCGTCGTCGTCACCGAGCGGACGAAGCGTCATCGGGTCCACGACGTCGGCGTAGGCGACGACGACGTCGCCGTCAGCGAGCGAGCGGGCGAATGAGCGGCGATGGCCGCTCGCGGTGTCGGGATGTTCTTGGGCGTTATACAGCGCCCGTGACACGACCAGTGCGCGACGTCGCCCGTCGTCGCTCAGTTGCGCGTTGCGACTGGACAGCGCCAGTCCATCGGCGTCACGAAGAATGGGACAGGCGACGAACGAGACATCGAAGGAGAGATCACGCGCCATTTGACGCACGACGGCCAACTGCTGAAAATCTTTCTCGCCAAAGTAGGCGCGACACGGTCCGGTGAGTGCGAACAGCTTGGCGACGACACTGGTGACCCCGTCGAAGTGACCGGGACGACCGATCCCTTCGAACGACTCGCCGATGCCCGCGACCGAGACCGTGGTCAGCGTCGCGGCGGGATAGTCGGGCCACATTGTCGGAAGCGCCGGTTCGATCAAACAGTCAACCCCGTTCTCTTCGGCGATGGCGCGATCGATATCGGGCGTGCGGGGATAGGCGGCGAGGTCGTGGTCGTCGTGGAACTGTCGGGGGTTGACGAAGAGCGTCGCCACGACCACGTCCCCACGTTCGCGCGCCGCGCGAAAGAGTGACGTGTGACCTTCGTGCAACGCCCCCATCGTCGGTACCAGACCGACCGTTCGGCCGAGGCGACGCTGCTCGTCACAGTACGCGCGCCACGACGCGAGGTCGCCAATTCGTCGCATCTCAGACAGGCGTCTGCGAGCGCCTGCGTTCCGCCAACTCGAAGGCCGCGTTGGCGAGAGCCACGTAGGTGGAACGCTCGGACTCGGGGATCGCGGCGAGGTGTGCGTCAATCGTGGCCATGTCGCCGCGCGACGCCGGTCCGGTGAGTGCGTCGTGCGCTCCGACAGCCGCCACGTCGGCCAACGACTGCTCGGCGAGCGGTAGGAAGTCGTCAAGCGTGAGACCAACCGACTGCGCCAACGTTTCAACCTGTCCCATCAACGCCACGAGGTGGTTGGATGCCACGACCGCGGCGGCGTGATATGCGCCACGTTGATCGTCGCGAATCGTAATGACTCGTCCCCGCAGTGACAAGACGACGTCACGTACGAGGTCGTCACCGCTCACGCAGTACGTCGCACCGACGAGTCGCCGCGCACCGAGTTCGCCCGACGGCAGCGCCATCAACGGATGGAGCGACGCGACGCGCGCGTGGGGCGAGAGCACGTCGAGATTACGCGAGCCGGCGACGTGCGCCACGACGTAGCCGCCCTCGGGTAGCGAGGCGGCGACCGTGGCAAGGGCGTCGTCGGGCACGCAGAGGATGACCAGTGAGGTTGGACCGACCTTCGCGAGTTCGTCGTGGTGGAGAAGTCGGACGTCGTGTCCCGCGCGACGCAGGGCGACCGCGAACGACGAGCCGGCCCGACCGGCGCCTACGAGTGTGATGTTCATCAAATGCTCCTGTCCGTTCCAGCCCCTCGCGGGTGCCGTTCGTCTTAGCGCAACGATTCGAGTGTACCGAGTACGGCGACCCTTCCCTCGCCGGCGCGCAGTTGCTCATCGCTCACCAGTTCCGGCGCCAATTCGTGCAACGGCACGAGTACGAATGACCGCTCATACATACGGGGGTGGGGAACGAGGATCTCGGGATCGTCGCTCGTCTCGTTACCGACCAGTAGGACGTCGACGTCGAGTGTTCGCGGTCCCCACTGCACACGTCGCTCGCGGCCCCTCGCAAGCTCGGCCGTTCTCGCGCGCTCCAGGAGTTCACGAGGCGTTGCGTCGGTGACGACTTCGAGCACCACGTTCCAGTAGTCGTCCTGAGTGACACCGCCGACGGGACCAGTTTCGTAGACCTGGGAGAGGCGGTGGTCGTCCGCACCCGCCGTTATCGCAACGCCCGCCGACAGATGTTCGCCGCGGTCGCCCACGTTGGATCCCAGTGAGAAGTAGGCGAGGCGCACTACGGCCGCTCCACCGTGCAGCGCACGCCCACCGACGCCACGTCCTCAATGACGGGGGGGCGAACCTTTCGAACGGCGACGGTGACCGACGCGATGTCGCCGTCAAAGGCGAGAATTTCGTAGGCGACGCGGTAGGCCAGCGTCTCGAGTAACAGGTAGCGGCCCTCGGTCGCGGTACGACTCGTCAGCGTCAGGACGTCAGCGTAGTTGGTGGTCTCGGCGATGTCGTCGTTGATGGCGGCCTCTTCGAACGGTCGTACCAGATCGAGGTCGAAGACGAGCGGCTGGGCCCGTTCACGCTCCTCGGCGAGCACGCCGACGACTGCGCTGACGCGCAGTTCACGCAGTTCAATGACGTCGCTCACGCACTCAACTCCGGTAAATCGAAGAGCACGGTCCTTCCGTCCGGTCCAATCGAGCGTTTGAACAGTCGCTCGACCAGTGCAATGGACGTGGGCACCGTCGGCACCTTGCGGCTCCAGACGAGGTAACCGGCGATGACGCCAAGCAGTCGGTCCGACACCTCGTCACTGTGCAAGAGGACCATTGTCTTGTTGGACATTGAATTGGCGAGGTCGAGGTAACAGGCTTCGAGGACTTCGCGTTGTTGGGGACCGCCCCGTAGGGCGTAGTGACTGGCCGTCAGTCCGTGTTCGAAGTAGGCGCTCAGGTTTTGCATGACCGGCAGAATCGAGATCACCCGGCCGAAGCCCTGATGCTTCAACCACAGCAGTTCCTCGTCACGTCGCACCCGTCGATGCACGGTCGTGGAGCCGCCGGGACGCTCGGAGACCGCCAGAATCCCCTTGTACACCCAGGTGAAACTGCGCGGCTCAATCCCCGCTGCCCACTTGCCCCTCACGCGACTACCTCCTCGACGGGACGGACGAGCAGCTCACGGAGCTGAACGGCGGCCGTCGCGTCGTGTACTCGCACCATACTGACACCTTGCAGGAGGGCCCAGGCCTGGGTGGCGATCGAACCCTCCAAACGTTGGTCTACGTCCAGTTGCTCGTGACCGAGGTGGCGCAGGAAACTCTTGCGACTGGTGCCAATCAAAATGCCCGCGTCGTACTCGTCGGCGAGCGACACGAAACGGTCGACCTGCGCCAACAGGGTGAGATTGTGAAGAACCGTCTTGCCGAATCCAATGCCCGGATCGAGCCACAGTCGTTCGACGCCCGCGCGCGCGGCGCGTTGGGCAACGGCTTCCAGAAAGGTGGCGATCTCGCCAACGACGTCGTCGTAGTGCGGGTCCACCTGCATGACCGTCGAATCACCTTGACGGTGCATTCCGACGTAGCCCACGCCCAGCTCGCCGGCGACCTCGACCATTTCGGCCGACACGTCGTTGAGCACCGTCGCGCCGGCCGCAATCGCGGCGCGCGCAACGCCAACTTTCTGCGTATCGATCGAGACGGGGCCGAAGGCGCTGAGTGCTTCAACGACTGGCACCACTCGACGGATCTCTTCATCCTCGTCGACCGGTGTGGCGCCCGGTCGCGTCGACTCGCCTCCGATGTCCACGATGTCGCAGCCGGCGTCGAACTGCTCGAGACCGCGCGCGAGTGCGTCGGCGGTCGCGAGCACGCGCGAACCGGGGAAGAAGGAGTCGGGAGTGACGTTAATGATGCCCATGATCATGGGACTTAACGCCACGCAGAGCGCCGTTGATGAATGTACTGGAGGGCCTCGGCCCGACTGGACGCGTCAGTGCGGAATGATCCTCGAACGGCGGAGGTCACCGTCGTCGCGCCGGCCTTCTTCACGCCACGCATGGTCATGCAGAAGTGTTCGGCCTCGATGACGACGATCGAACCACGCGGGTGCAGTTCGCGCTCCATGGCCTCGACGATTTCGGTGGTCATACGTTCTTGAACCTGGAGCCGTCGCGCGTAGCCCTCGACGAGCCGCGCCAACTTGGACAGGCCCGTGATACGACCTTCGGGGCCCGGGAGGTAGGCGACGTGCGCCAGACCAACGAACGGTACGAGGTGATGTTCACAGAGCGAGGTGAAGGGGATGTCGCGCACCATCACCATCTCGTCGTGTCCCGCTTCGAAGGTGACCCGCAGGTGCTGGCCCGGGTCCTCCTCCAGTCCTTCGAAGAGTTCGACGTACATGTCGGCAACGCGCCGTGGCGTCTCGAGGAGCCCTTCGCGCGTGGGATCGTCGCCAATGGCCTCGAGCAGTTCACGCACGAGCGCTTGAACCCGCTCGTGATCGACCACGTCTAGGCCTCGCCGGTGAAGGTGTAAATCGCGTCGAGGTTGCGGTAGCGCTCGTTGACGTCGAGGCCGTACCCGACGACGAAGTCCGAGGGAATCGTGAATCCGACGTACTTGATCGACTGTTCCACGCGCTGCTCGCCCTCTTTCAGCAACAGTGTGCACACTTCGAGACTCTTGGGGCTGCGCGCACCGAGGTAGTGGCGAAGGTAGTTGAGCGTGAGACCGGAGTCGACCACGTCTTCAACGATCAACACGTCGCGGTCGAGCAGGTCCACGTCGAGGTCCTTCACGATGCGAACGACTCCGCTCGTCTTGGTGGCGGCTCCGTAGGAGGAGACGGCCATGAAGTCGACTTCGACCGGCAACTCAATGGTGCGCATCAGGTCGGACATGAAGTTGATGGCGCCCTTTAAGACGCAGACGAGCAGCGGTGGGCTGTCCTGGTAGTCACCAGTGATCTGGCGGCCGAGCTCGAGAACGCGGTCGTGCACCTCCTTCGCCGAGACCACCACCTCGCCGAGATCGTGTTGGGCCCAAAGGGCAGTGAAATCGTCTGAAGAGTGGCTTCCCATGTTTGGCCATCGTAGTTGTTGTCACTATTCGAGCGTCAGGTGCTGACCCCGTCGTGAGAGTCGACGGCCGCCGCTCAACTCCGTCGCAACCACGTCACCGGTGATGACCGCCACGACCCGATCGACCTCGTCGGCCGAGGGCGGATGGTGACCGTCACCAAGATCGGCCGAACGAAGTTGCGTTCGGAGCCACCGGCGCAGTCGGGCCTTCGGCCACTCCCGAAGTTCACGACAGTCCGCGCCGCCGAGGGTCACCGCGCGATCGTCGACACTGAGTTCGTCCAACCACACTCGTTCGTCGTACATCACCGACGCTTGGCGAGCGAGGAGCGGCACCACGTCACGGCCCGCGACGTCGTCCATCACCTCAATCAGTTCGTGGCGCACGCGATTGCGCCGATAGGCCGGATTGAGGTTGGTTTCGTCGTGCAGCGGTGTGAAGGCCGTGGCGTGCACGAAGGCCGAGAGGTCGTGGCGACGAAGATCGCGCAGTGGCTTGGTCGGATCGTTCACCATCGGCGACATGCCGTCGAGCCCGGCACCGCGCAGCATGTTGAGGAGGACCGTCTCGGCGAGGTCGTCCATCGTGTGACCGGTGAACACGCCGGGCGGCATCGCCGCGCGGCGAGCGCCGCGGGCCCTCGCCTCAAAATTGCCCCCACTCTCCACCGACACGTCGTAGCGGGTGAACGGCACCCCCAACTCGCGACAGACCGCTTCGACGTGCGCCGCGTCGTCGCCGCTCGTGGCGCGCGCGTGGTGGTCAACGTGATGGACGTGCACGACGAGCCCCGCTTCGAGCGCGAGGAGGAGCATGCCGAGTGAGTCGGGACCGCCCGAGACCGCCAGATCGACCGGCGTACCCGACGCCGGGAAGTGGCAGAGGGCCAGCAGGTCGTCAGCGTCACTCATCGAGCGAATGTTAGGCAAACACCCGACGCCGGCGTACAACCCGCATTCCACTCACCAGTCGCGCGACGAGGTAACTGGACGACGCGAGGGCGGTAATCCAGAAACTGACCGGTCCCCCGATCCACACGCCGAGGAAGAGACCGAGCCACGCGCTCGCGAGGGCGATGGTCATGGCGAGCGCCACGGCGCGAAGCGGTCGACTGGTGAGGACCTGCGCCGCCGCAGCCGGGGCGACGAGGAGCGAGAACACGAGGAGGACACCAACGATCTGGATGGCGACGACGGTCGTGACAGCGAGGAGCGCCATGAAAAGCAGTGACATCGTGCGAATCGAGAGCCCACGCGCCGCGGCCGACTGCGCATCGACCGAGACGAAGAGCAGGGGGCGATAGGTCAGCGAGACGACGAGCAGCACGCCGAGCGAAAGCGCGGCGACGAGCCCGACGTCACCCCACGTAACGCCAAGAATCTGACCGAAGAGAATTGAGTACGTCGCGTTGGCGTACCCGCTGTAGAGCGAGATGAAGAGCACGCCCAGTCCGAGTGCGGCGGTGAGGGTGACTCCGACGACCGCGTCGCTCTCGTCGAGCGACGCGCCCCCCACGCCGATGAGGAGTCCGGCCCCGAGACAGAAGACGAGCAGTCCCGTGATGGGCGAGAGTCCGAGCCACACCGCGCCGGCAGCGCCGGCGAAACCGACGTGACCAATGGCGTGTGCCGCAAAGGCCTGACGACGAAGGACCACGAAGTAGCCAACCGCGCCCGCAGCGAGGGCGACGGCCGTCACGGCGTAGAACGCGTGTTGGACGAACGACGTCGAGAGCAGCTGACTGAGGGTCACGTCGTCTCCTCCTCGTAGACCTCGCTCAAGTGCGAGTGCGCCGACTCGTCGCCGTGCACGAAACCTTTGGGGTGCGGATGGGGGTGGGGATGCGCGAACTCCTCTTCCAGCCCAACGATGACGCGGCGACCCCGTGGCGTCACGATGATCTCGATTGGATGGCCGTAGAGATCGCTCAGGACCGCTTCGTTGACCACTTCGTCGACGGTGCCGCTGCGCACTTGGCGACGAGCGATCCAGAGCACCTGATCGACGATGGAAGCCAGCGGATTGAGGTCGTGCGCGACCACGATGACGGCCGCACCGGTCGTATCACGGATCAAGTTGATGAGGTCGACGATTTCGGCCTGCGCCGCCAAGTCCAGGGAGACGAGGGGCTCATCGAGGAGCAGCAGCTCGGGCTTGAAGACCGTCGCGTGGGCCAATGCCACTCGCTGACGCTGTCCACCCGAGAGGCTGCGCAGGGGCTGGTCGGCGAACGACGTGGTCCCCGTGAGTGCCAACGCGCGACGAATGACGTCGCGCTTCGCCTTGTCGCGTCCCCAACCAAAACGCGGCCCGTCGAAGCCGAGCCCGATGTAGTCGCGCCCCGTCATGCCCGACATCGTGTCGGCAGCTCTGGTCTGGGCCATGAAGCCAACTCGCCGATTGCCGCGGTGCGGAGGCGCACCGAGGACGTCCAGTGAACCGTCACTTAGTGACACGAGGCCCAGGATTAGATTGAGCAACGTCGTCTTACCCGACCCGTTCGGGCCTAGCACTGCCGTGATCGTTCCCGGCTCAATGCGAAAGGATGCGCTCTTCCAGATCGTTCGACCGCCGAGTACGACGGCGCCGTTCTCCATGTCGAGCACGCTCACGTGAGACAGCCCTGCTTTCGCAGGTCGACCTGCATGGAGGCGATCACACCATTTATGAAACTGACGTAGTCAGTACCACGCATGGTCTCGGTCACCTTGATGATCGGCACGTGTGAACTCTTCGCCTGCGCGGCCAACTCGTTCGTCAGCGGCGTCGCGGTTTGAATGTTGTCAATTAAGAAGGCGGGGTGCTTCTTCAATTGATCGAGCGCCGTGGCAAGGTCTCTGATGGAGGGATCGACACCGTTGCCGACGGCCAGGCGAAGCTTTTCGGGCGTCACGATATCGAGGTGGGCGTCCCCTAAGAGATACGACGTCACGTCTTCGGTGGCGGCAACTTTGACGTGGACGCAGGAATTCGCGATGGTCGCAACGGTGCCCTGCATTTTACGCAACTGACCGACCAACGCCGTCGAGCGGACGGTGATATTGGCGAAGCCGGGGCGGTGCTGCAGCAACGCGGTGAGCGACTTCACGAACGCAATGGCGGCGAGCGGATTGTAGAAGAGGTGAGGATTCTTGCCGGCTTTCACGCGCATCAGTGTGCCGACGTTGACGACGGCAACTTTGGACCCTCGCGCACTCACCAGTTGCTCCAACCACGTGTCGTAACCGGCGCCGTTCTCGAGCACGACCGTGGCCTGGGCAACATTGGCGGCGTCCGAGATGGTCGCCTCGTGCTCGTGCGGATCGGCGTTGGGGTCGCTCAGGAGTGAGAGAACTTTTGCGTCGGAACCGACCAATTGGTGCGCCAAGGCGCCCCACTCGGAGACGCCCGACACGATGAGGGGCTTGGTCGAGGCGCCGGCGCGCAGCGCCACGCCATTGACCGCCAGGGCGATAATGACACTGGCTGAAAGGACTCTCTTTAGAATCATTCCAAGTATGCTACTTAGAATGGTTACAGAAAGCAAATGCGTCGGCATTAGGCTTCGAACGTGACAATTTCACGAAACACCGTCCAACGCCGAGAGGTGATCGGGGTGCTGAGCCAGGTCCAGGGCTTCGTGAGTGCTCAGGACCTGCACACGTTGATCGAGCGCGATGGCGGCCACATTGCGCTGGCGACCGTCTACACGCAATTGAAGAAATTGGCCACGAGTGGCGACGTCGATGTCGTCATGACCGACCGCGGCGAGAGCCTCTACCGCCGATGCGTCGTTGAATCGCACCATCACCATCTTTCCTGTCGCGAGTGTGGTGCCACGGTCGAGGTCGACGCGCCCGAACTGGAGAAGTGGTCACACGATATTGGAGACCATTTCGGGTACGGCGACCTTCGCCACGTTGTCGAGTTCAGCGGGATCTGCTCGTCGTGCCAACCGAAGTAACCCTGATTGCGCAGGCGCGCGGGAGGCTCAGCGTGTACCCGATTGAGTTTGCCCGACACTTCGGCGTCCACGCCTTCGTGACCGACCGATTCGGCGGCGTCAGCGCCGCGCCGTACGACTCGCTCAATCTCGGTTCGCACGTCGGCGACGATCTCGCCAACGTCACCGAGAATCGACGTCGCGTCGCTGAAGCCATTGGCGTGAGGTCCGACCGACTCGTGATTATCCACCAGGATCACGGCACTGCGGTGGTCGCCGCCCACGAAGCGACGCCGGAGAGCACGGGCGACGTCATCATGGACTACGGCGACGGGTTCGCGCTGGCAATTCTCGTGGCCGACTGCGTGCCGCTTCTCTTCGTCGACGAGGACTCCCCTCGACTGAGTCTCGTGCACGCGGGCTGGAAGGGACTCGCGGCCGGTGTCCTGCGAAGTGCGATGTCGAACTTCGAGCACCCCGACTCGGTACACGTGTTCCTCGGACCCTCCATCTCGCCCGAGGCCTACCAGGTCGGTCCCGAGGTCGCCGAGGAGTTTGCCAAGGTGCCCGGTGCCCTGCAACCCGACGGTGGCGACCGGTCGCGTCTCGACCTGCGCCACGTGGCGGTCAGCCAACTGATGGAGCTCGGGGTGACGGACGAGCGGATCACTCGTAGTCGTCAAACGACCGACGGCGGCGAGACTTTCTACAGTGACCGCGCCCAACGTCCGTGCGGTCGATTCGCACTCGTCGCACAACGGGTGACGACATGATGCCACGCGCCGAGCTCTTCACCTACGTCGATCTCGACGTGACCACCGATTCCCTCGTCGCCACGTACGATCTCGACGGTCGCGTCTTTCGCGAGGTCGTGACGTTCGAAGGTGTCGGCGCGCTGAACGAGCCGGCGGTACTCGCGATCGCGCAGTTGTGGTTCCTGCTGGCCGGTCTCTCCTATTACAAAGCCGGCGCCGCCAAGCGAATTGACGTTGGCGCAACGCCCCTTGGCGCGCACGGCCGACGACTGCTCGAAGCCGCGCTCCACGATGGACTGGGCGAGTACTCCTTCCGCAACGACCTTCCCCTGGACGACGTGGTGATTGTCGGGGGAACCCCCGTCACGCAGGTTGAACCGTTCGTCGACCCCAATCGAATCCTCACGCCGTTCGGCGGCGGCATTGATTCCGTCGTCACGGTCACCGAATTGAACCCCCGACTCGAACAGGCCCTGTTCGTCGTGAGCCCGTCGAGTGGTCGATTCGAACCGCTCGAGCAGACAGCCGCGGTGACGGGGCTCGAGATTGTTCGCGCGTCGAGAACACTCGATCCGGCACTGCTGGGTGGAGACGAATCGTTCTTCAACGGTCACGTCCCGGTGACCGCGATGGTGACGCTGCTCGCTGCGGTCGCGGCAGTCGCAACGGGACGGGGAGGAGTCGCGCTCTCCAACGAACACTCGTCATCCGTGGCGAACCTTCGTTGGGACGACCGCGAGATCAATCACCAGTGGAGTAAGTCACTGGACGCCGAACGACGAATTGCTGACGCGATCGCGGAGCGCGTGGGCGAGACGCTCGTGGTCGCCAGTTTTTTGCGCGACCGCAGTGAACTGTGGGTGGCCAAGGTGTTCAGCGAGCAAACATCGTTTCATCAGGTCTTTCGAAGTTGCAATCGCGCGTTTGCGCAGGTCGCGGAGCGGCGCGCCGCTACGTGGTGCGGCGAGTGCGACAAGTGCCTCTTCGTCAACTTGGTCCTCGCGCCCTTCCTTTCGCGCTCGGCCCTTCGCACGATCTTCTCGAGCGAACCGCTGAGTGATCCCCTACGCGAAGCGCAACTTCGAACCCTGGTCGGTATTGGACTGGATCACAAACCGTTTGAATGTGTCGGCGACCCCGACGAGAGTGCCGTCGCACTGCGCGACGTCGCCGCCAACGACGAGTGGCAGGATGTGGCACTCCTTCGCGAACTCGCCCGCCAGGTAGATACCGAAAGCGACCTCTCGGCGTTACTCTCCCCGGAAGGTCCGAGCCGTGTTCCGGCCCACTGGCTTCGCTGACCTCGCCGGCAAGCGCGTCGGCATCTTCGGCTACGGGGTCGAAGGTCGCGCGACGTTCCGACGTCTTGAGGGTTTGACGAACGACATCGTTGTCGTCGATGACGCGCCGGGCGTGGCCGACGCCGTCGTGACGTCGGAGGGAGGGCTCGACGAACTCCTCTCATGCGACGTCGTCTTGAAGAGTCCGGGCATACCACGTCGACGCGCCGACGTGCAATCGTTGGAAAGCCACGGCGTCACCGTGACGTCGTCACTCAACCTCTGGCTCCACGACGTCGACCGGTCGCGCGTCGTCGCGGTCACCGGCACCAAAGGCAAGTCGACGACATCGGCACTCATCACGTTCTTTCTGCAGTCACTGGACGAACCGGCATTACTGCTCGGCAACATTGGCGCGCCGCCCTACGACCCCGATGTCGACACGCACTCGGGCTGGCTCGTGCTCGAAGTCTCGAGCTTCCAGTGCGTCGACATCGACGTGGCGCCACGAATCGTCGTCGTCACGTCGCTCGGCAGCGATCACCTCGATTGGCACGGCTCGCTCCCCGAGTACGTCAACGACAAGCTCTCGCTGACGCGCGCCGCGGGCGAACACGTGACCCTCGTAACCGACGGTGCGTCGTTGCGCGCCGTCACCGATCAACTCGGCGGCGACGTGACCTTCGTGGAACCCGACGCGACGCCACTCGCGAAGGCTCTGCGACTGATGGGGACGCACAGCAACGCCAACGTGGCGCTGGCCCTGCGCGCGACGTCACTGCTCACGGGTCGCGCGCCGAGTGACGTGTACGACCGGGTGCTCGAGCGGGCAGGACAGTTCACACCGTTACGAGGTCGACTGACGCTCGTGGGGAAGGAAATCGTCAACGGACACGAACTGCGCTACGTCGACGACGGACTGGCGACATCGGCGCTGCCGGCGATCGCCGCACTGGAGGTCTTCGCCGATGAACCGGTCGCATTGATCGTGGGCGGTTTTGATCGCGGTGTTGACTACGCTCCCCTCGCTCTGGCCCTCGGCGCTCGAGCATCACGCACCGTCGTTCTCACCATCGGCGCGGCCGGAGACCGTATTGGCGCGGAACTTCGTGGCGTCAGTCCCGAGGTCACGCGGGTGTCGGTGTCGTCAATGCACGAGGCCGTTGTCGAGGCTCGAGCATCGCTGCCCGATGGTGGGGTCATCCTCTTGTCGCCGGCCGCGCCGAGTTTTGACCGATACCAAAACTGGGAGCAACGCTCAGACGACTTCACGGCCGAGGCGAGAACGCTACTGAGCTCGCATGAGAGCCTGGGAGGAGATTCGAACTCCTGACCTACGCATTACGAATGCGTTGCTCTACCGACTGAGCTACCCAGGCGCAACGAAAACTCTACCCGATGGGTTCGCGGCGACTGGTTGGGCCGAACCTCAAAACTCCATCAATGAAAGCATGAGGTCGTTGAGGAGGAGGTTCTCATCGATGTTCGACGAGAGTCGCCGCGAGGCTTGCGCCACGACACCGATCGCCTTGATCGACGCACCAACCCGATACGCGGACCTCGCATCGCCCGCGTCCTCGAGACTGTCGGCCATCCGGTCCCGGTACACATTCGTGAGGGCGGTCAACCCAAAGCGCAACTCGTCGATGCGAAAGCGTCGCTGCTCGCGCTTGAACTGCGCCTCTATATCCTTGCGATTGGCGACCGAACGCTGGCCCATTTCTCGCGACTCACGACTCCGCAGTTCCAACTCCTCCTCCTGCATCTTCTGCAGCGGGGCAATCGCGTCGTCGAGTGCTCGCACGATCTCGGTGGCGACAACCGCCGACGCCGCCGGCGTGCCGTTCAGTCGATCGGGAACGGTGCGCCACTGCGCGATTCGTTGTGCGAGGTCGGCGTCGCGAACGAGCACGCGAGCCCGGCGCAAATTCCCGTTCGCCGCCGCCGCCGCTGCGCGTGCCGCAAACACGTCGGCGCCTTCGCGCACCAGCACCGCTTCGACGGCGTCGTCGCCCAGTCCCTTCAATTTGATTTCGACGCACCGCGACACGATGGTGTCGAGCGCCGGAGGCACGTCTTCGGCCGTGAGCAGGAAGATCGTGCGCGTGGGCGTCTCCTCCAGAGATTTGAGCAACGCGGCCGCGCTCGGTGAGGCACCAGTCGTCGTCAGTTCAACGTCCTCGATGATCACGATTTGGTAGCCCGCGCCCAACGGACGGCGTCGACTGATTCGGTCGGCTTCACGAAGTTCGTCAATCCGCCACGACACTCCCGCGCGCTCGGCGACGTAGATATCACTGTCGTTGTCGCTCAGCACGAGTCGACAGATCTCGCACGTGCCACACCCATTCTGGGGGCACTGCAGTGCAGCAGCGAAGGCCATCACCGTGTCGTGGAGACTTGATCCGACGGGACCGCTGATGAGAAAGGCATGCACCGGACTCTTCACGAATTGACGCATGGACGAAACGGCTCGGTCCTGGCCCACCAGTTGATCGAAAACGTCGGTCACGTCACCATGGTAAAGAGTCGAGCTGCTCGTCGACGAGAGCCGCGACGTCGGCCTCGTCCAATGAGCCGTCGATGACGCACCACCGGTCGCCCCATTTGGCCGCCATTGCCAAGTACCCATCGCGCACTCGCTGGTGGAAGGCGAGATCGGCCGACTCGAATCGGTCCTTCGCGTCGGGCGTTCTTCGTTCGATCGCCACGTCGAGCGGCGTATCGATGAGCAGGGTCAGATCGGGGTAACACGAACCGATCGCCATCTCGGTTGCCGCCTCGAGTCTCGCGAGGTCGACACCTCGTCCGTAGCCCTGATAGGCCAGTGTCGAGGCGAAGTAGCGGTCACTCACCACGCTTCGACCGCCCTCGAGTGCCGGTTCAATCAACGTGCGCACGTGGTGCGAGCGGTCCGAGAGCATCAACAGGGCTTCGGTGATGGGTGACATCGGGGTCGCGGCGTCGAGGACCCAGCGGCGCAGGTCAACGCCAAGCGGCGTGTCGCCCGGCTCGAACGTGAAGTGGGCGTCGCGCATATCGGCGATGCGACGGGCCTGCGTGCTCTTGCCGCTCGCGTCGATTCCTTCGAAGACGACGAAGAGACCGCGGCCCATTACTCGTCCGCGTGCGTGGCGGCGAGAAGGGCGGCATTGGACTTGGCGCCCTTCGCCACCGCGTCGCGCTTCTGCGCCCCGGTCGATTTCTTGGCCGGCGCCTTCTTCGCGGCGCGCTTCGCGGGAGCCTTCCTCGCCGCTTTCTTCACGGCCTTGCGCGGTCGCGTCGACGGTTCGGCGTTTCGTCGTTCGGCGAGCAACTCGCAGGCGCGGTCGAGCGAGATCGTTTCGGGGGTGTCGCCGAGGCGAAGTGTCGCGTTGGTCTCACCGTCGGTGACGTAGAGACCGAACCGACCAGTTCGCACGACGACTTGACGTTTCGTGACCGGATCCTCACCGAGCTCCTTCAGAGGACCGGCGGCGGCGCGGCGTCCGCGTTGCTTGGGTTGAGCGAGAAGGGCCAACGCGCCGTCGAGGTCGATCGTGAAGATTTGATCCTCGTTGTCGAGGGACCGCGTCTCCTTAGCCCAGGTGATGTAGGGGCCGTAGCGACCGTTCTGCGCGACGACCGTATCGCCCTCGGGATGGTTCCCGAGGACACGCGGCAGCGACAGCAGTTGCTTCGCTTCCTCGAGCGTCAACGTCTCGGGCGTCATCGTTGAAAAGAGTGACGCCGTCTTGGGCTTCTCTTTCGGGTCGGTCATCTCACCGACCTGCACGTAGGGGCCGTAGCGACCGGCCTTCAGGTAGATGGTCTCGCCCGTGGCCTCGTCGAGCCCGAGTTCGCGGTCGTTACTCGGTGCCGCGAGGAGTTCGAGTGCCTTCTCGACGCTGAGGGAGTCCGGTTCGGTCGCCTCGGGGATGGAGGCGCGGTCCTCGCCGTGCACGAGGTAGGGGCCGTAGCGACCCGAGCGCACGCTCACGGCCACGCCGTCGGGGGCGGTGCCGATCGGGATTGAGTTGATGGCGGCGAAGTCGAACTCGTGGGGCTCGTGCGTCATGCGCTCGAGTCCGGCCTTGGCCAACTCGGTCGTCGCGGAGGGATCGCCGAAGTAGAAGCGCTGCAGCCACGGCTCAAGGTCCTGGTTGCCCTGGGCGATCTCGTCGAGTTGGTCCTCCATGGCGGCCGTGAACTGGTAGTCGACGAGATCGGCGAAGTAGATCTGCAAGAGGTTGACCACGGCGAATGCGCGAAAGGCTGGTACGAGCGACTTCCCCTTCTTCCACACGTAACCCCGTCGATCGATGGTCTTCATGACCGACGCGTAGGTGGAGGGGCGTCCGATGCCGAGGTCCTCGAGCTTCTTGATCAGCGTCGCCTCGGAGAAGCGATCGGGCGGCTGGGTGTCGTGACCCTTGGCCTCGGCGCCCTGGACCGGCACGACTTCACCTTCGGCGAGGGCCGGCAGAATTCGCTCCTGGTCGGCGAGTTCGGCTTCGGGGTCGTCGGTCCCTTCGACGTAGGCCCGTCGAAAACCGGGGAACTCAATGCGCATGCCAGTGGCGGTGAGTCCCAACGCGACCGGACCATTTAGTCCCGTGACCGTGGGCAACGTCGCGTCGAGACGGACCTTGTCCTGGGTCAGTCGGGCATCGACCATCTGGGAGGCAATGGTTCGTTTCCACACGAGTTCGTAGACGGCTAGCTCGTCACCGCCGAGTTGTGACTGGGCCTCGTCGAGCGAGCGAAAGGCCTCGCCCGCGGGTCGAATGGCCTCGTGGGCCTCTTGGGCGTTCTTCACTTTGCGGTCGTAGCGCCGCGGCGCGTCCGCCACGTAGTCGTCGCCGAACATTGCGCCGGCCGTGGCGCGGGCGGCGCGAATCGCCTCGTCCGACAGTGTCGTCGAGTCGGTTCGCATGTAGGTGATCCAGCCCTGCTCGTAGAGACGTTGGGCGGCCCGCATCGTTCGTTCGGGGTCGAAACGGAGTTTGCGACTGGCCTCAATCTGCAGCGACGACGTCATGAACGGTGGCTGCGGGCGCTGCGTCCTGGGGGTGGAGGTGATGCCGGTGACCGTCACGACCGCGTCGGGCAGGCCGGCCGCGATGGCGGTCGCCGACGGTTCACTGAGGACTTCGACCTTGGCCTTGGCGTCAAGCGTGCCCGACGCGTCGAAGTTCTTGCCGGTCGCCAGCGACGCACCGTTCACGGAATCGAGTGTCGCCTCGAAGGTCGCACTCTTGGCGTGCAGGGTCGCGGTCACGTCGAACCACGTGGCCGAGGTGAAATCCATGCGCTCACGTTCTCGTTCGCAGACCAGTCGGATAGCGACCGACTGGACGCGTCCGGCCGAGCGGGCTTTGTCGACGGCTCGCCACAGCACCGGCGACACTTCGTAACCGACGAGGCGGTCGAGGAACCGACGGCCCTCTTGGGCATCGACCAGTCGAAGGTCGAGGTCGCGCGTCTCGCTGACCGCCTTCTCGATCGCCGCGGGCGTGATCTCGTGAAAGACCATCCGCTTCACGGGGACCTTGGGATTGAGTACCTCCTGGAGGTGCCACGCAATGGCTTCACCCTCGCGGTCCTCGTCGGTGGCGAGGTAGAGCTCGTCGACTTCCTTCAGGGCGGCCTTTAATTCCGCGACGATCTTCTTTCGGTCACTCGAGACGACGTAGACCGGTTTGAAGTGGTCGTTCACGTTGATACCGAGGCGCGCCCACTTTTCACCCTTCACCGATGCCGGAATGTCGGCCGCGCTTTGGGGCAGGTCGCGGATGTGACCAATGGAAGGTTTCACGATGTAGTCGGGGCCGAGCATGCCCTGAATACGTGTCGCTTTCGCGATCGACTCGACGATCACCAATGCTCTGGCCATGCTCACCACCTCTCATTTATATTGTCGGTGGCTCGCGCCACCTCGCTCTGCGCTCTACAAGATAGACAGGTCTTCGACCTTATGGGCACCATGCTCACGGCAATCGACCCATCGGTCGCGCCATTCCCTAGGCGCGGACTGACAAATCAGGTGACGAGATTTTGTTACTCGTCACCGGCCGGCGCGGCCACAATCTCGTACTGCGGATTGAGGATGACCGCTTCGCGACGAAGTGACGTGACCGTGCCGCGGACCAACAAGCGGGTACCGCGTTCAATGCCGGGGATGTTCTGGCGACCTTGGAAGACGAGCGTGACCGACCCCGAGTTGTCGGCGATCACGCAGCGAAGTTCGTGACCGCCGCCCTCGTGATTGATCGCCATCGAGCGCACGCGCCCGGCAATCTCGGCGAACTGTCGCTCGACCAGGCCGCCGATGGGTGCCGAGTCGCCCGATCGCTGCGCCAGTTTCACGTCGGCCACGAGGTGCGCGCTGTCGCGCACGCCACCGCGACTGACCTCGTCACTTCGTGGCGCCTCCTGCACGCTCCCCTCGGTGAGCTTTCGAACCGCGCGGTACGGCACGATGGTCGCCGCCGTGCGCGGCACGTGCATGACGGCTCCGGCGATGGCGTCGGCGCTGCGGTCGTGGAGAAATCTCTGGAGTCGCGAGACGTAGCCGCGTCTCGGCAAGATGACCATGCAGAAGACTTCGGGGTCGCGCACGACGTCGGCCACGAGTTCGAGGGCGGCGCGGTCGACGCGACGGTCATCGCACTCGACGATCTCCAGCGTGATGCCGCCCGACGCGGTACCGGGGGCTCCCCACTTCTCTTCCAGATTCTTGGTGACAATCGGGTCGATATCAAAGTGCACCGCGCGGACCGAAAAGGCGTTCAGGGACATGCAGTACAACAACGATCGCTCGGTCGCGAGGTCGTAGCTGTCGACGAAGACGACGACGCGGTTCATGCGGATGTTCATCGTCGTCGCTTTGCCACTGACCGCTTCGAAGGCCCGTTCTTCGCGCACGTACTGCTTGTTGAGTCGGATGAGCGCCCAGTACATCAGCGGTCCGACGACCGCGATGATCCACGCCCCCTCTTTGAACTTGGCGATCAGAAAGATCAGTACCACGATCGACGTCACGGTCGCCGACAGCGCATTGACAAAGACCCCGCGGCGCCACTTGCCGGTCTTTTCGCGCAAGTGTCGCGCAACCATACCGGTGCCGGCCAACGTGAAGCCCGTGAAGACACCGATGGCGTAGAGGGCCACGAGAGCGTTGACGCTCGCGTCGAAGACGATCACCAACGTGAGGGCCACGGCGCCGAGGAGGATGATCCCGTTCGAAAAGGCCAACCGGTGTCCACGTTTCGTCAGTTGTCGCGGTAAGAACTTGTCAGTGGCGACGTAGTTCGCGAGGAACGGGAAGCCGTTGAACGAGGTATTGCCACCGGTATAGAGGATCAACACCGTCGCTAACAACACGAGCAGGTAAATCAAGTGACCGAGTCCGTGCGCGCCAAAGACGTCACCGACCTCTTGACTGACGACGGTGGGCGAACCTTTCGCGTAGGGCATGGCGTGCGTCCACGCCGCCAACAGCGTGATGCCGAGCAACAAGAAGCCGAGGATGCTCGACATCGTGATGAGCGTCTTACGAGCATTGGAGGACTCCGGTCGTCGGAAACTGGCGACGCCGTTGGAGATGGCTTCGAGTCCCGTGAGCGACGATCCGCCGTTGGCGTACGCGCGCAGTAGGGAAATGAACGCGAGGCCCATCAAGACGCCCGTCCCCTTCGTCCCGAGGTGACCACCAATGAGGTCCTTCTGCAGCGGCAGCGGAATGCGGTGCAGTGAACCGGACGCCTTCTTGTAGACGCCGACGATGATCGTCGCCGACATCATGAGGACGTAGAAGTACGTCGGGAAGGCGAAGTAACTACCGGCCTCCTTCAGGCCGCGCAGGTTCCCGAAGATGAGCACCAGAACGACGCCGATTGTGATGAGGAGCGGGTCGATGCCGTGGCGAAGAACGGGCACGGCACTCGTCAGTGCCGCGGTGCCGGCAGAACATTGCACTGCGACGGTCACGGTGTAGTCAATGAGCAACGCCACGGCGGCGATCTGTGCGATCTTCGGGCCGAAGTTGTCGCGCGCGACCACGTACGATCCGCCGGCCGTCGTGTAGTACTTAATGACGTCCATGTACGACGTCGTCACGAAGAACAGCACACCGAGAATGACGAACATGATCGGCACGACGAGCGAAAAGGCGGCGAGGCCAATGTACGGCGTCATCTGCGTGAGGATCTCCTCGGTGCCGTACGCCGAGGACGAGATGCAGTCGGGCGCCAATACGCCGAGCGCGATCGCGCGATTGAGACGCTCCCCGCTCAGTTGTTCGGTGACGTAGGGCTTACCGAGGAATATTCGCTTGAGCCGGTAGCCGAAGGACTCGGGATAGACATCTGCCAGGTTGGCGTGCGACGTCAGAACCAGTGAATTATTGGATATCTGTTTATCGGCTTCTGACACTCACACGATACTAAGCGAGGCGTTCCACGAACCTTGGTGACGCGGTCCGAGCCCCGCTTCGTACTTGCACCTCTAATCCCAAGTGTGTTCTGATGACGGGGTGCATATCGTTGTCGTCGGTTGTGGCCGAGTGGGTTCAGAGCTCGCCATGCAACTCTCAGAAGAGGGTCACTCCGTCGTCGTCGTCGACAAATCGCGCGACGCCTTTCGCCGTTTGCACCATTTTCACGGGAAAACCCTCGTCGGATCGGGCTTCGACCGCGACGTCCTCTTCCAGGCCGACGCTCGTCGAGCGAACGCGTTGGCGGCCGTCACGAGCGGCGACAACACCAACATCCTGTGCGCGCGAATCGCGCGCGACAACTACGAAATCAAGAACGTTGTCGCGCGCATCTACGACCCGGCGCGCGCCGACATCTACATGAAACTTGGCATTCCCACCGTCGCCACCTCACTCTGGACGACCCAGCAAGTGAAGCGCTGGCTGTTACCCGCCGACGACTCCATTGAGTGGACGGCCAGTTCGGGAGCGATGCACCTCATCGAACGCATTGTGCCCGACGTGCTCGCGGGCAAACCAATCAATTCGTACGATCACGGTGAAAGCATCCGCGTGGTCGGCGTCATCCGCGGTGGGCAGGGGCGCGTCAACGTTGAGGGTCTGTTCGCGCAAGAGGACGACATTCTCGAGTACCTCGTCACCACCGAGGGCCTCGAAGAGCTGCAGGGCCTCATCAAGAGCGGCCTTCGATGAGAGTCATGATCGCCGGCGGCGGTTCGGTCGGTACGTCCATTGCACTCGACCTCATCGACCGACACCACGACGTCACGCTCCTCGAACAAGTGAGCGCGACGGCGGAGCGACTGAAGTCAATGCTGCCCGGCGTCAACGTAATGGCCGCCGACGCCTGCGAGTACGCGAGCCTCGCCGAGGCCGATCTTCGAAGTGTCGACGTCGTCATTGCCGCCACCGGTGACGACGAGGACAACCTCGTCATCAGTTGGTTGTCGAAGCAGGAGTTCGGCGTGCCCCGGGTCATCAGTCGCATCAACAATGCCCGCAACGAATGGCTCTTCAACGAGAGTTGGGGGGTCGACATCTCCGTGTCGACACCGGCGCTGATCACGTCGCTGGTCGATGAAGCCGTCGAAGTGGGCGCCATCATCAAACTGATGGACCTCGCCCAGGGTCGCATGCGCCTCATCGAGGTGACCCTCGCGTCGGATGCACCCGCGGTCGCCAAACACCTCACCCTCGACGAGCTCCGTTTACCCGACTCGGTCCGGGTCGTCGCCGTCGTGCGAAGCAGCCAGCCCATGGTGCCGTCGCCGACGATGCACTTCCTCGAACACGATCACGTGATCTTGATCACCCGGGCCGACGCCACGCAGGAGTGCGCCTCGGCCTTCATTGCTTAAAGGGGCGACGGGGCCTGATTTTCGAGCGGACCTAGCATGGAGACGTGCGGGCCGCTTTTTTTGATCTTGATAAGACGGTCATCGCGAAGTCGTCGCTCGTCGCTTTCGGCCCGGAATTCCACGCCCGCGGCCTGTTGCATCGACGCACGTTGGTCTGGGCCGTCTTCAGTCAGATGCTGTTCATGCGATTTGGCGCCGACGACGAAAAACTGACGAAAATCCGCGAGTCGGTCCTCGGCATCACGAAGGGCTGGGACCACCTCGAGGTGAAGCGGCTCGTGGCCGAAACCATCAACGACGTCATTGAGCCGCTCATTTACGAAGAGGCGCTCGAACTGATCGACCACCACCTCGCCCAACGCGACGAGGTCTGGCTGGTGAGTATGTCGCCGGCCGAGATCGTCGAACCGTTCGCCGAACTGCTCGGGATCACCGGCGCCATTGCCTCACGGGCCGCCATCGACGCCGACGGCAAGTTCACGGGTGCGATGGAGTTCTTCGCTCAGGGCGAGAACAAGGCCATCGCCATCCGCGAACTGGCCCAGGCGCGCGACATCGATCTCTCCGAGTCCTACGCCTACTCCGACTCCGTCACCGATATTCCGATGCTCGAAACGGTCGGCCACGCCTACGCCGTCAACGCCGATCGTCATCTCGCGAGAGTTGCCCACGAGAATGCGTGGCCGTTACTCAGTTTCACGCACCCGGTCCGCGCGCACGACCGCTCAAAGTCGCACACGCCCTTCCTGCTCAGCGCCATCGTGATCGGCGCCGCGGCCGTTCTCGGCCGCATCAGTTACCAGAAGCGCTAGAGCGTCAAGAGGTCGCGCGCACCGGTGTCGGACGAAGGGTGACGCAACTTGCTCATCGCCCGAGCTTCGATTTGGCGGATTCGTTCGCGGGTCAGATTCATTTCGGCGCCCACGTCTTCGAGGGTGCGAATCTCGCCCGCGCCGTCGAGACCGAAGCGCATCCGAAGGATCTTCTGCTCGCGCTCGTCGAGTGGTTGGAGGAGCTTCTCAATCGCGGCCGGCATCATCTTCACGGCCGCCACGTCGAACGGCGACTCGGCCGAACGGTCTTCGACGACGTCACCGAGTTCGGCGTCGCCGTCTTCACGCAGAGGCTCGGACAGTGAGATCGGTTCGGAGCGGAATCGCAGCGCCTCGATCAACTTGTCCTCGGGCATCTCGCACTCGTCGCACAGTTCCTTGATGGTCGGAGGTCGACCGAATTTCAACTCGAGACGCGACTGCGCCTTTTGGACGCGCGCCAGCGTGTCGCCGGCGTGGACCGGGAGTCGGATCGTTCGTCCCGTGTTGGCAATGCCGCGCGTGATGGCTTGGCGAATCCACCAGGTGGCGTAGGTCGAGAACTTGAAGCCCTTGCGCCAGTCGAACTTCTCGACCGCGTGCATGAGACCGAGGTTGCCCTCTTGGATCAGGTCGAGGAGCGGAAGTCCCGAAGCCTGATATTTCTTGGCAATCGAGACGACCAGACGGAGGTTGGACTGGACGAAGTCGCGTTCTGCCTGATCACCACGGTGAACGGAACGCTTGAGGGCCAATTTCTTGCTGGGCGTCAATTTGATCTTCTTGTCGGTCTCGGCGCCATCGAGTTCGGCCTTCGCTTCGCGGCCCTCTTCGATCGTCTGGGCCAGGCGCACTTCATCGTCCTTGGTCAGAAGGGTGTATTGACCAATGTCGGACAGGTAGAGACGTACGAGGTCCTCATCATCCCTATCTACGCGATCTTTTGCCATGGAACTCCCTTGTGATGCCCGACACCGGAAAGTCCGGTACTACTAGTTATACGGGGATAAGCAACTTAATGGCTCACGCCCAGACTTTCAGCGTTTCCCGCGTCGTCGAGGGTGTTACCCAGGTCGAGCGCGGCCGCCTGCCAGGCCGGATCGTCAATTGGAGACTGGTGTTTCGCGCTCTCGCCGGTCGCCACGATCTCGGCGACGACCATCTGCGACCCGTGGTTGAAGAGTTCGCGCAGGTCCCCGCCCTCGACGAGTGCGTTTCGGGCGTCGAGCAGTGAGACCAACAACCGCGGTCCCACGACCATGGCCATGGCGTAGAGGGTCATGGCGCCCGAGTCGTCGTAGTTAGCAGCCTGTCGCAGGACGGCCTCGAGTACCGCGGGACCCTTTAGATCGCTGGCGTCCAGACTCTCGCGCAGTTCGAGGGCGAGTTCGCCGAAGGCCCGGGCCATCTCGAAGGTTCGTACGACGTAGGCGTCGTTGGTGAACGTCGGTGCACTTTCGCCGAGCACCATAAAAATGGTGTCGTAACAGGAGAGGAGATGGGCCGCCATCTCCTCGTTCGTCGCCATTAGATGGTCTCGGGACGAAATCCGTTGGTGATGGGCATTCGTCGGTCGCGACCGAACGCCTTCTTCGAAATCCGAACGCCCGGCGGCATCTGACGGCGCTTGTACTCACTACGGTCGACGAGCCGAGTGATCTGCAACACCAGCGCCGGGTCGTGACCACTGGCAATCATCGTCTCGGCCGTGGCGTCGTCTTCGACGTGGAGCTCGAGGAGGGGGTCCAGCACGTCGTAGGGCGGGAGTGACTGGTCGTCGCGCTGATCCGGGCGAAGTTCGGCCGACGGCGCCTTTTCCAACACCGACTGGGGAATCGGCTCGGGGTCACCGTCCTTCGTCGCCACGTCGTTGCGGAACCGGCAGAGTTCGTACACGAGGGTCTTCGGCACATCCTTGATGACGGCGAAGCCGCCGACCGAGTCGCCGTAGAGCGTCGAATAGCCGGTCGCCATCTCGGACTTATTGCCGGTCGTCAGCACGATCGCTCCCGAATCGTTGGAGATCGCCATCATCATCACGCCGCGGATCCTCGACTGAAGGTTCTCATCGGTGACCCCGCTCGGCTCGCCGTCGAGCGTGCTCGCGAGCATCGAGCCGAACGCCTGATGGGCGCCCTCAATCGGCAGCGTCGTGATTTCAATGTCGAGCCGACGCGCCAACTCCTCGGCGTCGGACACGGAGTGGTCCGAGGAGTAGCGACTCGGCATCGTGAAGCCCCGCACCGCGCGAGCGCCGACCGCGTCGACGGCAATCGCCGCCACGAGCGACGAGTCAACACCACCCGACAGCGCGATGATCGCGGTTCGAAAACCGTTCTTGCGCAGGTAGTCGCGCGTCCCCATTACGAGGGCCTGGTAGACCTCCTCCACTTCCGAGAGTGGTTCGGCGATGCGGTTTACGTGCAGTGCGGTCAGTCGCGTCTCGTCGCGGGCGTAGGCGATCGCCAAGGGGACGCCCGCTGTCGATGCGCGCGCCCCGATCTCACAGACGAGCAGTTCCTCGTTGAAGGCCGTGGCGCGCGCGATCACGTCGCCCTGCGCGTTCACGACGACACTCTGGCCGTCGTAGACCAACTCGTCTTGTCCGCCCACCAGATTCACGTACGCAATGGGGCAGTTCGTTTCGATGGCGCGTTCGCGCAACATCGCTTCGCGCTCCTCACGTCGACCCCTCGCGTACGGCGAGGCGTTGGCGACGACCAGCATCGTCGCACCCTGGCGCGCCAGTTCGGCCGCCGGACCGTTGCTCGTCCAGACGTCTTCGCAGATCAAGAGTCCGACGCCCACCCCCTGCACGTTGAGAATCGTGTGCGGTCCGACGCCGGGATGGAAGTACCGAAGCTCGTCGAAGACGTCGTAGTTGGGCAGCAGGCGCTTGGTCGCGATGGCGACGACCCCGGCGTCCGAAAGAGCGACCAGCGCGTTGGCGATGTGCGGGGTCGCGAACTCGCCGAAGGCCGGACGGGCCACGTCACGACCGTCGCTCGACGGTGCCAACGCCACTTCACCGAGCCCTTCGCTCACGACGGTCCCCACCAGCACGGGGGGCACGTTGTCCAATAGGGCCATTTCGATGAGGGCGACGCGCGAGGCCTCGATAAAACCCTCCTTGAGCAGGAGATCCTCTGGCGGATAGCCCATGAGGGAGAGTTCCGGTGTCAGGACGAGGTCGGCGCCGGCCGAGGCCGCTTGGGTGCGAAATCGGCCCAGCGTTTCGACGTTTTGCGCGAAACCACCAACGACGGCGTTCATTTGAGCCATGGCGAGTCGGATCACGGGCACACCGTGAGCCTACCGTTACGGCCAGGAAATCACTCTGACGAACGTTCACACGCGGTTAACAAAAGTAGGGGTTGGGCAGGGTCGCGCTCCGCCAGACTGGTTCGGAACGCGTGCGCTGCACGATGACATGCTTAAAGGAGCGACCTTGTCGTATCAGGCCGAATACATCTGGATTGACGGGACCGAGCCCACGCGCAAATTGCGTAGCAAAACCAAGATCGTGGCGAACGGCAAGAAGCCGCCGATGTGGGGTTTTGACGGGTCCAGCACCAACCAGGCGACCGGCAAGTTCTCGGACTGCGTACTGATTCCGGTCTTTACGTGTCCCGACCCGCTGCGCGGTTCGAACGACGTGCTCGTCATGTGCGAGGTGCTGAACGCCGACATGACGCCGCACGTGACGAACGAACGGGCCGCGACGGCCCTGACCGCAAAGAAGTACGCGAGTTTCGAGCCCAAGTTCGGTATTGAGCAGGAGTACACGTTCTTTCAGAACGGTCGCCCCTACGGCTGGCCCGACGAGGGATTTCCCGCTCCGCAGGGCCCGTACTACTGCGGCGTCGGCGGCGACAAGATGCCCGGACGTGACATCGTCGAAGCCCACACGTTGGCGTGCATGCGCGCCGGCCTCGGCATCGAAGGCACGAACGCCGAAGTGATGATGGGTCAGTGGGAGTTCCAAGTCGGCATCCTCGGACCGGTCGAGATCGGCGACCAACTCTGGACCGCCCGTTGGCTCTTGGAGCGCATCGCCGAGGAGTTCGAAGTGGACGTGAGTTTCGACGCCAAGCCCATCAAGGGCGATTGGAACGGTGCCGGTGCACACACGAACTTCTCGACGAAGCAAATGCGCGCCGTCGGCGGTTACGCGGCGGTCATCGCCGGTGCCGAAGCGCTCGGCACGAATGTGACTGAGCACATCTCGAACTACGGCGTCGGCATCGAAGAGCGCCTCACCGGCGCGCACGAAACGGCGCACTGGTCGAAGTTCTCCTATGGCGTCTCGGACCGTGGAGCGTCGGTTCGAATCCCCGGTGGCGTCGCACGTGAGAAGCGGGGCTACCTCGAGGACCGTCGACCGAACGCGAACATCGACCCGTACGTCGTCGCCCGTCTGATCACCGACACCATCTGTGGTGCCGCGAGCGCCAAGGCGCCGGCCGCGAAGAAGACCGCTGCCAAGAAGGCACCCGCTAAAAAGGCACCCGCTAAAAAGGCACCGGCTAAAAAGGCACCGGCTAAAAAGGCACCGGCGAAGAAGGCGGCCGCTCGACGGTAACGATTCGCTAACGAAACCCGCCGCTTACGGGCGGCGGGTTTTGTTATTTACGGTCCGGTGAGACGACGAACGAGAAGGTGCGAGAATGGCTCCTATGCAAAGCCAAGCGGAGTACGTACTTCGAACTGTTGAAGAGCGTGGCGTTCGCTTCGTCCAGCTCTGGTTCACCGATGTCCTTGGACGTCATAAGGCCTTTCACGTTACGCCGGCCGAACTAGAAGACGCCCTCGATCAGGGCATGACCTTCGACGGCAGCGCCATTGATGGCTTCTCGCGGACCCAGGAGTCGGACGTGCTCGCCCGTCCCGACCTCGAGACGTTTCAACTGCTCCCCTGGTACCAGGAGGGCGCCGGCATCGCACGAGTCTTCTGTGACATCGTCAACATTGACGGTTCGCCCTTCGAGGGCTGTCCCCGTCAGCAGCTGCGCCGCGTGCTCGCCGACGCGCACGAGCAGGGCTACACCTTCTTCGTCGCGCCCGAGATCGAGTACTTCTACTTCGAGAATCTCGACCCTACGCAAACGCCCCGTCCGATTGATCGCGGTAGCTACTTCGACCTACTTCCCGACGACACCGGCAGTCAGTTGCGACGTCGAACGGTCCTCGTCTTAGAAGAGATGGGCATCGGCGTCGAACACGCGCAACACGAGGACGCCCCCGGCCAACACGAGATCGATCTTCGCTACACCGACGCCCTCACCATGGCCGACACGGTGATGTCGGTACGCCACGTCGTGAAGGAGCTGGCGCGCCAGGCGAACGTCAGCGCGAGTTTCATGCCCAAGCCCCTCGCCAACGTGCAGGGTTCGGGTATGCACACCCACCTTTCGCTGTGGCGTGACGAACAGAACGCCTTCATCGGCGACGGCCCTTACGGTCTTTCGGAAGTAGCGATGAGGTTCATCGCCGGACTCGTGCGTCACGCCCCCGAGATCACCGCCGTCACGAACCAGTGGGTGAACTCCTACAAGCGCCTGGTCCCGGGGGCCGAGGCGCCCGTTGAAGTGAAGTGGGCCGGCCACGACCCCGCGGCCCTCGTGCGCGTGCCGTCGGTGAAGCCGGGCCGCGTCGACTCCACGCGAATCGAGTACCGGTCACCGGACCCGGCGTCCAATCCCTACCTCGCTTTCGCCGTGATGTTGGCGGCCGGACTTCGCGGCGTAAACGGCAACTACGAACTGCCGACGGAGGGTGAGCGCACCGCGCCACTGCCCCAGTCCCTCGCCGACGCCGTCGACATTATGGAAACCTCCGATCTCTTGATGGAGACCCTCGGTGCCCACCAGGTGGAGTGGTTCCTGCGCAACAAGCGCGCCGAATGGGATGCCTACCGCCTGCAGGTGACACCCTTCGAACTCGATCGGTACCTGCCACTCCTGTGACGATCGACGTCGTGCTCTGCGTTCCCTCGTGTGAAGGGCCGGTGCGAAAAGCATTCGACGTGACCGGGGTCTCACCGGCGGTGGCCTCAACGGGACGCCTCAACGAGGTCACGGCCCTCGAACCGACCGACGGCTTCGCCGGTGCGGTCATCAATGCGGCCGCCTTCCCGTTCACCGAGGCCATGAATCTCTGTCGCCAGTTACGCGCACGTCCTCGCGGGGTGGGACCGATCATCTTGTTGCTCGACCACTTCCAGTTGGATGAATTGACGTTCCGTGAGGACCTCTTCGACGATTTCGTGGTCGGTCCGTTCGACGTGAGTGAACTCGCAACTCGACTGCGACACCGACTACGTCGGGCCGGTAATGAGACGGTCGCCCCCCGGGTCGAGCATGGCGGGCTCTCCATGAACTTGGAGACCTACCAAGCGTCAATCGCCGGACGGGTCATGGACCTCACCTACATGGAGTACGAGTTGCTGCGATTTCTCGCGACGAACCCGAACCGCGTCTTCACGCGCGAGACATTGCTCAGTCGAGTGTGGGGTTACGAATACTACGGCGGCGCTCGCACCGTTGACGTCCACGTCCGACGACTTCGCGCGAAGTTGGGCGAGGAGCATGCTCACCTGATCCAGACGGTGCGTTCAGTTGGCTACAAGTTCGGCACGTCGCCGAACGAGTACACCGTCTAGTCCAGAGGCGAATAGGCCCAGAGTTCGACTTCGGCCAGCGCGCCGAGCGGCAACTGCGCGACCGCCACGGCCGACCTCGTCGGACGAGGCGGCTCGAAATTCTCGATCCAGACTTCGTTGCACGCGGCGAAGGCGTCCATCGAGGTGAGGAAGAGCGTGGCCTTCACGACCTGATCGAAGGAGGCACCGGCCTCGTCAAGCACGTTTCGCGCGTTGACCAACGCCTGGCGCAACTGCTCGGGAGCTCCGCCTTCGACCATCGTGGGCTTGTCGGGACCCTGCACCACGCCGAGCTGCCCGGAGATGACGACGAGGTCGCCGGCACGGCGCCAGTGGGAGTAGGGACCGAATGCGACAGCCACGTGTGCCGGCCTCAGCTAAAGGAGTTGCCGCAACCGCACGTGCGCGTCGCGTTGGGGTTCGTGATGTGAAAGCCGGCACCCTGAAGACCATCAGCGAAGTCCAACGTCGAACCGTTCAAGAGTTCCGCGCTCGAAGGATCAACCACGACCTTCACCCCGGCGAACTCGCGCAGAATGTCATCGTCAGCGAATTCGGAGTCGAAGAACATGTCGTAGTTGAATCCCGAACAGCCACCCGGCTTCACCGAGACGCGCAGGGCCAGCACTTCGTCGACCCCTTCGGCGGCAATCAGTTCCGCGACCTTCTCGACGGCCCCATCGGTCAGGTTGATGGGATCAGGGTCCTTTTTCGTCAAGTTCACACTGCTAATGGTCACGTTGGACATGGCGCTCCTTCGGAAGTTCAAATCCCATACTAATGAGGGAATCGGCTACTGAACACCCCCAATAGTTCGCCGGTAGCGTCACTACGTGCAAACTTCCGAACGACTCCGCGAGCGCCTCAGCCAGGTGCTCGACCCCGAACTCGGGGCTTCCATTGTGGAGTTGGGCATGGTGGGCGATATCACCGTCGACCATGACGGACGAGCCGTGGTGCACGTGGCTCTCACGACGGTCGGTTGCCCCCTCCGATCCCAAATCGAGCGCGACGTGAAAGAGGCCGCCCTCTCGCTCGACGACGTCACCTCAGTCGATCTCATCATGGGTGTGATGGACGCCTCGGCCAAGGCCGCGTTGATGACGCGCGCTCGCTCCCTCGCCCAAGAGCGCGCACCACTCACGTCGATTCCGGTGCAGACCCCGGTACTCATGATCGCCTCGGGAAAGGGGGGCGTCGGCAAGTCCTCGGTCACCGCGAACCTCGCCGTTGCGTTGGCGGCGACGGGACGTTGCGTCGGCGTCCTCGACGCCGACATCTGGGGTTTCTCGCTCAGTCGACTGCTCGGCGTCCAGGGCGAGGTCAGCGCGAGTGGTGGAAAGATGCAGCCGCTCGAGAAGGCATTCGGAAGTGGGTCCATCAAGTTGCTCTCCATGGGGCTCTTGGCCGACGAGGATCAGGCCCTCATGTGGCGCGGTCTCATCGTGCAGAAGGCCGTTGCGCAGTTCATCGAAGACGCCGATTGGTCGGGCGTTGACTACTTCTTGATCGACACGCCGCCGGGCACCGGAGACATCGCCATGACCCTCGCGCGTCTTCTGCCACAGATGGGCCAGTTGGTGGTGACCACCCCGACGATTGCGGCGCAACGCGTCGCCGCGCGCGCCGCCGACTTCGCGCGTAAATCGAACATTCGCGTGCTCGGCGTCATCGAGAACATGAGCGGCTTCACGTGTGACTGCGGCGAACGTCACAACCTCTTCGGCGAAGGTGGTGGACGAGCACTGAGCGACGAGTTGCGTGTACCGCTGCTCTGCGAAATCGAACTCAACCCAGCCATTGCTCAAGGCGGCGACGACGGTGAGCCAGCGGTGCTCCACGAATCAGTTGGCGGTGTCTTTCATCAACTCGCGCAGCGCGTCATCGGCGACATCGCGCCGCCCGTGGGGGCGGCGGGTTGTTCAGCGCGAATGCTCGACGCCCTCGCGCGAGCCGTCGAGAGTTCGCTTCAGAGTTCGTAGCCTTCGTCACCGGGCATCAGTATCGAGACGACGCCGTTCGTCGTCACCATGCGCGGTTCGATGCAGGGGATAGTGGTGAGTGAGCGCGCAAAGTCGAGTACTTGCGCCGACGTGGTGAAGTCGGCAATGGCTTCTAAGTTGCGGACCGTCGGAAAGATCATGTCCAACTCACCGCGACGTCGAGCGTCGAGCGCGACCTTGGGGCGAATCCACTGATCGGCGACCGTTTCTCCCGCATCGTGGGTGGCGACCTGTCCTTCGGGGGCGAGCGCAACGAAGAACCTCGTGTCGAAGCGACGTGGGGGACCGACTGGGGTGATCCAGTGCGCGACGTATTGCAGTCCGCGAAGATCGAGCAGGAGCTCTTCACGTTCCATCATCGCGACGAAGCCGAGCGAGCCGTCGTTCACTTCACGTCGACTGCGCGCCATTCGGCGAACGCTCTCCTCATCACCGAAGTGCACCGGTGTTCCCTCGCGGTCGCAGGCCAACAACAGACCGGCCTCTTCGAACAACTCTCGAAGGCAGGCAATGTAGTAGGCGAGTCCACCTTGAGGGAGGCCGAGACGCCTCGACGCCGCGGCGTCACTGAGACCGAGTGCGAGACGCTCCCCCGACGCATCCGCGTCGGCGGCATCAACCGCACCACCGGGAAACACGTACGCGCCGCCTACGAAGTCACTGTTGAGGTTCCTTCGCAGCATAAGAATTTCATAACCTTCGGGCGCGTCGCGCAGCGTGATCACGGTTGCGGCCGGACGGGGACTCAAAATTTCGGCCATAGTGAAAACTACCTAGCGTCGGTCCTGAAATCGAACTTGAGCACTTGTCCACTAAGTTTGTTGGCCAGAGCACAAGGAGCATCGTGGCTAAGTCCCCCGCATCAAAGAAGCAAACGCCGAGCACCACCACCGCCGCAAAGTCTGGATCGAACAGGGGGCCGAGCGGACGAACACCGGGCGCACGACCAACGAAGGCCGCGGCCGGCCGACCGGCCGGGCTCTTCACGTGGATTGCCATCGGACTCGTGGTTGTGGTCGTCGCCACCCTCGTCATCATCAAGGTCACGGGCGGCACCACAGCAGGCGGCGGTACGAGTGGCTACACGGCCAGCAGCCCGACGCTCGTCGCCCAGGTCACCAAGATTAATTCGTCGGTCTTCAACACGGTGGGTGTCACGTCGACCGTCGTTCCGGTCACTCCTCCCCAGATCCTGAAGGGTCAGCCCGAGTTGTTCGGTACGTCGAGCACCGGGGCCAAGTTGCCCGAAGTGTTCTATCTCGGCGCCGAGTACTGCCCCTTCTGCGCCGCACAACGCTGGGCCACCATCGTCGCGCTCTCCCGGTTCGGGACGTTCAAGGGACTCGGCAACATGGAGAGTTCGACACTCTCGGGCGAGGTCTATCCCGGAACGCCGACCTTCACCTTCTTGAAGACCACGTTCACGTCGAAATATGTCGTGTTGAAGACGATCGAAGAGTTGAACAATGTGTACGACTCCACCATTGGCAACTACTCTCCCCTCCAAAAACCCACGGCCGCCGAAGAAGCCATCTTCAAGAAGTACGACACGTCGAAATACATACATGGCATTACCGCGTCGCAGGACTTGTCGATTCCCTTCATCACGATGGGCAACAAATTCCTCATCTCGGGCGCCAGTTACACACCGGCGACACTTGCCGGACTCACGCGCAGCGCCATCGCCGCCGGTCTGAGCGATCCCACCAGTCCCGTCACCGCGGCGATCATTGCCTCGGCGAACTACCAAACGGCAGCGCTCTGCACCCTCACCAACAATCAGCCCGGCAACGTCTGTTCGAGTTCGGGCGTCATGGCCGCGAAGAAGGTCATGGGACTTAAGTGACCCGCACGGCCGAGCCGGTCGCGAAGTGGGCGGTCATTACGACCTACGCGCTGAGCTTGCTCGGACTGGCAGTTTCGATCTACCTGACCATTACGCACTTCGAGCCTCAAGCACTCGTCTGTTCGGGAACCGGCACCATTGACTGTGCCGCGGTCACCACGTCGGCCCAGTCGTACTTCTTGGGTATTCCGGTGGCGATTCTCGGACTTGTTACCTACGTTGTCCTGACGGCGCTCAACTCCCCCTGGGGTTGGCGCGCGAGGTGGTACTGGCTCCACGTTGCACGTTTCGTCATCACCATTGCGTCGATGGGCTTCGTGCTCTGGCTGGTCTACGCCGAACTCATCATCATTAACCACATCTGTCTTTATTGCACCAGCGTGCACGTAATAACGTTCGCACTGCTCATTGTGCTGACGAGAGTCAGCCCCATCCAACTCGGTTGGACGCGATCACGTACGCAGTAGTCCCCGGCGCTCGAACTCATTGAGGCCGCCCCAAATGCCGTAGGACTCGTGTCGCGCCAACGCCGCTTCCAGGCACTCCTCGCGCACGCCGCAGCTCGCGCAGATTCGCTTCGCGATGAGTTCTCGTTCCAGCCGGTCCTCTTTGCGTTCGGCGCTATCCGATGGATAAAAGAGGGCGCCCTCACTATCGCGACACGCCGCCGCGTCCGTCCAATCCAAAGGCGTTATCGCCATAAGTCATCCCCCCCGGTTAGACCTAGAAACGCAGGATAACCACTCGCCGCCAATGGAGCAAGACGAACTTTGTGCTCCCGAAATCGGTCCTCGGGAGCCGTTTCGTGGCTCCGCTACGATTCTCGATATGGCAACAGTTCTTTTGGCGAGCGACCTCGCTTCCCTGCGTCGCGAGCTGCGAACGATGCTCGAGGGGCCCGATCTCGTCATTGAAGAGGTGGCGAACGGACCCGACGTCATTGCCCGCGTTGAGGCCGGGGACGTCGATTTGGTCATCGTCGACCTCCAAATTGGCTCCATGGGTGGCATGGCGATCTGCATGGAACTGCGCCACGAAGAGTCCTACGGCGGCGCCGATCCCGTGTCGGTCCTGATGCTCCTCGACCGGCGACCGGACGTCTTTTTGGCTCGACGCAGTGGTGCCGAGGGATTCCTCGTGAAACCGCTCGACCCCCAGCGGGTGCGCAGCGCCGTGCGGGCACTCCTGCGCGGCGAAGAGTACGAAGACGAGTCACTTCGCCCGGCGACCGTCCGCGTCGGGGGCACCGACGCTCAATGAGCGACCGTCAGCCCCCCTCGTCGGGACTGTCTCGACTCCGAAAGCGAATGATTGGTCGAGAAGGGATGCGACCACCATCGCCCGAGGCGATTGCCATTCACGCCCGCGTCGACCAGTTGAGTCAATTAGAGCTTCGCGACGTCATGACCCCACGCACCGACGTGGCCTTCCTTCAGACCCCGGTTACCCCCGAGGCCATGGCCGAGGCGATCCGCGACACCGGTCACTCCTGTTTTCCCGTCGTGAACGGTGACCTCGACGAAGTACAGGGTGTTCTCTTCGTCAACGACCTCTTCCGCAGTACGACGGCCAAGCGTGCGATCGGCGTCTCGTTACCCACGTCCACCGAGATTGCCCGAAAGATTCGTCGACCGTTCATGTTGCCCGAGACAATGGACCTCCTCGAGAGCCTGAGTGAAATGCGCGACCAACGTCGAACGTTCGCGCTCGTCCTCGACGAACATGGCGGCGTGGCGGGCGTGGTCTCAATACGCGACATCTTGGAGCAACTCGTTGGTGACCTCAACGACGAATTCGACGAAGACGAAGAACCGGGCATCGTCCTCATTCGTCAAGACCGCTGGCTCGTCGACGGTCAGACCCACGTCGACCGTGTCGAAGAGGAGTTGGGTCTCGAGATCCCTGAAGGCGAGTACGTGACGATCGCGGGCTTCGTCCTCGACCTCGCGGGCGAGATTCCCGTCGCCGGCACGACCTTCACGTACCGCGATTGGACGTTCCGGGTGCAGTCGGTGGAGAAGCGGCGCATCAGCGAACTCGTCGTCGAATTCCATCCGCCGCTCGTACCCGAGGTCCCGAGCACGCTCTAGCCTTTGTCGGCGTTACGAGCCAACGAGTAGGATTATCAGGCTGCGAGGGAACTCGCCGCGGGCTGTAGCGCAGCTTGGTAGCGCGCTGCGTTCGGGACGCAGAGGTCCCGGGTTCAAATCCCGGCAGCCCGACC
>Ga0208586_1000048_pt1 | contig 44738 bp, 51 predicted proteins | sample NGESurshal072012_6_FD_184471 | JGI IMG/M metagenome (GOLD analysis project Ga0208586, IMG submission 184471) | Arctic peat soil microbial communities from Barrow, Alaska - NGEE Surface sample 53-3 shallow-072012 (SPAdes) | ecosystem: Environmental > Terrestrial > Soil > Wetlands > Peat ... | reverse complement strand
CGTCCCCTCGTATGCCATAGCGAACAACCGTATCCCGTGCCCGCGACGGTCCTTTGCCTGAGAAAGGTTCCGGCGACGGGGCGGATTCTGGGCGTCTCGCGCCGATCGCCTCAGAACCGGACGGCGCCGTCGAAGTGCTCGGTGGTTTCGACGGAAGCCATGCTGCGCTCGCGAACGCCGTCAGGGTAGATCCAGAATGCGATGTTGGCGTCCCACATCATGCCGCCGCCAGCGTACACCCCGACGTGTTCGACGGCGTTGAACGAACCGCCGAAGTAGACGAGGTCGCCGGGCTGGAGTTCGGACTTGGAGTAGATGCGCTGGCCGCCCTGACTGACGGCATTGGCGGCCTGGGACGCGTTGTGGGTGAGGACTTTGCCGGTGACCTGGTACACCGCGTAGATCGTCAGCCCGGTGCAATCGAAGCCAATGGTTGAGCCACCACACTGCGTCGCGCCTTCAACGTTGCCGTAGCCGTGAGACGGCCCGTTGGGTCCGCCTCCCGCGAAGCAGTACGGCGTACCCGACCACTTCTCGGCCTGGGCGAGGATGCGTTCGCCGACGTTCGGCCCGCCACCACCATCGAGCTTGCCGCTCTCCCAGTCCCACAGCGCCGTGCCGCCTTGGTAGATCACGAGGTTGCTGTCGTCCTGGAGTTGCAGGTACGCGCCTCCGGAGCCGCCCGTGGTGCTGTTCCACAGCGCCGTGCCGCCGTTGTAGACGACGAAGTTCCCGTCGCCCTGCATCGCTGCGTAGTTCCCGGCCCCCGACGTGTACGTCGCCCAGAGCGCGCTGCCGCTGCGGTAGAGCACGAGGTTGCCGTCGCCCTGCATGACGAGTTCGTATTGGTGATTTGGCGAGACCAGGTAGGCACCGGTCTGCAGTTGTTCGCCCGGGTTCAGGATCTGGCCCTTGTAGCCACCGCCGTAGGTCCAGATCGCGTGGCCGTTCTGGTACACAACGACGTTCCCGTCGTCCTGGACGTGAAGGGAGGCGCCGGAGAAACCCCACGTCACGGTGTTCCACCTCGCTTCCCCGCCGTTGTAGACGACAAGGTTGCCGTCGCTCTGCATCGCCGCGTAATTGCCGGCCCCCGACGTGTACGTCGCCCAGAGCGCGCTGCCACCGTGGTAGAGCACGAGGTTGCCGTCGCCCTGCATGACGAGTTCGTATTGGTGATTTGGCGAGAGCAGGTAAGCACCCGTCTGCAGCTGTTCGTTGGGGTTCAGGATGTCGGCCTTGTAGCCGCTGCCGTACGTCCAGATCGCGTGGCCGTTCTGGTACACGACGAGGTTCCCGTCGTCTTGCAGGTGCAGCTCAGCGCCGGGGAATCCCCAGGTGCTCGTGTTCCAGAGCCCGGCGCCGCCGTTGTAGACAACGAGGTTGCCGTCGGGCTGCATCGCGGCGTAGTTTCCCGAGCCCGACGTGTACGTCGCCCACAGCGCGGCGCCTTCGTGGTACAGCACGAGATTCCCGTCGATCTGCATCTTGAGTTCGTACTGATGGTCCGGTGAGAGCAGGCGTTCGCCAGTGAGCAGCTTCGAGCCGCTGGCGAGCACCGATGCTGGTGGCGCAGGTTCGGGCGGCGGAGGCGTCGGCGTCGTGGTGGGCCCCGGGCCTGGCGCCGGACTTGGCGGGGTCGGTGGTGCGGGTGCTTTGGTTGTTTTGGTGCCTAGCACCGCCTGGCCCGACATCCTCACGAGCAGCGCCGAGCCCGTGGTGAGCACTCTGCGGCCGCGCGAGACGACGGTGCGTATGACGACCCGCGTGTCCGAGGGCAGAACGGTTGCGGACACCACAAACGATCCCCGCCGGTCCACGGGGACTGACGCGCCCAACGACGTCCAAGCGGCACGCCCGGCTCGCTGCGTCTTCAGCTGAAGTCTCGCGCGTAGGCCGCGCGAGGCCAGGTGGACCACGCCTTGAACACGAAGTACGTGGGCCGGGGAGAGCGTGGCTGAGAAGCGGACGGCGACATGGGCCTCAGCCGCGGCGGGCGCGAGCGAAAGCAAGAAGGCGCACAGGAACGCCGAGATGGCCGCGGCTACGGCGGCTCGGCGACAAGATGCGCCCAGCATCAATGCCCGTCCCTGCGTCCGCCGATCCATTCCTGCCCCCAGTTATCGAGTTGGGCGAAATCCTACAGGTTGGGATCGCAGGCGACACTACGAGCGGTGCTCATTCTTCACGCGACCGGGCTGGACAGGGGCGTCGTAGCCCCGGCATTCGGACGACGCCTGCCCGCGACTGTCCGCAAAAGCAGGTCCACCCCAACCTAAGCGTGACGCCACGCTGAATCGAGCCCCCAGCAGCCGCTCAGTCTCCCGCGCGTCTATCCACTGGCGGCATGAGCCGCTATCGGATCTCAGAGGTCGAGGCTTGGTTCCGCGAGCGCTACGGCTCCCCTTCGGTGGCATTTCAGCCGAGTAGTCGCTAACCAAGGTCGCCTGGGCGTCGCTGGCTTCGCGCTGATTCGCCTTCGTTCGCCCGAAGCCGACTCGACCGAAGTATTTTGTCCCGTAAGGGCCCCCGAAACGACCTTTCTATGTCGGGAGACCCATCGAAATATCGGGGCGCCCGGATTCGAACCGGGGACCTCGCCGACCCGAACGGCGCGCGCTACCAGGCTGCGCCACGCCCCGACGCAGACACCAGTATCCCACAAGCGCGCCTCCAGTCCCCCTGAGCCGCGATGCGGCCCGCCGTCCTCCCACTCTGTCTTGGGGCTCGTCCTCGCGCGCGCCCACACATGCGCGGCGCCCACACGTGCGCGCCAAGTAAGCCTTTCTACGCGCGCTCGCACGCACGCGCGCGAGTCACCCCATTTGGAACACCACAACACCCACACCCCATCGGGGGGACCCCCAAACCAGACCCCCGCTAATGTCGCCCCATGCCCTGCCCCCTGAGCAAGGTCATCGCGCACCTCGACGACCTCCTGGCCCCAACCCGCTTCAAGGACTACTGCCCCAACGGCCTCCAGGTCCCCGGCAAAGCCAGCATCTCAAGGCTGGCCACCGGCGTAACCGCGAGTGCGGAGCTCCTCGAGCGGGCCATCGCCGCCAATGCCGACCTGGTGATCGTCCACCACGGCCTCTTCTGGGGCTCCAAACCAGTTTCCATCGATGCCCCCATGAAGCGCCGCCTGAAGCTCCTGTTCGACGCAAACATGGCGCTCGCCGCCTACCACCTCCCGCTCGACGCCCACCCCGAGGTCGGCAACAACGCCTTGATCGCCAAGGCTCTCGGGGCCGAGTCCTTGACCCCCTTCGCACCGCATGAAGGCGAGCCGATCGGCCAGCTTGCCCACTTCCCCGGCGAGGGCATCGGAGCGCAAGTCCTGTTCGCGGAGGTCGCCGACATGACCGAGCGCACACCGCTCGTCTTCGACGCCGGGCCCGACCGGATCCAGACCCTGGCGATCGTGTCAGGCGGCGGCGCCGGCTACCTACCGGACGCCGTGGCAGCCAAAGCCGACGCCTTCCTGACCGGCGAACCGGCCGAGCGTGTCATGGCCGAAGCCCAGGAGACCGCCACCCACTTCATCGCCGCCGGCCACTATGCGACCGAGACCTTTGGGGTGCGGCGCCTCGGCGAGGACTTGGCGGCTCGCTTCGACCTGGAGCACACCTTCGTCGACGTCCCCAACCCCGTCTAGCTAGCCAGACCGGACCTCCCAATCACCCCCAGTAATCCAGTACATGGGGCAAGCGCCAGAAGAGAAGCAATCCCGGGTTGTGTGCGTCCACCCAAAGGGGTATATGTACGGGCAGGCGAACGACATCGACAGGAGGACTCCACGATGGCCAACCACCTCACCCCGACCGAACTCGCGCGCACCGCTGGACTGGAACGCCGAGAAGTGCTCTCCAAGTGCCTCGAGAACGGCGTCCCGATCTTCCAGGGGCGCATAGACAAGAGCCTGTTCATGGCCAGCATCCGCCAAGCAGGATCGCGGCCGGGCGCGGCCCACGCCAAGACTTGATCGCAACTACCCGGTGGTTCTACGCCGCGAAACGCCTCACTGGCCTGCCCGCGTTCCCCGCGCGCATCGAGCGCCTGGCTCGCTGGCCAAGTGTCCGTACTCTCGCCACCCAAAGTCCCTAAGATCCTAAGGGTCCACTAGGGGTCACCGAGGAGGAGAGTCGCAATTATGGAGGCCAGCGCCGTAGAGACGTCCACGGGATCGGGCACGATCGCCGATCTGATCTCACGCTCGGCCGCGCAGCGCCCCGAGCATGCAGCTGTCCGCTACAAGCAGGACGGCGAATGGAAGGACGTCACCTACCAACAGGTGGCCGACATCGTGCAGGAGATTGGCCTCGGCTTGATCGACCTGGGCGTGCAGCCCGGCGAGAGGGTGTGCATCCTGGCCAACACCCGTCCCGAGTGGTCCTATGCGGATATGGCGATCACTTCTGTGGGCGCGGTCGTGGTACCGATCTACCAGACCAACTCCCCGGAGGAGTGTTTGTGGGTCATCGCCGACTCGGGCGCCACCGCGATCGTGGCCGAGGACGAAGCCCAACTGGCCAAGATCGCGGAGGTCCAAGACAAGCTGCCGAATCTGAAAACCGTGATCGCGATGGACCCACCGTCCGGCACAGGCCCGGTGGAGTCGATCTCGCTCGATGAGGTGCGCGAGCGCGGCCGCACACGCGACGCCGCCGAGCTGAAGGCGCGCCGGGAGGCGGTCAAGCCGGAGGACTCGTTCACGTTCATCTACACCTCGGGCACGACCGGACCGCCCAAGGGCTGTGTACTAAGCCACGGCAACTATGCCGCGATGATGGAGATGCTCAAAGCGGTCGGCCAGATCGAGGACGACGAGGTCATCTATCTGTATCTCCCTCTCGCGCATGCTTTCGCGCTGCTGATCCAATTGGGCGCCTTTGACCTGGGCGCCACGATCGCCTACTTCGGCGGCGACACCAAGCAGATCGTGGGCGAGCTGATGGAGGTCAAACCTACCTACCTGCCGTCGGTGCCGAGGATTTTCGAGAAGATCTACACGCTTGCAAACGCAGCCTTGGAAGCCAAGCCGGCCGAGGAGCAGGAGGAAGCCCAACGAGCGATCGCGCTGGGGATGAAGGTGCGCGAGCTGGAGGCCAAAGGCGAAGAGGTGCCCGCAGAGCTGAAGGGCCCCTTCGAAGAGGCCGACGAGAAGCTGTTCTCAAACGTGCGGGCCATCTTCGGCGGCAACGTCAGGCACGCAGTCACCGGAGCCGCGCCGATCGCCAAGGAGATCCTTGAATTCTTTTGGGCCGCGGGGATTCCGGTGCTCGAGGGCTATGGCATGACCGAGACGGCCACCGCCGCCACGGTGTGCACCGTCGAGGACCACAAGTTCGGCACGGTCGGCAAACCGTTCCCGGGCGTGCAGGTCAAGATCGCCCACGACGGCGAGGTCTTGATCAAGGGCCCAAACATCTTCCAGGGCTACCACAACAACGCGGACGCCTCGTTCGGCTCGATCGAGGACGGCTGGCTGCATACGGGCGACCTTGGCAGTGTCGACGAGGACGGCTTCCTCTCGATCACGGGACGCAAGAAGGACATCATCATCACCGCGGGCGGCAAGAACATCACGCCCGCCAACCTGGAGAACGATCTGAAGCAGTGTCGCTGGATCTCCCAGGCGGTCATGCACGGCGACCAGCGCCCCTATCCGGTCGTGCTGGTGACTCTCGACGAGGAAGAGATCGCGGGCTATGCGCGCGAGCACAACCTTCCCGAGGACGCTGCCTCGCTGTGCGAGCAGGAGGCCGTTCGCGAAATGATCGCGGAGCAGGTCGAGCGCGCCAACAAGCGCTACGCCCCGGTCGAGCAGGTCAAGCGCTTTGCGATCCTGCCACACGACCTGACCCAGGAGACGGGCGAGCTGACGCCCACCCTGAAGGTCAAGCGCAATGTGGTGGCCGAGAAGTACGCCGATGTCCTCGACGCGCTATACGCGGGCTGAAAGCCCGGTAGCTGCGAACATAGGAAAGTATGCGTAGCGATCCCAGCGAGACCGGTGGCCTGTTCGTCGGTCGCCGACCGGGCACCGCGCCGACGCGCTTCAGGGCTCTGCCCCAGCGCGGCAGCAGCGCACGCCGGCGCGTCGACAACAACCTCGCTCGGCTATTGCTGGTCGGCATGGTCGTGGGTAGCCTGCTGTGCTGGGGCCCGATCCCACTCGCCTGCCTGTGGCTCAGCGCGCAGGCCAACTATCTGACGGGGAGCGTCAGCTTTGGGGTCCTGATCGCTCTGGTGGCCCTGTTCGTGCTGCTGTTCGGCACGTTGATGATCCTGCGCAGACTCGACAACGCTTGGATCCTGGTGCGCAGGGCCGCCGGGCACGACCAGCGCACGGGCGTGCTGCCTCGCATTTTCGGGATCACGGCAGCTGTCTGCGCGGCAGTGTTCTCGTTCTGGTTCGTGGTCATACACGGGCCCGGCTCGAGCTCGATGCCCGGGAACAAGCCGTGAGCGCCGGCCCGTCGACCTGCCCAGCGGGCGCCGCGGCGGCGTGAAGCCCTCCACTGGCGAGAACTGCGGAGGCGCGTGAATCGTGGGCCTGCTCGACTATTACAAGCAGTTCGAGGGGATGAGCGAGGAGGAGGTAAACGAGGGCCTGCGCGAGGAGGCGGCCGAGCGCAAGCGCAAGGCATTGGCCACTGTCCAGACGCTGGACCTCTCCCAGACGACTTGGCACGAGCTGCCCCATCCGGACGTGGTCAGCGCGATCACGTTCGTGGCACGGCGCGGGATGCAGCGCTATCCGCACACTCGCGGCTCTCAACTGAGAGCGCGTTTGGCCGAGCGCCACGGCGTGGAGACGGCGCGGGTGATCGTGGGTAACGGCGCGGCCGAGCTCTTGAGCGCGGCCACCAGGGCACTGATCGAGCCGGGACAGGAGCTGATCACCGCTTGGCCCTCCTATCCCCTGTTTCCGATCATGGCGCGCAGGGCCCACGGGCGGGCGGTGCCGGTGCAAGGAGGAGTGGATGCGCTGCTGGAGGCGGTCGGGGACAGCACGCGGGTGGTGGCCTTGGCCAGCCCCAACGATCCCACTGGCGAGCTGCTGCCCAAGGGCGAGCTGGAGCGACTGCTCAGCGCCCTGCCTGACACGGTGGGGGTGTTGCTCGACGAGTCGCTCATCGAGTTCTCAGACGCCCAGCCGATCGACTCCTCGCTTGCGCTGCTGGAGAGCCATCCGAGGCTGCTCGTGTTTCGCAGCTTCTCAAAGGCCTGGGGCTTGGCCGGTCTGCGCTGCGGCTATGCGATCGGCAGCCCTGGTGCGGAGGAGCTTTTGACCGAGCTCGAGCCCGACCTGGGCGTCAGCGAGATCTCCCAGGCCGGAGCTTTGGAGTCCTTGCGCAGCTGCTCGGAGCTGCTCGAGAAGCGGGTCAGGCGCGTAGCGCGCGAGCGCGAGCGCCTGAGCACCGCCCTGCGCCAGCGCCACTTCGAAGTGAGCGACAGTCAGGCCAACTTCGTGTGGGTGGCCCACCCCACGCTCGACGGCGGCGAGTTGGCGGCGCGCCTGGCCCGCGCCGGGATCGTGGTCGCGGCGGGCGCGCCGCTGGGCGAGCCGAGGCACGTGCGCATCGCGGTCCACGACGAGGCCGCTTCCACGCGACTGTTGAACGCACTGGACAGGGCCCTCGTTTAGATCGAAAGCGCCCTGCGGTACGGGGGCGAGCGATAGGGATCGTTGTTCGTACCTGCTGGGGCCCACGCCCGCCAAGGACCCGATCCGAGCCAGAAGACCTAGCCGGAGCCGGACTGGCGAAGCAATGCGCCTGTGGTGCCCTCGAGGATTTTGCGCCAAGCGCCGACCTGCTCCTCCTCGGCCTCGAAATGGTCGACCACGCGACGTACCCGGCGCGCGGATATCTCGATCCCGTGGCGTGCCCAGATCTCGCTGTAGCGCTCGTATTCGTCGAGCAGGTGATAGGTGACCGACTGAAAGCCGTGACGGGCGATCTCGATGCGCGAGGAGAAACTCATGATCGAGGTTTCGAACATCAAGGAGTCCCTCGGCTCGGGCTCGATCAGGACTATGTCGACGCCGGGGTAGCGCTCCTCCCACATGCTCGCCAACTCGTGCAAGCGGCGATGACCGAGCAGCTTGAAGGCCTGGTAGCCGATCTTGGAGAAGCCCATGTCCGAGATCCGGCGAGGAGGTGGCCCCCCATCATCGCCTTCGGCCTCGTTGACGAAGGGTACGATCGGGTTGATCACGATCACCAGGTCCGCGCCCGCCTCGACCGCGATATCGAGGTTGGTGGTGGAGACGATGCCGCCATCGATCAGCTCGCGGTCGCCGACCTTCACGGGGGCATAGACCATCGGCAGGGCGCCCGAGGCTCGCACTGCGGTGGAGATCGGGACATCGTCGAAGCCGTCGGCGCCGAACACGATCCGCTCGCAAGAATCGAGGTCGGTGGCGACCAGGTAGAGCTCGTGGGCGAGCGCCCTGAAATCGTCGGAGCGTCCATCCTCGGCCAGGACCTTGCGCAGGTAACGCTCTATGCCCTCGCCCGTATAGGCCCCCGTGGGCAGGACCTCGGCCAAGCCGAGCAGGATGTCGATCAGGGATACCTGGCCCAGCTGGGGCAAGAGCTGGCGCGTCAGCGAGGCCAGCTTTAAGGGCAGGCGCACCCCGGTGCGGGCCAGCTCGGGGAGGTTCAGGCGAAGAAGATCGCCCAGGTCGATGTCCCTGAAGGCCTGGGGCCCTTGGTGGGTGACGACCCGCATCATCTCCTCGGGCGTGACCCCGTTGGCACACAACGAGGCCACGAAAGCCCCGGCGGAGGTACCCACGTAGACGTCGAACTGGTTGATCGTGCGGTTGGCGGCCAACAGATCCAAGGCGCGCAAGGCGCCGATCTCATAGACCCCGCCGGTGAAGCCTCCCCCTCCCAAGACCAAAGCCGTCTTGTCGCGGCGGGGTCCGCTGCGCTTGGAAGTTCGGGCGGGAGCGCTCCGCTTGGGCGCCTTGCGTGTTCTGGAGCCCGAGGCGCCCTTGGCGACCGCTTTCAAGTTGACAACCTCGCCCATGAATACTGATTGTACGTACTGTTACGTGATTACCCGAGAAGAGGGGCCCAAATGGGCTCGACGAATTGGGCCACCCTACTGACGATGAGCCTCCCCCACATCTTCCGTGCCTGTAGACATCGCACTTTGCGGGCCGCCATCCTGGCGAGGCGACGCTCGCGCTCGGCACTATGGAGCGCGAGCCTGGCCGCGTGCTTGGCCGTGCTTGCGGGCATGGCCTCCACGGCCCAGGCCCAAAGCTCGCTGCAAGCGCCGCTGGCCCGCGAGATGGGGATCGCCGGGGCCGGCTCGGGCGCCTACGTGTATGACCTGACCGCCTCCACGACCCTGTTCAGCGAGCGCGCCGAAGTCCCCCGCCCACCCGCCTCGGTGGAGAAGCTGTATACCGCCGCGAGCGCCCTTGAGCTGATGGGACCCGAAGCGACGCTCGCCACCTCGGTGCTCGGCACAGGCCATCTCGGCGCAAACGGGCGCTGGGAAGGCAGCCTGTATCTGAAGGGCGGGGGCGACCCCACCTTCGGCAGCGCCTCCTACGTGCAGGCCCGCTACGGCGGCCAGGGCACAACCGTGACCAAGCTGGCCGAGCTCGTCAAGGCCACCGGGATCAGGGAAGTCACGGGCAACGTGGATGGCGACGAATCCTGGTTCGATTCCGTGCGCGGAGACCCCTACAGCGGCTACGCGCCGGACCCCGAATTGGAAGGCGAGCTGAGCGGGCTCTCGTTCAACCGCGGCCAGACCGGATCGCAGAGCGGCGCCCATGCGCAGGCGGCCTATGCCGCCTTGCAACTGAGGGGGGCACTGCGAGGCGTGGGGATCAAGGTGCATAGCGGCACCGCTGCCACCGCGCCGGCCGGCGCGAGCACGATCGCAAGCGAGGCCTCGCCCAGCCTGGCAACCCTGCTCGGATTGACGTTGCCACCGTCGGACAACTACTTTGCGGAGACCTTGATCAAGGACATCGGCGCCCGCTTCGGCGGCGCCGGCAGCACCGCCGCGGGCGCCGGGGTGGTGCGCGCGACGATCGCCAAGGACTTCGGCCTGCACCCCTACCTGATCGACGGCTCAGGCCTGTCGCACTCAGACCACACCACGCCCAAGCAGGTCGTGGAGCTGCTCACCGCGCTCGCCCACAGTCCATTGGGCACGACCCTGCGCAACGACCTGGCCGTCGCGGGTGAGAGCGGCACGCTCTCAGAACGGATGCGCCATACGCCCGCCACTGGACGCTGCCGGGCAAAGACGGGCACCCTGAACGGCGTGTCCAACCTGGCCGGCTACTGCGAAAGCGCGGGCGGGGACATCCTTGCTTTCGCCTTCTTCGACGACGGGATCGAAACGTATGAGGCGCACACGATCCAAGACAACATGGCGATCACCTTGGCCCGTTATTGACCGCCGGTGGCCGGTCAGGAGATGAGCCGCGGGCTGCGGGCTTGGGCGGCTGAGCCGGATCTTGGCAGGGCTCGGGACACACGGCCGGTACGAACAACGATCCCAACCCCCACCCCTCGCTAAGCGTCCCCCAACAGATCGAGCAGGCCGCCCTCGTCGATGACCCGAACGCGCAGGCGTTCGGCCTTTTCGAGCTTTGAGCCGGGACCAACGCCGGCAACCACATAGTGGGTCTTCTTGGAGACCGAGCTCGTCACCCGCCCGCCGGCGGCCTGGATGCGCTCGGTCGCTTGCTCGCGCGAGAGCGTGGGCAAGGTGCCTGTCAGGACCACGGTCTTGCCCGCCAACGGACCGCTGGTGGGGGCGGGTCCCGCTTCGGCGAAGCGCAAGCCGATCTCGCGCAGATCGGAGATCAGGGCCAGCATGCGCTCCTCGTGCAACTGGGCGTAGATCGAGGCGCTCATCTTCTCGCCGATCCCCGGCGTCTGGGCGATCTCCTCGGGCTCGGCGTCAAGCAAGGCCACGATGTTGCGGAAGCGCATCGCCAGGTTACGCCCTGTGACCTCGCCCACCTCCTCGATCCCAAGCGCGAACAGGACGCGCCCGAATGGACGCTGCTTGGAGGCCTCGATCGCGGCCTCCAGGTTGGCGACCGAAAGCTCGCCGAAGCCCTCCAGGCCGAGCAGCTGCTCGCGGTGCTCGCCCAGGCGATAGTAGTCGGCGGCGGTCTTGATCAACCCCTGCTCCTGCAACAAGGCCACCTGCTTCTCGCCCAGCCCCTCGATGTCCATCGCGGCGCGCCCCACGAAATGCTTGAGCAATTGCCACGCCCGCTCAGGGCAGTCGCGGTTGGGGCACACCGTGAACACCGAGTCCTTGGGCTTGATCGTGGGTGTCTCACAGAACGGGCAGCGATCCGGGGGGTGGGTTACGGGAGGGCGCTCTTTGTGCTCGACCACGTGCGGGGCCGGGGAGACGACCTGGGGGATCACGTCGCCGGCGCGCAAGATGATCACGTCCTCGCCGGCTCTGATGTCCTTGCGCACGATGTCCTCCTCGTTGTGCAAGGTCGCCAGCTTTATCGTCACGCCGCCGGCCGCCACCGGCTCCAGGACCGCGTAGGGCCTCAGGTCGCCGAACTTGCCCACGTTCCACATCACCTTGTGCAACCTCGTGACGGCGGTCGTGGGTGGAAACTTCCAGGCCACCGCCCACCTGGGGTCGCGCCCAACCGAGCCGAGTCGACGCTGAAGGGCCAAATCGGACACCTTGATCACCACCCCGTCGATCTCGAAGTCGAGGTCCCCCCTGCGCTCTTGCCAAAGCAGGCACTGGGCGATCACCTCCTCCTCGCTTGAGAGCCGCTTGATGTCCCTATTGACCCTGAAGCCATGGTCCTTCAGCCACGCCAAGGCCTGCCAGTGCGTCTCAAAAGACAGGTCGGGGGCGACGCCCACCTGGTAGGCCCACATCGAGAGCGGTCGCTCAGCCATCAACGAGGGGTCGAGTTGGCGCACCGCCCCGGCAGCTGAATTGCGCGGGTTCATGAACGTGGACAGCCCGTTTTCGGCGCGCCGCTCGTTGACGGCCGCGAAATCGACGAGCGACATGTACACCTCGCCCCTGACCTCCAACAGGGGCGGCGCGTCCTCGACGTGCAAGGGGATCGAGCCGATCGTGCGCAGGTTGTGGGTCACATCCTCCCCCACCTCCCCGTTGCCCCGGGTGGCGCCCCGCTCGAGCACACCATCGCGATAGAGCAGGCTCACCGCCAAGCCGTCCACCTTCGGCTCGACCACATACTCGAAGCTCCTCCTCACGATCCCTTCGCGTGCGAGGTGGGCCTTCATGCGCTCCACCCAGGCCTTCAGCTCCTCCTCAGAGCGCACGTTGGAGAGCGACAGCATCGGCTCGGCGTGCTGGACCTTCTCCAGCTTGCCGACCGGCTCGCCGCCGACCCTTTGGGTGGGCGAGTCCGGCGTTTGTAGCTCGGGGTACTCGGCCTCAAGTCCTCTCAGCTCGTCCAGGAGCGCGTCATAGGCGTCATCTGAGATCTCGGGATCGTCGAGCACGTAGTAGCGGTGGCCATGGTGCTCGAGCTGCTTGCGCAGCTCGGCCGACCGTGCCTGTGCCTCGGACGGCGCCGCCGCGCCGCTAGCCGTCGCGCCGCTAGCCGTCGCGCCGGACGCGTCCAGCTTCTTCGAGGCGCCGCTCATGGCCTGCACTTCCTCGCGGCCCCAGTCGCGGCCCTGCTGTTCTTGGCCGCCCCGCTCACGCGCTCCCGCCGTCGAGTGCGGGTACCAGCAGGGCCTGCAAGTCAAACTCGCGCAGGACCTCCAAGCCACCGCGATGGGTGAGGTCGAAGTGGATCGGCGTCACCGCGATCCTCCCTTCGGCGACGGCCGCCAGGTCGGTGCCCGGCTCGTCGTGAAAGCCCGGATCCGCCCCATAGATCCAGTAGCGCCTTCGCGTCTCGGTGCCCTCCTCGTCGGCAGCCGCCTTCAGCTCGTCGCGATAGATGCGCTTGCCCAAGCTCGTCACCTCGACACCTCCGGGCTCGCCGGCCGGCACGTTCACGTTGAGTAGCGTTCCCTCGGGCACGGGCACCTCCTCGATGCGCTCCACCAGGCGCGCCACGAAACGGGCGGCCAGCTCGAAGTCAAAGCCGCCGTCATAGCGAAAGTCGAGCGCCCTACCGCGCGACTGCTGGGAGACGGCGATCGCGGGCAAGCCGAGCACAACCCCCTCCAAGGCGGCGGCCACGGTGCCCGAGTAGGTGATGTCATCGCCGAGGTTGGCCCCATGGTTGATGCCAGCCACCACCAGGTCCGCCTCGAAGTCGGCGACCAGGCCGAGCCGCGCAAGCCTGACACAGTCCACGGGGGTGCCGTCGGTCGCATATCCGAGCGTGCCGTCCGAGAAGGCTATCTCCTCCACCCAGAGGGGCCTGCGCGTGGTGATCGAACGCGCCATCGCCGAGCGATTGCCGTCGGGCGCGATCGTCACCAAGCGCACCCCGTCGAGCTCGAGCAAGGCCCTGCGCAGGGCCTGTAGCCCCTCGGCCTCGATCCCGTCGTCGTTGGTGAGCAGTACGTTGAGCACTGCCCCCTAGCATAGGGTTCGCCGAGGATCTATCCCCAGCCCTACGGTCCCTGCCGGGCTGGACCCTCAGGCGGGTTCGAGTTCGCGCTCGGGCAGACGCGCCCGTTCCTGCATCCTCACCCGCAGACCGTCCTTCGGCGTCAGCAACGGTACCTGCGTGATAGACAGAGTGAAATCCTCGGGCAAGCTCAGCTCGAAGCGCTCGAGCAGCAAGCTTGCCAACATACGAATCTCCAGCTTGGCGAAGCGCATCCCTATGCACCCGCGCTGGCCGGCCCCAAAGGGCACGTAGGCGCCCTTTGGCAAAGCAGCCTTGGCCTCGGGAGCAAATCGCTCGGGCCTGAAGCTGGTCGGATCGGGGTACAGATCAGGAAGATAGTGCGTTGCCAGCGGAGAATAATTCACATATGTATTAGCCGGAACTGTGACACCGGCAAACTCGAACCGATCGACCGAGCGCCGCGGTCCCATCCAAACGGTGGGGTGCATGCGCAGTGTCTCGTCCATCGCCATCTCGAGCTCAACCAGCGCATCGCCGCCAACATGCTCCATGCTCAGTTCAGAGCCTCCGATTACGGTGTGTCGCTCAGCCGAGATCCGATCCACCACATCCGGACGGCGCGCCAGCTCGTACACCAGAAACGCCATGGTCGCGGTGGTCGTCCCGGTGCTGCCGAGCAGCAACGTCATGAGCTGGTCTCGAACTTCGAGGTCGGTCAGGGAATCGCCCTGCTCGTCCCGCGCACCGACCAGCAGGTCCACGATGTCCTTTCCTCTCGCGCCTCGTGATCGCCGCTCGGAGATTTCAGCGTAGATGAATGCATCCAATTCGCGCAGGCGCTTGATCATGCGTTTCCAGGGCGACAACGGACCAGGAATCAGACGCGACTGAAAGGATCCCAAGACGGACGAGTCGAACATCATTGCCAGGCCGGACTCCTTGGCTCGCCGGCTGTCTGGGTCCAAGCCAAACAGGGTACGCGTGCTTATGCGCAGCACCAGCCTGTCCACCACTTCCTTGATGTTGACAACCGTGCCAGGCTCGATGGCGCCGACCGCGGCCTGGGTCTCTTCGAGCATGATGTTGAAGTAGGACGCGAGGCTGTCGGTCTGGAAAGCGGGCATCACCAATCGACGCATCCGTCGGTGCACATCGCCGTCTGTTGTCAGCATGCCGTCACCCAAAATCGCGATCAGATCTTGAAAGTGCGATTCACGTATCGTGAAGTTCGGCGCATTGGTGACCGTCATGTAACGGTTGGCCTCTGGCCCGATCATGAACACGCTGCGGTTGACGAATAGCCGGAGTGTGAACACCGGACCGTAGCGTTCATAGTTTTCGACGAGCAAATTGCGGGCGTCATTGAACAGGCGCCCTGCCCTTGCCATACTGACACTGTGCTCGCCTGGAGGGTAAAGCCCTCGCTTGGCACGTTCGTCCAAAAAGTCGCTCGCCATCACAGCGAACGGATGGCTGTGCCGGAGAGGAGGCGGACCCGAAGCCATGCTAGACTCAGTCTAACCGTCGCCAGCTCTAAAGTCAAGGTTTGACCTCTGAGCCTAGACGCCTTGGGAGTATGTCACCAGGGCAAGCGCCAAGCCGTGCGGTGGTGCCGTTGGCCCGGCGTCTTTGCGTGGGCGCCCGTTGAGCAGTTCGGCGAAGCTCTCGATCGTACGCTGAGCGGTCGCGACCTCGAGCATCGTCCCGACCAGTATGCGGTTCATGTGCCTCAAAAACGTGTCTGCCTGAATCCAGAACTCGAGTAGGTCCTCCTCGATCCTCCAGCCGGCCTCGATCACGTGGCGCTCGAAGCGCTTGTGTTCGGTCTCGGTCGGCGTGAACGCGCTGAAGTCATGGCTGCCCGGGAGCAGCTCCGCACAGTGCTCCAGCAAGGCCCGATCGAGCGGTCGAGGCCACCATAGAGCTCGTCCACGCTCGAACACGTCTCTGGTGCGGCGCGCAAGTATGCGATAGCAGTAGGTCCTGCTCGTGGCGCTGCGCCTCGCATCGAAGGTGTCCTCGGCCGGCTCGCACGCAAGCACCGCGATGTCGTGGGGCAGCAGGGAGTTGAGCCGCAGCGGATCGAGCGCCTCATGGCGGTAGCTTGCGACCTGCCCCCATGCGTGCACGCCGCGGTCGGTGCGACCGGCCACGCTCAGCGTGAGCGGCCGGCCCTCGGTGTCGGAGTCGCCCAGGATTGTGCACAGGGCACGCTCGAGCTCGCCTTGCACGGTGCGCTGATCGGGCTGGCAAGCCCAGCCCGCGAAATCGGTCCCGTCGTACTGGAGGGTCAGCTTTGAGACCACTCGTGCCCCGCCAGGGCTGCACCACGGGCTGAGCCACGGGCTGAGCCACACGAGGGGCGCGCCACGCGAGGCACCCAGGGGGAGCGCGCCACGAGGCGCCCCGCTACACCAGCTCGAGGTAAACCATCTCGGTCGCGTCGGAGCGACGCGGACCAAGCTTGAGGATGCGCGTGTACCCGCCCGGCCTGTCGGCGTAGCGGGGAGCCACCTCGGTGAACAGCTTGTGTACGGCGAACTTGTCCTGGGAGAGAGCAGAGAGAGCCTGGCGGCGCGCGTGCAGGTCCCCCCGCTTGGCCAGGGTGATCAGTTTCTCGATCTCGGGCTTGACGGCCTTGGCCTTGGCCTCGCTGGTCTTGATGCGCTCGTGCTCCAAGACCTCCTTGGTGAGGTTCATGAGCAACGACTTGCGATGCGCGCTGTCGCGACTGAGCTTGTTTCTGGTCTTTTGGTGGCGCATAAGTAGGAAAGGCAGTCTAGCGGCGAAACGTGGTCGCTGATTCCCGAGAGACGGAGATGTGAATCGACTTTTTTCCAAAACTACAATAGTATCTATTTTTTGTAGATACCATCGTATTTTTCACAAAGAGCAAAGCAACATCACCCCAAAGCGACATCACCCAAAAGCAGCGTCACCCTCTTCGGAGCAACCCTAGTCCTGGCGCAGCCGCAAGCCCCTTGGTGTCACCCTCTTCGGAGCAAGTCTAGTCTTGGCGCAGCTGCAAGCCCCTTGCTTCGAGCGTTTCGATGACCTCGTCGATCGACTTCTTGCCGAAGTTGGGGATCGCGTTGAGCTCGCCCTCGGACTTGGAGATGAGGTCGCCCACCGTCTGGATGCCCGCACGCTTGAGGCAGTTGTAGGAGCGAACTCCCAGCTCCAGCTCCTCGATCAGGATGCTCCACTCCTCACCCTGCAAGGCCGCCGGAGCGCCACCCGCACCAACCGCAAGGCCGTGACCGTCGAGCTGGCCTCCGGGCGTGGCGCGCAGCTCCTGGATGCGATCGGCGTCGGTGAAGATCGCAAGCTGGGAGATGAGCAGCTCGGCAGCCTCGCGCAAAGCGGCCTGCGGCTCGATCGAGCCGTCGGTCTCGATGTCCAAGGTGAGCTTGTCGAAGTCGGTCTTCTGTCCCACACGGGCCTGCTCGACCGCGTAGGCAACGCGGCGCACGGGCGAGAAGATCGAGTCGATCGGAATCACGCCGATCGGCTGGTCGGCCGACTTGTTCTCCTCGGCGGGCCTGTAGCCGCGGCCACGACCGATCGTCATGTACAGCTCGAGCTTGGTCTTCTTCTCCAACGTGGCGATGTGGACACCCGGGTTGAGGATCTCCACGCCGGCGGGCAGGTCGATGTCCTTGGCGGTGATCTCTCCGGGACCGGTCACGACCAGGGGCGCCTCGACCTCGGAGGCGTCGGAGTGCATGCGGCACACGATCCCCTTGAGGTTGAGCACGATGTCGGTCACGTCCTCCTTGACGCCTTGCACAGTGGAGAACTCGTGGGCCACGCCCTCGATGCGCACGCTGGTGACGGCTGCGCCGGCAAGCGATGAGAGCAAGACGCGTCGCAGGGAGTTGCCGAACGTGTAGCCGAAGCCGCGGTCGAGCGGCTCGATCGTGAACGTGCCACGATTCTGCTCCACGGACTCGCTGGTGATCCGGGGGATTTGGAAGTCGAGCATCGGGGTCCTAACCTCGTGTTGATGTGAAACCGGCCTCCTGGCTGGAGCCGGCTCTTTGCGTCGCCGCTCCCTTGCAGGGACGGAGACGCGGGAAAGCGTCTACTTCGAGTACAGCTCGACGATGAGCTGCTCCTGCACCGGGGCGGCAACCTCGCGCCGCTCCGGCTTGCGCAACACCTTGGCCGTGAGCGACTCGTGGTCGGCCTGGAGCCACGCGGGAATCTGTCCGGTCAGCTCGGTGGCGTCCCTCACCACCTGCATCGCCGGGGTCTCGGCTTTGATCGCGATCACGTCGCCGGGCCGCACCTGATAACTGGGGATGTCCACACGACGGCCATTCACTGTCCAGTGACCGTGGCGGATCAGCTGGCGCGCCTGCCTGCGCGAAGCCGCGAAGCCGAGGCGAACCATGACGTTGTCCAGGCGGCACTCCAACAGGGCAAGCAGGTTCTCGCCGGTGATCCCGGGCTGGCGCGAAGCCTTCTCGTAGTAGCCGTGGAACTGCTTCTCGAGGACTCCGTAGTAGCGACGGGCCTTCTGCTTCTCGCGCAGCTGCAGCCTGTACTCGCTCTGCTTTTGACGTCCGCGCCCGTGCTCGCCGGGCGGGTAGGAGCGACGCTCTACGCCGCACTTGTCGGTCAGGCAGCGCTCGCCCTTGAGGAACAGCTTCTGTCCCTCCCTGCGGCACTGCTTGCACTGGGGACTTGTGTCTCTTGCCATGGACCTAGCTCTCTGCGATCAAGTTTGTTTTAGACGCGTCGGCGCTTGCGCGGCCGACATCCGTTGTGAGCTTGCGGGGTAACGTCCTTGACTCCGGTCACCTCAAGCCCAGCGGCTTGCAAGGAGCGGATCGCGGTCTCGCGCCCTGAACCGGGGCCCTTGACGTAGACCTCGACCTTCTGGAGCCCTTGCTCCATGCCCTTGCGGGCAGCCGCGTCGGCTGTGACCTGGGCGGCGAAAGGGGTGGACTTGCGCGAGCCCTTGAAGCCGGCGCCGCCGGCTGACTCCCAGGCAAGCACGTTGCCCTGGGTGTCGGTGAGCGAGACGATCGTGTTGTTGAAAGAGGTCTTGATGTGGGCCTGGCCGATGGGCACGTTCTTCTTGAGGCGGCGACGGCCGCGTGCGGGACGCTTGGGGGCGGCCATCAGCGAACCTTCTTCTTGCCGGCCACCTGCAGGCGCTTGGGACCCTTGCGCGTGCGGGCGTTGGTCTTCGTCTTCTGGCCGCGCACGGGCAGGCCGCGACGGTGGCGCAGGCCGCGATAGCAGGCAATCTCCTGGAGGCGCTTGATGTCTTGGGAGCGCTCCCTGCGCAGATCGCCCTCGACGGTCAGGGAGCGGTCGATCTCGTCCCTGAGGCGAGAGATCTCGTCCTCGGTGAGATCGCGAATGTAGGTGTCGGGACTCACCTTGACCTCACTCAAGATCTTGTTGGAGGTCGAGCGACCGATGCCGTAGATGTAGGTGAGCCCAATCTCTGAGCGCTTGTTCAAAGGCAGGTTGACCCCCGCGATACGTGCCATCGCTGATCAGCCCTGCCGCTGCTTGTGGCGCTTGTTCTGGCAGATGACGAGGACCGCTTTGTGGCGGCGGATGATCCTGCACTTCTCGCACATCGGCTTGACCGACGGTCTTACCTTCATGATCCCTTTCGGCTGGTGTCCCGGCGAGTCGGCTCTGGCTGCCGGTACGGCCGCCGCTACCGCGTCGTGGTCTTGCCCTCACGCGCCAATGCGTGCGCACCTGAGAGCAGGACAGCGGATGTTAGCAACCCTACGCCGAGGTCGCGGCTTGCCTGTCCTGCCCGGCGGAGCGCTCGTGGGCGGGCAGGTGCCATGGAGTCAAAATGCGGGGTCCGGCGGGGGTGATCGCCACCGTGAACTCGAAGTGGGCCGCCAGGGAATCGTCCTGAGAGAAGATCGCCCAGCCGTCGCCGGCGACGCGCACCGAGGGTCGCCCGGCGGTGGTCATCGGCTCGATCGCCAAGACCATGCCCGGCTCGAGCAGAGGGCCCTTGCCCTTGCGACCGTAGTTGGGCACCTGGGGATCCTCGTGCATGTTTTTGCCTACGCCGTGACCCACCAAGGAGCGCACCACGGCCAAGCCGGCTCGCTCGGAGACCCGTTGGATCGCATATGAGACGTCGCCGATGCGATTGCCTACCTGGCACTGCTCGACGCCCACGAACAGGGCCTGTTCGGTGGCGCTCAACAGGTTCTGGGCGAGCGGGGCAATCTCCCCGACCGGGAAGGTGCGAGCGGCGTCGGCGACCCACCCGTCGAAGGTGACGCCGATATCGACCGACAAGATGTCTCCGCGCACCAAGCGATAGCGGCCGGGGATACCGTGCACGACCATCGAGTTGGGCGAAGCGCAGATCGAGCCCGGGAAACCGCGGTAGCCCTTGAAGGTGGGGGTCGCTCCCTGGGAGCGGATGAAGCGCTCGGCGGCTTCGTCGAGCTCCTGGGTCGAGACGCCCGGGCGAATCTGGGCGGCGATCAAGTCCAGGGCAGCCGCTTGGATCAAGCCGGCGGCGGCCATCTTCTCGATCTCCTCGGGCGACTTCTTGATGATCACCCAAGGAGCTTATCCGCCAAGCCCTGTCCTCAGGCGCCTCCGAGCGGCGTGTCCAAACAGCGTGTCCGAGCGGCGCCTCCGAGCGGCGCCTCCGAGCGGCGTGCCAAACAGCGTGTCCGAGCGGCGTGCCGAGCAGGCCTCGGCGTAGGGACGCTAGAGCTCGTCCTCCAAGCGCAAGGTCGCGATCGTGGCCCTGACGTGGTCGTGGACCTCGTCGGGGTGGCGCTGGCCGTCGAAGCGACGCAACAAGCCTGCCTGCTCGTAGTAGTCGATCAGGGGCGCAGTCTGGCGGGCGTAGACCTCCAGGCGCCGGCGGATCGTGTCCTCCTTGTCGTCGTCCCGTTGGATCAGGCGCGAGCCGTCTTGGTCGCAGATGCCCTCGCGCTTGGGCGGGTCGAACTCGACGTGGTAGACGTGACCCGCCTTCAGACAGACACGCCGCCCGCCTAGACGCCTGACCACCTCATCGTCGGGCACTTCGATCAGGAGTGCCGCTGTGAGGCGCCGATCCGATTCGGCCATGGTCTTACCCAAGGCGTCGGCTTGAACGGTGTTGCGGGGGAAGCCATCGAGCAGGAAGCCTTCGCGCGCATCCTGCTCGCCGATGCGTTGGCCGATCATGCCCAGGATCACCTCGTCGGGGACCAAGTCGCCGGCATTCATGTACTTCTGCGCCTTGACACCCAAAGGGCTGCCTTGGGTGACTTGGGCGCGCAACATGTCACCCGTAGAGATGTGGGCCAAACCGAAGTCCGCCTGAAGACGCTCTGCCTGAGTGCCCTTGCCGGCGCCGGGGGGACCCAGCAAGATGAGATTCGTCTCGACCATCGACCGATGGAGACTACCCGCTGGCGTGAGCGAGTGGAATGTGGATGGGTTGCGTGCGGGTCTCAAGATCCCGCCTGCTTCGACGGTCCCGGACCGCTCGGGAGACGGCGCGAAGGCCTACTTCAAGAAGCCCTCGTAGCTGCGCATCATCAGCTGGGCCTCCAGCTGCTTCATCGTTTCCAGGGCAACTCCGATCACGATCAGGATCGAAGTGCCGCCGAAGAAGAAGTTCTGGTGGGTGCGCGCGATCAGGATCGCGGGCAGGGCCGCGACGGCGGCCAGGAACAGCGCCCCGGGGAACGTCAGGCGAGCGAGGATGCGGTCCAGGAATTCGGCGGTGGGACGACCGGGACGAACACCGGGGATGAATCCGCCGTACTTCTTCAGGTTGTCGGCTTGGTCGACGGGATTGAAGGTGACGGCCGTGTAGAAGTAGGCAAAGATGATGATGAAGATCGACTCGCCCAGGATGTAGTGCCAGCCGTTGGGGGTGAAGAAGTTGGAGACGTCTTTGGCCCACGGCGTTTTGATCAGCTGCCCGACGGTGGGCGGGAAGGCCATGATCGAAGCGGCGAAAATGACGGGGATCACGCCGGCCATGTTCAGGCGCAGAGGCAGGTAGGTCTGGCCGCCTTCGGTCATGCGCCTGCCGATCACCCGCTTGGCGTACTGGACGGGGATCCTGCGCTGGCCCTCCTGCACGAACACGATGCCCGCCACGACGGCCAAGACGAGGAAGGGCATCATCACCTTGAAGACCTGGTCCTGGCTGGTCCACCACACTTCGATCCCGGCCGGTAGGCGCGAGACGATCGATGTGAAGATCAACAGGGAGATCCCGTTGCCGATACCGCGCTGGGTGATCAGCTCGCCGATCCACATCAACAGGATGCAGCCTGCGGTCAGGCAGATCACGATCAAGAAGATGTGGGGAGCGTCGAACTTGGAGACGACCGCTTCGTTGGCCGAGGCCGAGAGTGAGTGGAACAGGAATACGTAGCCGATCGACTGGGCGAAGGCCAAGCCGACGGTCAGGTAGCGCGTGTACTGGGTGATGCGCGCCTGACCCACTTCGCCTTCCTTGGAGAGCTTCTCAAGCGAAGGGATCACGACCTGTAGGAGCTGCAAGATGATCGATGCCGTGATGTAGGGCATGATCCCGAGCGCGAACAGGGCGATGCGGGAGAGGCTTCCGCCGGAGAAGAGGTTGAGGTAGCCGAGGATGCCCGAGCCGCCGAACTGCTTCTGGAGGTTGTTGACGGCGGTCAGGTTGACGCCTGGGACGGGCAGGTGCGAGCCGAGCCTGTAGATGAGCAGCATGGCTGCCGTGAACAGGAGCTTTTTGCGGATGTCCGCAACCTGGAAGGCGCTGAGAATCGTCGAGAGCATGGTTTAGCCGGTCACGCGCGGATCGTTTGGCCCGCTCCTGCCGGGTGCTGCGATTCTAGCTCTCGATGACGGTGCAGGTGCCGCCAGCGCTCTCGATGCGCTCGCGGGCGGTCTTGCTGAAGCCGTGAGCGTGGACCGTGAGCGCCTTGCTCAACTCGCCCTTGGCCAGGATCTTGACGGGGATGCCCTTGCGGGTGGCCAAGCCCTTGGCTTGCATCAGCTCGATCGTGACCTCCGCGCCTGCCTCGAAGCGGGCGTCCAGGTCGGAGACATTGACCGGCTGAGTGTGGGTCCGGAACATCTCGAAGGGCATCGACTTCTTCATGTGGGGGCCGCGTAGCTTGCGCATCCGCATGTGGATCGGCATCTGACCGCCCTCGAAGCGGGCCCTGTCCTTGGAGCCCGAGCGCGAACCGGCGCCCTTCTGGCCTCGCCCGGAGGTCTTGCCCGTGCCGGAACCTTCGCCGCGACCCACGCGCTTGCGCGGGCGACGGCTGCCGGGAGCAGGTTTCAGCGAGTGCAAGCCGATCGGCTGCTCCTGCTCCTCCTCGACCTTGCTCTTGGTGGCGGGGCTCATGAGGTCTGCTCCTGCTTGGTGGCGCTCGCGCTGCCCTTGATTGCATCCTGACCGTTTGCTCCCCGACCACCGGTGGCCTTGGCGGCTGCGTCGTGCACCTCGACGAGGTGGCGTACCGCATGCACCATGCCGCGCGCCTGCTCGCAGTCCTTGACCTCGACGGTGTGGCCGATGCGTCGCAGGCCCAGCGAGCGCAAAGTGTCGAGCTGGCGCTTGTTGGAGCCGACGCCGGAGCGCCTCTGGGTTACCTGCAGGGTTGCCATCAGGCCGGGGTCTCCGTGGCATCGACGGTCGACTCGGTCGCAGGCGCGGCCACCGAGGCATCCCCTTCTGGAGCGCTCTCGGCGAGAGCGCTTGCCTGTGGGGCAGCCTCATCGGCTTTGCCGGCCTGCGCGGCGGCGGCCGCTCCGAGGGTCTCTCCGGCGTCGCCCTGGACAGACTCGGCCTCGCCGTGAACAGACTCGGCGTCGCCGTTGGTGGGCTTCTCGGTCAAACCGAGCACCTTGGCGATCGAGAGCCCGCGCAGCTCGGCCACCTCGGCCGGGGTGCGCAAGCCGCGCAGACCGGCCACGGTCGCCTTGACCAGATTGATCGGGTTCTGGGTACCCAAGCTCTTGGAGAGGATGTCGTGGATGCCAGCGAGCTCCAGCACTGCGCGGACACCGCCGCCGGCGATCACGCCGGTACCGGGCGCGGCCGGCTTGAGGAACACTCGGCCGGCCCCGAATACGCCGGTCGTCTGGTGGGTGATCGTGGAGCCGTGCTTGGGCACCCTGAACAGGTCCTTCTTGGCTCGCTCGACACCCTTCTGGATCGCCAATGGAACCTCGTTGGCCTTGCCGTAGCCGACGCCCACCACTTCGCGTTCGTCGCCTACGACGACGAGCGCGGTAAAGGAGAAGCGCCGACCGCCCTTGACCACCTTGGCTACGCGGTTGATCTCCACCACGCGCTCCTGGAGGTCGAGGTTGCCTGCGTTGACTGATCTGTCTGATTGCATAAGAGAGTGAGAGAGGGTAGCGGGAAGCGAGCCTTAGACGGTGATGCCGGCCTCGCGGATCGCCTCGGCGAACGCGCGTACATGACCGTGGTAGCGGTATCCGCCGCGGTCGAACACGACCTCCGAGATGCCAGCGGCCTTGGTGCGCTCGGCAAGCAACTCGCCTGCGCGCTTGGTTCGCTCGAGACTATTCAAAGTACGCAGCTCGGGCTCATACCAATGGACGGCGGCGAGTGTGCTCGCCGACTGATCGTCGATGAGCTGGGCCGAGAGACCTCGGTTGGAGCGGAACACGGAGACGCGCGGACGCGCGGCGGTGCCCGAGATCTTGGCGCGCACACGACGCCTGCGTTTGAGACGGCGGGTCTCCTTGGTGAGCGTGCTCATGCGCGCTTGCCCACCTTTCTTTGGACGTACTCGCCCTCGTAGCGGATGCCCTTGCCCTTGTAGGGCTCGGGCGGGCGCTGCTTGCGGATGATCGCGGCGATCTCTCCGACCTGTTGCTTGGAGATGCCCTTGACGACAACCCTGGTGGGCTGGGGTACTTCGAATTCGATGCCGGCGGGCGCCTCAATGGGGACGGGATGGGAGTAGCCGACCGCTAGCTCCAGGTTCTTGCCCTTCATCTGGGCGCGGTAGCCGACGCCTTGGATCTCAAGGCGCTTCTCGTAACCGGCGGTGACACCTTGGACCATGTTGGCCACCAAGGAGCGTGTGAGACCGTGCAAGGCACGGTGCTCGCCGCGGTCGGTGGGACGCGAAACGACCAAGCTCTCGCCGTTCTGGGCGACTTCGATGTCGCGTGGAATGCGCTCTGAGAGCTCGCCCTTGGGACCCTTCACGCTGACCGACTCTGGCTCGATCGCCACGGTCACGCCGGTGGGCACGGCAATTGGTTGTCTTCCGATTCTGGACATGAGCGGATCTACCAGACCTGTGCCAAGACCTCGCCGCCGACACCGGCGGCGCGCGCGTCGTGACCTGTCATCACGCCGCGCGAAGTGGACACGATCGAAGTCCCCATCCCTCCCAGAACCTTGGGAATGCCTGTCGCCTCGACATAGGTGCGCCGGCCAGGACGCGAGACGCGGCGCAGACCGGAGATCGCCGAGCGGCGGTCGTCGGTGTACTTGAGGCGAATCTCTATCAGCTGACCGGCGCCTCCCTCGCGAGCCGGCACCACGGCCCAGGAGTCGATGTAGCCCTGCTCGGTGAGGATGCGCGCGAGCTCGGTCTTCAATTTCGAGGCCGGTATGTCGACAGTCTCGTGGGCCGCATGAATCGCGTTGCGGATGCGCGTGAGGAAGTCGGCGATGGGATCGGTCATGGACATGGGCGGCTCAGTCTTGGTGTGTGTTCAAAGAGTTGGTTAGGAGTGCAACAGTTTTTGGGAGCAAGGAATCGGGAAAAGGATGATGCCGGCGCGCGACCCTACCATGAGGACTTCGTCATCCCTGGGATGAGGCCGTTGTGGGCCAGCTCGCGCAGACAGATACGACAAATCCCGAACTTGCGGTACACCGAGTGCGGGCGTCCGCAGCGGTTGCAGCGAGTATAGGCGCGTGTCTTGAACTTGGGGGGACGCGCCTGCTTGACGCGCAAGGAGGTCTTTGCCATCAGTCGGTGCTCCCATTTTCGGATGTGTTGCCGGCGGTCTCTGTCGCGGGGGCTTGATCGAAGCCGGCAGGGCGGCCTTGGCTGGCGAAAGGCAAGCCCAAGGCTTGGAGCAGGGCGAACGCTTCGACGTCGCCCTTCGCGGTGGTGGTAATCGTGATGTCGATTCCCCTCACCTGGTCGATCGAGTCATAGTCGATCTCAGGGAAGATGATCTGCTCGCGCACGCCCATCGTGTAATTGCCATGCCCGTCGAAAGACCTCGGGTTCAGTCCCCGGAAGTCGCGGATACGCGGTATCGCAATCGAGGTGAGACGGTCCAGGAACTCGTAGGAGCGCTCGGCCCTGAGTGTGACGGCCACGCCTACGGGCATCCCCTCGCGCAACTTGAAAGCGGCGATCGACTTGCGCGCGCGCCTTACGCTCGGCTGCTGGCCGGCGATCGTGGCGAGCTGTTCTTGGGCGGCCTTGAGCACTTTGGAGTCCTGCTTGGCGTCGCCCACGCCCATGTTGAGTGTGATCTTCTGCAACTTGGGCGCCTGCATCGGGGAGGAGTAGCCGAAGCGCTCGATCAAGGCGGGACGGATCTCCTCCAAGTAGCGGCTCTTCAGGCGGGCTGTGGTGGCGGTGCTCATCATTGTCTCCGTCAGTCGAGCCTTGTCCCGGAGCGCTTGGCCACGCGGTAGCGCTTGCCGTTCTCGCGCTCGACTGCGACCCTGGTGGGCTTGCTGTCCTTGGGGTCCAGCAGCATCACGTTGGAGACGTGGATCGGTCCCTCGCGCTCGATTACACCGCCTACGGTCTGTCCGCGATTGGTGTCTGGCACCTGCTGAGGACGCATGTGGCGCTTGACCATGTTCAGGCCCTCGACGTAGACACGGTCGTTGGCGGGCTCCACGCGAAGGATGCGTCCCTGCTTGCCGCGATCCTTGCCGGCCATCACCTGTACTCGGTCTCCCGAGCGGACCTTGAGCGCGCGCCTTGGCCCCTTCGTCGTCTTGGTGGCGGCCATGACTAGAGAACCTCCGGCGCCAGGGAGACGATCTTCATGAAGTTACGGTCGCGCAATTCGCGCGCCACGGGCCCGAACACGCGGGTGCCGCGCGGGTTGTTCTGGTCGTCGATGATCACGGCGGCGTTGTCGTCGAAGGAGATGTAGGTGCCGTCGTCGCGGCCGAACGGCTTCTTGGTGCGTACCACGACCGCGGTCACGACATCGCCCTTTTTGACGGCCCCATGCGGGTTGGCCTGCTTGACGGTCGCTGTGATGACGTCGCCGACGAAGGCGTAGCGACGCTTGGACCCACCCTTCACGCGGATACAGAGAATCTCGCGGGCGCCGGTGTTGTCGGCGACTCGCAACCTGGTCTCGTTCTGGATCATCGAGCCCGCTCCAGAACATCCACAAGCTTCCAGCGCTTGGTGCGCGACAAGGGCCTGCTCTCGATGACGCGCACGACGTCGCCCTCGTGGGCGTCGTTGTTCTCGTCGTGGGCGTGCAGGGTGCCCGAGGAGCGCACGATCTTCTCGTAGCGACGGTGGCGACGAGCCACATCGATACGCACAGTGATCGTCTTGTCGGCCTTATCAGAGACGACAACGCCCTGGCGTACCTTGCGCGAGCCCTCGACCGGTGCGTGCACCGGCGCCAGAGGCTCCTTTGCGGGGGCTCCACCCGTGGCGCGACGCTCGGTGGCCTTGGCTCGTTCTTGCAGACGGCGGGCGCGTCGACTGACGGCCTTGGCGCGACGCTTGGCAACACGCTCGGCTTGGCGCTCCTCGGGGGTGCGTGCAGTGCCCGCCTTCCCGGTGTGGGTCGAGCGTTGACGTCGCCGGCGCTCCTTGGAGGAGAGCTGCTCGGCCGGCTCGGCCGGCTTGGCGGCGGCGGCCGCAGGGGCCTCGGCTACGGCCTGCTCAGGCTGGGTCGCCTCGCCGGCTTGTGTGGCCTCGCTCGCCGGCGCATCCGCGTCGGCGTCCTGGGGCTGCTCGTTGTCTGTCTCGTCTGCCATGTCTATCCGTTTCGGTCTCTCAGCTCAGCTTTTCAGTTCTCGGTTGTTCGCTCGGCGGGCTTGGCCGTCACGCCGCGCTCGCGGGCCACGGTGAGTGCACGCGCCAGCTCGCGACGGGCGCGGCTGACACTGGCGGTGTCCTCGAGCTCGCCGGTGGCGTTTGCGAAGCGCTTACCGAACAGGTCCTTGCGCAGGGTGGTTATCTGCTCGGCGAGTTCTTCGGGGAGCATATCCCTCATCTCCTTGGCCTTCATCGCCGGCTCTCAGTCCTCGCGCAAAACGAACTTGGATTTGACGGGAAGCTTGTGGGCGGCGAGGCGAATCGCTTCGCGCGCCAACGGCTCGGGGACACCGGCGAGCTCGAACATGACGCGCCCAGGCTTGACCACAGCGACCCAGCCTTCGGGGTTGCCCTTGCCTGAGCCCATGCGAGTCTCGGCTGGCTTCTTGGTGACGGGCTTGTCCGGAAACACGTTGATCCAGACCTTGCCGCCACGCTTGATCTTGCGGGTCATCGCGATACGGGCGGCCTCGATCTGACGGTTGGTGAGCCAGCCCTGCTCTAGCGACTTGAGACCGTACTCGCCGAACTGGACCTTGACCTGACCGCGCGAAAGCCCGCGACGCCGGCCGCGGTGCTGCTTGCGATGCTTGACGCGCTTGGGCGAGAGCATCAGCGCATCCCACCTCGATCGCCTGATGAAGGCCCGCCCGACCCGCCCGGCCCACGACCGCCGCCTGGACCACCTGGGCCACGACCGCCGCCACCCGGTCCGCCACGCCCGCCACCTGGACCACCCGGCCCACGACCGCCACCCTGGCCACGACCTCCGCCAGGACCGCGACCGCCGCCTGGACCACCACGGCCGCCGCCAGGACCTCCCGGCCCGCGACCGCCGCCGCCCGGTCCGCCACGGCCCCTGCCGCGACCGTCGCGCCCATCGCGCCCGCCACGACCGTCGCGATCGCCGCTGGGGGGAGCCGGCGCGCTCATGTCGGTGAGGTCGGCGCCTGTGTAGCCCTCGGGCATGATCTCGCCCTTGTTGACCCAACACTTCACGCCGATGCGCCCGAAGGTCGTGCGCGCCTCGTAGAAACCGTAATCGATGTCCGCTCGCATCGTGTGCAAAGGCACGCGCCCGTCGGAATAGCTCTCGGTGCGCGCCATCTCCGCTCCACCGAGACGACCGGACACCTGAACCTTGACGCCCTTGGCGCCCGAGCGCATCGCGCTGGTGAGGGCACGCTTCATGGCACGACGGAAAGCGACCCTGTTCTGAAGTTGCTCGGCGATCGACTGGGCGACCAGCTTGGCGTCGAGCTCGGGACGCTTGATCTCGAGGATGTTGACCTTGATCTGCTTGGAGGTCATCTTGTGCAGGTCGCGCCGCAAGGCATCCACTTCGGCGCCCGACTTGCCGATCACGATGCCGGGACGGGCGGTGTGGATGTTGACCTCGAGGTCGTTGGCGTCCTTGCGGATCGTGATGTCCGCGAGACCGGCGTGGGCGAGCTTGTCCTCGATGTGCTTGCGGATCTTGATGTCCTCGTGCAAGTACTCGGCGAAGTGACGCTCGTTGAACCAGTTGGACTTCCAGTCGTGGATATAACCCACGCGCATTGCCTCTGGATGAACCTTTTGACCCATGTCTGTATCGAAGTCCTGTCTTTGTCCTTGTGCCCGCGCCTAGGGCTTGGGCGTGAGCGTGATCGTCAAATGGCTGGTGCGCTTACGGATCGGCGTGGCTCGTCCCTGAGCACGCGGCCGGAATCGCTTGATGGTGGGTCCCTCGTCGGCAAATGCCTCGCGCACGAGAAGATCTTCCTCGATCAATTCGTGGTTGTTCTCGGCGTTGGCCACAGCCGACTCCAAGAGCTTGCTCCAGTCGCGAGCCACCTCACGAGGGGTAAAAGCGAGGATAGCGCGTGCCTCATCGACGGACTTGCCCCGCAGGTGAGGGCACACCATGCGCGCCTTGCGCGCCGAGGTGCGCACATAGCGAGCCTGGGCGCGCACCACCTTGCGGCTGGCGCGCGAGGGAGCTGCCACGGACTCGCGGCGAGTGCCGCTCGCCGGCTCCTCGGCCTCGGGCGAGGAGGCAGCCTTCTCGGCCTTCTCGCCCGTCGGCTTCTTTGCGGCAGGCTTGTCAGCGGCGGGCTTCTCAGCAGAGGGCTTCTCAGCCTTGGCCGTATCGGACTTCTCCGCGTCGGCGGCGGGCTTCTTTGAGGCCGTGGACTTCTTGGCGGCCGGCTTCTTCGCGGCGGGCTTCTCCTCCGCGCCGGCGGACTCGTCGTCGGCAACAGCCTTGGCTGTGGCCTTCTTCGCAGCCGGCTTCTCGGCAGCAGCCTTCTCAGCGGCAGGCTTCTTCGCGGAGTCAGACTTGGCCTTGGCGGCGGGCTTGGCCTGCTCCTCGCCCTCGGGCGGCTGCTCTTCGGTGGGCTTCTCGGCGCTCATCGCACCTTCCCAGAACCGGCGTGCCCACGGAACATGCGTGTGGGCGCGAACTCGCCGAGCTTGTGGCCGACCATCGACTCGCTGATGAATACGGGCACATGCTTCTTGCCGTCGTGGACGGCCAAGGTGTGGCCGACCATGTCGGGGAAGATCGTGGACGTCCGCGACCAGGTCCTCAGCATCTTCTTGGTGTTGGCCGCATTCATGGCTTCGATGCGCGTCATCAAGCGCTCTTCCACCCAAGGACCCTTCTTGCTTGAGCGGCTCATAGCAGCCCTCCCTCCATCGAAATCACCATGAACCCACGAGCGGTGCGTAGGCCAAGCCCCGCAAGGACGCAAGGAGCGAAGTGTGCTTTGCACACGAGCGACTGAGGACGCCGCGGGGCGCCGGCATATGCGCCGCTCATCGTTGCTTACCCTTCCCGCGCCTGCGTCCGCGCACTATGTACTTATCCGAAGCCTTGTTCTTCTTGCGTGTGCGGTAGCCCAAGGTGGGCACTCCCCACGGTGTGACCGGGTGGCGCCCGGCGGTGGTCGAGCCCTCGCCACCGCCGTGGGGGTGGTCGACCGGGTTCATGGCCACACCACGGGTTTGCGGACGCACGCCCATGTGGCGCTTGCGGCCAGCCTTGCCGACCTTGACGTTTTGGTGCTCGGCGTTGCCGATGACACCGACGGTGGCCCGGCACTCGGCGCGCACCAAGCGCATCTCGCCGGAGGGAAGGCGCAGGGTGGCCATATCCCCGTCCTTGGCCATCAACTGCACCGAGGCTCCCGCCGAGCGTGCCATCTGGCCACCGCGTCCGGGTTGCAGCTCGACATTGTGGATGACCGTGCCGACGGGCATCCGCGAAAGCGGGATGCAGTTGCCGACCGCGATCTCGGCCTCCTCGCCGGAGGCGACCGTCATCCCGACGGTGAGGCGCTGGGGCGCCAGGATGTAGCGCTTCTCCCCGTCGGCGTAGTGCAAGAGGGCGATGTAGGAGGAGCGGTTGGGGTCATACTCGATTGCGGCGACCTTCGCGGGCACACCGTCCTTGCGGCGCTTGAAGTCGATGCGGCGATAAAGGCGCTTGGCGCCACCGCCGCGATGGCGGGCGGTCTTGCGGCCTTGGGCGTTGCGCCCGCCGCTCTTCTTGATGCCTTCGACCAAGCTGCGCTCGGGCTCGGTCTTGGTGACCTCGGCGAAGTCCGGATAGGAGGCGAAGCGCCTTCCGGGGCTGGTGGGCTTGGGCTTACGAATCGGCATGACTGGACGGCTCCTACTCGTTCAGGCCCTCGAGGCCCTGAAAGATCGGAATGGACTCGCCGGAGCGAACTTGAACGATCGCCTTCTTCCACGCGCGAGTGGAGCCACGCGTGACGCCGCGTCGCTTGGGCTTGGATTTGACGTTGAGCGTGCGTACCTCGATGACATGCACGTCGAACAGCGACTCGACCGCCTGGCGAATCTGGGTGCGGTGCGCGTCGGGGTGAACACGGAAGGTGTACTTGCCGGCGGCCGAGAGCACATAGCTCTTCTCGGAGAGGACCGGCTTGATGATCACTTGGGTCGCCTCCATCACGCCTTCTCCCGCTTGGGCGCAGCGGCGCGCGCGGTCAGCTCCTGCAACGCCTTCTCAGAGACGAGCAGCGAGGCGGCACCGAGCAGGTCGGCGACACCGACGCTCTCGGGTTGGAGGACCGCCACCCTCGCTAGGTTGCGGAAGGACAGCGCTGCAGCGGACTCCTCCGCGTCCAAGACGACCAAGGTCGGCTGGGACTGCTTCCAATCCTCGAGCAGGTCGAAGGCGTCGCTGGTCTTGGGCGCCTTGAAGGCCGCCGCGTCGAGAATCGCGACCGATCCACGGTCGGCGTGGAGAGAGAGCGCGCTGCGCAGCGCGGCGCGCTGCTCCTTGCGGTTGACCTTGAAGGTGTAGGAGCGCGGTTGGGGGCCGAAGACAACTCCACCTCCGGTCCAGATGGGAGAGCGGCTGGAGCCGGCGCGTGCGCGGCCGGTGCCCTTCTGGCGCCAGGGCTTGGCGCCGCCGCCGGAGACGTTGCCTCGTGTCTTGGTGGCCGCGGTCCCGCGCCGGCGGGCGGCCTGCTCGGCGCGCACGCTCTGGTGCACTAGCGGTCCGTTGAACTTCGCCTCGAACGCTGACTGGTCGAGCTTGACCTTCTTGCTCGAGGCGCCGTCGGCGTTGAGTACAGGAGCGTCAGGCATTGCCGCGCACCTCCACCACTGCGCCCCTGGGCCCGGGGACCGAGCCTCGCACGAGCATCAGGTTCTTTTGGGGATCGACGGCCACTATCTCCAAGCCGGGTTGGGTGACCCGCTTGTTACCCATCTGGCCGGGTCCGCGGATTCCCTTGAAGACGCGCGCGGGGTCCGCCGAGGCGCCGATCGAACCGGGCGCTCGCACGTTGTGTGAGCCGTGTGAGACGGGACCGCGTTTGAAGTTGTGGCGTTTGACGGTGCCCTGGAAGCCCTTGCCCTTGGAGACGCCCGCGATCTTCACGCGCGCCCCAACCTCGAATGAGTCAACCGTCACCGATTGCCCCAGCTCGCCGGCCTCGCCGCGAAACTCCACCAGATGACGCATCGGAGCGGAGTCGGCCTTCTTCAGGTGGCCGAGCTCGGGCTTTGAGAGGTGCTTCTCCTTGGTCAGTCCGAACGCAAGCTGCACAGCGTCGTAGCCGTCACGCTCGGTCGTGCGCACCGCCGTGACCGGACACGGTCCGGCCTCGAGCACCGTGACGCGCGCGACACTGCCGTCGTCTTGGAATACCTGGGTCATCCCCAGCTTCTTGGCGAGAATCGCTGACATCTCAGACAATCAGGTGGCTAGACGGATCTCGATGTCGACGCCGGCCGGGAGGTTGTCCAGGCGCTGCAGGGAGTCGACTGTCTTGGGGCTCGGCTGATGGATATCGATCAGGCGCTTGTGGGTGCGGATCTCGAAGTGCTCGCGCGAATCCTTGTCCTTGAAGGGCGAGCGAATCACGCAATAAACGTTCTTCTCGGTCGGCAGCGGCACGGGCCCTGACACCGTGGCACCGGTACGCGCGGCGGTCTCCACGATCTCCTTGGCGGCCGACTCGATGGCGGACGTGTCGTACGCCTTCAAGCGGATCCGGATCTTGTTTTGAGTTGCTGCTGCCATTTGTGTCTCTCGATCGCCTTCGTTTGGTGTGTGGGCCGGGCGCTGGCGCCCACCTAGCTCCTCCGCGGCGAGAAGCGATATTCCCCGTGTGGGGAATCCACCCTTCGCCGCCTCGCGGCGGAGCCTGCATTTCGTCGTATCGGACTGCCAATGAAAAGGGCGCCCCGGAAATCCGGAGGCGCCCTGGGGTGCTACTCGATGACCTCGGTGACCACGCCCGAGCCGACCGTGCGCCCACCCTCTCGGATGGCAAAGCGCAGGCCCTGGTCCATGGCGATCGGCTGAATCAGCTCGATCTCCATCTGCACGTTGTCGCCAGGCATGACCATCTCGACGCCCTCGGGCAGCTTCGCCACGCCGGTGACATCGGTTGTGCGGAAATAGAACTGCGGCCTGTAACCCGTGAAGAACGGAGTGTGACGACCACCCTCCTCCTTCTTGAGGATGTAGACCTCAGCTTTGAACTTGGTGTGCGGCGTGATCGAGCCTGGCTTGCACAGCACCTGACCGCGCTCGATCTCCTCGCGCTTGGTGCCACGGAGCAGGCAGCCGACGTTGTCGCCAGCCTGACCCTGATCGAGGATCTTGCGGAACATCTCTACACCGGTCACGACAGTGGTCGTGGTGTCGTGGACGCCCACGATCTCAACCGTGTCGCCGGTGTTGACGATTCCCTGCTCCACGCGACCGGTGGCGACCGTGCCGCGACCGGTGATCGTGAAGACGTCCTCGACGGGCATCAGGAACGGCTTGTCGAGCTCTCGTACCGGCTGGGGGATGTAGCTGTCGAGCGCCGCCGCCAGCTCGACGATCTTCTCCTTGTATGCCTCGTCGCCTTCCAGCGCCTTCAAGGCGGAGCCGATGATGAACGGAATGTCATCGCCAGGGAAGTCGTACTCGGAGAGCAGCTCGCGAACCTCGACCTCGACCAGTTCCATTAGCTCCTCGTCGTCGACCATGTCGGCCTTGTTGAGGAACACCACGATGTAGGGGACGCCCACCTGGCGGGCGAGCAGGATGTGCTCACGCGTCTGGGGCATCGGGCCGTCGGCTGCAGAGACCACCAGGATCGCCCCATCCATCTGGGCAGCGCCGGTGATCATGTTCTTGACGTAGTCGGCGTGCCCAGGGCAGTCGACGTGCGCGTAATGACGGTTCTCGGTCTGGTACTCGACGTGCGATGTGGCGATGGTGATCCCGCGCTCCTTCTCCTCCGGAGCATTGTCGATCTCCTCGAAGCTACGTGCTTCGCCGCCCATCTTCTCTGCCAAGACGGTCGTGATGGCAGCGGTCAAGGTCGTCTTGCCATGGTCGATGTGACCGATGGTGCCGACGTTGACGTGCGGCTTGTCGCGCTCGAACTTCTCCTTCGCCACTTGTGTTCGCTCCTAAATCGTCTTTGATGTCCGCCGCCAAAAGGGCGAACCTGGGAAATCTATCTAAATGGGGACTTTCTTGACTTGCGCCTACTGAATTTGCTCGCCTGCTGACCGATTACTTCTATCCAAACTCGCTCCTGAGAGGGCCGTGAGTCAAGCCAGACAAGGACGCAGCCGGCGTGGCGTGCTCTGCACGCGAGCCGGCGAGGACGCAGTATGGCGCAGCGCTCACGGTCATCTCAGGCAGGCACTGGTTCTCCGGTGCGTTGCTCGATGATCTTCTCGGCGATGTTCGGGGGTACCTCCTCGTAGCCCTCGAACTGCATCGTGTAGTTGGCCCTTCCCTGCGTGTTGGAACGCAGGTCGGTGGCATACCCGAACATCTCACTCAGGGGAACCTTGGCATGGATCGCCAAGGCGTTGCCTCGCTGCTCGGAACCTTGCAAGTGTCCACGGCGACGCGACAGATCGCCCATCACGTCACCCATGAAGTCCTCGGGAGTGACGACCTCGACCGCGAACACGGGCTCGAGCAAGACAGGCTTGGCGCGCCTGGCGGCCTCCTTGCAGGCGATCGATCCAGCGACCTTGAAGGCGATCTCCGAGGAATCGACGTCGTGGTACTTGCCGTCGACCAAGGTCACGCGCACATCCACCATCGGATACCCCGCCTTGACGCCGTTCTCCAAGGCCTCCTCGACGCCCTTCTCCACGGCCGGAATGAACTCCGAGGGGATTGCGCCACCCTTGATCTTGTTGATGAAGTCAAAGCCCTCGCCTGGCGCCGGCTCCATGTCGATATAGACGACGCCGAACTGGCCCGAGCCACCAGTCTGGCGCACGAACTTGCCTTCGATCTTCTCGACTGTTCCGCGGATCGTCTCGCGGTAGGAGACCTGAGGACGACCGACGTTGGCCTCGACGCCGAACTCGCGCTTCATGCGATCGACGAGCACTTCGAGGTGCAGCTCGCCCATGCCCGAGATCTCGGTTTGGCCGGTTTCTTCGTTGGTGCGCACCTGGAAGGTGGGATCCTCCTCGGCCAGGCGTCCCAAGGCAACCGACATCTTCTCCTGGTCGATCTTCGTCTTGGGCTCGACCGCAACCTTGATGACGGGCTCGGGAAAGGTGATGTTCTCGAGCTTGATCGGGGCGTCGGGAGCGGCCAAGGTGTCGCCGGTGATGACTTGCTTGATCCCTACCGCGGCAGCGATGTCGCCGGCGTAGACCTCCTCGAGCTCCTCGCGCTCGTTGGCGTGCATCATCAGGATGCGCCCGATCCGCTCGGCGCGGCCGCTGTTGACGTTGAGCACGCGCGAGCCGGCTTGGAGTTTCCCTGAGTAGACGCGAAAGTAGGTCAGCTTGCCGACGTAAGGATCGGCCATGATCTTGAACGCGAGCGCGGCAAATGGCTCGGAATCGTCAGCATGACGCTCGATCTGGGGCTCCTCGCCGTCTCCCTTGACGGGTTCGGCACCGCTGACCGCGGGCACGTCAAGCGGCGAGGGCAGGTAGTCGACGACCGCATCGAGGAGTGGCTGGACACCCTTGTTCTTGAAGGAGGATCCACACAGGACAGGCGTCAGCTTGGTCGAGAGGGTGGCCGTGCGGATCGCCTGCTTGAGGATGTCCTCGGGGACCTCGGCGTCCTCCAGCATGAGCTCGAGCAAAGCGTCGTCATAGTGGGAGACCTCCTCCAACAGGTGCTCGCGAGCGGCCTCTGCGGCTTCGAGCAAGGCCTCGGGAATGTCGGCCTCTTCCTGCTCGGTGCCGAGCTCGTCTTTGTAGAGGACCGCCTTCATCTTGACGAGGTCGACGACGCCCAGGAAACCGCCCTCGGCGCCGATCGGCAGCTGGATCGGGACGGGATGGGCGCCTAGCCTGTCGATCATCGTTTGCACGCCCTGCTCGAAGTCGGCGCCGGTGCGATCCATCTTGTTGATGTAGGCGATGCGCGGCACGTGGTACTTGTCGGCCTGGCGCCACACGGTCTCGGACTGAGGCTCCACGCCGGCGACAGAGTCGAACAAGGCGATCGCGCCGTCGAGCACGCGCAGGGAGCGCTCCACCTCGACGGTGAAGTCGACGTGGCCTGGTGTGTCGATGATGTTGATGCGGTGCCCGTCCCACTCGGCTGTGGTGGCGGCGGAGGTGATCGTGATCCCGCGCTCCTGCTCCTGTTCCATCCAGTCCATCACCGCAGCGCCCTCGTGGACCTCGCCGATCTTGTAGGTGCGCCCCGTGTAATAGAGGATGCGCTCGGTCGTGGTGGTCTTGCCCGCATCGATGTGGGCCATGATCCCGATGTTGCGGGTCTTTTCCAATGGGAACTTGCGGGGCATTTTCAGATGGTGTGGGGGATCGGTTCCGAAGGTGTGGGCTGATAGGCGAAGGGCGAGCGGCGCAGAGCGGGGTCAGGGCAAAAAAAGAGGCCCCTCGGGCCCATGCGCTACCGGTCCTCGGGCGATTCGGTTGTCTATCTGGTCAAAGTCTCCATGGTGTTCTCGCCCGGCGAAGGGTTCGGCTCACGACCACGCCACATCGCCCGCGGGGGGCGACTATAGCAGAGCTATGGAGCTCAATCTACGGCCGGCGCACAGCCCTCCCGGCCATGTTCGAAAGCTACCGCTCGCCCCTGCAATCGAACTCGTCCGGAGCATCCGCGAAGACCGCGTCGAGGCGCTCCAAGACGCTTGTGGTGGTGCGCAGGTCCTCCGCGCCGACATCGGCCAGGACGCTCTCCCAACGTGCTTGCCAGAGAGCTCGCTTGGCTTGCACCTTGCGCTCTCCCTGGGGGGTCAGACGAGTCACGACCACGCGCCGGTCCACATCCGAGCGGGTGCGCTCGACGTGGCCACTGGCCGCCAGGTGCTCGAGCATCTGGGTAACGGTGGCCGGTGTGAGCTGGGCCGCGAGGGCGAGCTCACCCGCGGAGAGCGGGCCTTGCTCGCTCAGCTCGATCAATAGTTCCATCTGGGCGTGGCTGACCTCCGAGCCGAGCAAGTGGGTATCGCGCCCGCGCAAGCGCCTGAGGCTGCGAAACACGCGACGGAACGCCTTGCCGAGACCTATCAGCTCTGCTTGCCACTCGGCGGACGCATCCCCTATGGGGCCCTCCGTGGCTTGGGCCACGGCGGTGGATGGCAACTCGGAGGCGGGCGACATGACGTGTATGCCGAGTCAGGCCCCGACGGCCTCGGCGATCGCCTCGGGGGGTGCCCCCACCGCCTCGACTTCCCTTTGCGGGCGCTCGGCCCGCAGGAGCATGATGCAGGGGATCAAGGACAGTGCGGCGATCCCGAAGGCCCACCAGTAGGCGGCGTCGAACGCTCCGGCAAGCTCCTGGGGCGTGTGGGCTCCGACCGCGGCACGTTGCAGGACGACGGCGAGGATCGCGGTCCCGATCGCGCCACCCGTGCGCTGCAAGGCGTTGATCTGGGGGGTGGCGTCGGAGATCTGATCGGGGCGCATCGCAGCGAAGGCAGCGCTCATGGCAGGCATGAAGCACAGGCCGATCGACAGCCCTCGTACCACCAGTACCAAGGAGATCGCCACGATCGAGGTGTGGGCTCCGATGAAGGTGAAGGGGATCGTGCTCACGCACAACAAAGACACGCCGCCGAGTGCCACGCGACCGCCGCTGAAGCGCTGGGTGAGACGGCTGGCCAAGGGCATGGCCATCAAGGCGCCCAAACCTTGGGGGCCGGTGAGCAAGCCTGTGTTTACGACGCTTTGGCCGCGCACTTCTTGGTAGTAGAGCGGCACCAAGATCATCGCCCCGAACAGCGCCGCGCCCAACCCGAAGTTGGTGAAGGCAGCGCCCGCGAACACGCGGTTGGCATACATGCGGATGTCAAGCAGGGGACGCTCGATGCGTAGAGCGTGAAAGCAGAAGAGCACGATCAAGACGACTCCTACGATGCTCGGCACGATCACCTTGCCCGAGCCCAAGGCCGAGCCCGCGCCCAGCTCGCTGATGCCGTAGATCAGGGCCGCGAAGCCGGCCGGCAGGAGCGCCAAGCCCAAGACGTCAAGACGCCCAGCTTCGCCGGAATCGGTATGGGGCAGCATGCGCCAGCCGAGCACGAAGGCGACGATGCCAATCGGGACGTTGACGAAGAAAATCCAGGACCAATGCAGGTTCTCGAGGATGAGGCCGCCCACGACGGGGCCGAGGATCGGCGCGAGCATGGCCGGCATCGAGACGTAGCCCATCACTCTGCCCATGCGCTGGGGCCCGGCTACCTGGGCCATGATCATCATCGCAACCGGCATGATCATGCCGCCACCGGCGCCCTGCAGGACGCGGAACACCACCAGGGAGGTGGTCGAATTGGCAAGTCCGCACAAAGCGGAGCCCGCGGTGAAGAGCACCAAGGAAGTCATATAGACCTGCTTGGCGCCGAAGCGGCGGGCCGCCCAGCCCGTGACCGGGATGACTGCGGCAAGCGCAAGCAGGTAACCGGTGATCACCCACTGGACCTGGGAGAGCGGGCTGTGCAGGTCGTGCGAGAGGGTGTGCAGCGCTACGTTGACGATCGTCGTATCGAGGATCGACATGATCATCCCGAGGATGACCACCCCACAAACCACCCACACGTCGCGCTCGATACGAGTCGAGGCGTGAGGGTCTGTCTGCTGAATCATGGGCCGCGAAGACATGAGGTACCGAAAGTTTAGGTACCAAACCTTTTCTCTTCAAGGCCCTGGAGTGTGCTTCAGCTCACACAGGCGCTGTAAGCCCGGCGATCACGACAAACCGCGGTACACGAAAGCCGTGTGAGCGGGTCGAGGACCAAGCGAGGCAAGGACGTACCCCTACGGGGCACAGGCAAATCGAAATGTGCTCAGTACATGAGCGACTGAGGACGCAGCCTCGCGCCGGTCATCGAGGGTGGGTGGGAACTCCCTACCAGCGGTAGTGGGCGAAGGCCTTGTTGGCCTGGGCCATGCGGTAGATGTCGTCCTTGCGCTTGTAGGCGCCGCCTTGCTGGGACTGGGCATCTAGCAGCTCGTTGGCCAAGCGCTGGGCCATTGTCTTCTCGCGCCGGTTGCGGGCGAACTCGACTAGCCAGCGCACCGCCAAGGTACGGGCGCGGGTGGAGGGAACCTCTACGGGCACCTGATAGGTGGCTCCACCGACTCGCCTGGAGCGGACCTCCAGAGCGGGAGTAAGGATCCTGATCGAAGCCTCCAGTTGCTCGATGGGGTCCTTGTCGGAGCGCTCGCCTAGCAAAGCCAGAGCGTCGTAGACGATGCGCTCGGCGGTCGACTTCTTGCCGTCGAGCATGACCTTGTTGATGATCTGCTGGACCAGCTTGGAGCGGTGGATCGGGTCCGCTTCAAGCGGACGTATCTGGGCGGCTGCGCGGCGGGGCATGGCTACTTCTTCTTGACGCCGTACTGGGAGCGACCTTGCTTGCGGTCGCTTACGCCGGCCGCGTCCAGAGTGCCGCGGACCACCTTGTAGCGCACACCCGGCAGGTCCTTGACGCGACCTCCACGCACCAAGACCACGGAGTGCTCTTGCAGGTTGTGGCCCTCGCCCGGGATGTATGCGGTGACCTCGATCGAGCCGGCGATGCGCACACGCGCGACCTTGCGCAGGGCGGAGTTCGGCTTCTTGGGGGTCGTCGTGTAAACGCGGGTGCACACGCCGCGCCGTTGCGGAGCGGCAACCTTCTTCTTGCGTCCCTTGCCCGACTTCAGGCCGGGAGTGGCTAGCTTTTTCTTGGGGGCGATGCGCCCCTTGCGCACTAGTTGCGAGGTGGTGGGCATTCGGTCGGGAATCCTAGCAGCGTCGGCTTCGCGCCGACCCGCGCCCCGTCGAGCGTTGCATACGCCCCCACGCAAAGGCCCCACACGCGCGCGTAGGGCACCCCCCAAACGAAACATGAGTACCGCCCCGACTCGATTGAAGCCATCGCATCGGGGGCCGCGAGAAGGTCAAGCGTTCGCGCGCAGGCCGGCGGAGCGCACGGGTGCCGGCATCAAGGCGGCGGCGACCAAGACCATCACGAACGCGAGGCACTGCAAAACGATCCCGATGGCGCTGCCTGGCATGGGGTCGCCGAAGACGACGATGCCACCGGCCACTCCGGCGATGTTGGCGGCGGTTCCTGTGACCGCGATGACTGGCACGGCGTCGCCGTCCTGGAGACCTCGCGCCGACGCATAGAAAGCGAGCACCGAAGCAAAAGCGGCAACGGCCAGCCAAGGGCTGAGCACCAGGCCGAAGATGCCGTGGGCTCCCACGATGCCGGTCAAGGCCTTGATCGCGGTATCGGAGACGCCGAAGAGGACGCCCGAAGCGGCGCCGAGCATCATGCCGTGATGCTCCACCGCTCCACCCATGCGGGGACCCATGAGGAGCAGGCCGCCAAGGCCGAACAGGCCGGCCTCGAAGGAGATCATGGCGGGGTCTGAGAAGTGGGAGTGGGCGCCGTGCATGGCCGGCAAGGTCAAGCCAAGCATGACCAGCCCTCCAGCCGTCAGCCACAGGCCGAGCCACTGGCGACGACCTACCTTGAAGCCGAACATACGGTCGGCCATCACGGCGATCAGGACCACGCCGGCGGCCAAGGCCACCTGCACGACCGACATCGGCGCCAAGGCCAAGGCGGCGACGTGCAAAGCCCAGGACGCGGCAGCGACGAGCATCCCGATGGCGAACCACTTGGAGGAGAACAGGTCGCGCCCGGAGCGCAAAGGATGGCGCACATCGACCTTGCCCACAGAGTTGGCGCCCCGGTACTTGTAGAAGAAGCCGAGGTTGGCCACGAAGGCGCACGCGAGCGCGAGGAGTATGCCTAGATCTAGAGTCATGCGGGGGATCCCGATGGGGTGATGATCCATCGGCAACGGCCGCCCGATGCTTTACTGCACCGATGCGACCCGGGCAGATTACAGCCCAAGACCTCTGTGCAAGCTAAAGACGAGCCACCCCTAACAGAGAGCCAACCGAAGCTCCCGCTGCTGTTGGTGGACATCGACGGCGTGATCTCGCTGTTCGCCTTCGAAGACGGACCCCCGCCGGCGGGCTCGTTCCACTCGATCGATGGCATACCCCACTTCCTTTCTGTCCAGGCGGCCGAGCACCTGCTCGCGCTCACGGCCTGCTTCGAGCTGGCCTGGGCGAGCGGCTGGGAGGAGAAGGCCAACGAATATCTGCCCCACCTGCTTGGGCTGCCGAAGCTGCCCCACCTGAGCTTCGAAGGCAGGGTCGGGCGCACCAACGCCCACTGGAAGCTCGACTCAATCGAGGCCTATGCCGGCAATAGGCCGGTGGCCTGGATCGATGATGCTTTCAACGATGCCTGCCACGCATGGGCGGGCGCGCGAGTGGAGCCGACCTTGCTGGTTCAGACGATGCCCGCGGAAGGCCTTACCCAGCAGGAGAGGGCGATTCTGGAGCGGTGGGCGCAGGAGCTTGGCCGCCCGGAGCGGGCGCCTGAGCCGGGAGCGGCGTTTGGGACGGGGCAGGCGTTTGGGACGGGGCAGGCGCGGTCGGGATGAAGGACACGTAGCCGGCGACGGTCAATGGAGCCGAGACCACGGCCGGCAAGCCGGGACCGCCGGCGCATAGGACCCGCAGGCTCGTTTCTGTTTTGGCCGAGGAGAGGGCGATCGGCGCCGAGAATTGGCCGGAGGGGTCGGTGTGGACTTCAGCCAAGGTCAGCTCGCTGACCGCTTCGCCATGGCGAGTGACCTGTCGCACCTGAATCTTCAAAGGGGCGCCCCCAAGAGGGGTGCCATCGGCAAGCCTCAGGCTGCCAACCAGCGAGGCTGAGGCAGTGGGCGCTTCGGCCTGTTGCAGGCGCAGGGTGGCGCGGGCGGAAAGACCGACCAAGCGAGCGGACAACCCTCTAACCGACTGCAGCTCGCCATAGAGGGAATCGCCGGGGCAGTCGGTGGAATCGGCATCGCGATGGCCGGCCACTCGCGGCAGCGAGACGGGAGCATGGGCGGGGTAGCGGCTGTAGACGGCTCCGTCGGCGGTTACGCGCACGGTGACGCGGCCCTGAAGCGGGGCCCCGTGCAGGGACAGCTTCCAGGCCAGGAGGTGTTCAAGGGCGAGGCGCGCCGGAGCGGAGATCCGCTGGGCCGAGTAGGTGCCGAGGATCGCGATGCCGGTGGAGTAGGCGTTGTAGCCGCCGGCCTGAGCCCCTATGACGGGCTCGTCGATGCCACCGGCGCGCGCCTCGAAGATGCGCCCGAAGCGGTCGATCACGAAGTTGTAGCCGATGTCGTTCCAGCCGCGACCATAGCGGTGAAACTCGTAGATGGAGCGCAACATCGCAGGGACTTCGGCGGCGGAATAGCCGTCGGGGTTCTCGGTGTGATGCACAAAGGCGAGCTGGACCGTCCCGTATTCGGGCGCGACTTTGGGGTGGGCGCCACCCTGTGCCCAGGCGCGGCGCGCGACGATCGGTGGCTGGCCGGGTCCAGCGTGCAACCCCGAGCTGATGAGCGGCATGCCAGCCGTGGACAGACCGACCGCGAGGTTCGCCAGGGCAGACGGCGAGCGCAGAGCACCACTTGCTCCGGCTGCGGTGGTCGCGATCAGAGATCGGCGGGTGATCCCGGCGGAGTCCACTGCGCACATGTTTGCCATAACACGTCAAACCATGCACAAGCACGGCGCCGGCCCATAAGAATGCTCTCAACCGACTGTGAGCCGGTCTTTGCCGACTTAACGATTCCCTTGACGGAACCGGGGCGCACATGTCTTGAGTTTCGCGGTTTTGGGTTGGGAGGAGCACCGGCGGTGCCCGCGAAGCGGTTGGTGTCAATCGATACCGACCGTGCGTTGCGGGTATGTGGCCCGGTCGCGCGCGGCTTTCACGGAGGTCACCGCCGATGCCCTTGTATGTTCCCGCTTCGCTGGAGGGGCTGTTGTCCCTCTTTTCGTCTTGCTTCACGCAGCCGACGTTTCAGACGTTCAAGGCGCTGGTCCTCGGCCAGATCTCCCAGACAGGGTCGCGGACGGTCACTGGAATGCTCGTGGGCGCGAGACAGTCTGGGGTATGCCATCACGCTCGCGCTCACCGCTTCTTCGCTTGTGCGCGCTGGTCAGCCGATCGGGTCGGGCTGACGTTGGCTAGCATGATCTGTGAGCGGCTGCTTGAGTCGGGCGAGCCGGTCGTGGTGGCCGTCGATGACTCGCTGTTCAGTCGGGTCGGCGCTAAGGTGCACGCCTGTTCCTGGCACCGTGATGTGAGCGGTCACCGCGGACGGATGGTTGCTAAGTGGGGCAACAGTTGGGTCGTCGCGGGAATCGTTCTGCGTTTGCCGTTCCTGGATCGTCCGGTTTGTCTACCGGTGCTGTTTCGTCTCTGGCGGCCCAAGCGCAAACAATTCGGCAAGAAACAGAGCGACCCCGAGCGTCCGGGTAAGCCGCAACTAGCGCGGCAAATGATCGATCTGCTCTCAGAACGGATGCCCGACCGTGCGCTGCGTGTGCTGGGGGATTCCGCGTATGCCGGCAGAGCGTGGCGCGGACTGGATGACCGCGTCACGGTCATCTTCCGTCTCCGCCAGCAGGCCGCGCTCTATTCGCCCGCGCCGTCCACCAGTGGCAGGCGTGGACGCCCACGCTCGTGGGGCCCAAAGCTGGGATCGGTCGCGCAGCTCGCGAGCGATCCAGATAGCCGATGGGAAAGCACGACCGTGCACTGGTATGAGCGGACGCAGACCGTGAGGTTCTTGACCGTCGAGGGTCTGTGGGAGCCATTGGGGCCCGACACCCTCGTGCGAGTCATCATCGTCCGTGAGCACACAAGGCCGAAGGGCAAGCCGGCCGCGGTACTCCTCACCACCGAACTCGACGCGACCCCTAAGCAAACAATCGAGCGCTATGCCGATCGCTGGCCCATCGAGGTCTCATTTCAGCAGGCAAAGCAACTGTTCGGCGTCGGTGACGCCCGCAACCGAACCATCAACGCCGTCGAGCGGACCGTCCCATTCCAGTTCCTAGCGATGAGCATCACGATCGCGTGGTACGCGCTGCACGGCCACCACCCAGACGTCGTCTCAGAGCACCGCCAACGCGCCCCGTGGTACCGGACCAAGAGGACCCCATCGTTCGCCGACATGCTCGCCAAGCTCAGACGCGTCATCCTCGCCGCCCAATATCACCCGGGCACACACCGAAACCCCACCCCCCGAGAAATCAACCTCGTCCAACAAGCATGGGCCGCCGCCGGACTCTAACCGCGAAACTCAAGACATGTGCG
>Ga0208586_1000047_pt1 | contig 45832 bp, 45 predicted proteins | sample NGESurshal072012_6_FD_184471 | JGI IMG/M metagenome (GOLD analysis project Ga0208586, IMG submission 184471) | Arctic peat soil microbial communities from Barrow, Alaska - NGEE Surface sample 53-3 shallow-072012 (SPAdes) | ecosystem: Environmental > Terrestrial > Soil > Wetlands > Peat ... | reverse complement strand
TGATTCCAAGGGATAGCTGCGAAGAGACGGGACGAGGGCGTCCAAGATCAGGTTGTGACGACTGACATGGACACCCTCGCTACCGCACTTTATGTGAGAACTGATGACCTGCTGAAGGAATCGCCGCAGCTCGCGCCGTGGCGTCCTGCAGTGGGCACTGCCATGAGGCTGAGCGATGCCGAGCTGGTGACCCTGGCGGTGATGCAGGCCCTGGCCGGGTTCACCTCCGAGGCCCGGTGGCTGCGGTACGCCCGTGCTCACCTGGGGCACCTGTTCCCGTACCTGCCGCAGCAGCCCGGCTATAACAAGAGGCTGCGCGCGGCTGCCTGGCTGATCCGGGACTGCATCCGCGTCCTGGCCGCCAGCACCGCGCCGTGGACCGATGACGTCTGGGTAGTGGATTCCACCCCGGTGGAATGCGGCCGGTCCCGGGAGACCGCGAGGCGCTCTGACCTGGCCGGATGGGCGGAATACGGGTACTGCGCCAGCCATTCCCGGTACTTCTGGGGGCTGCGCCTGCACCTGGTGTGCACCCTGCAGGGCCTGCCCGTCGCGTTCGCCCTGGCCGGCGCCAAGGCCGACGAGCGCGAGGTGCTGGCCGGCATGCTCGCCGCCGACCCGGGCCTGCTGGCCGCCCGCCCCGGCCAGACGCTGATCGGCGACAAGAACTACTACGGTCGCGACTTCGAGGCCGCCATCGCCCGGGCCGGGATCCGCCTGCTGCGCCCGGCCCGCAAGGGCGAGCCCGCACGAGCGGCCGCCCAGCTGTTCAAGCCGCTGCGCCAGGTCATCGAATCGGTGAACGACACCTTCAAGGGCCAGCTTGACCTGGAACAGCACGGCGGGCACACCCGCCTTGTTCAAAGGAGACTCTTCGCCGGTAGCCAGCGGGAAGGCAAAGTGCGCAAACTCGGCGGCGTCGCCGAGGTTTCCGGGATCCAGGCCCGCCTCTTGGGAGACTGCCGAGTCCAAGGTGCGCTGCAAGCCTTCGGGCCCAGTGCTCGGTGCTCCTGAGAACGAGAGCACGAAAGGCCTGCGTGCCACGGCGCCGGCGAGATCGCCGAGCACGAGGGCTGCGTCGAGCGGATGGCCCCAATGTGCAGCGAAGTCCGCGGCGCCCGCGTACCCACCGCTACCGCCGCTGGTCGAGACCAGGACGATTGTGCGGCGGGTCTCGCTCTGGGAGAAGACCCGCGCCAGCTCGAGCAGGGCCGCGGTTCCCGACAGCTCCGCCGCGCTACCCCGACCCACGGCGTCGCGGTGGGCGAAAACCACGATCGGGCTCTCGCCGGTCGAGCCGGGACGCTCGGCAATCACCGTCGTGAGAGTGCGCTCGCCTTCGATCGTGGTCGCCTGGACGTGGCGGGTGCTGAGAAGAAAGCCCCCGGCCGCGGCGCCCCGAGTCGATAGGCCGTCCGCGCCTGCTGAGCCGCTCGCGCCGGAGGGGCCGGCCAATTCGCCCAGGCTCCGAGCCACATAGGCGGCGAGAGCATCGTCGCCGGGACTGCCGGGGCGACGGTCGGGAAAGCGCTGCGCCAAGGCCTGCAGGCCGGCATAAGCACGGGCGCCGTTGAAGGCGTCGGGCGCGAGCGTCGAGCCGAGCGGGGCCGGGCGGCTCACGAGCGAGAACCCGGCGATTACGATGACGAGCAGGAGCGGCACGAGCGCCGCGCGGTAGATGCGGCCGTCGAACATCGACTCAGACCATAAGGCCTATGGCGGCCCTTCCGTGCCAGGCCTAGGTATCGTGCGGTCCGCTCATGCTTCAACCCGTCGCCACCGGACACAAGTCGCTTGCCGACTACACCCATATCTGTGGGCGCGAGCTGATCGAGGAGATTCGCTCCCTGGCAGAGCCCCTGCAAGGCAAGCGGGTGGTGCACGTGTCGGCCACTGCATTCGGCGGAGGGGTGTCGGAGATCCTGTACACGCTCGTACCCCTGATGCGAGACGTGGGCTTGGACTGCGAGTGGCAGGTGATCTACGGGCGCGAGGAGTTCTTCAACGCGACCAAGCTGATGCACAACGCACTGCAGGGCCACCCCCAGGATCTGGACGTCGAGCAATGGGCAACGTGGGAGCAGTACAACGAGATGAACGCTCGCGAGCTCTCCGGCGGGTGGGACGTGTGCCTGATCCACGATCCTCAACCGGCGGGGCTGTACAAGCTGGTGCCTGAGAAGGCGAAGGGTTGGGTGTGGCGCTGCCACATCGACCTGTCCACGCCCAACCCGGCGACGATCGAGCGGCTGCTGCCCTATATCGCCGAGTATCCACAAAGTCTGTTCCACATGGCCGAGTACGTGCCGGCAGGGATGAAGGGCAACGTGAACATCGTGCCTCCCGCGATCGATCCCTTGATGCCGAAGAACATGGCGCTCTCGCCGGAAGACGCTTCGTATGTGTGCGAGCAGTTCGGGATCGACGTCGACCGTGCCTTGATCTGTCAGGTCTCCCGCTTCGATCCTTGGAAGGATCCCTTGGGCGTGATCGACGCCTACCGGATCGTCAAGGAGCAGGTTCCCGACGTGCAGCTTGCCTTGGTCGGCTCGATGGCAAGCGACGACCCGGAGGGGTGGGACTTCTTCAACGCCACGATCGCCCATGCCGACGGCGACCCGGATGTGCACATCCTCAACAACTTCAACAACGTCGGGGCGATCGAGGTCAACGCGTTTCAGTCCCACGCCGACGTGGTTGTGCAGAAGTCCACGAGGGAGGGCTTCGGCCTGACCGTGTCAGAGGCCATCTGGAAGGCGCGGCCGTTCATTGGAGGCAATGTGGGTGGCATCCCGCTACAGGTGGAGGATGGGGTCACCGGCTTTCTGGTGGACACTGTCGAGCTGTGCGCCGGACGCTCCCTGGAGCTGCTCGAAGATCCTGCCCTGGGCAAGGCACTGGGGCGTCGCGGCAAGGAGCACGTGCGCAACCACTTCCTGACCCCACGCTACCTGCGCGACTATCTGAAGATCTTCAGCCAACTCGACGGCGCATGATCGGCGTCGGGGCGAGCGCGTGGGCACGCGGCTTGCGCAGGCATTGCCTGGGAGCGCATATCTTGCAGGGGCGAGCACTGTCGTGAAGGGAGAGCCGGCACAGCGACCGCCGCTGGTGCTGGTCAGCAACCGGGGACCAGTCACGTTCGGCCCCAACGGGGAGGCCCAGCGCGGGACGGGTGGTCTGGTCACGGCCCTTTCGGGCTTGGCCTCCCATCGCGACGCGGTGTGGATCGCCTCCGCCATGAACGACTACGACGCCCAGGTCTCGCGCGAGCATGGAGCACGGCCATTCCCGGTGAAGAGCCCGGCCGGCGGCGAGTATCAGGTTCGCTTGGTGGTGAGCGACCCCGAGGCGTATGACCGCTTCTACAACGTGTTCGCCAACCCGATGCTGTGGTTCATCCAGCACTACTTGTGGGACCTGTCCAACGCGCCGGACATCAGGCGCGAGGAGATCGAGGCTTTCGAGTTCGGCTACAACGCGGTCAACGAGGACTTGGCGCGCGCCGTGGTCGAGGAGATCGAGGGGGAGCGCGAGCCGGTGGTGATGGTCCACGACTACCACCTCTACACGCTGCCCGAGCTGGTGCGCAAGGCTCGCCCGGACGTGTTCCTGCACCACTTCATACACATTCCCTGGACCCAGTCGGACGCCTGGCGGGTGCTTCCTTCGCGGATCCGCCAGGAGATCTTCGCCGGCCTGCTGGCCAACGACATCGTCGGCTTTCATACGCGCTCCTATAGGCGCAACTTCCTGCAGTGCTGTCGCGACCTGATGGATCTCGAGGTCGACTTCGAGCGCGGCGTCGTGGAGTGGCAGGGACGCGAGGTCTGGGTGCGGGCATACCCCTTGCCGATCGACCATCAGGCGGCGCTCGCGGCCGCGGGGGGGGCTCGTGTGGAGGGGTTCGAGCGCGAGCTGTTGCGCCGCCGCAGAGACTTTCTGATCCTACGGGTGGACCGGGCGGACCTCTCCAAGAACGTGCTGCGGGGGTTCTCGGCGTTCGATCTGTTCTTGGAGCAGCATCCCGAGTTCAGAGAGCGGGTGACCTTCGTGGCACAGCTGATGCCCTCCAGGACCGACGTGCCCGAGTACGCCGAGTACCTCGAGCGGATCGAGGCCTTGGTGGCGGTCGTCAATCACCGTCACGGCACGCCCGACTGGATGCCGATCCAGCTGAAGCTGCGCGACGACTTGGAGGAGGCGATGGCCGCCTACAAGCACTATGACGTACTGCTTGTGAACGCCATGTTCGACGGTATGAACCTGGTGGCCAAGGAGGGACCGCTCGTCAACGAAAGGGCGGGCGTGTCGATTCTCTCGGAGAATACTGGGGCACACGAGGAGCTTGGCGAGTATGCATTGTCGGTCAACCCGTTCGACATCCAGGAGCTGGCCGACTCGATTCATGCCGCGCTTGACATGCCCGCGCCCGAGCGCGCCCGCCGCGCACGGGGGCTGGCCGAGATCGTCACCTCGCGCGACCCCGGGGACTGGATCGACGAGCAACTGGCCGACATTCGTGCCAAGCGGGTCGCGGAGTCGGGTTGAGGGGGTGGTGGTTCGTGCCCTGTTATGATCCGCCGCCGCCCTTGGACCCGTGCCCATGACCCTGCCCGCGCCTACATACGATCTCGTTCTGCTGCTCGATCCCCAGGTCGAGGAGCCCGTGCGCGCGAAGATCGTGGAGGACGCCAAGGGGGCGATCGGCGCCAAGGGCGAGGTGGTGCACCACGACGCTTGGGGAGAGCGGGCCCTGGCCTATCCGATCGACCACAAGACGACCGCGGAGTATCACCTGCTGCAGTTCCACGCCACCCAGGTCGAGCTGATCGCGGAGCTGAATCGCACGCTGCACATCACCGACGGCGTGATCCGCTTTCGTATCAACAAGCTCAAGCCGGGAACTCCGGCTGCGCCGGACATGCGACCGGGCGCTACGCCGCCAGCTGCGGCGCGCGAGGAGAGCGAGCCGTCGGTCGCCGAGGAAGAGGCCGCGGCGTAATACACTCGGGGGCGTGCTGCCGCTGAGGACAACGAGCGTGGGGGTCGGCATGGAGATGCTGTCGTGAGCGAGCATCCGATCGGCGACGGTCCCTTGATGCGCAGGACCGACGTGCTGCGCGCCTCGCCGCCGATGTTCGACTCGCGCCTGCTGGACGCGTTTTCGCGCGTGCATCCCTTGGTGCCGGTCCTGATCTTCGTACCGGCGATCGTTGCCCTGGAGGCTTGGGCCCTGTCATTTGTGAGCGGGGCCGGGGCTGTCTGCCTGTTCGCGGGGGGCTACGCGCTTTGGACCCTGTTCGAGTACTGGCTGCACCGCATCGTGTTCCACTTCGAGCCCGACCGCGGGATCGGGGCGCGCTTGCATTGGATCATCCATGGCATCCATCACGAGCATCCCAATGATCCCCTTCGCCTGGTGATGCCTCCGGCCGTGAGCATCCCCTTGGGGGTGCTCGTCTTCGGCGTGCTGTATCTCGCGCTTGGCGAGCGCTACGCTCCCGGCGTGGGAGCTGGCTTCTTCGCGGGGTACCTGGTTTACGACATGCTCCACTACTACGTCCATCATTTCCGACCTCACTCGCGGGTGGGCAGGATGCTGCGCGAGCGCCACATGCGCCACCACTTCCAGGACGACACGAAGGGCTTTGGCATCAGCGCTCCCTACTGGGACGAGGTGTTTCGCACTTCCTCGCGTGGCCAGTCGCGGTAGCTTTAGCCGACGACACCGAGACGAGAGGAACTAAGCCGTGGCCGCCAGCAACATCAACCGGGTCGTTATGACCGGAAACTTGACCGCCGACCCGGAGCTGCGCTCACTGCCGAGCGGCTCCTCAGTGTGCAAGCTGCGCGTCGCCTGCAACACGCGCCGCAAGAACGGGAGCACAGGCGAGTGGGAGGACAAGCCCAACTACTTCAACGTGACGGTATGGGGCAATCAGGGCGAGAATGCGGCCCGCTACCTGTCCAAGGGACGCCCGGTTGCGATCGACGGGCGCTTGGAGTGGCACGAGTGGGAGGCACAGGACGGCACCAAACGCAGCGCAATCGATATCATTGCCGAGTCGGTGCAGTTCCTGTCCTCGCGTGAAGACTCTCCCAGTGGCGGAGGGTTCGTGGGTGGAGGGGCCTCGCAGGGCAGCGATGTAGCGGTCGACGATCGCGATTTCCAGCCCGCACCGGTCTCCGGAGCACCCGGAGACGACGACATTCCGTTCTAGTTCTACAGCTAAGGATTTCCAGTGGCAAAGCGCGGTCGCGGCAAGCCTGTCCGACGACGAGACAAGAAGGGCGGATCCGGTACCGGAAGGCGTAAGCCTTGCCAGCACTGCCGCGACAAGGTCGAGCAGGTCGATTACAAGGATGTGACGAGCCTGCGCAAGTTCATCTCCGAGAAGGGCAAGATCCGCTCGCGGCGGATCACGGGCGCTTGCCGGCGCCATCAAGGGCAGATCGCCAGGGCCGTCAAGCGCGCACGCGAGCTGGCCCTGCTGCCCTATGTGAACGAGGGCGGCCGCGACGACCATCCCAGGCGCGAGCGCGGCGACAGGGACCGCGACCGCTAACTCCGGCCGCGGCTCAGAAACCAGACAGCGCGAACTTCAGGAAGACCAGGAACGAGATGCCCGAAGCCATACTTCTCAAGGATGTAGACGAGCTCGGCGAGCAGGGCGCAGTGGTCGATGTCTCCAAGGGCTACCTGCGTAACTTCCTGATTCCCCGCAAGCTGGCCCAGCCCGCCACCAAAGGCGCGATCGAAGTGATTCGCCAGCGCCAGGAAGCGGCTGAGCGAGCGGCGCGGGAGTACGCCGAAAAAGCGAGCGACAACGCGGCGCTGTTGAACAAGACGGTGATCACAATCTCCCAGCAGGCGGGCGCCGATGGACGCCTGTTCGGGTCGGTCACCGCACAGGACATTGCGGCCGCGATCAGGGACGCACGCGGGCTGAGAACCGACAAGAACAACGTGCACCTGCCCGAGCCGATCAAGAACGTGGGCACCTACATGGTCGTGGTGGAGGTCGTCGAGGGCGTGACGGCGACCGTGAAGACCATGGTCGTCGCGCAGAAGTAGACGCGGCTGGTCTTCGCAGTTCTTGATGCAGGCGTTGGCCGGTCCTGCGGTCTGGTCGGCCTGCGAACATGTGTTCGTGGGCACAGGCGACAATGATTTCCCTCCCAATTGCGGGTTCACGCCGCGAGTCCTCGGGCCGCTCGACATAGACTCGGCCGAGCGATGAGCGCCGCCCCGACAACCAACGGCTCGAAGATGCCCACCGGCGTGATCGCGCCTCCGCACAACCTCGATGCAGAGCAGTCGGTGCTCGGCGCGATCCTGCTGTCCGACCGTTCGCTGTACGCGCTGGTGATCGAAGAGGGGCTTCGCCCCGAGGATTTCTACCGCGACCGCCACGGCCACATCTATGAGGCAATGCTGGCCCTCTACAACGAGTCCGAGCCTGTCGACGTCCTGACGGTAGTCGATCGGCTACGTCAGACCGGCAAGCTCGAGGAAGTCGGTGGATCCTCCGTTGTGGACGAGTTGACCGGGGTGGTTCCTGCCGCCGGGCATGCCCGCCGGTACGCCCAGATCGTGCGGGAGAACGCCCTGCTGCGACGACTCCTGGCCGCCTCCTATGACATCCAGTCGAGCGTGCTCGAACGCAGCGACGCTCCGCGCGAGCTTGTGGAGCAGGCCGAGAAGACGATGCTCGAGGTGGCGCGCGACGATCGTCAGCAGGACTTCCGCTCGATCGAGGAGGTCTTGCACGAGGAGCTCGACAAGCTGCACCGGCTCTCGATCGAAGGCACGTCGCTGACCGGCTCCCCGTCGGGCTTCAAGGACTTGGACGAGATCACCGGGGGCTTTCAACCGGGCAACCTGATCATCATCGCGGCGCGTCCCGCGATGGGCAAGAGCGCCTTGGTTTGCAACATCGCCGAGAACGCGGCGGTCGAACATGGCCGGCCTGTGGCCCTGTTCAGCTTGGAGATGGCGGAGGCCGAGCTGGCCCAGCGCTTCGTGGCCTCCCAGGCCCGGATAAAGGGGGAGGAGCTGCGCAAGGGAAGAGTCAAGGAAGAGCGCTGGCCGAAGATCCTGAAGGCCTCGCAGCGCCTCGCGGCGGCGCCCTTGTGGGTGGACGATTCCAGCGACGTGGGGATGCTCGAGATCAGAGCCAAGGCGCGCCGGTTGCACTCTCAATGCGAGAACGGCCTGGGGTTGATCATCATCGACTACCTGCAGCTGATGCGTACCGACAGCCGCTATGACTCAAGGGTGACCGCGGTGGGCGAGCTGAGCAGGGGCTTGAAGATCTTGGCACGCGAGCTGGGAGTGCCCGTGATCGCCCTGTCGCAGCTGAGCAGGGCGGTGGAGACGCGCCCGGACAAGCGTCCTCAGCTGTCGGACCTGAGGGAGTCTGGCAACCTCGAGCAAGACTCGGACTTGGTCATGTTCATTTACAGGGACGAGTATTACAACGAGGACTCCGAGCGCCCGGGCGAGGCCGACCTGATCATCGCCAAGCATCGCAACGGGGCGGTTGGCAAGGTGACGCTCACCTTCCAGAAGGAGTACCCCAAGTTCATGAACTATGCAGGTGAGGGACGCTACGCGGCATGAGGGCTTGCGCTCGATACAGGACCGAAGTCGGGGACGGGACGCGAGGATGAACGCGGACGTGCTCAGCCTGCCGGGATCGCGCGATCCGCGCGCCTGTCCGCTCGGACTGTGCGACGGCAGCGGGTTCGTGGTGGACGAGGTCACCAACACGGCCTCCGATTGCCGCTGTCGGGCCGGACAGATCGCCAAGCTGCGTGCCACTGGGCTCGAGGCCAGGTTGCCAAAGCGCTACCAAGGCGTGTCGTTTGACCGTCCGCCGGTCCCGGAAATGCCCGAGCCGGTCGTCTCGGCGGTACGCAGTTATGTGAGAAATATCGATGCGCGCCTGGACGAAGGGCGTGGGTTGTGGCTCGTGGGGGACATCGGCACCGGCAAGACGACCTTGGCGATGCTCACCTCAAAGGCCGCGATCGAGGCGGGGCGGACGGTTGCGATCTACTCGCTGCCCAGACTTCTCAACTTGATTCGCAACGCAATCGAGACCGAGGACGGAATGATGGGCTTCCTGGAGCGACTGACGGCCGTCGACCTGTTGCACATCGACGACCTGGGGGTTGAGAACAAGACAGACTGGGTACTGGAGCAGCTGTATTCGATCATCAACACCCGCTATGAGGACGAACGCGCGATGATCCTGACGACCAATCTCGAAATCGCGCAGTTGAGAGAGCAGTTCGGCGAGCGGACCCTCTCCAGACTGCTGGCGATCTGCGGCGAGCCACTCGGTTTGTTCGGCCAAGACGAGCGGAGCGAGTTCCAGTTCCAACGGCCGCAAGCGCCCGCCGCCGCACGACTAGCCTGAGGCTTGGTTCTACACTACGTGACGCGATGCCAGGAATAGTCGTAGTGGGAGCCCAATGGGGCGACGAGGGCAAGGGCAAGATCACCGATCTGCTCGCCGAGAACGGCGACGCGGTCGTGCGCTTCCAGGGGGGCAACAACGCGGGGCACACGATCGTGAGGGGCGATGAGGAGTGGAAGCTGCACCTGATCCCCTCCGGCATCCTGTACCCGGGCAAGCGCTGCGTGATCGGCAACGGCGTGGTGATCGACCCCAAGGTCTTGATCGAGGAGCTGGACGCCTTGCGGGCGCGCAGGGTGGACGTGAGCGGCCTGCGGATCTCGGCCAATGCGCATCTGATCATGCCCTACCACCTGCTACTCGACTCGGCGGGCGAGGCGAAACTGGGCAGCCTTCAGATCGGGACCACGCGCAGGGGCATCGGCCCCTGCTATGCAGATAAGGCCGCGCGCCTGGGCATCAGGGTGCAAGACCTGCTCGACGAGAAGATCCTCAAGAAGAAGATCGTCGCCGCGATGGAACCGAAGCGCCTCTCGTTGCGTCCGTTTGAGAAGGACCCGACGCTGGACTTGCACGCCATGACCGAGGAATACCTGACCTATGGTCATCGCTTGGAGCAGCACATCGCCGACACGGCGAAGCTGATCTGGGACCTGCTCGACCAGGGCCAGCGAGTGATCTTCGAGGGCGCTCAGGGCGCGATGCTCGACATCGACCACGGCACCTATCCGTTCGTGACGTCCTCCAACCCGCTGTCCGGGGCGGCGTGCGTGGGAACCGGCGTGGGGCCGAAGGACATCGATGAGGTCTGGGGCGTGTCGAAGGCGTATACCACCAGGGTGGGCGCGGGACCGTTCCCGAGCGAGCTCCACGACGAGATGGGCGAGACGATCCGCAAGCGTGGAGGTGAGTTCGGCACCACCACCGGACGCCCACGCCGCACGGGCTGGCTAGACCTCGTGGCGTTGCGCTATGCGGCTCGCCTGAACACGCTCACGGCTCTCGTGTTGACGAAGCTGGACGTGCTCTCAGGCCTCGACCGCATTCAGGTGTGCACCAGCTACAGGGGCGCCGAGGGGGCTGAGTTCGACGATTTTCCATACCACCAGACGGTGTTGCACCACACGACCCCAGAGTTGACCGAGCTGCGCGGCTGGAAGGAGGACCTCGGCGAGTGCCGCACGCTCTCAGACCTGCCCGAGGCCGCGCGCGAGTACTTGCAGTTCATCGAAGAGCAGATCGCAGCGCCCGTCACCTTGATCGGCGTCGGGCCTGGGCGCGATCAGGTCGTGTGGACAGAGGCCGGGCGCGAGTCCTTGATTGGGCCGGGCGCGGGCGCCACGACCGCAGCGTAGCGCAGGGCTCCCTCGTAGTAAGGACTCCCGTAGTGAGGCCTCCTCGTATGCCTCCTCGTCGTAGGGTCCTGCCTGACGAGACCTCCCTACTTCTGCTCGCCGATCCAGGCGAAGATTGCACGTGAGTGCGTGAGGACCGTCCCGTCGGCCAGCTTCAAGGCAGGCAGCTTCGTGTCACCTGTGGCCTGGCGCAGCTCCTCGCGCGAGCCCTTGCGCAGAAACGGGATCGGGCTGCCGTGAGCGGCGACCACTTTCTGGTACTCGATGCCGGCGTCCCGTAGCGCCTCCTGGACGCGGCGACAGGGATGTATGCGCGGACCACCTTCGTCGCCATGACAGACGTAGAGTGTGGGTATCTCAGCCATCTTGATTCTCCGTTCCGAGAGTTGACCTGAGCACGAAAGTGTTGCAGTGCCGCACGGAAGTACGGCCGAAGCTTGTGTCGCTCAGGCGCGCTTTGCGGTGAACGTGATGCGACCGCTCGGGCACTTCTCGTTGGTTTCGCTGCCTTCCAGGAAGTGCATCCCCACGATTTCGAAATACCCGGCCGCATGCCCGTGCTTGTCCACGGTGATGTGGAAGGAACCTGTTGTCCCATCGCTGCTTATCTCGGGCTCTGAGAGCACCCCCGAGGCCGACAGCAGCTCCTCGAACAGCGCATAGATTTCGCCGTGAGTCACGAATCCGCTGGGGCAGGGATCGTCGAAAGTCAGCTCGGACACCGGGTCAAAACAGAAGCCTTTCTTCTGGTGCTGATTGCCGCCTCGAACCGGCGGGGGGCAAGTGGCCTTCACGACATGGAATTCAAATGTGGTGCCCACGCTGGTACTGGCCAGATAGCGGCCCGTCTGAGGATGGCCAGAGGACTGAGCATAGGCAGGCGCCGCGAACATGGCCAGCACGACTGCCAGCAAGACTGTGCGCGCTCCAGGCAGGAGATTCATGGCGGCTGAGTCTACTGGCAGGGGCCGCATGCTGGCGATGCGCGGCGTCGATGTGGTGACGATTCAGAAGGCGATGGGGCACAGCACCCTTGCCACCACGAGCCGCTACCTGCATGCCCGTCCCGCGGCCGAGCAGGCTCAGGTGTTTACGGCGGCGTTATGCCTGACATGCAGAACAGCACGATGGTCGATAGCGTCTCGGCCTGACCCGCGGCGCCGCACATTCGCCACCGCTCCGCGCGCGCATTGAGGTCAGTCATCGCCGGTCGCCGCCAGATATTCCGCCAGCAGTGGTTCGGGCTGACCGAAGTAGCGCACCCGCTCTGTGAGCCCAGCCGGCGGATGACCAGTCGCCAACTTCTGTGCCGGAACCGCCGACACCAACGATGTTGTTGTATTCCACGCCACGCTGACGCGAGGTCCAAACAGCGTGAGATTTGTGCTCCCGGGAAGGGCTGCTGACGGAGACAGAATGCCTCGCGCACCCTTGTCAAAGAGCCACTGCGCCTCGGCTTGACAGCGCTCGTGATCGTCTGCGACAAGAGCTTCAGCTTCAAACCCGGCCGCTTCAGCAAGTTCGAAATTGCTGTAGTCGACGATCGCTCCGTCCCTGACATGAAGCTGCCAGATCGTCGTTGAATAGTGCGAGGCCGCTTCGGGCGTGCGTAGATCCTCGTACCGGAGGGCCTCCGCGAATGGCGTCTCGCTGTCGAGACATAGGTACTGCGTGCATCGCTGGCCGGCGATGTTCCATCGGCCGCTACGGCGATTTGGATTGACCCACAGGGGAACGTCGTAGGAGGTTGCCCTGTAGGCGACGCCGTCCCAGTCAGAAAACGTGGGGTCAGGCCTACGTGGCATATTGGTTGCGCCCCGACCGGGCCGCGCTTACGAGCTGGTCCTCCGCATTTGGGTCCCCAAGAAGGCTCTCAGGCTTGCGTCCGCCGAGATCACGTCGGGGACGGTCGAACCAGGCGATGATGCCCTCCTCGTCCCAGTTGTCCCGGAGGATTGCCACGAGGCTTGCGAAAATGCGGAGTTCGCGCCGTGGGGCGCCACCGAGCTTCTTCCATCGAGAGAGCGTCCTCCGGTTCACGCCGACCAGCCCAGCAATGGTTTGATCGGGGATGCCGGGAAGCCAGCGCTCGAGGTCCGCCATCACGAGACCGACATCGTTGGACACACCATTGACGTGCTCATCGAGCGCATCTCGCACGACATGGCGAATGCGCTCAAGCAGGATCATCAGTCTGTCGCTGACGTCCAAGTCATCAGGCGCACCCCGATCGAGTTCATCGCGTATATCGAGCAGGGCGGTAACCAGGGTGGCTAGCTGAGCCTTGTCGTAATCCTCGGCCACAATCCCGGTGCGAAGCCCCTTCATACGCTGCGAGATTTCGTTCCATCGCTCCCGGTGAGAGTCGTCGGTTACCGGGGAATCATGGACATACTCCACAGCCCTGAGGAACGCCTGTTGGAGATCTTCGACCTCCCGATCAAATTGCCCGAGACGCTCCTTGTAGGTGAGCGGGGTGCTTTCTAGCTCGGCGTTCACAGTGTCTCCAGTCTGTCGATACTGAGGGACATTGTAGCGACATTATAGAACGGCGGCGGACAGCTCGACTAGACACCTGGCAGCACTACATACAGATGCCGATGAGCTGGTCCCTGACGCACGCTCTACGCCCCCGTTTGGTACCGACGAGGCCGGGCAACCCCATCTCACCCAATTCAAACCGCCACCAAAACAAGCGGAATTGCAGGCACTACACGTAAATGGGCCGTGTTGGAATCGAACCAACAACCTTGGGCTTAAGAGGCCCCTGCTCTGCCAATTGAGCTAACGGCCCGCGAGGGGCGCCGGCTCCTTGGGAGGCCGGTGTCGGCAGGATTCTAGCCAAGGTCGACCGCTTCTGAAGGGCGGCCGTTGAGCGGGACCAACCTCCCACTGAACTGGAAGCCCTCAAAAGACGATCGTGCGCCCTCCGTCGGCGATCACGCGGTCTTCGAGGTGCAAGGACACCGCGCGCCACAGCACGAGCCGCTCGATGTCCCTGCCGATGCCTTCCAAGTCGACCACGCTCTGGCGATGATCGACGCGGGCCACGTCCTGCTCGATGATTGGTCCTCCGTCGAGCTCGGCCGTCACGTAGTGGGCCGTGGCTCCGATCAGCTTGACCCCGTGCTCGAGCGCTTTGCGGTAGGGATCGGCGCCCGCGAAGGCAGGAAGGAAGGAGTGATGGATATTGATCGCCGGCGCCTGCAACCTCTCGAGGAACTCGCCGCTAAGAACCTGCATGTAGCGAGCCAGCACAACAAGGTCGACCTTCCCGTCCAGGATGTCGAGCATCCGACGCTCAGCGTCGCGCTTGGAGTCCGCCGCGACGGGCACATGGTGGAAGGGCACACCGGCCACGCGCGCCTCCTCAGCCAGATCGGGATGGTTTGAGAGGACCGCGACCACGTCGGCCTCCAGCTCTCCGCGACGCCACCGCCACAACAGGTCCACGAGACAGTGGTCGTAGCGCGAGACCAGGATCGCAACGCGTTGACGCTCACCCCACCAGCGGATCTCCCACTCCATCGCAAAACGTTGGGCCACCTCCATCTCGAAGGCCCGCTTGAAGCGCTCGCCCTCCTCGGCCAAGCCCTCCAGGAAAAACTCGGTGCGCAGATAGAAACGCCCGCCGATCGGGTCCGAGGAGTACTGGTCTGAGGACACTATGTTGGCGCCGCGTTCGAACAGAAAGCCCGACACGGCCGCCACAATCCCGGGCTGATCTGCGCAATCGATCAGCAGACGAGCGGTGTATCGAGGAGTCTCCTGTGGGGCGGCCATCTGCGCACCCCGGCCACTATTTCTTGGTGCTCGAGGTCTTGGCCGTGGTCGTCGATGCCGGACTGGTTTTCAGGATGGTCCCCTGTCCTTTTTCGCCGACTTTGACGGTGTAGACCTTGCCGTTCGTTGTCCCCGTGAACGTTTCCTTGGACGGACTGCCGGTCGGGTTGCTCTTGAGTTGCGCCAGCTCTTGTTCGACTCTCTTGCGGTCGGCGGCCGGTGTCAGGCTGATCGTCTTCTTGGCCGCCAGTTCGCCCACGCTCGTGTCTTTGGCTTGATAGGCAAACTTGGCCAGATCCCCATACAAAGTCACGCTGGCCGGCTTCGAGGGGATCACGAGCTGCAGGGCGGCAACCGCTTCGCCCGGCTGGTTGAGCCCTTCTTCCCCGAACACCCGGACCATGTCGTAGGCGATGGTCAGGGGGGGATTCTTCGGGTTGAGCGCCACATAGCGGTTCCAAGCAGCCACGACCTTGGTCAGCTGTTCCTTGCCCTTGGCCGTGAACTGCTGCTTTTCTTCGTCGTAGAATTCGCTGCCGTTGGCGTTGTGAAAGCGGGCTTCGGCCAGGGCGGCCCAGGCGGCCGCTTCGCTTGGATGTAGATGTGTGCGCTTTTCGGCTTCGGAGACCTGCTTGCCGTAGCCTGCGCCCCCCGAGCTTTCTTTGCTGCCGAACAGCCCTTCGAAGATGCCGCCGCCGCCGAGGCCTGTACCGACGCCGAAGCCGATGAAGCTGAGTCCGAACAGGATCGCCAAGCCCAGATAGACGGCCCGTACCGTGCGGCGTCGGCCGCGTCCGCGCAGGTCGAACAGCATCAGCCGGCCAGGTCGGGGTCTATGTGGTTGATCATCTCTTTGGCGGTGGTTGGTTGTGTTCCGGTCGTCTTTGTCGCTGACATCCGCTGTCCGTCGCTAGCACCGCTCGGCGATGGCCTGGGGGGCGCAGGCGTTCCCGATGCACCCGTCGAGGATGGTGGATCCTCGGGAGGGCGCCCTGCCCCTGTAGCCGCCGCCCGCGCCACATCGCGTCGCGCAACAACCGACGCAATCAGGATACTCGCCTCGTAGAGCAAATACAGCGGGACCGTCTCCAACATCAGAGTGAACGCGTCCCCCGGCAGGAACGCGGCCACCGCCGCACACGCCAGGACCGCGTAGCGGCGGTTGCGGCGCAGCTGGCGCGGAGTCACCAGGCCAAGCCGCACAGAGCCGATGATTGCTATCGGCGCCTGGAAGGAGAGACCCATAGCCAAGAGCACGGTGGCGGCGAACTTGTAGTACTGGTTGGCCTGGATCATCACGTTGAACTGGCTGCTGTTGAAGTTCTGCAGGAAATGGACGGCCGCGGGCAGGACCACCATGTAGCCGAAGGCGACCCCGGTCGCAAACAGAAACGGAACGCAGATCAAGAGCGGCAGAACCGCTCGTCGCTCTTGGGGACTGAAGGCGGGCAGCACGAAACCGTAGAGCTCGAACAGGATCAGCGGCAAGGCCAGGACGAGCGAGAAGTACAGCGTCACCGTCAACGTGGCGGTGAGCGGTTCTCCGGGCCCCAGCGTCGTCGGGTTCGTGCCGCTCGGACTGCGCGGCAACTTGGCTATATCGGCTTGCAGCTTGGCGATCGAGCCCGCAAGTTGGGCTCGTGTGGCGGCCGGCAGGCCGCTGCTCGGCGCGCCCAGAGCGCGCGCTATCGCCTGGGTGTCCTTGGCAACACCGAGCACCGCCTTTTGCGTGAACCAGGTCTGGCCGGCCGGGCCTTGGCCATTCAAAGCCTGCTGCTCGGTCTGTTTGTGCAGAGGCCTGTTGATGAAGTCCAGCAGGGCATGGTTCTGCCACAGGCAAACGCCGAACACGACCGCGAACGCGACCGCGCTCACGATCAGGCGGGTGCGCAACTCCTCGAGGTGATCGACGATGCTCAGTCGCTCGTCGTGGCCGATCGTCCGGATTGCCGTCGCCATCGTTGCTCTGAAGCTATCACCGCACCGCCGTCCAGCGGTCGATTACGCAGGGCGGTGCACATCATCCGCAGTTTCGAGTCAGTCGCTAAAGGCCCGCTGCCCCGGGGTCGATGAGGCGAGAGAGAGACAATGAACGAGGACAATCCCCACCGCATGCACCGTCACGTGAAGCTGCCAGGAGGTAGGCAGATCGAGGTCGTCTACCTGGACAGCTCCCCCGCGCACAACAGCAGCGACACCCCTGTCACACCGCGACCGTGGTCCGGCGACTCGCCGAGCACGGCGCCCGGCGAGGCCTTGCACGTTTGTCCTCGCTGTGCAGGCGGGCTCGTTCACCCGCTCGACTGGGTCGAGGAATCGCCCGGTCGTTGGCGCATCCTGATGCGCTGCCCCGACTGCGACGCTTTGCGCGAGGGCGTGTTCGGCCAGGCGCTGGTGGAGCGCTTGGACGAGGAGCTCGACAGGGCCACCGGAGCGTTGCTCAGCGACCTGAGGCAGCTGACCCACGCGAACATGATCGAGGAGATCGAGGTCTTCTCGCGTGCGCTTGAGCTGGACCTGATCGGCCCAAACGACTTTCTGATTCAGCAGTAGCGCTCTACGACCGCGTCGGCAAGCAGGCTCAAGAGCTCATAGCGCCCTTCGCGCAACGCCACTCCTAGCGCCGCCTTCGCCTCAGCCACGATCGAGAGCGCCTTCCCGCGCGCCTCCTCCAGTGCGCCGGTGGCGGCAATCCACTCGCACAACAGCTCCACCTGGGCTCCTCGTTCTCCGTGACGATGGCCGTCGGCGCCGGCGAACGCAGAGATGTCGAAAGAGGCGATACGCAGGTCGCGCTCGCGCGCAAGGATCAAGGGCAATGTGACGGTACCGTCGAGCAGGTCCGTGCCCCGTGACTTGCCGGTTCGCTCGGGTGGGCCGGACACGTCGAGCACATCGTCCAGCAGTTGAAAAGCAAGGCCGATCCGCTCGGCGAACTTGCCGAGCACCTGCGCAAGATCTGTGGTCCCTTCGATCCCGATGAGCGCCCCGAGGCGGCAAGCCGCCTCGAACAGCGAAGCGGTCTTCAGCCGGCAGCGCTCGAGATAGCGCTCGACCGGGACGTTCGCGGCGTAAGCGTCCTCCCGTTGCAACAGCTCCCCGGCGGCGAGCGCCGAGCTGGCGTCGGAAAGCGCACGCAACTGCTCGGGATCCTCATTGCGGGCCAGCTCTGCGAAGGCCCTCGAGAAGAGCAGGTCGCCGGTCGCGATCGCGGCGGTCCGTCCCGCGTCGGCGGCGACCGTGGGGCGTCCCCGGCGCAGCTTGGCGCCATCGATCAGGTCGTCGTGGACGAGTGTGGCCGAATGCACCAGCTCGACCGCCACGGCAGCGCGAAGCAGGCTCTGCTCGCCGCCATCGCCCTCCCCCGCGCCGCCTGCTGCCTCGGCGGCGAGCACGACGAGCAAGGGCCGCAAACGCTTGCCCCCGGCGGCCACCGTGGCGCTCGCATGCGAGGCGAGCGGGGCGCCCGCCTCGGAGGTGACGGCCTCCAGGTGGGCCTCGGTGCGGGCCATCCGCTCGCGTAGCCCCGATCCGCCGCGACGCATGATCTCCTCGACGGCCTCCACGTCGGCGGCCGTGTTCGGACCAGCATCGAGCGCGGTCATTGCCCTCGCACCGCCCTCTCCCGACAAGGTGCTGGAGCTCTCATCGCGAGCCCTGACCTTCCATCTCGGCAATGGCTCGCGCGCACGATGCGGATGTGCTCACGTGGTCCCAACCCCACCGACGGTAGCGCCGTGAACTGCGATTATCCCTCCCGCCATCAGCACGTATCCGACGTCGGTGCACCCGGCGCGCTCCATCTCCGCGGCGAGCGCGACCGGAGAATGGAAGCGCTTGACCGAATTGGGCAGATACGTGTAGGCCTCGGCGAGACCCACCTGTGCCGGGCCGGCGGCGGGACGTCGACTCAAGCGCGCAAAGCCGCCCGCAAGACCGCCGATCACGGGGACCACGCGGTCGAACCAGACTTTGTAGAACAGCGACAGAGGCGGTCGTGTGGGGGTCGTCATCTCGAGCACCACAACGCGGCCACCAGGGCGCACCACGCGTGCCATCTCACGAAGACCGCCTCCCAAGTCCGAGAAGTTGCGGGCCCCAAAGCCCACCGTCGCGGCATCGAAACTGTCGTCCGCGTAAGGCAGTTCCAGTGCGTCGCCCCATTCGAAGCTCAGACTGGCCGGCCCAGAGCCAAGGCGAATCGGCCGAGAGCCGAGTCCGGTCCCGGACGCCCCGGCGTGCGGCATTCCGTCAACGCTCCCGGCGCCAGACGCGCCGTTGACCCCGGCTGAGCCAGCGGAGGAGAGGCCGGACAGGGCCTTGGCCCCCTTGATCCGAGCGCGCGAGAGCATCCCCTCGGAGAAATCGCTGCCCACAACCTCCCCGCCCGGAGAGACGCGGCGAGCCAGCTCGATCGCCAGGTCGCCCGTGCCGGTTGCCACATCGAGCACTCTGTCTCCAGGGCCCACCTTCGCGAAGTCCACGGCACGCGCACGCCAGCGGTGGTGCAGGCCGGCGGTCATGACGGTGTTGAGCAGATCGTAGACACCCGCCACGCGGTCGAACATGGCCCTGACCTGCACCGCCTCCAAGCGGCCGGCCTTCGCGTCAGCGCTTCGCCGAGCGGGCATCCTGCTTGCCGGCTACTTGAGCTGTGAGAGGAAGAACACGGCCGCACCGAACTTCTTGGCAGGCAGGTTCTTGAAGGAGGGCATCGGCGCGGTCGGGTTGACCAGCGTACGGGCAATGCCCGCGGCGGGCAGACGGGAGCCGATATGGGTCAGCTCGGGCCCAGGACCCGAATTTCCGTTGTCGCCTATTTTGTGGCACGCAAGACAGCCGGACTGCGCGACCACCTTCCTGCCCGCTTCGAATTCGGCCAAAGTCTTGCCTCCCGCCTGGACGATCGCCGTGGGCGTCGGCATTTCGATCGCCGTCGGCGAGCCCGCGTTGGCTCCCTCATAGGTGAGCAACGCCATCGCGCCGATCACGAAGATTCCGGTGAACATTGCGATTGGCCTGCGCTCCGGGCGGCGCTCGGGCCCACGGTCGTAGAAGGGCAGCAGGAACAGGAGGATCATGCCGATCGTCGGCACGCCGATCGTCGCGAGCGGAACCAGGCTCGGCGGCTTGATCACGCGCAGTACCTCGAACAGGAAGAAGAAGTACCACTCGGGACGCGGCACATAGGTCGTGGTCGTCGGGTTGGCCTTGGAACCAAGCTCGGCGCCGAGCACGAGCGACATGGTGATGATCACCGCCATCACCACGCAAGCCATCAGGGAATCCTTCATCACCGCATAGGGGAAGAAGGGCTTGCCTTCGGCCTTCTGGAGGGAATATTCGCGGAGGTAGGCCTCCTTCTCGCGCCGGTTCACAGCAGCACTCCGCTGTCCTCGCCGACACAGCCGTGTCGAGCTTTGCCCGGCCGCGCCCGCGGCTTGTGAGCGCTCACGCGTCGGCCTCGCGCAGCTCGGCCTTCTTCTCGGCTTTCAACCAGGGCGGCGCGGTGGTTCCGAGCTTGGCCACGAGATACAGGTGAGCGCCGATCAGGGCAGCGATCAACCCGGGCACGAGCAGCATGTGGATCGCATAGAAGCGCGACAGGGTGGTCGCCCCGAATTCGCCGCCTCCGCGTAGGAAGTCACTCAGGTAGGGACCCACCAAAGGGCCGGTGCCGTTGATATTGACTCCCACGATCGTCGCCCAATACGCGCGCTGGTCGAATGGCAGTAGATAGCCCGTGAATGACATGGTCATCGTCAGGATCAACAGGACCACACCGATCACCCAGTTGAGCTCGCGCGGGTACTTGTAGGCGCCGAAGAAGAACGTCCTGCCCATGTGCAGGAAGACGAGGATCACCATCACGCTCGATCCCCACTTGTGCATGCCGCGCACGAACTGGCCGAGGAAGACTTCGTTGGTGACGTGACGGATCGATTCGTAAGCGCCACCCGAGGGGTCGGGGCGGTAGTACATCGCCAGGAACACGCCGGTGACGGCCTGTGAGAGGAACGCGAACATCGTGGCCGAGCCGAGCGTGTAGAACCAGTTGGTGCCCTTGGGCACCTTGCGAAACATCATCCAGCGAGCGCCTCCACTGAGGGAGGTGCGCTCGTCGACCCAGTCCACGACGCTCTTGCCCCCCTCCTTGGCGTGGTCGGCAGGCCCAAGCTTGCCGGCCGGGTCGCCCGGCCGCGGTGGCGGCGCCTTCAGGGCGGAGGGCATCGGCGGTGCGGGGAGCTTCGGCGCCTTTGCCATGCCTATCTCCTCTCCGAAGGCCGCGAGGGATACATGTACTGGCCGATCCCGTCGATCGGCTCGCCTGGATCGCGCGGGGAGAAGCGCTCCAGCTCGCTGTTGACGCTGTAGCGCGAGCCGATCTGCACGACGCCTCTCACCACACGCGTGTAGAAGCGATCGAGCGGCCTCACAGGGGGCCCGCCGACAGGTACTCCGAGCAGGTTGTAGACGCCGCCGTGACACGGGCAGATGAAACGCTCGGCGGCGTCTACCCAGCGCACCGGACAGCCCAGATGCGCACAGCGCGAGGTGATCGCGATGAACTGGGTGTCGCGATCGGCCTTGTCGGTATCCAACAGTGGGTTGCGCTTGCGCACATACACGGTGGCCTTGCCCGCCTCCCCGATCCCGGGTGTGAGCGTGACGACGGTCGGAACGTAGTTGTTGTCGGGGAACATGTCGACCGGACCGACGCTCTCCCAAGTGTGCGGGGCTTCTTTGAAGATCGGACCGATCGCGAAGCCGAGCGCAGGCAGCAGGAAGGAGGCTGCCGCGATCCCGCCGGCGGCCTGGGAGCCCACGGTCATGAAGCGACGGCGCGTGACGGTCTCGCCCTCGAAGGCTCCCGGAATCTGGCGATCTATCGTGTAGCGAGACTTGTGCTGGCTGTGCTTGTCGGACACGGCCCGAACAATATCGAGTGAGCGCCTCCGCGTGCTCAGGACACTCACTCAAGTGCAGTCGAGACGGCGCAAGGCCTCTAAGGCCTCGGGCGAGCCGACCCGCAACAGCGACTTCGCCTCTTCGTAGCCTGCGCCGGCTCCCCAGCCGACCGCGTGGGCGCCGGCCATCCAGACGGCTTCGGCCAGTGCGGGCTCTGCCGCGGCTCGGGCGAGCGCGCTCAAAGTGATCACATCGGCCAGCTCCGCCACGGCCTCGATGTCGCCCAGCTCGACCAGCCTCGCAAGCCCCAAGGCGTACAGGCGGTCGCCGGCCAGCAGTCCCAGGTCTTCCTCCGCTGGGCGAACGACACGCGAAGCGCCGTAATGCAGGAGATAGCCCTCGTAGATCGTCTCCATCAACAGTTCGTAGTCGCACTCATGGTTGCGCGCCCTGGGGCCTGAGGCGGCCAGCTGTGCGGGACCAGGCGGCTGGGTCTGGGACATCGAAACCTCGGAGTCGCGCTCCACCAGGCTCGCCATCAGTCCTCCCTCGCCCAGCAGCAGCGCTCTGAGTCGCTCGAGCGACGCGCCAAGCGTGTCCCCGGGCCGGGCCGGCGCGCCGTCGGGGCCGGCGCCGTCAGTTCTCCTGCCGTCGCGGGACATACCGTCGGGGCTCGCCGTCTCAACCGAGTCTGCGCTCATGTCAGCTCCGCAAAGGCGGCCGCTGCCGCCGAGAGCGTGACTTCGAGCTGCTCGGACGTGTGCGCAAGCGATGGGAACCAGGCCTCGTATTGCGAGGGCGGCGCGTACACCCCGCGCGAGAGCAGTCCGCGACACCAGCTCGCATAGGCGCGATGGTCGCAGGCTTGGGCGCCTGCGAGATCGCGTACAGGCGTCTCGCTGAAGAACACCGTCACCAGTCCCGGCAGGCTGACAACTTGAACTGGATGCCCGCTGGTCTGGCCGGCGGCCTCGCGCAGACCCGCGGCCAGATCCTCGGTGTACGCCGCGAGCCTCAGATAAGCACCGTCGTCGAGCAGCGCCAAGCTGGCAAGCCCGGCGGCGACCGCCAGCGGGTTGCCCGAAAGCGTGCCGGCTTGGTAGACCTCGCCGGCGGGCGCCAACATCCGCATCAGCTCCGCCTTGCCCCCCACGGCGCCGGCAGGCAGGCCGCCGCCGATCACCTTGCCCATCACGGTCAGATCGGCCGCCACCCCACTGAGTTCCTGGGCGCCGCCGCGCGCCACCCTGAAGCCGCTTATGACCTCGTCGAGGATCAGCAGCGCGCCGGTCGCCTCGGCGCGCTGGCGCACCAGCTCCAGGAAGCCCTGTTCGGCTGGGACCAAACCCATGTTGGCCGGCGTCGGCTCGGCCACGATCGCGGCGATCGGCTCGCCATCGGCGGTTGCCGCGAGCAGCGCCTCGGCATCGTTCCAGGGCAGAACCGTGGTTGCCTCGGTCGCCGACGCCGGCACTCCTGGACTGGAGGGCAGCGATTGCGTGGCCAGGCCCGATCCGGCCTGTGCCAGCAAGCCGTCGACATGACCGTGATAGGCCCCCGCGAACTTCACGATTCGCTCGCGGCCGGTGGCAGCACGCGCGAGGCGCAGGGCCGTCATCGTCGCCTCGGTGCCCGAGGAGGTCATGCGCACCATGTCCACCGATTCCACACGCCGGGCGAGCTCGGCGGCGAGGTCGATCTCGCCCGCGGTGGGCGCGCCAAAGCTCGTTCCCCTTGCGGCCGCGCGCACGATCGCATCCAGCACCTCAGGATGGGCGTGGCCGTGGATCAAGGGCCCCCACGAGCACACATAATCCACGTAGCGATTGCCGTCCACGTCGAAGATGTCCGCACCCGCGCCACGCTCGATGAAGATCGGGTCGCGTCCGATCGCCCGCATCGCGCGGACCGGCGAATTGACCCCGCCGGGGAGCAGCTCCAGTGCGCGGCGATACAGCTCTGCGGAGCGCGTGTCTGTCAACGATGCCGGCATCGGAGTCGGTCTTGCGGCGGTGCGCTAGGACCCGGACTCGGACGCGTCCGAGCGAGGGGCTCTGAAATCTTCAGACACCGGCGTGCTCGCGTTCCCAGTCCTTGAAGGCCTCGGTGAAGTAAAGCAACCTGATCTTCTTGTACTCGGTCGAGGAGTACAGGGTGGCACGCTCTCCGATCCCGGTCATCTCGGCGATCGAGTCGAGGATCGCGTCGCACTCCTGCTTTGAGCGTCCGTGGGCCATGGTGAACACCGAGTAGGGCCAATCCTCGTATGTGGGCCTCTGGTAGCAGTGGGAGATGCCCCTCACTGCCGCCATCTGGCGACCCACCTCGTGAATGTCGGGCTCGGGCACCTTCCACACGCCCATACCGTTGGCAGAGAATCCGGCACGGCGGTGGTAGAGGATCGCCGCCACCCGCCGTAGCAGTCCGCGCTCCTGCATTCCGGCGAGGTGCTCCAGGAAGCAGTCCTGCTCCTGACCCAATATGTTGGCAGCGGGCGCATAGGGTTCGGGCACGACCGGCATGTCTCCCTGCAGGGCCTTGATGACCTCGATATCGAACTCGTCGTAAGGCTGGGGATCGAGCTCGATCGGCTCGGTGGCCAGGGCCGGCGCGGCAAGCGCCTTGGTGTCGCCCTCCATCTCCAGGTCCATCCTGATCTTGAACAGCTTCAAAGTGGGCAGTTGGCGCACCGACTCCGCGCCCGCCTCGGCCGCGAGCGCTTCCAGCGTTCCTTCCAAGCCCAGCGGCGAGTCGGGCTCGGTGGCGATCGTGAACCACAGGTTGAATTCGTGGTTGCGCAGATAATTGTGGGAGACGCCAGGGTGGGCATTGATCGCCTGAGCGGCACGGTGAGGGTTCTCGGGGTCCACCTTGGCGGCGACCAGCATCGAGGAGTAGCCAAGCGCGCGTGTATCGAAGATCGGCGTGACCTGGCGGATGATGCGCTCGTCGAGCAGGTATTGCACCCGTGTCAGCACCTCCTCCTCGCTTACCTCGGCGAGTTCCGCAACCCGCTTGTAGGGGCGCGGCTCGATCGGGAACCGTCCTTGCATCAGATTGAGCAGACGCTTGTCGAGCTCGTCGAGGGGGATCGCCGCGCCATACTTGCGGCTCCTCGTCTTCAATCCCGCCTGGCCGGCGGGATCTCGTCTTATGCCGTCTGCGAGAGCCATTGGGCCGCATCCTTGGAGTGGTAGGAGATCACGATATCTGCGCCGGCGCGGTGTAGCGATGTCAAGAGCTCGAAGACTGCGGCGCGCTCGTCCAGATGGCCGGCCGCCGCCGCCGCCTTCACCATCGCATACTCGCCGCTCACGTTATAGGCAGCGACCGGTAGGCGCGTGGCCCGCTTGACCGCACTGATCAGATCTCCGTAGGCCAGCGCCGGCTTGACCATCACCATGTCGGCGCCCTCGGCCGCGTCGAGCAGCGCCTCACGCACAGCTTCGCGGCCGTTGCCCGGGTCCATCTGGTAGGAGCTGCGGTCGCCAAAAGCAGGCGTCGAGGAGGCCGCGTCGCGGAACGGCCCATAGAAGGCGGAGGCGAACTTGGCCGAGTAAGCCAGGATCGGAGTCTCGCCATAGCCCTCCGAGTCGAGCTCCGCGCGGATCGCGCCCACACGCCCGTCCATCATGTCCGAGGGAGCCACGATGTCGGCGCCGGCCCGAGCGTGACTGACGGCGGTGCGAGCGAGCAGCTCGAGGCTGGCATCGTTGTCCACGGTTCCGTCGTCCCTAACCACGCCGCAGTGCCCGTGATCGGTGTACTCGCACAGGCATACGTCGGTCATGACCAACAGATCCGGCACAGCCGCTTTGATCGCCGCGGCGGCCAGCTGCACGGCGCCCTGATCGTCCCACGCGCCGCTACCTTGCGCGTCCTTCTCGGCCGGCACCCCAAACAGAAGCACGGCCGCCAGACCGAGCTCGGCGGCCTCGCGCGCCTGCGCCACCACGACGCTCAGCGGTAGCCGCGAGACGCCCGGCATCGACTCGATCGGCTCGCACGCCGAGGCGCTCTCTGAGACGAACAGCGGCAAGACCAGGCGATCCGCGCGCAACTCGGTCTCGCGCACCAGCCCCCGCATCGCTGCGGACGTGCGCAGCCTGCGCATGCGCGTGGTGGGAAAAGCCATCGTGCTTCGAGGATACTCGCCTGCGGCGAGACGATCCTGGGATCGCGGCGCGATCGGGCAGTACGGCAGGCGCTCGGAGGCGATCGATCGGCGATTCGGCGCGGCGCAGGCCGAAGCGGCTCGATCGACGGCTATTCGGCGCGACGCAAGCCGAAGCGAGCCAAGGCTGCGAACAGGAGCGTCACACCGACGAGATGCGCGATCGACACACCCATGCCAGGGGAAGCCCCGTTCACGGCGGCATCGAGCGCCTGCAAAGCAGCCTTGTAAGGGAACACGAACGAGATAGCCCCGATCGCGTCATACAAGCCGACGGCGACCGACCCGCTGGGGACCAGGGCCAGAAAGGCAAGTGGCAAGGACAGCAGGAAGGCCAGCAGCGAAGCGGCCCTGACCTCGCGCGCGAGCGCCCCGATCGCGATACCCAAGGCCGCGAAGCCGAGAGCCCCGAAAGCCAGCGCGAGCACCCACAACCCGACGCGCGACAGGTCGAGTGCCACGAAAGCGCTCACGCCGAGCAGCATCGCGAAGGCCACCACGAAACCGCACACCGCACCGAGCGATGCCTTCTCGGCGAGCAGGCCCGTGCGCGAGATCAGCCCGCCGCCCTGTCCGGGCGCGCGCCTGAGCAGGCGCAACAGCACATGCTCTTCGCGCTCGAGCGCGATCCCGCCGGCGGCGAGCAGCACGCACACGAACATCAGCGAGATGCTCACTGCGACCACGACCGCATAGGTGTCCAGAGGCGTACGTTTGCCGTGCAGCAGAGTGCTATGGACCGCAATCGGCTGGCTCACGGTCGTGAGCACGTCGGCGGCGATGCCCAAGTTATTGGCGGCCAAGCTCGCGAAGCCCGCGATGCGGGTCAGCGTCGCCCGGTCTTGGCCTTGGGGCTGGCGAGCGGCGATCGCCTTGAGGGTCTGCGGGAGCTGGCGCAAGCCGATCAGTTCCTGGCCGCCCAAGGGCCCGATTTTTCCCCCGGTCAAGAGCAGATTGAGGTCGTGTACGGCCACGCTCTTGATCTGCTGTGAGAGCGCCAGGTTGGCCTGCGCGAGCGCCGAGTCGATCGCCGAGTGCACGAACGACTGCTTCAGAGCGTCGCCGTTGTAGATCACTTCGGCCTGAGCTTGGCTCACGCCCGAGGAGATCTTGGACACGATGTCCGGGGGTATCACGATCGCCGCGAGCACATCCCCCGAGGCGACCTTCGCGACCGCCGCGGCACGCGTGGGCACCCTCACGACCTGCACGTGGTCGAACAACTCGTTGGTGTATTCGTCGAGACCGACCCTCGTGTTCCCAAGCGTGATCGTCTCCCCCGGCGGGGTTTCGTCGACGACCGCGACCCTCGGCTTGGACGGGCCGGCCGAGATCGCAAACCCGATCAGTAGGGCAAGCGCCACCGGATAGACGACGAGCAGGGCCACGAGCAGGCGCGAGCGACCCAGGATCACGAGGTCCTTGCCAAGCAGCCACCTCATGCGGAGGTGCCTCCATGCGGCGGGGCGGATGGTGGGTGGGGACTCCGCAATGGGCATCCCCGCGCCCTGTTAAATGGGCATCTTTCTTTTAAAAGGTCGCGCGCGCACACACAGGCGCGCGCGGGGCACCCCAAATAGTGCATGCACATCACCGACCCACCCGCTTGCGCAGAAACGCCACGAACGCTCGCTCGAAGTCTTCCTCTCCACCTTCGACGCAAAGGGCAGAAGGCGTACCGTCGAATATGAGCCGGCCTCGATCGAGCACCATCACCCGCTGGGCGTAGCGCGCGGCCTCGCCGACCACATGGGTCGAGAACACGACGCTCGTGCCGCGCCCAGCCAAGCCCACGATGAACCCCCACAGGCGCTCACGCTGGCTTGGATCGAGCGCCGAGGTGGGCTCGTCGAGCAGGACCACCGGCGGATCGGCCAGCAGCCCGAGCGCCACGTTGACGCGTTGGCGGTTGCCCCCGGACAGGCGCGCCACACGCTCGTCGGCGCGGGCGGCCAGACCCGTCTGCTCGAGCATCCGCGAAACCGCCGCCTCCGGGTCTTCGACGCGCTCCAAGCGGGCGAACAGACGCAGGTTCTCGGCCACCGTCAGCTTGGAATAGAGCGCCTCAGTCTGAGGTACCCACCCAACCCCCCACCCAACCTCCGACCCCCCGACCTCCGACCCGACCCCCCGGCCGATCCGGCCCTTCCCATGGATGACTGTGCCCGAGCTTGGCTTCTGCACGCCCGCGAGGATCGAGAGCAAGGTGGTCTTGCCGGCTCCGTTGGGCCCGATCACTGCCACCAGTTCGCCGGCGTGCGCATCGAAGCTGACGTCGTGCAGGGCTTGGCGCTTGCCATAGAGCTTGCCCAGACCGCGGGCCCCGAGCGCAGGCTCGCTCGTCGGCAAGCCCTGCGCTTGGTCGCGATCGAGACCGATCTCGCTCACAGAAGTCCGCCGGAGGAGGCTCCCGGCGGGGTGGAGTCCCCCGGCGGAGATAGGCGCTCCCAGGGCTCGAGCTTGAGGTGGCGGTGCAAATAGATGGCGGTCTCGCGCAAGACCGAGAGGATCGGCAAGGCCACGAGCGCGCCGATGATCCCGTACAGCTGCAAGCCCAACAGCAGCGCGAAGATCACGAGCAGGGGATTGATGCGCAAGGTATGGCTGAAGATCTGGGGCGCGACCACGTGGCCCTCCAACTGCTGCAGCCCGACAAACAGGATGGCCAGCCACAGAGCGCTGATCGGATCGGTGAACAGGGCCAAGACCAAAGGCGGGACGGCTCCCAGAATCGGGCCGATATAGGGGATCAGCTCCATCACGCCGTAGAAGACCCCGAACGCGAGCGCATACTTACGCCCATCGGGGAAGATGCCGAGCACTCCGAACAGATACAGCGCGATGCCTGTCGAGGCGCCCATGACCAGGCTGAACAGGAGCTGCCCACCGACATAGCGCGACACCGCGTGCTGGGCCAGGCGCGGATAGTCGTCGGCCGGAGTGCCGTCGCCAGTGGGCATCGCCTGACGCACCAACCGACCGATCGACTGGCCGTAGACGAGCATGTAGACCGACAGCACGAACACGAGCACCAGGTCCACGAGCGCTTTGGCTATTTCGGTGAGCAAGCCTCCGCCGAAAGTAGCCAGTTCGGAGGCGCTTTTGGAGATCTGGTCCTGCAACGTCTGCAAGGCCGTCTTGCCCTGACTCACGAGTTCGGCGTGAATGCCGTGTTTATTCAATTCGGCCTGAAAGCTCGCGATCTGACTGTTGGCTTCGTCGACGATGTGGGGGAGATTGTTCGTGAACGTGCGAACCTGATTTGAGATCGGGTTGGCAAGCAGGAAGCCCACACCGGCCAAAGTCAGGAAGAATGCGAGATAGACGGTCAAAACGGCGAGCCCGCGTGGCAATCGTGCGCGCTGCTGCATAAAGGCCACCAAGGGATTTAGGATGAGCGCGATCAGGCCGGCCACCACGAAGATCAACAGAACCTTGCCTGCCGCCCGCGCAAGCGCCCACAAGGCCAGCAGCGAGATCGGCAAGAGCACCAGCTGCACCCAGCGCGGCACGATCACGCGGGGCGGCTCGACCGGCGCCTGCTGGCCCTCGGGCGTCCCGTCGCCCTGGACCGCCGCCACCTGCTGTCCCTCGCGCGTCTGCTCGCCGCCTGCCTGTCCCCCCTCATGGGGGACCCCCTGCCCAACGGGATCGACGAGCTCGCGCTCGCCGGCGGTTGGCGGCTGTGCCCGCGGGGTACCCCGCTCCTCGCTCATGCGTTCGTTGCTTCCTGCCAAGATGGCACTGTCATCAACCCTCCAACGATGGGCAGAGTATGGCTGAGCCCGAGGCGGCGCACGAGGTGCGCATCCTGTTTGTGGGCGACCTCGTTGGCAGCATCGGACGCCACACGCTGCTTGAGTGCCTACCCATCCTGAGAGAGCGCTACGCACCCACGTTCGTGGTCGTCAACGGGGAGAACGTGGCCGGCGGACTCGGCATCACGCCGAAGGTCGCCGAGGAGCTGTTTCGCAACGAGATCGACGCGATCACGCTCGGCAATCATGCCTACCACCGGCGTGAGATCTACTCCTACCTGGATACCAAGGAGCGGATTGTGCGTCCTTTCAACTATTTGAGGGGACAGCCTGGACGCGGCGTGTGCGTGGTCGAGAAAGAGGGGGTGCGGCTCGGCGTGGTCAACCTCAGCGGCAACCTCTTCCTGAAGGCCGGCCGCTCGGCCTTCACCGAGATCGACCCGGCCTTGCGCGAGCTGGGCGCAGTCGACCATGTGCTGGTGGACATGCACGCCGAGGCGACCAGCGAGAAGGTGGCGCTCGGCTGGCTCCTGGACGGCCGGGTGACGGCCGTGGTGGGAACCCACACCCATGTCCCCACCGCCGACGCGAGGGTCTTGCCGGGAGGGACCGCCTACATCACCGACGTGGGCATGACCGGCCCGCGCGGCGGTGTGATCGGGGTCAAGCGCGAGCAGGCGGTCGAGTCGCTCGTCACGCAGATGCCGGTGCGCTTTGAGACCTCCAAGGAGGACCCCTGGCTGATGGGCGTCTTGGTCCGCGCCTCTAAGCCGCTGCGAGCTGACTCGATCGAGCAGATCCTGATGGCTCGACCGCCCTCCCCGGTGTCGGGGATTCCCGCTCCGGCAAGCTGATCTGGCCCAGCAGGGCGAGCATCGCCAGGCCGAAGAACCAGGGGATGTATAGGTAGAACCAATGTTCGATCCCCAGCTGCACAGCGATGAGCACCGCGGCGGCGGCCGCCGCCAGGCCGATCAAGTCTCGCCGGCGGGGCAGGACCGCGAGCGACAGAGCCAAGGCCAAGGCCGCACCTTGGACGACCGCCTGTAGATAGCCGAGATCGCCATATAGGCCCCAGATCGAGAACGGCGATTCGCGGTTTGACTGGTAGGCAAGCGTGCGCTCATAGATCGTGTGCAGGGAATCGTGGGTCAGGGCAGGAATCGAGACAACCGCCACGGTCGCCGCGAAGGCGAGCGCGAACAGGAACAGCGCCCGCGCGCGAGCACGCGCGGAAAGCCCCTCGGTGCCGTGCGTCCACAACAGGGGCGCCAGCGCCAAGGGCGCGAACTTGGTGAGGCCGGCCAAAGCCGCGAACATGCCCCGCGCGGGCGGCGAGGAGGCAACGAGCAGGGCCGCCAGGATCAAGACCGCCACCAGCGAATCGTTTGAATTGCTCTCCAAAGCAAACAGGGTGAAGGGGTAGGAGACCCAGGCATAGGCAAGCAAAATCCCCAGCCCTGGCCCGCGAACCCTGCGGCCCAGCAGAAACAGGAGCGCGACCGCCAGCAGGTCGAACACGATCGCGGCCGCATGTGCTGCCGGCAGATCGTCCCAGTGCCCGCTCCAACCGAAGATCTGCTGAAAGGGAGCGTAGGCCTCGTAGTTGACCGGGCCGTAGGTGTCTCCGTGTTCGTTGTCTGAGGGATAGTTGCCGTACAGGGCCTTGCCGTCGGTCATGCGTTGGGCGCCGATCACCCCGGCGTAGCCGACGTCGATCACGTTCGAGTCGGTCACGTCCAGACCGACTCGAAAGCCGATCAAGAAGACGACGCCGACCGCCAGCCAGGCCGGCGGCACGACCAGGCGTAGAGGCCTGGGCTCACGCGAGGGCGCGCCGCGCCGCCCGACCCGCGCGAGCATCAGCATGCGCACGAGCAGATACACCAGCGGCGGATAGACCAAGGGCGTGGAGGCATAGATATCGGCGTGGTTGAAGTAGGCCAGCGATACCGAAAACGAGAGCAACACAAGCAGATCCAGATGGAGCAAACGCAGGGGTTTGCGCCAATCGAAGAAAGGCACGAAGAACAGGAAGCACAGGGGAAGCCAGATGTAGAGCGCGTTCACGTGCCTCCCAAACGCACCGGGATAGCCGCGCGCCATCGACCAGGCGATCTGAAAGCCGGTCCACTGTTCGAGCACTTTGCCGTTGTGGTCGGCGATGATGACCTGCCCGATCTCCTTGCCTTGCCTTGAGAAGTAGCTGACTTGCCAGCGCACGGGACCCTTCAAATAGGCGCCCCCGTAGGAGCCCTTGTATTTGGCGCGCACGGCCTTCATCTTGGGTAGCCGGTTGGCGATTTCCAGGACCTCCTCAGAGGACAGATGGCGACCGACCGGGTGCATGTCCGAGGCTTCGACGGGGACCGGTGTTTCGGGGTTGGTGGGTGTCTTGGACGATGTCGAGGTCGAACCCGACGCAGTCGTGGAACTCGTTTGCTTGAGCACCACCGTGGCTTCTTTTTCGGATGGTTGGGCGTGCTTGCCCTTGATCGAGGGCGAGGACGAAAGCAGGGAAGCCGACATCTGCCCGCGCGTCGTGCCGGTCGGGGCAGCGAGCGCCACACAGCTCCCAGTGAGAAGGAAAATGGACACCAGGAGCGCCAAGGCGCCAAAACGAAGCGGCAGGCGGCGGGGACCCATCGTGCGAGAGTACCGGCGCCCAGATCGGCTTGGGCCGGCTTGGACGCGCGAGAGTACCGGCGCCCGGATCAGCTTGGGCCGGCTTGGAAGTGCTCCAACACCAGTGGAGCCACGTCGCGAATCCTCCATCCATTGCGTTCTCGGGGCAGCTCCACCCCGCAAAGGATCAGGGCGCCAAGCGAATCTTCACCACGCAGCGAGCCGTGCGAGCCGCCGCCCACGTGCGCCTGGCCGCCCAGGTCGGCGAACTCCCAACCGGGGGCGGCCGAGAGCAACACGTCACCTGAGTTGCCGCAATTCAAAGCCGACCACACGCGCTCCAGGGCCGCCGGGTGACTTGGCGTTGTGAGGCGCCCATCGTCGAAGTTCGCGTCGAGCACCGAGGCAGTGCCGTCCACAGACCAGGCACGACCTTTTCCATCCTCATAATCATCGCCCGGGCAGAACCTCAGCTCTCCATGTCCGGGACGGGCGACCGCGGCCTCGACCGGCACGCCATGCGCGTCGCGCTCAAGCCACATCGCGAGCTCCACTCCCTCGACGCCCAAGGCCTTGCGCACCACGTGCGAGCGGGTCCGCTCGAGCCGATCGTCGTCGATCACGTAGACCATGGCCGCGCGCTGGGAGGGGCAGACCGCGATGCGGGAGCGCTCGGCCCTGCTGGAGCCCGCACGCGCGCCGGGAGGCAGCACGTCCAGCTCGGCGAGCGCGTCGACCAAGGCCACACTGTCCGCAACCTGGGCCTGGGAATGGTCGGCCATCACGATCATGGCGTGCTCCTCCAAGAACCGATCGACCCCACCACCCGCGTCCATCACCCGCTTGAGCTGAGTGTCCGCGAGGGCGATCGAGCGCACCTGGCCGTCGGGGCCCGAACGGTGGGAATGCCAGTCGTTGTCGGGCAGGGAGAGGAGCAGGAAGTCGAACAGATCGTGCTCGACCATGTAGGCGCCCACACAGCCCGAATGGCGGTCGCGCACCCCCGGCATCCCCAGGTTCGAACGACAGCCCGTCTGGCGAGAAGCGAAGATGTCGGCGTAGAACAGCTCCTTGGGTCCCATCACCGGATGGCGCAACAGCCGCGAGGCGATCCGCGTGAGAGTGGTGTCGCGCTGAGGCTCGTGGCGGTAGCGGCCCCTATACATCAGGTAGGTGGTGCCCGCTGTGCGCACGCCTGTATCGTCGAGCGCCTCGAACACCGTCTCGGTGTCCTTGGAGAGGTGGGCGCCGTTCATGTTGTAGACCGTGTCGGTCAGCTGGCGTCCCAAGCCCACCTTCTGGGAGGCCCTGAAGCTGGAGCCATACTCCACATAGCGCTCTTCCGCGCGGTGGTACCAGCTCATGCCCGGGATCCCGTGGCGGTCCTGCCACTCTCCGGTCACGATCGAGGCCGCGCACACCGGCGTCACGGACGGAAACGCGGCCACGCAATCCGGTACGTACAGGCCTCTCTCGATCAAGGCGCCCAATACAGGGGCCTCGCCCGCGGCGACGGCCCGCTCGAGCATGGCGGGCGCCATCGCGTCGATCACGCACAGAACGAGCTTCTTCACGAGATGATTGATTCCACGGCGGTGTGCCGTCTTTCCGGTGGTGCGGATGGTCGAGCCTGTCGCGGACGCAGCCCGCAGCCCTTGCTGGAGGCAAGGGCAAGGGCGAGGACAAAGACAGGCGAAGGCCAGACGTGCCAGCGGCGGTGCTCCGTCGTGGAATCAATCATCTAACGGCGCAAGATTCTCAGGCCTTCGTACTTCTCCTGGGAGCGGGCCCGCATGCGCCACCATAGCCAGGCGAACAGCGCCACACCCACATATCCGAGCGGGTGCACCAAGGCCACGAGGCCCGCCACGATCAGCGACACCGAATCCAGGTACAACGTGACTGCTTCGCGAGCGCCACGGTCAGGCAAGCGCGAGCGAGTGCGCATCGCCAACGGACGCACCACCGCTTGCGCGAGCAGCGCCGCGGCGGCGCCCCCAATCAAGCCGGGCCAGGCAGCGTCGTTGTGAGCGGCCAAAGTGCCCGCGAACAGCAGAGCTCCTACACCGATCCCGATGCCGGCAAGCGCCTGCGCAGCCGGTCCCGCCTCAAAGCGCTCCGAGCCCAGCCGCCACTGCGCCAGGTAGGCGAGCACCAGACCCGCCGCAACCGCGACCAGCCACCAGTCCGAATACAGAAAGCTGTAGTCCCCGACGCTGTAGCTGACGCCGAGCACTTTGCTTGAAGCAAGCCCACCCGCGAGTAGGGCCGGCAGAAAGGGACGCACCCCGGCCGCGAGAGCCAGACCGAGACCGAGACCGATGTAGAAGACGAGACCGTTCATGGAAACAGTGGTGATCGTTGCAGGGATTTGTGTCGTGCGGGGCGTGCGCTACCTTGGAGCGGCCATGTTGGGAGCGCCATGACGATAGACGACCCCTCCGGCGGGCGGCCTTCGCGTCCCACTGCCCACGAACTGCAGCGCTACGAAGCTGTATTTGCGCAGCGTACGCGCGGAATGCGCTCCTCGGCGATGCGCGACATGATGTCGCTCACCGAACGCCCCGAGGTGATCTCCCTGGCGGGAGGCCTGCCCGAGACCGGGACCTTCCCGCCGGAGCTGTACGCCAAGCTGATGTCCCGGGTCGCCGCCGAGTCGACCGCAAGGGCGCTCCAGTACGGTCCCACCGAGGGCATGGCCTGCACCGTGCAGTGCATTCTGCAGGTGATGGCCGCCGAAGGAACCGCGGTGGACCCCGACGAGGTGATCGTCACGACCGGCGGCCAGCAGGTGATCGACCTGATGTGCAAGGCCTTCATCGACCCCGGCGACACGATCGTCGCCGAGGCCCCCACCTATCCGGGGGCGGTGCCCACCTTCGATGCCTACCAGGCGAACGTGGTGCAGATCGAGATGGACTCCGACGGGATGCCGATCGATGAGCTCGAGGCCACTTTGGATCGGCTCGAACACGAAGGGCGCCGGCCCAAGCTCATCTACACCATCCCCAACTTCCAGAACCCAGGCGGCGTGACGATGTCCTTGCCGCGCCGGCGACGCCTGGTCGAGGTGGCACGCGAGCGCGAACTCATGGTGTTGGAGGACAACCCCTACGGCCTGCTCCGCTACGAGGGCGAGCCCCTTCCGACCTTGCACTCCCTGGATGCGGCGGCTGCAGCGCGCGGCGGAGCCTCGGACTTCGTCGTCTACCTGGGCACCTTCTCGAAGATCCTCTCCCCCGGGGTCCGCCTCGGCTGGGCGGTCGCGCCCAGGCCCGTCATGGAAAAGCTCAACCTGTGCAAGCAGGGCGCCGACCTGTGCTCCTCGCCGGTCACCCAGCTGTTCGTGGCCGCCTACTTCGAAGAGACCGCGGCCAGTGGTCCAATGCGCAGCCGCTCAGGCGCGGCGCTCGCCACGGCTCATAGCAACGAGGAGCCTCTGTGGCTGGCCCATCTGGAGTCGTTGAAGGAGCTCTACAAGGTCCGCCGCGACGCCATGCTCGGCGCTTTGGAGGACCACTTCGGCGCTGCCGCGTCTTGGACCAAGCCCCAGGGCGGGCTGTTCATATGGGCCACCCTGCCCGACTACATCGACACCACCGACCTGCTCGCTCGCGCCTTGGAGAGCGAGGCTGTCGCGTTCGTGCCCGGCCGCGCCGCCTACCTGGATGGACGCGGGGGCTCCTCGATGAGACTCAACTTCGCGGGCGTCCCCGAGGAGGACATCCGCGAGGGCATCCGCCGCATCGGCAAGGTCGTACGCGAGCAAGTGGGCCTGTTTGGCACCCTGACCGGCGCCGAACCCGCCGCCCCTGCGTCATCGGCCCGTTCGGAGGAACCGGGAATGGCCGAGGTGGTCGAGCTGCCTCGCCGCGAGACGCGTTCGGGCGAGCGTCACAGCCGCTGAGATACGGCCTCGGCGGGCGGGGCTGGGGTGTGTGTTCCGCAGGAGGGTGCCCTACGCGCGCGCGCAGGGGGCCTCTGGTCTAAGAATCCCCCGCCGCGAAGTCCTCTGGCGTGACCTCGTCGAGGAACTCCTTGAAGCGCTCGACCACGTCCTCGGACTCCTCCATGTTGTGCTCGAACTCGATCGCCGACTCGGCGATCACCTCCTCGGCGGCGAAGATCGGGGCGCCCGAGCGAACGGCCAGGGCGATCGCGTCGGAGGGGCGCGAGTCGATTTCCATCTCGCGACCGTTCACGCTGAGCGTGATGGACGCAAAGAACGTGTTCTCGCGCAGCTCGGTGACGGCGACCTGCGTGCACTTGACCTCCAGCTCGCCGAGCATCTCGCAAAGCAGGTCATGGGTCATCGGACGCGGAGTCGATGCTCCCTGCAGCTTCATCAGGATCGAGGCGGCCTCCGGGTGGCCAATCCAGATCGGCAGGAACTTGTTGCCGTCAACCGTCTTCAACAACACGATCGGCTGCTTGCCGACCATGTCGAAGCTCACGCCGTAAATAACCATCTCCTGCACGACAAATCCTCCAAGAGGGGAGACCCAGAGTATAGGTGGCCAAGAAGCAGCCACCCCGAGCACAAATGCCCCTCGGAGGGGCCTCAGCGCCCTACCCGAAAGCTCCAAAGCTTGTTGCCGAGGAAGTTGAAAGGCGTCGCGGCCGCCACCGCCACCGCCTGGGCAGGCACCTTCGCGAAGCCGGCATCCTCGACCAACAGGGTCAAAAGCACAAGGTTGACCAGGAGAAACGCGGCGAGGCTGACGAGGAAGAAGCGGATCGCCTGAAAATGGATGCGTCCGGCCGACGCATCGAAGGTCCAGTGACGATTGATCACGAAGTTGTTGAGCACCGCGACCAGCCATGCCAGGACCGCCGCGATCTGGTACGGAGTGCTCAACACGTGCACGAACAGCGCGTAGACGGCAAGGTTGACGACGAACCCGAGACCGCCAACCATCCCGAATCGGATCAGTTGCAGCCAGTTGGCCGGCTTGCGCATGCCGTGCAGCAGACGCGTGTGGGGGCGCACTTCGACATGCTTGGCGCCGCCCCCCGGGCGAATATCCATGGCGCTAGCCTCCTCAGACATTCGAGAAGGGTAGCTGAGGGGGTCCTTGACCCGCCGCGCTTGGGACCATCGTGTGACCGGGGCGGCCCGACCCGAGGCGGCGCTAGCCTGTCTATTGGTGAGCGTCGGTTCAGACAGGACTGTCTTGGAGGCCGAGCCCGTAGGGGCTCCGGCCGAGGAGTCTCCGCCCCGGCGGGCCCTGCCTCGTCGTCGCTACCTCGCGGTGGCCGTGGTCCCCGTGCTCGCCGCACTCTTGGTGGTCGCTCTGCACGGAGGAGGCAACCGCGCACAAACCCAGACTGGCGAGCCGCCCCACGCGAAGGCACCAATCCAAACGCACACCGCCATAACCGCGTCCTCAGGCGCGGTGACACCCAGCAAATCGCACGTCGCCGCAACTGCGACGGGGGCGGACACGGGCAAACAAGGCGCCGTAGCCGTAGCCGAGGTGCGCGACCCCGAAGAATCCAAGAGCTTTCCGCTGCCCGCCTCCGTGCAGCACCGCTCGGCCTCGTCTCCAAGCGCGGCCGGCGAAGCAGCTGTCGCGCAGGGCGCCGCCTCGGACGCCCAGATACGCAAGGAGTTGGGCGAAGAGCAACACGCCGAAGCCCAAGCACGCGCCGCCCAGCAGCGTGTGCTCACGCCCGTGGCGGGTGGATTCTCGGTGGGCGGCAACGGCACGATCCCGATCCCCACAGGTGTGCCGGAAGCGGTGCAGCGGGTCGTGGCGGGGGGCAACGCGATCGCCGACTTCCCCTATATCTGGGGCGGCGGGCATGGATCCTTTATTGCCAACGGGTACGACTGTTCCGGCTCGGTGAGCTATGCCTTGGCCGCCGGCGGCCTGTTGAGCGCCCCGCTCGTGTCGGGCGACTTGGCCAATTGGGGCGAACCGGGCCCGGGGCATTGGATCACGATCTACGCCAATGCGGGACACACCTTTATGGACGTAAACGGCATGTGGTTCGACACCGCCGGGCGCTCCGGGCCTTATGCCTCGCGCTGGCTGGTATCCCAGCCGTCTTTGGCGGGGTACGCGGTGCGCCACCCGCCTGGGCTCTAGCGTTCAGCCGCCGGTTGAGCGCTAGCTGGGCTCGGTTCCCCGAACTCCGGCGAGAGCGCTTGCTTCGAAGGCAGCCTGCCCTGCCTGCAGTTGGCAGCGCCTGCAGAGCTTTCAATCAGGGGTTGAGGACGACGGTGCTCAACATAGTCGTCGTCTGGGGACTCTGACGGGAGGCGTTACGAGCAAATAGGCGCAGCGTGACCTTCAGTTTGCGTGTGTGCTTTAGGCGCGCGGCGGCCCGCGAAGTGAACTTGATACGGATCGTGCCATGACCCGCCTTCGTGGTGACGAGCACTGCGCTGCCCACCACGATCGACTTGGGCGTGCCCGCGGGCAGACCCGTCGCGGTCGCGCCCTTTACGCCCAGCCTCTTGGCGAGCGAGCTTTCGAGCAGAACCTCGATATTGCCGGCTACCTGCTCGTTGGTCGTGTATTGCACCGGCAGTCCGCTCTTCAATGCCTTCTTCAGCGACTTCGACGTCACCGCGGCGCCGAGCACGGGTGCCGGGGTCGTGGACGTTTGTCCGGTCGAGCCCGAGCCGCCGCTTGAGCCGACGGAGCTTCCTGAGCCGCTCGACGTCGTGGACGGAGGGGTCGTAGACGGTGTGGGGGTAGGGGTCGGTGTAGGCGTCGGTTCTGGGGACGGAGGAGGCGGGCCGTTGACCGTAACCTGCTTGGTTACTGAGCCTGTATTGCCACCCGTGTCCGCAACAGTGAGCGTCACTTCATAGGTACCGCCGTACTGATAGGAGTGATAGGCGCTGGCCGCGCAGGGTGCTTCCCACTGGGGCGCTCCGCATGGCGAGACACCAGGAGAGTTAGTTAGAGGGGCCCCTGGCGCATATCCGGTGACCGGTGCCGATCCGTCACCGAAATTCCACGTGAAGGTGGCATAGCCGGTGTGAGGGACGCCTTTGGAGAAGACCGTGTCGGCGCCAAGCGTTACGTCGGACTCCATGCCGTCGAAACCGACTATTTCGTTTACGTTGACCGGATTGGGCGCGGTGAACTGAGGCTCCAACCTTGGTCCCGAGATACAGGGAACGCCCGGATAGAAAGACTTGAAGGCCGCCGCATTGAATGCCGTGTTGAGGTAATAGCTATTGCCTTCGAGGAGCTGGTTATAGAGCGTGCCCGCAAACGAGCCTTCCTGCGCACCCACATTGCCGCCAAGAATCGGCGCAAACCAGTTGCGGCACTCGTCCATGACCTCATTGTCATTCGGGTCCTGCCACGCGTTGAGCAGCGGATCGGTGACTATGTTCTGCTGCTCGACCGACATTTGATTGATGATCAGATCGGCCAAGCCTGAATCGCACCAACCATCCGGGCTCGGACATTTCACCTGGTTGGGCTCCTCAGGATGCGGGCCTTCCAGCAGTTCGGCTTCGGCGATCTTTGCCTGTTCTTCGAGGCTCTTTTCTTTGTCTTCTTTTATTTCCTTTGGGCTTTTTTCTTTCTTTTTCTCGTGCTTACCCGCGGGTTTACTGCTCGGATCATACCCACCGTCTTGGCAGGGAAATGCCGAGGCCTGGTCGTTCCCGAATATGAGATTTTCGTCGCCAAGACCCCCCGCCGTCCAGGGAATAACGCCATACAGGATGGTGTTTTCGCCGCCTTCGGAATTGCTGGCGCTGATGTCCGAATGGTAACTACAGAAGCTATTTACATAACTCTTGTAGTCAGCTGGTTCGACGTAAGCTTCTTTTTTTTCGTCGGCTTCCACCTTTGCTTCCGTGTCTGCTTCTATTTCAGAAACTTCGCCGACAAAATCGGAGCAATGCCCGGTGATGCCGCCACCATCCAGGCAGACCGTCACGCCCGGCGGCGTCAAAAGATAGAAAATCGTACCCATTCCCTTGTGCAATGAATGGTCCGCAATAAAGGTTTGGAGCTCCGTTTGAAGTTGCTGATCCGTGAGGCAGATCGGTGCGTGTTCTCCTGGGGCGACTTCCGGCCCGATCAAAGACCGCGGATTCATCGGTTGGGGGTCGGCACAGCCCGACGAGGGGTAGGCATCTGTATCGGTGTAGGCGCCCTCGAAGGTCGAGTCGTAATAAGCGTGTTCGTTGGCCGCATCGGTGTATTGCGCGTCGACCGCGAATACGGCACCCAGATCTTTACTGGAGCCGCCCATACTTTTCAGGAAGACATCGATCAGGTGTTGCCAGTCACCGTCGTAGTGGTTCGTGGGATCCCAGTAGATCGCGTAGACTTTGCTGGAGCTGACGATTGCGTTCCCTTGAGGGTTTTCAAACTTTTCTCGTTCGAGGGGGAAGTCGAAGTTGAGCTGACTGCCCAGCAGCACCGTGCTGCGAGGGTCAATGCCCGCCTTCGTGCCTTCCACGGTCAGCACATGCGCGCCGGCCGGTCCCACCGCCAGAAGCGCGAGCGCGATTGAGATGGCCGCGACGAGAGTCGCCAGCAAGGCCAGGGAGCGCAGGGAAAGCGAACGGTAGGGAGTTGCCACGGACCCTACATCGGCACGTCTCCCCAGTTGCCTTAGTCCCCAAGTCGGGGCCTTGCAGCACGACTTGCAAGCTTGCCAAGGCGGCACTCCGGGCAATAAGCAAGCGTGGCTCTCCCGATCGCCTACCCTCAAGACTCCTCATGACCGACTTCGAGTCACGCTTGCCCATGCCGAGCGTCCGCAAGCGCGAGGCGCTGGAGCTGTTTGCCCCACTGCCACGTCACTACGACCGCGTCGCGGCAGCTCTCAGCTTCGGACAGGATCCCCGTTGGCGCAAGGCCATGGTCGAGGCGATCGCGGCCGATCGCGAAGATCGGGTCCTCGATGTGGCGACCGGCACCGGCATGGTGGCCCAGAGCTTGGTCGGACGCTACGGATGCAAGGTTGTCGGGATCGATCAGAGCCCCCAAATGCTCGCCGCGGCCCACGCCAGAGTCGCGGCGGACAAGATTCTGGGCGAGCGGGTGTCGCTCGTGCGAGGCGAAGCCGAGCATCTGCCCTTCGGCGACGAGGAGTTCGACCACCTCACCTTCACCTACCTGTTGCGCTATGTGGATGACCCGAACGCCACGATGGCCGAGCTTGCTCGGGTCGTGAAGCCCGGCGGCCACGTTGCCTCGCTCGAGTTCGCGGTGCCGGCGAATCCCGTGTGGCGAGCCTCCTGGAGGCTGTACACCCATGTCGGCCTGCCCACGCTCGGGCGGCTCGTCTCGCGCGAGTGGGCACACACAGGCAGCTTCCTGGCCCACAGCATCCCGAGCTTCTACGAGCGCTACCCGATCGAAGGAGTGGCGGCGATGTGGGAGCAGGCCGGCATCCTCGATGTCCATGTTCGGCCGATGAGCCTGGGCGGAGGAATCGTTATGTGGGGGACCAAGCAGGGCGTCGCACCGAGGGCCACCGGCGAGGGTCAGGCCGACGGCGGAAGGGCGCGCGAGGATGGCGAAAGGGTGGGCGAGGATGGCGACATCGAGAGGGCTTGAACGCCCGGCCTTCTATGCCCTGCGCCCCGGTGGGTGGCGTGATTTCCTAACCCTGCTGCACCCGCCGTATACAGCCTGGCACCTGAGCTACATCGGGATCGGCGCTGCCGTGGCGCCCCACTTTTATGGCTACCGGCTGGTGTGGACCTTGGTGGCATTTGGACTCGCGGTGGGCGTGGCGGCGCACGCTTTGGACGAGTTGCACGGGAGGCCGTTGGGGACCGTCCTTTCCTCGCGCACCCTCGTGCTGCTTGCTTCGGGCTCGCTGCTCGGCGCCATAGCCATCGGGATCGTCGGCGCGCTCTCGATCTCCTTGTGGCTGCTCGCCTTCGTCGCGGCGGGAGCAGCGTTGACGCTCGCCTATAACCTGGAGCTCTTCGGTGGGCGCATGCACTCGGACCTGTGGTTCGCCTTCGCGTGGGGAGCGTTTCCGGCCCTGACCGCCTTCTTTGTCCAAGCCCAAGAACTGCGACTCGACGGCCTTCTGGTGGCGGCTGCATGCATGCTTCTGAGCGTCGCCCAGCGACGCCTGAGCACACCGGTGCGAGAGCTGCGCAGAGGCACCGAATCGATGAGCGGCGAGCAGCGCCTGAAGGACGGGCGCACGCTGGAGCTGGACGCCGCCAGGATCGCCGCCCCGATGGAGGGCGCCCTAATGGCCTGCGCCGCCGGCATGGTCCTGCTCGCAGCGGCCTTGGTGTCAGCGCGCTTGTGATCGAGCCTGCTTGTGATCGTCCTCTGTCGAGGCCGGGCACAGCGGTCGTGGTCGGCCTCGATCAGCTGCGGGCGTAGCGACCGTTACGGCCACCGATGCTCGTCTGGATCGAGCGTCGTGCCCGGTGATCGGCTCCGGCCAATTGCCGCTCCATCCGCCGGTCGTGCTCCTGCTCGAGAATCCACAACCGGATCTTGCCCTCGACCGATTTTGCTTGCTCTCGCGTCATGGCCATATGTTCGGCCCCAATGGCACGTTCCGCTTTGGACGGACGTCCCAAATCGGGGCCCCACGCTGGTCAGGGTGTCCAACTGCGGCTACCCTTTGGCGTGTGAGGCGCCCACGATGACCGACATCGGCGACAGCATGTTCCACAAGGGCCAGCCCGTCTGGGTGATCCAAGGCGACGGCTCCCAGCGTCCCGCCGAGTATGTAGGGGAGGGCGAGATGAGCGCCTGGTTCGGTGGGCCGCCCACGGCGATCGTCGTTTATCCCGACCATACCGGCGGACCTGTCGAGATCGATCGGATTATCGCGCGGCACCCTTGAGGCCCACCGAGCCAGCCTGTCCTTCGGCGGCGCCCAAACGTTACGCTCGCGGCGGGACGCTTCTGCGCAGGATCAAGCAGGCGTGCCTGATCGCGGTAGGAGTGTCGATCGCGACAATGATCGCTACCTCGGGGACGACTGCCTTTACAGGGTCTGCCAACTGCCTCCCGCCGCATGCCCGGACGCTCGCAAAGGATCGCGACGTCAGGGTCTACTCCCTCGCAAGGAAGCTTCCGATTCGGGAAGACGTGTACGCCTGCCTCCTGGGGCGCGGGACCGCGATCGCGGTTGGCAAACCGCTGCGAGATCAACCGACTTCGATCGGCCATATCGCCCTCGCCGGAACGATCGTCGCCTATACCGAAGCCACCCATGGAGTGGACACGGCAAGCACCGACATCGTGGTTCTCGACGTCGCAAAACGCCATATCTTGCTCACGATTCCACGCGCCGGAGGCTTTGTGGATGCCTGCATCATCAGCTTCCGTGAAGTCACCGATCTGCTCGTCACCCGTCTTGGATCGGTTGCCTGGATCGTGCGCAAGGGAGCTCGGTGCAAAACATCGACGTTGCAGGTGTACCGCGCGCAGGTGTCCGCCACAGCCCCTGCACTGCTCGAAGAAGGACCGGCCATCGGCGCCATGTCGTTGCGCCTAGCCGACCAGACCGTGAGCTGGGGAAACGGCCGAGCGCGAAGGTCCGCACGTCTGCGGTAGCGGCAGAGGGGGCGGGCTCTTAAATCCCGCTTACTCGATGGGCGATCCTGGATTCGAACCAGGGACCTCTTCCTTATCAGAGAAGCGCTCTAACCAACTGAGCTAATCGCCCGCGGCCGCCGATTCTAGCGTCCGTCCGTCGGCGGTGTAATGGCTACGTGCCACCAAGTTTTACCGTCGCCGACGCGGGCGTTGGCGCATACCTGTCAGCGGCACACATGCAAGCCCTACCGCGATGTCAGGGTTTTGCGGCGGCGTCGACCGACCCCAGCCGTCGCGCCAGCGCCAGCGCCTCATCCGGACTGGCGAATGACAGCTCGGCGCGGTAGCCATTCTTCTCCGGGCGCACCTTGACCTCGGCCCCCAGGGCCTCTTCGAGCGTCGCAGCGATCGTGGCGGCGGCCTCCTGCTGATCTGGGTGAATGCTGGGCTTCTTCGCATCTGCCGTTGCCTTGCCCGTCGCGGCCCTGCCCTCCTGGTTGGCCTCGCGAGCGCGTGCTTCAGCCGTGCGCACCGACCACCCCTCCCTCGCCGCGTCCCGCGCCAGGCGCCGCCGGGCCGCGTGGTCCTCGGCCAGCAGCAACGCTCGCCCGTGGCCCTCGCTGAGCCGGCCCTGCTCGAGCAGCTCCAGCGCCTCGTCGGGCAGATCCAGCAGGCGCAGCAGATTGGACATCGCCACACGGCTACGACCGACGCGGCGCCCAACCTCCTCGCGCGTGAGGCCAAGCTCCTCGACCAGAGCCGCGCAAGCGCGCGCCTCCTCGATCGGGTTGAGGTCCTCGCGCGCCATGTTCTCGATCAATGCCAGCTCCAGCGTTGCAGCGTCGTCGCGAGGACGCACAAGCGCGGGTATCTCAGTCAATCCCGCGATCTGGGCGGCCCGCCAGCGGCGCTCGCCGGCCACGAGCTCGTAGGTACCACCCGGCTTGGGGCGCACGAGCACCGGTTGCAACACGCCCCGCTCGCCCAACGATCCCGCAAGCGCGTTCAGCGCCTCCTCGTCGAAGTACCGCCGCGGCTGATTGGGGTTCGCCACAATCAGCTCGATGGGCAGTTCGCGCAACTCCTCAGCCGTATGCGTGTCGCTCGAGACGCTCAGGATCGCGTCAAGCCCACGCCCCATTCCCCGCTTTGGCTTAGCCACGGGCGGCCACCTCCTTTGCCAGCTCGAAGTACGCGGCTGCGCCCGCGCTGTGAGGGTCGTGATGCGTTACGGGCAGGCCGTAGCTCGGGGCCTCGCCGACGCGCACGTTGCGCGGGATCACTGTCTCGAACACGAGATCGGAGAAGTGCTCGCGCACCTCGCTCTCGACATCGCGCCCAAGCCGGGTGCGGTTGTCGTGCATCGTCAGCACCATGCCGGCGACCGTCAGTCGCGGGTTGAGCTCGCGCTGCACCCGAGCGAGCGTCTCCAGTAGTCCCGCAAGCCCCTCGAGCGCGAAGTACTCGGTCTGGACGGGTACGATCACGCGATCAGCGGACACGAGAGCGCTGACCGTGAGTGGGCCAAGCGATGGGGGGCAGTCAAGCACGATGTACTCGTAGCTATCGCGAATCGGCGCGATAGCTTGGCGCAGACGTTGCTCGAACCCATCCATCCGCGGTAGCTCGATGTTCGCGCCGGCCAGTCCCGGGCTCGCCGGGAGCAGCATCAATTTCTCCACCGAACTTTCGACGATCGCCGCCTCCGGCTCGCTCTCGCCGGCCAAGACCTCGTATAGACCGGGCTTCTGCGAACGCGGGAGTCCCAGCCCAACGGTGGCATTGGCCTGCGGATCGACGTCAACGACAAGCGTGGCATAGCCGGCCTCGGCTATGCAGGCGGCCACGTTGACCGCCGTGGTCGTCTTGCCCACACCGCCCTTCTGGTTGGCGATCGCGTAAACCTTGCCCATGCTGGCCCGCACGCTAGCGTCGATCAAGCTCGCATGTCTGCTGGCCGCCTGAGACGTCTGGATCTCAAGCCCCCAAAGGCTTCTTACGAGCCATGCCAGCCCTGCGCGGGAACCGCTCTGGAGTTTCGTCCACCTTCAAATAGACATGCACGTGATGGTCGCGAACGCCCTCATAGGGCTCCACACGCCGAATCGACTCGGCCCGCAAGCCAAGATGCGCAGCCGCGGCCGCGGCGACGCGCTCCTCGTCTGGGTCACGCCGTCCGCGCCAATCCACCAAGACGCCGCCCAGGCGCAGCAGGGGCGCCGCATACTCGAGCACGACCGGCTGTGAGGCCACGGCCCGGGCTACCACGAGATCGTGGGCGGCCAAGCCATCC
>Ga0208586_1000046_pt1 | contig 46651 bp, 47 predicted proteins | sample NGESurshal072012_6_FD_184471 | JGI IMG/M metagenome (GOLD analysis project Ga0208586, IMG submission 184471) | Arctic peat soil microbial communities from Barrow, Alaska - NGEE Surface sample 53-3 shallow-072012 (SPAdes) | ecosystem: Environmental > Terrestrial > Soil > Wetlands > Peat ... | reverse complement strand
GGCATGAGGTCCTCGCCCAGGAAGACCTGGTTGTTCGATCCCCAGGCCATCGGTCCGATCTCTTTGGACATGCCCCATTCGCGCACCATCCGGATCGCCAGTTCCGTGTTGCGCTGGAGGTCGTCGGCGGCGCCGGTCGAGAGGTCGCCGTAGACGAGCAGTTCGGCCACGCGACCGCCCATGCGCATGCACAACGAGTCCTCGAGGTACTGACGGGCCACGATGTGACGGTCCTCTTCGGGCAAGGTCATGGTCACGCCGAGCGCCATGCCCCGCGGGATGATGGTGATCTTGTGCAGGGGATCGGTCTTGTCGAGCACGTAGGCCAAGAGCGCGTGTCCGCTCTCGTGGTAGGCGACGCGCTCACGCTCGTCGTCCATCAGGACCATGGTGTCGCGCAGCTGTCCCATCATCACTCGGTCACGGGCCGACTCGAAGTCCTCCATGCCGATGGTCGAGGAGTGTCGGCGTACCGCGTGCAGGGCCGATTCGTTGACCAGATTGGCCAGGTCGGCGCCGCTCATGCCCGGGGTGCCCCGGGCCACCATCTCCAAGGAGACCGAGGGATCGAGCGGTTTATTCTTCGAATGGACCTCGAGGATCGGCAGGCGTTCGTCTAAATCCGGCAGCGGCACCACGATCTGGCGGTCGAAGCGGCCCGGTCGAAGCAACGCCGGGTCCAAGACGTCGGGGCGGTTGGTGGCGGCGATGACGACGACGCCCTCGTAGGTGTCGAAGCCGTCCATCTCGTTCAGCATCTGATTCAGCGTCTGCTCGCGTTCGTCGTGGCCGCCACCGAGCCCGGCGCCGCGCTTGCGGCCGATGGAGTCGATCTCGTCGATGAAGACAATGGCCGGCGCCTGCTTGCGAGCGGTGGCGAAGAGGTCGCGCACTCGACTGGCGCCGACCCCGACGAACATCTCCATGAAGTCCGATCCCGAGACCGAGAAGAAGGGCACGCCCGCTTCGCCGGCCACGGCTCGCGCCAGCATCGTCTTGCCGGTGCCCGGAGGTCCCACCAGCAAGATCCCCTTGGGGATCAACGCACCGATCTCCTTGTAACGGGCGGGCGTCTTCAAGAACTCGACGATCTCACTGATCTCTTGTTTGACCCCGAAGTAACCGGCGACGTCGGCGAAGGTGGTCTTCGGCCGGTCCTGGTTGAACTGTTTCGCCTTCGAGCGCCCGACCGACATCATGCCGGTCATCTGATTGCGGGCCTGACGAGAGATGAAGACCATGAAGGCCACGAAGATCAGGACGAAGATGAGGTAGGGGAGCAACGTACCGAGGAGGCTCGAGGGGTTGGCGAAGGTCACCGACACGTTGTCGGTGGTGCGCAAGGTCGTGATGTCGCTGTTGATGACCGGGGTCGGACCGTTCGAGGTGTAATTGGTGCCGTTGGTCAGCTGACCGGAGATCACGCCGGTGGTGGAGTTGATGGACGCCGAGACCACTTCTTGTTGGCGTGCGTCGCGCAACAGCGTCGAATAGGAGACCGTCTTCACGGACTTGTGCGTGAAGAGCGAAGGAATGACGAAGATACCGACGACGAAGGCGATGGCGCCAATCGTGAGAAGCCGACGACGGGCGTCGGGCGCCAGGGGCTTGTCGCCGCCCGGCATGTACTTCTTGTAGCCGGACGGTTCTTCAGGAGGCATACTCACCAGACCAGACTAGAGGTCACGCGCGACACATCGTCTTGCACCTGTGGAAAAACTGCCTGCAGATTAGGGTAATTGTTTGTGGATTCATTGATCGACGCCGAACCAGTCGAGCGGCCTCGAGTGGTGGCAATCGTGGTGGCCGGCTTCGTCGGATTCCTCGCCGGTCAGATTCTCGGATCGCTGTTCGAGCTCGTGGGCGTGTCGTTGGCCCACTACCCGGGCGGACTGAACGCACTTTCGAAGGCCGGTTCCCCTCCCTGGTGGGCGAACGTCCTCGGACTGCTCGGGCTCTGGGTCGGGTTCGGCGGGGCGATTTTTTACGCCTACAACTACGGCAATCTGCAGTCGCTCCCGAGCCAGTGGCGAGTCAAGCCGACCGACGTGTTCTACGTGGCCCTCGGCGTGGCCTGTCAGTTCGTGGTCGACCTGCTCTACCTCCCGTTTCACCTGCACCACCTCAATCGCCCAATACATCACCTCTTTGGATCGGTGGTGGGCGCGAGTTTCGTTCTGCTGATCGTTATGACCATGTTCGTGGCCCCGATAATGGAGGAGTGGCTGTTTCGCGGCGTGCTCTTTCGGGCGTTGAGCGAGAGTTCGCGCAGCGGTTCTCGCGCGGTTCTGGTCTTCGCCGTCCTCTTCAGCGCGGCGCTCTTCGCGCTGGCCCATGGAGAGCCGCTGCAGTTCGCCGGACTGTTTCTCCTCGGCATCGTGTTGGCGACGCTGGTGTGGCGCACGAAACGACTCATACCGAGCATCGTGACGCACATCTCCTTTAACGGCGTCGCCATCGCCGCGCTGGTCAGCCAGCGTTCGGGTCATTGATGCGCGACTGGATCGAGCGGCACAACACCCCCGGCGCTCGCATTGACGCGTTGGTGGTGCTCGCGGTCATCGCGGTCACGCTCTTCGAGTTGCACCCGAACCTTCTCTTCTCCAACACGTTGGTCACCGGTGGGGATACCGGAGCGCACCTGGCGGTGCCGGCCTACCTCAAGACCGTCGGCAACCCCTTCAACCTGACGCCGTGGTACCCCGGCTGGTTCGCCGGCATGCCGGCCTACACCTACTACTTCGTCCTCCCGGACGTCCTGGCGTACTGGGGCAGTTACCTCATCGGTTTCGCCGTCGCGTTCAAACTCGCGACGGTCCTCGGATCGGTCTTGCTGCCGATCACCGCCTACCTGATGGGCGGGCTCTTCAAGGCGCCGCGTCCGATTCCGGCGGCCCTGGCGGTGGCGACGTTGCCCTTCCTCTTCGACGCCACGTTCACCATCGACGGGGGGAACCTGTTCTCCTCGATGGCCGGCGAGTACGCGTTCGCGTTGTCGCTCGCGCTGAGCCTGTTGACGATCGGACTGTTCGCGCGCGGCGTGCGAACCGGGCACGGCTACTGGCTGGCGGCGGTGGCGCTGAGCGCGACGCTCGCGGCGCACGTCCTGCCGTGGTTCTTCACCATCGAGGCGGTACTCGTCCTGGTCGTCTTCGAACTTTTGCAACGTCGCGGCATCGGCGATCCCCATGATGAAAGCCTGACGGGTGACTTCGCGAGGCCGGTGCGCTTCGCGGTCGGGGCCGGCCTGATCTCGCTCGGCCTGTCAGCCTGGTGGCTGACGTCTTTCGTCACCACGCAGAAGTACACGAACTCCATGGGTTACACCAACGACTCCGTCAGTTCCCTGCACTCGATCTTCACCACGCTCGGATGGTTCACCTCGAACGGCGGCGCGGCCGGCGACCGCTGGGTGATCGTTCTGGCCACCGCGGCCTTGATCGTGGCCTTCGTGGTGCACGACCGTTTGGGCATGATCCTCGCGACCTTGACGGTGCTCTCGATCGGCGCGTTCGTGTTCGACCCTCAGAACGTCATCTGGAACGAGCGACTCGTCCCGTTCTGGTTCATCACGATTCATCTGAGCGCCGGCTGGCTCTTCGGCTACGTCTTGGCGCGCTGGGCGAAACGGGCACCGGAGAAGATCGGTCAGTTCGTGGTCCAGATTGGCGAGAACCGCTTCCGTTTCTCCCACGAAGCGGCCATCGAGGCCGCGCTGTCCGCCGACGACGACCAGTTGGTCGATGAGGACGAAAGGACCGTGACGCCTTCACGCGACGACATCTTCGTGGCGTCGTCCTATAGAGCCGCCAACGAGGTAGTCGAGGATGAAGCGACGCGTTGGCGTCGTCGCAGCGTGCGCGCCACCGTCGTGATTCTCATGATCGGACTGGCCTCGACGGTGCCCGGTCTGATCCCGCCGGTCGCTTCGGCCATCGGATTCACTACCACCGGTAACCAGGTCTCGGGTTGGGCGCAGTGGAACTACTCGGGCTACCAGGCCAAGCCCGCGTGGCCCGAGTACCACGACCTGATGACGACGATGGCGAAGGTCGGCCAGAAGTACGGCTGCGGTCGCGCCATGTGGGAGTACAACGCGAACCAGAACCGCTTCGGCACGCCCGAGGCGCTGATGCTGTTGCCGTACTGGACGAACAACTGCATCGACTCGATGGAGGGCCTCTACTTCGAGTCCTCGGCCACCACGCCGTATCACTTCCTCGATCAGGCCGAACTCAGCGCGTCGCCGAGTAATCCCATGGTCGGCCTGCCCTACGGTCCACTCGACATACCCCTCGGCGTCGAGCACCTGCAGATGTTGGGCGTGCGCTACTTCGTGGCATTCTCGCCCGCGGTCCAGACCCAGGCCGACCTCGATCCCGCCTTGACCCTCGTCGCCTCGACCAAGGCCTGGCCGTCGCCGGGCTACCGGTGGCGCGTCTACAAGATCGCTTCGAGCCCGATGGTCGTAGCGCTGACGAGCCTGCCCAACATCGTGGCCCACACCTCGAGTCGCGTCGGCTGGCTCCAGGCCAACACGACCTGGTGGCTCAATCCCAAGTTGTGGGGGACCGTCGCCGCGACGACCGGACCGTCGAACTGGCCCACGGCCACCAGCGTTTCGACCATGGACCTGCACACCACGCTGCCCAAGGTCACGGTGAGCAAAACCGTGGTCGGACTGCAGTCGATCTCGTTCCACGTGAGTCGCATCGGGGTACCGGTGCTGGTGAAGATCTCGTACTTCCCCCGCTGGCACGCCATCGGCGCCACCGGACCGTATCGCGTGAGCCCGAACCTGATGGTCGTCATCCCGACCGCCCGTGACGTCTCCCTGGTCTACGGCAGCACGCCGATGCTCACACTCGGCAATATCATCACCGACTTGACGGCGTTGGCCGGCGTGGTCGCGCTCTACTTCTACGTCCGGCGCCGCGTCGCACTACGACGAAGGCCGATGAGCGGCGGTCTCAAACGTTGAGCCCTCGAGCGCAGACTACGGTTTCTAGTGGCTCTGATGCAAGGGCCGTGCTCAAGGAAGGGATGTAACGATGGCGCTCGACAGTTTCTTACTGGCGTTGCTCGAAGACCCGGTCGACCATGGTGAGCTGCTCTACGTGCCGAGTGAGAACGTGTTGTACAACCCTCGCAAGCGCGTCGTGTACGAAGTGCGTGACACGATCGCCGTGATGTTGCCCGATGAAGCCAAGCCCGTCACCGACGCCCAGCACGACGCCTGGACTAATGACCCGAGCGTCGTCAGGACCGGCCGCTAGTCCCACGTCACCGCTCGTCCCAGGGCGAGACCTATTCGAAGCGCAGCTGGACCAGTTCGTCTACGAGTCGGTACCCGATCTCTTGATAGATGCCGTTGCTCGTCGAATTGGCGGCGTCGGTGAAGAGCATGACGCGCGCGCCTTTTTCGATGAGGTGGCGCGTGACGTGGGCGGTGACCGCTGCGCCGAAGCCTCGACGTCGAAATTCCGTCGGTGTAAAGACCGGTCCGACTCGACCGATGACGATGGCGTCGGTGGTGACGACCGGCGCGTGTCCGGCGATGGCGACGACGTCGCCGTCCACCTCCCAACAAAAAAGTGATCCGGCCGTGACGGACTTCTTCACGCCGTCGCGGGCGTCGGCGGGCGACAAGGGCGTTCCTCCGACTTCGCGAATGAACTGCATGAACATTTCGGCGAGTGTTTCGATCTCTTCGGCGCGCGCCGGTCGTCCTCTCCCCTCGACGCCAGGCGTAATCAGCTCTTCCAACTCGTAGAGGAGGTCGCGACGTTCCACTACCAAGACCCGGTTCGATCCGGGACTCTTGGAGTCGACGTAGCCCTCGACGAGCGCGTCAATTAAGTGCTGGGACCCTGCTATCCCGGGAAGCGCGTCGTCGAACTGTCCCACACTTCGCCCCAGGGCGCGCGCTGCGTCAATTGGCATGGGCGCGATGATCATGTTGAACGGACTCGTGCGCATGGCCACGCCTACGATGTCGTCGTCGTCGCCTCGCACGATCCACCAGTGATAGCCGTCGTAGGTTGTGCGTCCCGTGGCGACCGCGAGAGACACGCTGCCGATGACGTTGGTTCGAAGAGGGTCGGCGGCGCGAAACGCCGTGGACAATGCAATAAATTCATCGACCGAGTCGATGAGTTCAACTTTCATCCGTCGATTCTGTCACCGTCAACTCGCTGGCGACTTCAAGCTCGAGGCGACCCGAACTACGAAGTCACTCCGTCGAGACCCGGATGTCGGCGGCGTTGTGGATTATTTGATAGGTGAGCTCGGAGACTTGATGGCCCTCGCTCGACTTATCGGGCCGGTCGAAAGTAAATCGCCCGCCCCATACGTCCACGTCACCGCTGCGATCGATCTGCCACTCGAGTCCTTGGTCCGCCGCCCACGCCTGGATCTCGACGTTGGCCCGAATGTGATCGTTTTCCTCTTCCACGGTGTAAAAGAGCGTGACGTACGAGCCACTGGGAAGCGATCCGGCGACGATGCGATCGTCGCCGTTGAGCGGTGGGTCGACCAGTACACCGACTTCGATGTCGAGCGTGGCCGCCATGTCGCTGGTCAAGATGCGAACGAAGGAAGGTCCGGCCGGAACAGCACCTTGGCTCTCTAACCACGCGTACACCTCGGCGACGAGACTTTCGACGGTGTCGAATTCGTCCATCGTGACGGCCGTCGCGATGGCGACGTAGCGATGCGTCCCTCGAATGTGTCGGAAAGGCTGTTCGATCATCAGAGCACCTCGATTTCGAAGAACTGGCCCGGCACTCAGTCCAGTCGTTCGACGATCATGGCCATGCCTTGGCCGCCCCCGACGCACATCGACTCTAAGCCGAAGCGCGCGCCGGCGTCTTCGAGGGAGTTCAACAGGGTGGTCATGATGCGCGCGCCGGTCATGCCAAAAGGGTGACCGAGCGCGATGGCGCCCCCGCGGATATTGAGCTTGTCGAGCGTGATCCCCAGGTGTTTGGCGCTGGGGATCACCTGGGCGGCGAAGGCCTCATTGATCTCGACGAGGTCGATGTCGTCGATGGTCATATCGGCGCGCTTCAGGGCCTGACGACAGGCTTCGATCGGACCGAGTCCCATGATCTCGGGGTTCAGTCCGCTGACGCCGCTCGCCACGATCCGCGCGAGGGGCTTGATGCCGAGTTCCTTGGCGCGCGTGTCACTCATCACCACGACCGCCGCGGCGCCGTCGTTCAAAGGACAGGCGTTGCCGGCGGTGATGGAGCCTCCCTCTCGAAAGACGGGCTGCAGCGTGGCCAGGCGCTCGAGCGTGGTGCCGGCGCGTGGACCGTCGTCCTTGGTGACGACGTTGCCGTCCGGCACGGTCACGGGAATGATCTCTCGCTCGAAGAAGCCGTTCTCCTGGTGCGCCACGGCGAGCTCTTGACTTCGCACCGCGAACTCGTCCATCTCGAGGCGGCTCACCTTTTCGTACTCCGCGACGTTCTCCGCCGTCTGGCCCATGGCGATGTAGATGTCGGGAAGACCGGGCTGCGCGGACCACGGCTCGCCGGCGCGCTCGGAACGCTTGGCCGTGCGCTCCATGGCGTCGCTGAACAGTTCGTTGGTGGCTTTTCCGCTGTCCGAGGCGCCGTTGGCGAAGCGCGACACGGTCTCGACGCCGGCGGCGACGAAGACGTCACCCTCGCCGCAGCGAATCGCGTGCGCGGCCATGCGGATGGTCTGGAGCGACGACGAGCAGTAACGATTGACCGTCACGCCGGGGACGTCGGGCAGGCCCGCGAGCAGCGCGGCTACGCGCGCGACGTTGAATCCTGACTCACCGGCCGGCTGACCGCAGCCGACCATGAGGTCTTCGACGCTTCGTGGGTCGAGTTCGGGGAGCTTGGCCAACACCGTGCGCACGACGAGCGCCGTGAGGTCGTCGGGTCGCATGTCGACAAGGGAGCCTTTGAAGGCCCGACCGATGGGCGTACGTCCGGTGGCGACAATCACGGCTTCGGGCATGGGTCCTCCTAGGGGCTACGGAAAGGGAGCATAACCAAGCCCGAAGGCCCTCAAGTCTCTACGCCTCGAGCGGTCCGGCGTCGTCGAAGCCTTGGCGCACGCCCTGGCCCGCGCGTCGACTCAGCTGGTCGGGATCGAAGAGCATCCAGTAGGCGTTGCGGGCGTGCTTGCGCGATCGGTCGTCGAAGACCTTGGCGAGTATCTCGGGGTCGTCGACCTCGTCCTCGTGGACGAAGGCCTCGAGAATGGGTGTCGCAGTCATCAGTTGGGCCTGCATGATGCCCTGGGACGCCTCGTGGGCGCACTGTTTGTCGATCGGCGCCGATCCCGGCATGCCGAGGGCCACGACAATGGCGCACTCCTCCTTTTGAATGAGGTTCATGGCCGCCACGGCGAGGTCCTTGAAGCCCGGCACCGTGCGCGAGACGACGACGAAGGACTCCCCGTAGCCCGAGCAGCTCTCCAGTTCGGCCCGCGCGGACGCCCCCATGTCGAAGCGCGCGAACATCGTGTCGACGACGCCGATGCGCTGCACCTTCACGGTCTTGGTTGTCGGTTTCTTCTTGGCCACGGCGCTCCGATCTTTCGTCACCACAGTGTAGGGAGGGTCGACGGGCTCTTGGCCCTTCGTTTGGTGCGACGTAAGGTGGCCTCAAAGGATGGTGGGCTATGGCGTGGGACTTTGCGACCGAACCGGAGTTTGAAGAGCAATTGGTCTGGATGCGCGAATTCATGCGCGAGGAGATCATGCCCATCGAGACGTTAGATCTCAGTCACGACCAAGCGCTCACGTTCATAAAGCCCCTGCAAGACCAGGTCCGCGCGCGCGGCCTCTGGGCCGCGCACCTACCCCACGAACTCGGCGGCACGGGCTTTGGTCAGGTCCGCCTGGGACTGATGCACGAGATCCTGGGCCAGACCCCCTACGGTCCGGTGGTCTTCGGCAACAACGCGCCCGACAGCGGCAACGCCGAACTGTTGGCGGCCGGCATGGAGATGACCGAGCAGGAGTACGTCCGCGAGCGTTGGCTCCAGCCACTGCTCGACGGCACCATTCGCTCGGGCTTCTCGATGACCGAACCGGAGACGGCCGGGAGCGATCCGCGACTACTCAAGACGCGCGCGGTCAAAGACGGCGGCGAGTGGGTCATCAACGGCCACAAGTGGTACACGACCAACGGCTCGGTGGCCGACATCCTGGTCGTGATGGCGGTGACCAATCCCGACATCCATCCGTACCAGGGATCCTCGATGTTCGTGGTGCCGGCCGACACGCCGGGCGTGAACATCGTGCGCGACGTCGGTTCGATGGACGACCCCGACAACCACTACGGCCGCTTCGGTAACCACGCCGAGATCCGCTACGTCGACGTGCGGATCCCGGCCGAGAACCTGATCGGCCCGGAAGGCTCGGGCTTCATGCTGGCCCAGGCCCGACTCGGACCGGGTCGCATCCATCACTGCATGCGCTGGCTGGGCCAGTCCCAACGGGCCTTCGACATGATGTGCGAGCGCGCCGTCAGTCGCTTCACCCACGGTTCGCTGCTCTCGGAAAAGCAGACGGTGCAGAACTGGATCGCCGACTCGCGCGCCGAGATGCACGCCGCGCGCCTGATGACGCTCCACGCCGCCTGGAAGATGGATCAAGTGGGCGCGTCGGCCTCGCGCGACGAGATCGCCATGATCAAGTACTACGGCGCCACCGTCTTGCACAACGTGATCGACCGCTCCATTCAGACCCACGGAGCGCTCGGGTACTCCACCGACCTGCCGCTCGAGCGGATGTACCGTTGGGCGCGCGCCGCGCGCATCTACGACGGCCCCGACGAAGTGCACCGTCAGACGGTCGCGCGTCACGCATTGAAGAACTACACGCCGCACGAGGTCCCCAGTGAGTTCATCCCCGCGAGGACCGAGGCGGCGCGCGAGAAGTTCGCCGGCATGCTGGAGTTCCTCGAGGCCGAGACGGTCTAGCGCGGCGCCAGTCCCTCGACGGCCTCTCGGAGGTCGACGCCGAAGGGGACGATGGCCAACGTCGGAATCTGGACGCCGGCTTCGATGTAGCGAAGGACGTGCTCGCGGCACGCTTCGTACGGGCCGTGGATGATCAGCTCGTCGACGACCCAATCGGGGATCAACTCGTTGGCCAGCTTGCGATTTCCCTCGGCCCAGGCGTCCCACATCGGCTGCAGCACCTCGCCGCGCCCGAGCCAGCGGTGGAACTCGGCGTAGGCGTTGACCGTCAGATACGACGAGATCATGCGACGGCCGATCATGCGCGCGAGGTCGGCGTCGGGCGTCGGCACGACGAAGAGACGCGCCGCGATCATTTTGCCTTCGCCGACTTCGGCGCGACACTGCGCCACGTCCTTGGCCGCGAGCCAATTGAGGATGGCGCCGTCGGCTTCGCGACCGGCGAGGCGGAGCATCCCCGGGCGAAGGGCGCCGAGCAGGATCGGGGGACGCACCAAGACCGGACGAGCGAGCTTGAAACCATGGACTTCGAAAGTCTCGAAGATCTGGTCGATCTTCTCGCCGTCCAAGGCGCGCTGCACGAAGTGCAACACGTCGCGCGTGCGCGCGTAGGGCTTCTCGTACTTCACGCCGTTCCAGCGCTGGACGACCGGTTCACTCGAGGCGCCGAGGCCCATGATGAATCGGCCCTCGGCGACCTCGGCCATCGCGGCGATGCTCATGGCGAGCAGTCCCGCGCCGCGCGTGAAGACCGGGGTGACCGCCACGCCGAGATTGAGACGCGGCTCCCAAATGGCGGCCAAGGTGAGCGGGGTGAAGCCGTCGGCCCCGTCGACTTCGGCCGACCACAGGTCGCTGTAGCCGAGGTCGGCGATGCGGTGGAACCACTCCTTGTGCTCCAGCAGCGAGACGCCGTCGAAGGGGATGGTGATGCCGTAGCGAGAGTCCATCCAGTCAGTGTTCCAGATACGAAGCGTCGAAGTCTTTTAGCTGAGGTAGTCGCCGGTGCGCGACTTCGGTACCTTGAGTCCCCGACGCTCGAGGTCGTGGACCCACCGGTCGATCAAGGTTTCGAGGATGGCCACGCGCGCGTAGTGCTTGCTGTCGGCTGGGATCAGTTCCCAGTGCGCGTGCGATTGATCGGTCATCTCGACCATGTCTCCCAGGGCGTCCAAGTACGCCGCCCGCTTTTCGCGGTTGCGCCAGTCGTCAGGGGTGAGCTTCCACTGCTTCAACGGATCACCTTCGCGGTCCTTGAATCGCCGGAGTTGCTCCTCGTCCGAGATGTGCAGCCAGAACTTCACGATCGTGACGTTGTTGTCGACCAACAGGCGCTCGAACTCGACGATCTCTTGGCCCGATCGCTTCGCGGTCGCCTTGTCGATGAGTCCCTCGACGCGCTCGACGAGGAGTCGCCCGTACCACGAACGGTCATAGACCGTCATTCCTCCCGCGCCCGGAATAGTGGACTGGAATCGCCAGAGAAAGACGTGGCGGAGTTCCTCGGCCGTCGGTGGACCGATGGGCACGACGCGAACGTGACGAGGGTCGATACTGGCGGTCAAGCGGCGAATCGCCCCACCCTTCCCGGCGGCGTCAAATCCTTCGAACAAAACCACCAACCCGGGAGCCACGACGTCCGGCTGGAGCAAGCCGGCGGTGAAGAGACGAAGTTGCGTCAAACGATGCTGGGCCGCCGCGACTCGATCGGCGGACTTGGCCTTGTCCATCGACAACGAAAGATCGATCTGGTCGACTCGATCGGTCATAGTGTTTGCCGACAGAGGTCTCTTGCAATTTTCACGATCGTCCTTTCGTTCACTGCAAAGTAGCGCAGGATGAACCGTGGTTCAGTGCAAATTCACGGCTCGGCGCACGGCGATCAGGCTCCAGATGGCCTCCACGACGCCGAAGGGCCACGCGCCACTAGCGAAGCCGTAGATGCTCGAGAGCACGCAGCCCAACGCGAAGAGTTCGACGAAGCGTCGGCCCCGCGATTCGAGGGCGTACATCAGCATCATGAAGCTCAGCGCGATGACGCCGTAGATGGTGACCGTGTTCACGTGGACCCGGTTAGGGGAGGTGTTCGCGCCGGAGATAGCGCCGCTCGTAGGTCCAGTCGCCCACCAGAAACAGGGCCGCGAGCAACGCGAGCAAGACGGCGTACTTCTCGTGCGGCGGCAAGAAGCTGTAGGTGACCGTCGACGTGCCTTGTGGAACTTTGATGCTCTGGTAGACCCCGTCGACCGTCTTGATCGTGACGGACTTGCCGTTCACGTAGGCCTTCCAGCCGGGCATCATGAGTTCGGTACGCACGAGGGTCGAGGCGCCATTGGGACAGGTCACGGTGGTCCGGTCGACGTTCTGGCGCGTGAGCGTGCACGAGGAGGACTTGGTGGAGAGGAACGGCCTCGGACTCGGCATCTCGTAGATATTGGCTTTGGCGTCGCTGAACACCAATTTCACGTGAAGATTAGTCAAGGCGGGCAGAATGGGCAGCGCCGTGGGCATCAACAGGTACTTGACCGAGGCCCCCTCGTAGTTCTTGAAATGGGTGACGAGCTCATTTTCCTGGGCGATGAGGCCGGTCATGCCGTTATGGATCACGAACTGGTTCGAGGGCGTCAGTCCCGGGTAGAGCTGGGTCTCGATGAACTTCGAGAACTTCGCCGGGAAGGGCAGGTCGATCGCGTTGAGGGCGTTCAGGCCGAACTGCGATCCCCAGTTAGGCGTCAACACCGCGAAGTCGAGGAAGCGGTCCTGACCCTCATGTGTGCGCAAGAAAGTGATCGGACCCTGGTCCACGTAGACGTACTTGGCCGACTCGCCCCCCGGGACCCCGAACATCAGGAGCGACTCGCCAACTAAGACCAACGCCACGAGCAACGGGACAACTTTGTACTTGGCCAGAACTCCGAGGACCAGCAGCGCGATGATCGCGATGAAGGGGATCGCGTCGAGGAAGGCGAATATGTACCGGGCGCGGTGCGAGTAGACCACACCTTGATTCATGGCGCTGCCCGCCAACACGATCCAGACGAGTCCGAGCAGCATGACCGACGTCGTCACCATGAAGAGTCTCTTGGCCCGGGCGCTGTCGACGAGGTCCATCATCCCGAAGGCCGCCAGGAGAATGAACGACAGTTCGCAACTTGACATGACGTAGCGACCGAACGATAGGTTCTCGATCAGCGGAATGAGGTTCCACACTTTGCGCAGTTCCAGGAAGTTGAAGGCGCCGCAGAACCCGATGACGGTCCACGCCGCGAGATAGATGCGAAGGGGCCGGAGACGACGGCCGAAAAGTCCCAACAACGCCAACGCGCCGACACTCGCGGTGAAGTACCCACCGATGCCACCCCAGATGCTCGCGGCGTTCACGTTCGAAAAGAGCGTTCCGTGGACGTAGGGGTCGAACCACATCTGCACGGCGTGAATCGAAATATGCGCGGTGCCGTCGATCGCGGCCGTGTGGTGACCGAGGTTGGCAACCTTGGTGAAATCGGCGAAGGGCACCAGGATGGGTAGCGACAGGAGTAACCCGACGCCCCCGCCGAGGCCGAGACGACCGATGGCGCGCCAGCGTGAATCGCGCGGCAACGAAGGAAGGCGCACCGCGGCCCAACCGATGGCGAAGAGCCCGTTGAAGTAGGCGACCTCGGGGAAACCGGCGTAGAAGGCCAGGGCGATCGCGATCGCCGCGAGGTACCAGCCTCGGTTGTTCTTCGTCCGCGTCGAGTCGTAGATCATCTCGATCCCGAGCAACAACAGGGGCAAGAAGCAAATGGGATTCATGACCGCGTTGCCGACCCAAGCGAAGGTGCCGTTCAAGGCGAAGAGGCAACCGGCGGCCGTGGCGAAGATGAGTGGGACGCCGAGGCGTTTGGCGAGGAAGTAGGTCGAGATCCCGGCGATCACCTCGAGGCTGATGTGGAACCAGAGCAGTCCGGCCGGCAGGGCGAACAAGAGCGTTAGCGGGAAGAACGCCGCGGACTGCATTTCGCCGGCGAGGGGCTGACCGAGGCCCTCGAAGTAGTTCCACCACGGCAGATGACCGTGCAAGAGGTCCATCGCCGCGAGGTGCCCGATGGGTTGGGTGATGAAGCCTACGTTGGGGTCGATCATCGGACGTCCGCACGTAACGTGACAGATGATGGTCGAGATGTTGGCCGTCCACCAGATGGGGCTGATGTTGGACTCGCCGACCAAGTACAGACCGTTGCCGATCAACACCGCGAGGACGATCAGCGCCAGCGCATTGGTGGAAGCTGGCAGACGCCGGTAGAAGGTGTAGAACCGGCTCCACGCTGACGTCACGACATCAGGCTACAAGAGCCGATGATTCACGTCCGAGGATGTCAGCGCGGCAGATAGAACATTGTCTCGCCGAGCAACAACAGCGCTTCGGGGTAGAACGGGTCCTTGAAGGTGCCGAAGATATCCCAGCGGCGGATGAATCGATTGCGGTCCTCGAGGGGATCGAGGGTGCCGCGCGACGAACTCACGTGGTGAATCAGCTGCACGTCCGGTGTGTACACGACGTAACTCGTGTCGCTCTGAGCCCGGAAACAGAGATCGATGTCGTTCATCGTGACGGCCAATCGTTCGTCCATGCCACCGAGCGAATCCCAGGTTTCACGTCGCGCCATCTGCACCGCACCCGTCACGGCCGCGACGTCACGGGTCGAGCGCGAGAACTGGTCGAGGTGCGGGTAGTTGGAGTCGGTGCGCAAGTGTTGCGGGTACGGCGAAACGACGATGCTCTCGTGTTCGCGGTGCCCGTACTGATCCAAGAGACAGGCCCCGACGATGGCGACGTCCTCTAACGCCGCCAGCGACACCATTCGCTCCAGCCAGTCGGGCGTAATCAAGACGGTGTCGTTGTTGAGGGTCACCACGAAATCGGCCTTCGAGTGATTGACCCCGCGATTAACGATTTTGGCGTAATTGAACGGTCCGGGACAGGGCACGACCCGGTACTTCGACTGGGCGAAGTATTCCAGCGATTCGGGCTCGATGGAGTCGTTGTCGAGCAGGATGATGTCCCAATTCTGATACGTCGTCTTGTTCTCGAGCGCCTCGATGCAGTTGCGCACCAGGTCGATGCGGTCGCGCGTCGGGATGATGATGTCGATCGACGGTTGCGGCGAAGGGGTCTCGAGCGTCCAGCGCGCCAGACCGGAGATGAGGCCCGGCTCGACGGTGCCGCGCCACCCTCGTCGAGCGAGGGCCGTCGCGGTCACTCGACAGGTGTCGACGTCGATATGGTCGCGCGTGAAGGCCAGGTCCGGTCGGCCCGCCAGCAGGACCAGATTGACGTGGCGAAAGACCGCGCCGGCTTCGTTGAGGCGCAGGTACAGGTCGTGTTCGAACGCCCAACCGGCGTCGGTGGCGAAGCCTCCCATGCGTCGAAGCGTCGCCACGCGCAGTAGGGCCGGTCGGCCTACGACGTTGTAACTGAGCAGCGTATGAGGCGGCACGGACGGGAATTTGAATATCGGGGCAAAGACGTTCGGACCGGTCTCGTCGGCGAAGACGACGTCGGCCTCCTCGCTCAAGTGATTGAAGAGCGCGAGCAGCGTGGTCGCTCGTTCCTCGACGCTGGTCGTGACGTCGCACAGAAAGAGCCAGGTGGTGGTCGCCGCATCCAGCGCGGCGTTGGCCGATGCAATGGCAAGCGACGCTTCCGAACTTTCGTCGACCTCCACGGTCGTCACGTCATCGGTGGACACTTCAAAGGAGGCCAGGTTGATGAATCGAATGGACGTCTTGGGTGAGTAGTTGTACGGAAAGATATTCGATTCCGCCGTTTTCAATGGAGCGGTGGCGAATTGGGCAGTGGCTTTGATCCGCTCGCTCTCTTGTCGCGACGATCGCAACCGACGAAAGAACTGGAGTATCGGACGACCGAATCGACGCGCTAAGCGGTAGCGCCGGGTGTCTTCACCGAGGAGTTCACCGAGTATTCGTTGCCACCACTTACCCGACATCCGACGCATGTCGCCGTGGAACGAGGCCCATCGGCGCACCATCTCCTGATCGGTTACGACGGGTTGATCGGACTCGCCTTCGAGATCGAATCGGTGGAAGGCTGGCACGCGGTCATGCTTTCGTTCGAGGGAGATAGTCGTCAGAAGCGGCGACGTGCTCCAAATTTAACCGCCGCGAAGCAAAAGGAGCGTGAACGCGTTCGACACCATCGATTTCGACGGGCGCAGACTCGTACTTCGGCGCGGAGGGCATGTTAGTTTCTCTACTCAATTGAATTACCGGGTGACAAAGCATAGAAAGAGGTGGGCATGACCGATGTCGTGGAGCGGAGCGAAGACGCCTCAGCGCCGAACCGACTGAACGCCGGAGTCCTCGGACTCTTCGACTCAGCGATCATGGGTATCGCCGGCTCGGCCCCGGCCTATTCGATAGGTGCGACAACCGGGGCGCTCTTTTTCGCGGTCGCCTACGGCGGACCCGCGGCGTTGTTGTACTGCGGATTCTTCATGTTTGGCATCGTGTGGGCCTTCAGTTATTTGAGCCGCGATGACTCGCACGCCGGGGCGGCCTATTCGTGGGTCCGTCGAGCTATCCACCCGATCCTGGGCTACCTGTCCGGTTGGGCCCTCATCGTGTCCGCCCTGCTCTTCATGGTGATCGCCACGTTCCCGGCTGGCTCCAGCGTGTTGCGACTCTTTTCCAGCACGCTCTATAAGCAGACCGGTCCGGTCACGATCCTGGGCGCCGTGTTCTTCTTCTTGATGGTGGCGGCGGTCGCCCTGGGCGTGACGGTCACCGTGAAGGTGCAGATCTTGATGTCCAGCGTGGAAGTTCTCCTGCTCTTGTTGTTCGCCGGGTTGGCGCTCTTTCACGCCCACCACGTGACCGCCTTCTCGTGGCACTGGTTCTCGCCGTCGGTTTTCAGTGGTCACCACACCAACGACTTCGTGGCCGGTGCCTTGCTCGCCGCCTTCTACTACTGGGGATGGGATGTCACCGCGAATCTGAATGAGGAGACGAAGAACGCCAAGAAAACCTCCGGCCTCGGGGGACTGCTGGGAACGTTCGTGGTTTTCTTGCTCTTTGAAGTGTTCACGGTCGCGTCCAACATGACCCTGAAGCCGGGCACCTTGGCCAATTCGAGCAACGTGGCCGACTTCATGTACAACCTGGGTCAGGCGGTGTGGCACGGTCTCGGCGGCAAGTTGCTCATCGTGGCGCTGCTGCTGTCCACGGTCGCCACGCTCGAAACGACGCTCATCCAAGTGACGAGGACGCTCTTCACGATGGGCCGCGACGAAACGTTGCCCAAGATCCTCGGAACGACCCACCCGACACGCAAGACGCCCTTCGTCGCGACCATGGTCGTCACGGTACTTTCACTGGGGCTCTTCGTGGCCAGCCAGTACGTCGGCTCGGTGGGCAACATCTTGGTTGATGGCTACAACGCCATTGCGATTCAGATCTGCATCTACTACAGCCTCGCCGGACTCTCGGTCGTGATCTTGTATCGTCGCCAACTGTTCAAATCAGCCAACAACTTCATCTTCATAGGGCTCTGGCCGTTGCTCGGGGCACTCTTCATGATCTACCTTTTCGTCAAGGCGCTACCCGGCTTGAACCGCGTCGAGCTGATCGTCGGACTCGGCTCGATGGCGCTCGGATTCATCCCCATGGCGTGGTACTGGTACAAAGGCGCTCCGTACTTCAAGATGCCCGACAAGCTCGACCGTCAGGCGCAGTTGCTCGAACTCACGCAGATGGAAGAACTTCTCTAAGGCCCGACTTCGATCAAGTTCCGTTCGTCGACTATTCGCTGGCCGGTCGACGCCAGAGGTCGATACCGCTCTCCACGGCGAACGCGTCGATCCTCGTCAACTCCTCGGCGCTGAAGTCCAGATTGTTGAGGGCGTCGAGGTTCTCATCGAGCTGTGCGACGCTGCTGGCGCCCAGCAACACCGAGGTGACCACGGGATTCCGTAACGCCCAGGCGATGGCGAGTTGGGCCATTCGTTGACCGCGCTCGTGGGCGATTTCGGCCAGTCCCCGAACCCGGGCGAGGTTCTCCTCATTGAGCATTCGAGTGGCCAGCGACGAGTCCTCCTTCGCCGCGCGAGAGTCACTCGCCGTTCCGTCAAGGTACCTGTCGGTGAGGAGCCCTTGACCGAGGGGGGAGAAGGCGATGCAGCCCACCCCTTGTTCGTCGAGCACGTCGAGGAGTCGATCCTCGATCCAACGATTCAGCATCGAGTACGACGGCTGGTGGATCAAGAGCGGTGTGCCCAGGTCGCGAAGGATCGTGATGGCCTCCTTCGTGCGCTCGTCGGAGTACGACGAAATGCCCACGTAGAGGGCCTTGCCCTGGCGAACCGCGTGATCGAGCGCGCCGAGGGTCTCTTCCATGGGCGTCGTGGCGTCGAAGTGGTGGTGGTAGAAGATGTCGACGTAGTCCAGCCCCAGGCGTTTCAGGCTCTGGTCGAGGCTGGCGAGCAGGTACTTACGCGATCCCAGGTCGCCGTAGGGGCCAGGCCACATGTCCCAGCCGGCCTTGGACGAAATGATGAACTCGTCGCGCAATGACGAGAAGTCTTCGCGGAGCAGTCGTCCGAAGTTCGTCTCGGCGCCGCCGTAGGGCGGGCCATAGTTGTTGGCGAGGTCGAAGTGCGTCACGCCGCGATCGAACGCACGGCGAACGATGGCGCGTTGGGCGTCGATCGTGCGGTCGTCGCCGAAGTTCTGCCAGAGGCCGAGGGAGATGGCGGGGAGCTGGATGCCGCTGCGGCCACAGCGTCGGTACTGCATCGATTCGTAGCGATTGGGCGAGGGCAGGTAGGTCGACATGGCGCCATCGTAACGGTCGTGTCTTCGCTCTCGCAACGAAGTCCGTGTCGAGTTCGCTACGAATCCTCGGTGATCACACGCCGGGGACCCTTCACTCGAAGAGACCAACCTGAATAGTCTTCAAGGAACAATTCCATTATTGAGAAAGTGATGAACAACCGTGAGGTTCAAATACCGACGTCGATGGATGGGGCCAAAACACGGACCCGCACTGGGAGTTGCGGTCTTTACCGCCAAGGATTCCGTCGTTTCGCGTGACATGACTGGGACATTCGGCGAGAGCGATCGACTTCGTCAGTGGTCACACGACCATGGAGTAGTCCTCAACGATGACGCGCAGAGCCTGGAACTCTTGAACGCTCATATCGACGAGTGGAATTCGGACCCCGGTCATTACGAGAGTGTGGATATACCAAATGAGGCAGGTATCTATCTGGGCAACGTCATTCTGAAGAATGTTCCGGGCGCCCGATGGCGAGTGTGGCCCAATGGGCACCCCGTGATTGCGCTGGCATCGGATCGAGAGTTGGACGTCACCGCGCTGGTAAGTGACCGCCTCATGCGATCCGGGCCAAGCCTGCAATCGATCTACGCACGGGCCGTATCCGAATAGTCAGGCCCCGAGGACCACTCCTAGAACGACCAAGTGGGGAGGCATTAGGTCAACGCCACTGGGTAGTAACACGAAGTACTTTGGGCGGTTACCCATATATCTTCGTGTGCCGAAAGTGGCCAATCTAGTGAGAATGCGTACGTACCGTTCGTGGCCGAGGGCTCGTTGAAGTGACGAACAGTTTCCGCGTGGCCTGGTACCGGTTCGTGGCCACGTTTCGAAGTCGTTGGAGCGGCTACGTGACCATCGTGTTGTTGGTGGGACTCCTCGGAGGCCTGTCCATGGCCTCGGTCGCCGGCGCTCGACGCACGCAGTCGTCCTTCGCCACGCTGATGGCCCGAGCCAACTCCTCCCAACTTTTCGGACTAACGGGCGTCTACAACCCCACGATTGGCCAATTGGGTTATTCCCCCTCATTGGACAAGCGGATCGAACATCTGCCTTACGTCAAAGACGTGAAGAGCCTCATCGATATGAACCTCATCGTGCTCAACGCCAAAGGAGCGGTGGTGCCCGCCTCCGAGGGTCAGACCTTTTCCGGCAGCCTCAACGGCGAGCAGTTCACCCAGGACCGGGTCCTCATCACCAACGGACGCCGTCCCAATCCCAAGACAATCAATCAGTTCGCTATGGACGGCGCGACGGCCAAGCAGTTCGGATTTCATTTGGGCCAAGTAGTGACGTTCGTCGCGTTCTCCAATAAAGAGATCGGGCTCTTGGCGAATTTGAGTCCACAGGCGGCTCTCAAGAAGTTGAAGCCCGTCCTCAGACTTCGGGCCACCTTGGTCAGCACCGGTGCGGTACAACCGCACGATCTCCTGCAGGATCAGGTCGACCAGGGAAACGGAGCGGTGGTGCTCTTCACCCCGACTCTGGCCAAGCGACTCGCGAACTGTTGCGTGAATACTTCCATCAGCGCCTTGCAACTGGTCGGGGGCACGGCGCACCAAAACCAGGTCGAGAGTGAGATAGCCCAGACGCTGCCCAAGGGTCTGCCTTTCGATTTCACCGCCGTGTCGCAGATTGAATCGACGGCCAGTCAAACGCTGCGGCCCGAGTCAATCGCCCTCGGCGTCTTCGGCCTCATTGCGGCGCTCGCCATGTTGGTCATCGCCGGTCAAGTGATCAGTCGGCGCCTTCGATTCAACTCCACCGACCTCACGGTCCTTCGGGCCTTAGGTGCCACGCCGTCCACGACTGTGGTGGACGGCCTCATCGGGATCGCCATGTCCATCGCGGCGGGTTCGATCTTGGCCGGCGTCGTGGCGATAGCCCTCTCGCCGCTCGCGTTGCTCGGGCCGATTCGACCGTACATTCCCAACGGCATCAACATCGACTGGACCATCATCGGCATCGGCGTGGCCGTGTCGATGCTGGTGTTGGCTTCGCTCGCCGTCGCCTTCGCCCTTCGAGTCACTCCTCGATTCACTTCGCGTCGCCCAGTGACGAGCGTCCGAGCTTCGAGCGCGGCGCGAGTGGCCGCCAACGCGAACCTGCCGGTGTCGGCGGTCACGGGCATTCGCCTGGCCTTGGAACCGGGTACCGGGCGTAACGCCGTACCCGTTCGCTCGGCCATCCTCGGCACGGTCTTCGCGCTCATGATCGTGACCTCCACTGTCACGTTTGGCGCCAGCCTTCATACCCTGGTCGCCCGGCCCCCTCTGTACGGCTGGAACTGGACCTACGAGATGAACGGCGGCGGCGGCCTGGGCGACATCCCAGCCAAACCGGTCGTAAAACTCCTCGATCAGAGCAAGTACGTGTCGGCCTGGTCGGGGGTCTACTTCGGACTCTTGAAGATTGACGGCCAAGACGTCTCGGTCATGGGCGCCAGTCCGCACGCCAGCGTGAGCCCGCCAATTCTGACGGGACACGGTTTCAACGACGTGAACCAAATCGTCCTGGGAACAGCGACGCTGAACCAACTGCACAAGAAGGTGGGCGACTCGGTGGAGGTGAGCTCGGGATTGGCCACGACGAAACTGCAAATCGTAGGCACCGCGACGCTGCCCACCATTGGCGTGGGTGGCATCAATCACCTCGACATGGGAAGTGGCGCCATTCTCTCGTACCAACTGATTCCCCTCAACCAACGAAACCTCTTCGACGTGACGGCCGGTCCTAACGCCATCCTGGTGCGAACAAAACCGGGAGTTAATCAACGAGCGGCCCTTCGTGCACTGAGCGCCATCTTGGTCAAGCTGGGCGGCAACAACAACGGAGCGCAAGCCCAAGGCGTGCAGCGCCCGGCCCAGATCATCAATTACGGTTCGCTCGGGTCGACGCCCGTCGTACTCGGCACCGCGCTCGCTCTGGGCGCGGTCGTGGCGATGGGACTCACTCTCATTACTTCAGTTCGTCGTCGACGTCGCGAGCTGGCGCTGCTCAAGATATTGGGATTCACCCGGCGACAGCTGGCCGCGGCGATCAGCTGGCAGTCGAGCGTCGCGACGGCCATCGGCACGGCCATTGGCGTGCCCCTCGGCGTAGTGCTCGGACGTTTTCTCTGGGACCTCTTCGCCCACGAGATCTACGCCGTGCCCAGTCCCACCGTTCCGGTTCTCTCCGTCGTGTTGATCGTCGTGAGCGCGTTGATCCTCGCCAACCTTGTCGCCGCGATTCCTGGTCGAGTAGCCGCGAACACTTCAACGGCGCTGCTACTGCGCGCGGAGTAGTTGCAAGGGTAGATATCCAAATTGAATTACGACGCCCACACAAGAATGCGACCATGCTCGTAACGCTGCCGGACAACACCTTTGTGCTCGCCCAGGGTCGGCTTGGTTTGATTCCTTCGGACCGCATTCGCCAACCCGATTACGCCGTATATCTCGATGAGCGATGGGACGCTGACCCTCAAGTCACCTGGCCGTACCGAATGATCGATTGGCCCGACTTCGGACTGCCGAATGATGAGGGTGAGTTATTCGATGTCATCGTGGACATCCACGTTCGAGCCAAAAAAGGAGAACTCGTGGAGATCGCTTGCTACGGCGGGCTGGGAAGGACGGGAACCGTCCTCGGCTGCCTTGCCGTCCGCGCGGGCGTGCAACCAAAAGATGCCGTCGATTGGGTACGAGATCACTACGACCAAAGAGCGGTTGAGACGAGCGAACAAAGCGCCTTCATTGAAAGGTTCGCGAGATCATTGTGAACTCATCGCCGATCGCCGCCTGGCATTGGCGACTTCGATGATTGTCGGAATCATTTGGGCTGATCGGCAATGAAGACCGCAGTCGCACCACGTGCTCGAAGTGGCCAACCGGAGGACGGCAGTCGATTAACTAGATCGCTTCTGTCGATGCTTCGGAGATACGCCGAAGCTGCGCTCCGGTCTGGAAAGACCGCATGCGTAGCAATATCGAATCGTTCTATCTTGGAAAAATATGGGCGAAGGTGCTCGGCGCCGTTCTCGACGCTGAAGGCAGGCTCTTCATGTTCCGCTTCGACGACTCTCCAGAGTTCCTCGAGATGAGTTCTTCCATTCGTAATGGCGACCAACCTGCCGTCCGGACGAAGCACTCGCGCCAATTCCGCCAGCCCCAGGTCCAGAGGGGAAACATGATAAAGCATCCAAGCGGCAAGCACGGCATCGAATGAACCGTCGATGAACGGGAGTTCGCGAACGTCGGCCAGAATCGTCTCGACGCCGAGAGAGCGACTTGCCGTGACCATGGCCGCAGACGAATCAAGAGCGACGAGATCGCATTGAATCGCTTGAGTGATCCGGAGGGCGAGGCTTCCTTTACCGGAACCAACTTCGAGAATGCGGTTTGGACGTACGTCGCTCAGCGCAAGGATCGCGAAGTCCTGGGGTGTCGGACCTTGTTCCTCCGTACGCCAGACGGAAGCTCTCGTATCCAACCGCTCAGTGGTGCGGTACTGCTCGCGTACGTAGTCGTCATCATTGAGGCGCACCCGATGACATTACGCGCCCGGCATTCCGCCCCACTGAATTTGGCCGGAGTTCGAGGCGGGGCGGGATAACTTCGAACGAAGGCGCCATTGCGGCAAATCCAACTAGGTTCAGACGAGTGCAACGCGGATCGAGAACGTATTCAGGTCCGCTCTCTCGAAGGGAGCGAATACTGAAGCGACTTCGATATCGATTCTTTCCGCCGAAACACCCCTTCTTGAATCCATTTCAACAAGTGATCTGGCGTGCGCAACGCCTCGTACTGGGTGACAACGGACATCGCAAAGCCAGAGGTCGTTAGAGCGCTCACGCGACTTGACTCGAATTCACTCCACGGCAACAGACGAACGTCGCGCGATGGCTAGCGTGACGCAGGTGAGCATGGTGTTCGACGAAGACTCCTCGGCGGCCTGGAATGAGATGTTCAGTGCCCCGGGAAGTCCGCGGCCCATCTACGAGCGTCTCTTCGCCGAGTTGGCGCGCTATCAACCGGCGGAACTGCGTGTGCGATCCGAGCAGCTGTCACACACCTTCTCCGAACGAGGAGTGACCTTCGCGCACAGTGGCGAGGAACGGCCCTTCCCACTCGACGTCGTACCGCGCCTGATCGGGGCGATGGAGTGGGACCTCCTCTCGCGGGGGATCGCTCAGCGAGTCCACGCTCTCGAGGCGTTCCTCGCCGACATCTATGGTGAAGGTCGCATCTTCGCCGAGGGAGTCATCCCACGATCGGTGGTCACGTCGAGTCCACACTTCTGTCGCCCGGCCTTCGCGGTCGATCCGCCCAACGGCGTACGAATCACGGTCGCGGGAATCGACCTCGTGCGCGACGAAGCAGGCAACTTTCGGGTATTGGAGGACAACGTTCGCATTCCCTCGGGCGTCAGTTACGTCATCGAGAACCGTCGAGCGATGACCCAGACGTTCGCGTCACTCTTCTCTGATCACCGGGTCCACCCGGTCGACTCCTATCCAGCGCATCTCTTAGCGGCATTGCGCGCGGCCGCGCCACCGAACCAGAGTGACCCGGTCATCGTCGTGCTTAGTCCCGGCGTGCACAACGCCGCCTACTTCGAGCACGTGTTGTTGGCTCGCATGATGGGGGTGGAACTGGTCGAGGGCCGCGACCTCCTCTGTCGTTCGAACCACGCGTACATGCGAACGACGAACGGCGAGCGACCAGTGCACGTGATCTACCGCCGCGTCGATGACGAATGGCTCGATCCGTTGCAGTTCTTACCGGACTCGATCATCGGCGTGGCGGGACTCGTGAACTGTGCGCGTGCCGGGAACGTGGTCATCTCGAACGGGATCGGCAACGGCGTCGCCGATGACAAACTCGTCTACACCTACGTGCCGGAGTTCATTCGCTTCTACCTCAGTGAGGAGCCACTGATCGAGAACGTCGAGACCTATCGCCTCGAGGACGACGACGTCCGCCAGGAGGTATTGGCGTCGCTCGCGTCCTACGTGGTGAAACCGGTCGACGGTTCCGGCGGCAAGGGCATCATCATCGGTCCCCAGGCCGATGCGAGAACGCTGGCCCGGGCCGCCGAAGCCGTGATGGCCGCCCCGCGTAATTGGATCGCCCAACGGCCGGTCATGCTGTCGACGCACCCGACCCTGGTCGAGGAAGGTGTCAGTCCCCGTCACATCGACCTTCGACCGTTCGCCATCAACGATGGCGAAGAGGTGTGGGTCCTGCCGGGCGGACTCACCCGGGTCGCGTTGGGTGAGGGTGAACTGGTTGTGAACTCATCTCGGGGCGGGGGATCGAAGGACACCTGGGTCCTGAACGACGAGTCGATGCCGCTGCGCGAATCGCGCGTCACCGCGGCCCAACGACAGCGCCACGTGACCTTCAGCCCGCGCCAGGACGGCAACGTCGGACGGGGTGACCAGTGAGCGAGCGCGGCATGCTCTCGCGCTTGGCCGAGTCACTGTACTGGATCGGTCGCTACATCGAACGCGCCGACGACACCGCGCGCATCGTCGATTCCTACGTGCACCGAATGGTGGAAGATCCCTTCAACGACGAGGACGCTACCTGTCGCTCGCTCTATTCGATCCTGGGGATCGACTTCGATTCGGAGAAACCGATCACGACCGTCGAGATGCTGGAGCACATCGTCTACGACGCGCAGAACCCCAACTCCATCGCCGGCTCGCTGAGTGGCGCGTTCGAGAACGCGCGCCGCAGTCGCGAGTTCATCTCTTCCGAGATGTGGGTCGCGCTGAACTCGACTCGTAACCGATTGCCGCAGATGGAGAACACCGCGCGCCGTCTCGGACCGTCGCAATATCTCTTGTTCGTGCGCGAGCGAGCGGCGTTGCTCGCCGGACTCACCGACGCGACCCTGAGTCACGATGACGGCTGGCACTTCTTAGTCCTCGGCCGAAGCATCGAACGCATCGACATGACGGCGCGACTGCTGCGCGGTCGAGTCCTCAGTGAAGAGCACGCGCCCGATTGGTTGGCGTTCCTGCGAGCCTGCGGCGCGATGGAGGCGTTCATGCGTTCGACCAGCGAGATCCACGACGCGAACGGCGTGGCCGCGTTCTTGTTACTCGACAGGCTGTTTCCCCGCTCGGTGCTGTACTCCTTGAACCTCGCCGACACCTGTCTGTACGAGATCCAGCCGAGTAGCCAGCGCATCGCGACGGCCGACGTGGCGCGTCAGAGCCTGGCGCGAGCGCGCGGGCGCCTCGAGTTCATGGATGCCGCCGAGCTACTCGGACAGTTGCCGGAGTTGTTGGAGATGCTCGAAGAGACCTGCGTGCGGATCAACGACGCGGTGACCGATCGATTCTTTGGTCACGAGGATTACGTGCTGTGGTCGAGGGAGGGGGGACTGTGAACGAGTCGCTCAGTCTCAGCATTCGACACCACACGGGCTTCACCTACGACGGTCTCGCCAAGTCCTCCTACAACGAGGCGCGGATGACGCCGATCACCGGTGCGAGCCAAGAAGTGCGCCTCGCCGACGTCGCGGTGCAGCCGGTGGTGCCGGTCTCGACGCACACCGATTACTTCGGCACGATCGTCACGGTCTTCGACATCCAAGAGCCGCACCCCAAACTCGAAGTCGAGGCGCGCTCGAACGTCGAGAGCCGCGCCGGGCTGGTCGCCGCGGCGATCTCGTGGCGCGAACTACGCACCCCGGCGCTCGTCGACTTCTTCTCGGAGTACCTGTTCGCGACCGAGCGCACCAAGCTGGCCGGCGACGTCCTGGCCCCTCTCGAAGAGTGGTCGCAGATCTCGGACCTGCACAGTTGCGTGGACGCCGTCAGCGCCTACGTACGTGACCACGTGACCTACCTGCCCGGCGCCACGTCAGTCGAGGCGACGGCTCAGGAGGCGTGGGATCTGGGCGAGGGCGTCTGTCAGGATCTCACGCACGTCACCATCGGCCTGCTGCGCGAACTCGGGATCCCCGCGCGTTACGTGTCCGGCTATCTCTTCCCGCTGAGTGACGCCGACGTAGGTGAGGTCGTCGCCGGTCAAAGTCACGCGTGGATCGAGTACTTCTCGGGCGCCTGGACCGGCATGGATCCGACCAACGGCATCCCCGAGACGGAGCGCCACATCATCGTGGGTAACGGTCGCGACTACGACGACGTCGCACCCTTGAAGGGCGTGTACCAGGGTGCGGCGTCCTCGAGTCTTGGCGTCGTCGTCGAGATGAGTCGGACGCACTAGGGCGAGACTACGTCGCCCGAAGTCACCGCGCTGAGATAAATATCAGAGGGTTCAGAGTCGACCGCAGAGCGCGAAGGATTCGCAGCAAATCGGCCACCGGAAGGCTAACGCAGCCGGTCGTAGGGTCACCGTCCGAGACGTGCAAAAAGATCGCCGAGCCCTGGCCGGCAACGACGGGATGCCGGTTATAGGCGATGACCGCGAAGTAGTCGTATTGCGGCACGGTCTGCCAGAGGGCTTCGGAGAAAGCGCCGAAATTAGGCCTCTCGCCACAGGGCACTTGGACGAAGCGGTTGTAGAGCGGCGAGGACGACTGTTCGTCCCACCAGTCGCCGCAGACTAGGCGGTGGTAGCGGTAGTGGACGCCGGGATTGGCGTTCACGCCGTACATGGTGGATTGGATCCCGAAAAGTCCGAGCGGCGTGGTGCCATCTCCCTCGCGGTGATGCGCCGAGAGACCGTTTCGCCCGACGTGCGCCGGGTACGGACCGGCGGCGAGGCGAAAGCAGCCTCCCTGGCGAACGAAGTACTCCAGCGTGGCGCTTCGGGACCGCAGCGTCGGCGCAGTGACGGTGATCAGCTGTGCGGCGTGTGACGTGCCCGAGACAGCGTCGGCGGCGGCATCGCACGACGCGAGGCGAGGTTGTTCAAGGGCTCCGGCGCTTCGTGAAGGTAACGGCGCAATTGATGTCACCAACGCCAGAACGAGCGAAGCGCCAAGGGCTCGTTTCAACCGCCGGTGGAAGAGAAGTGTTGGTAGTCGGGTGATGCGCTCCATCGTCCTCCCCAGAGCCACCCTACGGAAGCGAAGGCCTTGTTGAGTACGCCTCCCACTTCGGCCATGCCCGGGCGCACGTCGCCTCGATTGATGTAGGCCTTGCCGGCGACCGGTTGCGCGACGCCGTTGAAGACGTAGGGATTCTGTAGCGGGTTGACGTCGATCGCTTCGCCGTAGGCGTGCACCGACCATTGCTTGGGTCCGGTCGTCACGGCGTAGCGACAGTTGAACCCCGACGTGTTGTCGGCGGCCATGGAGGCCGGGTCCTTCCCCTGGAAGTTCGAGGTCGGGACCATCAGATGAATCGGAAAGCGCTTCGCGTACAGCGTGGCAAAGACCTTCACGACCGAGGTCACGACGGAGGCGTTGACGACCAAGTCGCCGACGCGGGCTCGAGCGTCGAAGCCGACGTAACGAAGCTCGAGGAGGCGTAGTTGGCTTGGTGAGACCGGACAGCCCGGTCGCCACGACTTGCCGAGTTGGGCGGCGTTGACCAGCGTCATGCTCCAGGTGAACGGCGGCAGCACGACATTCGACGCACCGCTACTCGCGCCAAAAAGCAATGAGCCGGCGAGCATCGTCGTGCACAGTGCCCCGCGAACGACGCGTCGACGCTGAGTCGTCGCGCGCGGTGAAATGTCCGACATGGCCAAAGAGTAGTTTGCCCTATCGGATTCACACCCGCGCTCAATGAAATGGCGCAACGTGACCATTCGTAGAATGAACGAATGGACCTCGAACTTCAGGACAGGGCATTTCTCATCACTGGGGGCACCGACGGACTCGGATTCGCCCTCGCTCAGCGCCTGGTCGCCGAAGGTGCGTTAGTGGCCGTCTGCGGTCGCGACGAGGAACGGCTGGCTCGGGCGCAAGAGTTGCTCGGTCGCGACGCCCTGTGTTCGAAGACGGACGTGACGAATGCCGAGGAACTCGACGAATTCATCAGCGCCACGCTCACTCGTTTCGGTCGACTTGACGGTGCCGTGAACAATGCCGGACGAAGTGCGAGCACGCCAATCGCCACGTCGGACGATGACGAATGGCGAAGCGACTACGAATTGAAAGTCATCTCCGCGTTGCACGTCGCGCGCCAAGTCCTGCCGGCACTGGAGACCACCCACGGAGCCATCGTGAACGTCCTGGCGATATTGGCGCGAACGCCGAACGCCAATACGACGCCGACGTCGGCGTCGAGGTTGGCCGGACTGGCTCTGACCAAGGCGCTCTCCAACGAAGTCGGTCCTCGCGGAATCCGGGTTAACGCGATCCTCATTGGACTGATCGAGTCGGGCCAATGGGTACGTCGCGCCGCTGACGCGAACGTTCCGGTGGAAGAGTTTTACGCGACCATGGCGGCGAACTCTAAGATTCCGTTGGGGCGCGTCGGTCGCGCCGAAGAGTTCGCCGATCTGGCGGCGTTCTTGTTGTCGCCGCGCTCCAGTTACGTCACCGGTGTCGGCGTCAGCATTGACGGCGGGATGTCGCCCGTCATTTGACGCCACGGCTGGGCAATATTTCCGGAGGGCCCCCGGTAATAGATTTGGCAAGGAACGGGAGCGATGACCTTCAACCTGAAAGAGCTGATGGAAGAGCGACACGGCGAGAACTTCGCTCTGCACGCCCAGTACCTCAACCCGCAACTCACGAAAGTCGTGACTACGCTCGGATTCGACCGTTTCTACGAACGCGGCGAGGGTTGCTACCTCTTCGACGACGAGGACAACCGCTACCTTGACATGTTGAGCGGCTTCGGCGTCTTCGCCCTCGGGCGTTCTCACCCGGTGATCAAGGACGCGCTTCGCCAAGCCCTCGACGCGGACTTACCGGGCATGGTCCAGATGGACAGCGCGCTCTTGCCGGGACTCTTGGCCGAAGAGTTGATCACGAGGAGCCCGAAACAGATCGAGCGACTGTTCTTCTGTAACTCCGGCGCGGAGGCCGTGGAAGCGGCCATCAAGTTCGCTCGCGCCAGTACCAAACGTCGCAGGATTCTGTACCACTCGCACGCCTACCACGGCCTCACGATGGGCGCGCTCGCGGTGAACGGCTCGGCCGACTTTCGCGAAGGGTTCGGACCCCTGTTGGCCGACACCACGGAGATTCCCTTTGGCGACCTCGAGGTACTGGTTCGAGAACTCAAGCGCGGCGACGTCGCGGCCTTCATCGTCGAACCGATTCAGGGCAAGGGTGTTTTTGAACTGGACGCCGAGCGCTGGCGCGAGATCGAGAACGCCGTGCACGCGGCGGGCGCGCTCTTCATCTGTGACGAGGTGCAGACGGGGCTCGGTCGCACCGGCGCGTTCTACGCCTTTGAGCACTACGGACTCGCGCCGGACATCATCACGATCTCCAAGGCTCTGTCGGGTGGCTACGTGCCGGTCGGGGCGATGTTGACCAGTGACAAGATCCTGCGCGGCACCTACAGCTCCATGGAGCGAGCGATGGTCCACTCGACGACCTTCAAGAACAACCCGATGGCCATGGTGGCGGGACTGGCCACCCTGTCGGTCTTCGACGACGAGCACATCGTCGAGCACGCGGCGGCTATGGGTGACGTGTGGCGTGTTCGCTTAGAGGAGCTCGCGTCGCGTCACGAGTTCCTCCACGTGGTGCGCGGTCGAGGACAGATGATCGGCATCGAGTTCGGTCGTCCGACGTCGCGCGGCGCCCGACGTCGCTGGCGTTTGATCGAGGCGACGCGCACCGCGATGTTCACCCAGTCGCTCGTGGTCCCGCTCTTCCATCGGTACCGGATCCTGACCCAGGTGGCGGCCGACAACATCAACGTGATCAAGCTGCTGCCGCCGCTCATCGCCGGTGAAGCGGAGATCGACCTCTTCGTCGCGGCGCTCGACGAACTCTTGAGCGAAGCCGAACGAAGCGGCGCTTCGCTCGTCCAGTTCGGCGCCACGATGACCAAGGGAATATTGAGGCGAAGCCCCACGTCCAAGCGCGTGTCGGCCAGGTCGTGAGTTTCAAACTTAAGAAGGGCGACCGGGTGGTCGTCACCGGTGCGGCGGGCTTCATCGGTTCGGCCGTCGTACGGGCCTTGCTGACGCGAGGCGTCAACGTCGTGGCCTTCTTAGAACCCGGTGCGGCGACCTCAAATCTCGACGGCCTGGATGTGGAGCGTCGAGAGGTCGACATCACCAAGGAGTCTCAATTGGCGGGCGCCTTCGATGGCGCCAAATACTGCTTTCATCTCGCCGCAAAATTCGGGTTCTGGCCCAAGGATTCCAGACCGTTCTACGACGTCAACGTCCGGGGGAGTCAGAATGTCGTTCGGGCCGCAACCGACGCCGGCGTTGCGCGTATCGTCTTCACGTCAACCGTCGCGACGCTCGGGCTTTGGGAGACCAAAGAGGGACGACCATCGAATGAAGACGACGTCGCCGACATATCGCACCTCTACGGGAACTACAAGCAGACCAAGTACGTCGCCGAACACGAAGTGCTGCGCTTGGCGGCCCAGGGCGCCCCAGCCGTGCTGGTGTTGCCGACCATGCCGCACGGTCCCTTCGATCATCGACCGACGCCGTCCGGCAAGGTGGTGCTGGACTATTTGAACGGCCGGATGCCCGGCTTCGTGGACACCGCGATGAACGTGGCGCATGTGGATGACCTCGCCGCCGGTCACTTGCTGGCGCTCGAACGCGGACGTCAGGGCCGCAGCTACATCTGCGGCGGCGAGAACATCACCATGGCCCAGCTGCTGCGAACCCTCGCCGACGTGACCGGACTGCCCCCGGCCGAACGTCGATTCCCCTCGATCTTTCCGATGATCGCGGGACGCGTATCGAGCTTCATCGAGGGCGACGTGTTGGGTCGCGAGCCGAGAGTCTCCTTGGAGGCCGCGCAAATGGCGTCGACCACGATGACGTTCGACGACTCGAGGGCCCGAGCTGAAATCGGCTATTCGTCGCGCCCGCCGTCGCTTGCGCTCTTCGATTCCGCCAAGTGGTTCTTGCAAAACGGCTACGTCAGTGTCGACCGGGCTGGCATGATTTCGTGGCACCCGCCGCAAGGGTCCGACTGAAACGGTTCGTGTCGCGAAGGACGTCGGTCCGGCGATTCAGTTGAGGTTAAGTGTGACCTTCGGTGCGACCAACACGATCGTCTCGTTCCAACGGCTGAAGACGATCGTCCCCAAAGAGCCTTGGACGCTCTGGGTGACTTCGACGGGTAGCGGTCTCTTCGCGGTACTGAAATAGAGCGTCTCTTTGAACGAGGGTTCGAGGGTTGACTTGACGGAGATGCCCTTCAGGACGTCGACCTTCACACCGGCGAGGGTCGCGGCCGGGGCGACGGCCACGGACGAGGTCATCGTCACTTCGGACATACCGGTCGAGATCGTCAGACCCTGGGCGACCTGCGCGTAGTAGCCGCTGCTCTCGGGAATTCCAAACCACTGACCGCCCAGTTCGTTCGCGTTCGCTTGGGACAGTCCCATGTATCTGGTGAGAATCGTGGCGTCACCCTTGACGTAGAGCTTCCCCTTGATGAGTTCTGCGATGACGGAGTTGCTCGTACCGGACTGGGAGAGAGTTACGATCTGTCGCCCGGCGTTTCGACCGGCGTCAGTGACCTGCACGATTCGCAGGCCGGACATTGACGCGGTGGTGGTGACGCGTACCGAGAGTTCCGCGTTGGCGTCGGCCACGACTCGCTTCATCTGCTCGTACGGCGTCGATTTGGAAGTCGCACCTGAAGGGGTGCTCACTGAAGTGAAGATGGCCGCAGTGGCGAGAACCGAGAGCCATGGTCGAAACTTCATTGCGTCCTCTGGTAGTTATGGTCCTCACCTCGCGCTCAAGCGAGAACTCCTGCATCGTAAGCGATGCCCTACATACAACTGTCGCTCGAATCGGGACTTCGGTGTTCATCGCCGCGACGAACGTTAATTGAGTTGGCTTATTCGATGGCGCAAAAAGTCGCGTTCCACGTGATTCTCGGTCAGCATGGCCGCCTCTTCGAAAGCCTCGCGTGCTTCCGAGAACCGCTCGAGTCGCTCCAGACAGTCGCCACGAGCGGCGGCCAAGTAGGGATAGGTGCTGAGCTGTGGCTCAGCGCTCAACTCTTCGAGTGCCGCCAGTCCAACTGACGGACCTTCGGCGAAACTGAGGGCGACGGCACGATTCAGTGCGACGACGGGGGAGGGCCACGCCTCCAGCAACAAGTCGTAGAGTCCGACGATCTCCGCCCAGTCGGTCTCGTCCCAGTGCGAGGCACTGGAGTGGACGGCGGCGATAGCAGCCATCAAGGTGAAGCGTCCGGGCCGTCCGCGCCGGATCGAATCGCCGACGAGCGCCAGGCCTTCGTCGATGGAGTCACGATGCCACTTCGAACGGTCCTGATCGGCCAGCGCCAGGAACTCCCCACCGGAACCGACGCGAGCGCCTCGACGCGAATCGGTGAGCAGAATCAGCGCGAGCAGACTGGTCGCCTCGGCGTCGTCGGGCAACAGGTTGTGCAGCATGCGCGCGAGATCGAGCGCTCGTTCGACGAGGTCGACTTGGGAGAGGTTCTCGCCCACGGGGGACGTGTGACCGGTCGTGAAAAGTAGATGAATCACCAAGAGCACCGCATCGATTCGGCCGCGGAGTTCGGCCCGTTCGGGTACGCGATAGGGGATTCGAGCTACAGCGATCTTCTTCTTGGCTCGCGTTAGTCGGGCCGCCATCGCCGACTCCTTGATCAGGAACGCTTTGGCGACTTCGGTGGTGCTGAGTCCACAGAGCATGCGCAGCGCGAGCGCCACTTGCGTGTCGGTGGCGAGGCTCGGGTGACAGCAGGTGAAGATCAATCGAAGACGGTCGTCTTCGAATTCGCCGTCCGTGACGTCTTCTCCGCCGTCAGAATCGTCGGTGACGAGAAAACGCTGCGACCGAACGGCGACGTCGCGTCGTCGCCCGACGTCAATGGCGCGACGTCGCGCCACGGTGGTGAGCCAGGCGCCAGGATTCGCCGGAATACCCTCTTGACTCCAGGTCGCCAGAGCGCGGGCGAAGGCGTCTTGCACGCACTCCTCGGCGAGGTCGAAATCCCGAGCGATTCGAATCGTGGCCGCCAGCACGAACGCCCACTCTTGACGGTGGGCGTTCGCGACGGCGGCCGAAACGGCCGGACTTTGGTTCCCGAAGTTGATGTTCAGCTCATGTCTCGAATCGGACGAACTTCGATACCACCAAAGGGTGCCGGGATGTCCTTGGCGATGGCGATCGCCGCGTCGAGGTCGGCGGCCTCCACCACGTAGTAACCGCCGATGGCTTCCTTCGTCTCGGCGAAAGGACCGTCGGTGGTGACCGACGCGCCCGAGGCGTTGGTCCGAATCGAGGTCGCCGTCGTCGTGGGCTCCAGAGCGTTGCCACCCCGAAGTGCGGCGCCGTGCTTCTCACCGAACTTGTTGTGTCCGTCCATGATTTTCTTCGAGAAGTCTTCGTCCGTGCCGGCCCACGACTCCTCGTTTGAGTAAATAAGAACTAAGTATTCCGCCATAACTGCTCCCTCCGGTGAGGCTCCCATTGAACCTCTCACCATGAACGACGCGGTGACTCGTGTCGAATCGACAATAACTTTCTAGACGACGAGGAATTTCTGTGCCCGAAACCTTCGGTCGGCCCCTTTCTAACTGATTCCGACAACGACGGGTCACCTTAAGGTTGGTCGAACGCGTCTCGGACGCGAGATTGGACCCAAAAATGGCCTCGAAGAAGTGGACGCAGAACGATCTACCCGATCTCTCCGGGCGGACCTTTGTCGTCACTGGCGCCTCGAGCGGCATCGGCCTCGTCACGGCTCGCGAACTCTGCGCCCACGGCGCTCGGGTGATCCTGGCCGTTCGAGACGTCGAAAAAGGTCGCGCGGTCGCCAAAGACTTCGTCGGCTCCTACGAGGTCCGCGCGCTCAACCTGGCCGATTTGGAATCGATTCGGACCTTCGCCGCCGAGTTGACCGGTGACCTCGACGTCTTGATCAACAACGCGGGCATCATGATGGCGCCGGCCTTTCGCACGATTGACGGCTTCGAACTTCATATAGGCACGAACCACCTGGGACCGTTCGCGCTGACGAACCGGCTGTTGCCCTTCATCACCGACCGCGTGGTCACGGTGTCGTCAATCCTGCATCGGCGAGGAATGATCCACTTAGACGACCTCCACTTCGATTCGCGGCCCTACGTCGCCATGACGGCCTATCAGGACTCGAAGCTGGCCAATCTCTTGTTTACGCTCGAGTTGCAACGACGCCTCAGCGAGAGCGGGAGCGCTGTGCGTGCCGTGGCGGCCCATCCGGGGATTGCCAGGACGAATCTGGTGGCTCACGTCGGTGGCGTTAATGGTTTCGTGAACTCACTCTCGCAGCGCCTTTGCAATGACGCGCAGAAGGGCGCCCTACCCACGCTCTTCGCTGCGACCCAGGACATTCCCGGTGGCAGTTACGTCGGTCCGAACGGGATCGGACACTTACGGGGATATCCGATCGTCCACGCCACGTCACGGCGGGCGATGGATACGGCCATGGCGCGACGCTTATGGGACGTCTCGGCCGAACTGACCGATACCGGTCGCTGACCGGCGCGACACCAGAAACCGGTCGTTGGTGTCGCGACCGGAGTACGCCTTGTCAGCGCGGATGTAGTGTTCCATTTGTCATTTCGTTCATTGAGATTTGAGCCACAACTTGTATGGTTTTCTCCATTCGCGTTCACCCCGGTCGGGGAGAGAGGGCGAATGGACGTCCGTAGTCGCAGTTCCGACCAGTCTTCGAAGTCAGCAACCTTTGCCAACTTATGGTCCTAGCAAGGGAGGGCCATATGACGCTTAGAAGAACCGTGATCGGCATTGGCCTCGCGGCGATGGCCTTCGGAATCTGGGCGCTCGCTCGAACACACTCCCGGGTCGGGAACTGCACGGTGACCAATGGCCTGGGCGCGACGCACTCGAGCATCGACACGACGTGCGTGCAAACGCTGATGGCGTACTCCTTAGGTTTCGTCTTCGTCGCCTCCGGTCTGATCCTCGCCGTGATCGCCTTCACCATGATCGCCAAGCAACAGCGCTACGACCTCCATAGCGAGTTGAAGGCGGTGCCTCGAACGTGGGCCAAGCGCAACTACGTGGCGACCAGCGACGGCTTGGAAGAATCGGACTCCGGGTCGCCAACGATCTACACGATCAATACGGACTGAAGCCGTCAGTTCGGATCCCTCCACGGGGTCGCGTCGGGCTCCACCGCTGCCGCCAACGCGGTGTTTTCGGACCCCTGGGAGAATTCGACTCGCACGCTTTCGTTCACTGAGCGCTGGCTCTGCAGGGCGAGGGCGGTCAAGACCGCCTCGTCGGCCGGGGTGAACGGTGGTGTGAGGCTCCTCGGGTACAGACGTCGCGCCCGCACGACGTTGATCTCGGCCGCGACCAACGTGATCTCGGCCGCGAGATAGAGGAAGAACACCAGTCCCAAGATGCTGGCGAAGTAGCCGTAGAGCTGACTGGCGTGGCGCAGTTCGTGACCGACGAGCCACGTGCCGAGATACTGAAGCACGCTCCATCCGACGGAGGCGATGACCGCGCCGGTGAGCAGTGTCTTGGTGGCGATCGAATTCGGTGTGAGTATGCGAAAACCCAGTAAGAACAGGGCGGCGTTGACGCCCAAACCGACGATGATCGCCAGCACCTGGAACCAGACGGCGTGCGCGTCAAAGGTGACGATCCCCGCCAAGGCGGTGGAGAGCACCACGTCGAGCACCAAGACCCCGAGGAACTCCACGCTTCGACCGATTCGTCGCACGAAGTGCGGACGGTGGAGTTGCGGGACGTTCCACACGTCGGCCATGGCGCGCTGTCCGGCTTTGGTGACCCCGATCGAACCCCAAAAGAGACCCAGCAGTCCGACGGCTAGTCCCAGACCCTTTTCACGGAGCTGGGAGATTCCGTCGTGGCCGTCGAGCTGCTTGCCGACCACTGGGAACTGGGAGAGCGCGGAATGAATCACCCGATGCTGCAGCGCGGCGTCGTGACTGAAGAGCAGCCCGAGCAGGGTGAAGAGGACCAAGAGGAGAGGGAAGACCGAGAGCACGCCGTAGTAGGCGAGCAGGGCCGCCAACGACGGGCCGCGGTCTTCGATGTATTTCTTCGCGACGCCGATGACGAAGGCGGCCGACGAATGACCTTGTTGAAAGTCATCAAATCGACGAACGAGTTTCTTGATCCGGACCGTCCCTTCGTCGCGACGCCCTCAAACCTAATGGAAGCCTCGAAAGTCGAAGATATGTCGTCGCTCTCAGGCCGTCAGGGAATCGGAACATCACTGAACTTATGATGGGCCCATGACGATCGATCTCGTCCCGATTCCCGAAGAGTTGCCGGACGTCTTACCCACCGAGCGCCTCCTCGTCAACGGCATGGCGATTCCCGAACTGCGAAAGGACTATCGCCACATCGAGAACTGGCGCAACGTCCGCGCGGTGACGTTGGTCTGGCTCTGGACCGCGCTTCTGGCTTACTGCGGTGTGCGCTTCGGCCCGTTCGCGGCGCTGGCCGTCTTCCTTCTGATGGGACCAATGCACGCACGTTTCGCGATCCTGATGCACGAGTCGGCCCACAAGCTTTTGTTCACCAACAAACGAGCCAATGACTTCGTGGGCAAGTGGTTCATCGCCTACCCGGCGATGGTGCCGATCTCGATCTACCGACGGGCCCACTTCGCCCATCACCGCGAGGAGTTCGGTCCCGAAGAGCCCGACATGGCCTTTTACAGCGGTTATCCCTGCGAGCCCAGTGACCTTCGACGCCGACTGCTTCGCGACGTCGTCGGCATCTCGGGCTACAAGAACTTCAAGACCATTGTCATGGCGACGGCGAAATCTCCGAGTCGGGCCATCGCCTCGTCGATCCTGGCGGTGCAGGTTGTCATGTTCGGACTGTTCTGGCTGGGCACCGGGGCGTGGTGGTCGTATTTACTCTTCTGGTGGCTGCCGTGGATGACTCAGTGGCGGGTGCTGAACCGACTGCGCGCGATCGCCGAACACGGCGGCATGCTGAAGAGCGACGACCGCCGTCTCACCACCCACAACGTGCGCCAGCACTGGCTCGCGCGGATCTGGTTCGTGCCGTACAACACCGGCTGGCACCTGGCCCACCACGTCGACATGGGCGTGCCGTGGCACAACCTGCCGGCGTACCACCGAGAACTCCAGTCGGCCGGTTACGTGACGGCCGAGATCACGTTCGAGAATTACTTCCAACTCTGGCGCAGCGCCACGGCGTTGGCCCGATCCTCGCGGTCCTGATACCGACGTTCGCGGTCGGAAGTTCGCAATTCAAGACTTGTCTGAAAGGACGTCACTGCCATCCAGTAAGAATGTTCGAACCGACGACATAAAGGGGTGTAAGTGGGAGAGATTTCCAAATTAGGTGCCGTATCGCTGAGCTGTCCCGACCCGCACGCGTTGGCGCTCTTCTATTCGGCGCTGCTCGAGAAAGAGATCACCTTTGAGTCCGACGATTTCTCGGCGATCCAGCTGGACAACCTCTGGCTCTCGATGCAGCGCGTCGCGGACTTCAAGCCCTCGACGTGGCCGACCAACGAGACGCCGTCACACACTCACCTGGACTTTTCCGTCTCCGACCTCGACGCGGGCCAAGCGGCCGCTATCGCCGTGGGCGCCACCTTGGCACCCGACCAGCCGGAACCTGAGCGGTGGCGAGTCCTGCTCGACCCGGCGGGACACCCGTTCTGCGTCACCACGCTCATTCCTGACTAACCTCACGCAACTCGAAAAGCTCAAAACGGCGGCGTTGATTACCGAGGCTCTGTGCCACGGGAAGAAATCGAAAATTCCGCGAACCTTTCCCAAGGTTCCGGAGTCTCTACCTATGTGCACAGAAATTTGGAGACGCGACGTCACCAGAAGGTCACTTAAGTGAGTGACGCAGTCGACGTCGACGAACTTCGAACCTGGCTCGAGGACGGCTACGCGAGTTCCGTTCGGACCGCGTACCTGATCCTGGGGAATCGACCCGACGCCGAGGACGCCGTTCAGGAATCGTTCCTGCGCGCGTGGAAGTTCCGTGATTCCTTGGTGACGGGATCGAGTTTCAAGCCCTGGCTCTACCGCGTGGTCGTGAATACCTGCAACTCCAAGTTACGCAAGGAGATTCCTCATCGACATCGTCGTCGGCCCGACGACGATCTGGACGAGGTGGCCGAGATCGACGACCGCACGGCCCATATCGCGGTAACCAACGACGTGATGACGGCGTTGAAGGACCTTCCGGCGCACCTGCGCATCGTCATCGTGCTCCGCTACTACGCCGATCTCAACGAGCACGACATCGCCAACGTCATCGGCCGCCAACCCGGGACCGTCAAGTCGCGTCTCAATGAAGCGCGCCGTCGCCTCGCTCTTCATCCGGCCCTTCAGTCCGAAGCGCCGAGTCCCATCAATGCTCGTAAGGAGAGTCAGTCATGACCACGTTTGACGAAGAGAAGTTGCAGCGCGCCCTTCGCGAGACCGCCGATGGATTCGCGATCTCCGAGGGCGCCGTGGACCTGATTCTGGACGAGGCCCGAGAATCGCCCGGATCCGAAAAGCAAACACGGATCCGCTCTCTCGTGGAACGCACCGGCCGAGTTCGATCGAGCGTGATGGCCGCCGCCGCGTGCGTCGTGGTCTTGGCGGTCGCCGTACCCCTTTTCAACGCCGAAGGGCCAGCGACGGCGATTAAAGCGCCCCACGTTGTTCACGGTGCCGCCGCGCCGTACGGCGCGTTGCTCCCTCCATCGGAATCGTCACTTCAGGGATTGACTGCTACAGGACTAACCGTTCAAGGAACAGTTTCGAATACGTCAGCCACTACTACTAAGACTGTCGGGAAAACGGGCGCGAACGCCAGCGAAGCGTCGTTGGTCACCTCGCTGCGAGTGGAGGAGGTCGGAACCATTCAATTGACCGTCCGCGACCAGAAGTTCCAGACCACGCTGACGCAACTGACCGACTTTGCCACCACCGACGGGGGATTCGTCGCCAGCACGCAGTCCCACATCGACACCAAGGCGTCCCACTCCTTCTCAACCGGCACCATCGTCCTTCAGGTTCCTGAGCACAATTTCACGATGCTCGTCGATCAAGTGCGCCACGCCGGATTCGCGACGTCGGTGGTCACCTCCGCTAATGACGTCACCGGCCAGTACGTGGATCTGCAAGCACGAATCAGCGCGTTGCAGGTGAGTCGCACGCAGTACCTGAAGATCATGTCGCGGACCAATTCCATTGGCGGCATCCTCGCGGTGCAGGAACAGCTGGACTCCATCCAAAGCCAGATCGAGCAGTACCAGGCGCAGTTGAACCTGCTCAATAGCGAAACGACCTACGCCACATTGACGGTCTCACTGAGTGAATCCGGACATTCAGTTGTCGCGCACAAGCACCCGGCCACGGGTGTGGACAAGGCGTGGCACGAATCCCTCCACGGCTTCGCCGCCGGATTCGAATGGTTGATCCGAATCGCCGGTCCGCTGCTGTTCGCGCTGCTGGTGCTCGCCGCACTATTGGCCCTTGGTCGACTGATGTGGCGCGCGACCGAACGTCGACGCAGTCGGCTCAACTGAGGAGAGCACCGGTCCGATTCGCGGCTCCATTTCGACGTCGGATCGTCGAACCTGGAGTGGAGGTGGCGCTACCATCGCGTCATGTCCGGAGTGACACCCCATCAACGGCCGACGCGCGAAGGCGAGATCGCCACGGAAATGGTGCGAGGGATCTGCATGGATCTACCGCTCGTCGTCGAACGTCTGAGTCATGGCGAGGCCTCGTGGTTCATCGATGACAAGAAGAACTTCGTGGCTATGTCCGATCATCACCACGACGAACGGGTCTCGGTGACGTTCGCCGCAGGGGCCGGGGTGCAGGAATCACTGATCGAAGAGGACGCGGAGCGGTTCTATCGACCTCCCTACGTCGGAGGGCGCGGTTGGGTTGGCGCTTATCTCGACGGCCACGAAGAATGGAATTCGCCGCATTGGGACATCCTGGGTGACTTGATCGTCGAGGCATGGATGCTTATCGCGCCTCCCAAGATCCGCCTCTTGCTCTATCCCCAGTCCTAAGACCAGAGCACCACCCGGCGTCAGGTGGAGCGACGTTTCCCCTCGGCGACGTAGTGGCGCTCCCCGCCGGTGTCGAGCCAGACGCGCATGACGCGGTTGGTCGAAGGGTCATTGAAGAGTTCCTCGGTTCGGCGCCAGTCTGGGTTCGGCCTGTCGGACTCGCCGTGGCGACGCAAAGCAACGCTGAGGACGAAGCACACGGCCAGGACCACCAGGATTACGACGAAGACCGGATTCACACGGGCGGCGCAGACTTTCGGAAGGTGACCACCGTGCCGTAGGCGACGATCTCGGTCAGGGACTGTCCGACCTCGGAGGAGTCGAAGCGCATCGAGATGATCCCTTCGCCGCCGATCAGCTGGGCGTTCTCGATCATCCGGTCGAGGGCGTGACGGCGACTGTCCTCGACCAATCGGGTGTACTGCTTCACTTCTCCGCCGGCGAGCGATTTGAACCCGGCGCCGATGTTGCGGGCGATGCCCATGGAGCGCACTACCACGCCAAAGACCATGCCGAGGCTGTGGTCGATGTCGCGGTCGGGAAACACGAGCGCGGTCGTGATGGGGAACTGCGAACCACCGGCTTCGCCGTAGTGCGGCGATTGATCGGACATAGTGTCACTCGAATCTGCAGGACCGAAAACCATTATTCGGACTCTACCCCAGGCTTTCCGAATGCAGAAATGACGTGTGCCGTCTCTCAACCAAGATTGCGTGACGTTGCTACTGCGTAGCATGGTCACGAATCGACCGCGGGAGGATGACGGATGGAACTGCGAGTGTTCACTGAACCGCAACAGGGCGCGACCTACGACGACTTGTTGCAAGTCGCGCTGGAAGCGGAGCGACTGGGCTTTGGCGCCTTCTTTCGCTCCGACCATTACCTGCACATGGGGGCGGTCTCGGGACTTCCGGGGCCGACCGATGCGTGGATCACGCTCGCCGGTTTGGCTCGAGAGACGACCAGCATTCGACTGGGCACGCTGATGAGCGCAGCGACGTTTCGTTTACCTGGACCATTAGCGATTTCGGTCGCGCAGGTCGACGCGATGAGTGGCGGCCGGGTGGAATTGGGCATCGGCACTGGTTGGTTCGCCGACGAGCACGCCGCGTACGGCATCGAGTTTCCGCCTCTGGGGGAGCGATTCGAGCGACTCAGCGAGCAGTTGGAGATCATTACCGGCCTTTGGGAGACGCCCATCGGCGACACCTTCTCGTTCCAGGGCAAGCACTACCAAGTGACGAATAGTCCGGCCTTGCCCAAGCCGGTTCAGAGTCCTCGACCTCCGGTGTTGATCGGTGGGGGCGGGAAGGTTCGAACTCCACAACTGGCCGCGCGATTCGCCCAAGAGTTCAACATGCCCTTCAATAGTCTCGAGGAGACGTCGTCTCAATTCGAGCGAGTTCGAGAAGCCTGTCAGCGCTCCGGTCGAGGCCGCGACTCCATTATTTTGTCGGCTGCGCAGGTTCTCTGCTTGGGCGAGAGTGAATCGGAGATCGAACGTCGAGCCCTGCGAATCGGTCGAGAGGTCGCAGAGCTTCGAGCGAATGGTCTCGCGGGGACCGTGGATGAAGTCGTCGAAAAGATTCAGTCATTCGCCAACGCCGGTGCGCGACGGATGTATCTCCAGGTCCTCGATCTGTCCGACCTGGACCATTTGCGTTTGGTCGCCGAACAAGTTGCGCCACGGGTGAAATAGCCACGCATCTCGACAACGCCGACCTAGTAACTGCGTCGAAGGGGCTTTTTGTCTACGAAATGACCACACGATGGTGAATCAAAAAGTTGCGGGCTCTCGATCTGACGACTGGCCCTTCACGTGAGAGATGGCCAACACCACAAATACCGCAACCGGAGCGATGAACGGACCGATGGTGAAAGCCCCCAGAACCACGAGCATCGCCAGAAGGCCAAAGATGATCCATACGAGAACTCCGACGCCGGGTTTTTGCAAACGCCGGCGGCGCGACAGCGCGAGCGCCACAACTACGACGCCGACGAAGGGAATCAGCAATACGGCGAGCACCTTGAGGCCATTCTCTTGGATCAGCGTCAGTCCCGGACCGTTCGACGAGGAGTAACTAGTGACCAAGAAACCGGCGGCGACGAGTCCTAGGCTCCACAGCGCCGCTAGCCCTAGCCAGAGCGCGGTCCATCCGTCGAGTCGCCGAGAATCGATACGAGCCATAAGCACAACCTAAGGTGCTTTCGAACGGTAGATAGCTCGACTTACTCCGTGGTGTCGACGATAAGCACGGAACAGGCCGCGCCGTGGGCCACCGAATTGGGAACGCTTCCGAGAACCCGGCGCACGCCCTTCATTCCTCGGTTACCGACCACGATCAGGTCGGCCCCTACTTCGTCGGCTTTGGCTATCAAAATGTCGGCCGCGTTGCCCTTGGCCCCATGGAGGACCGGCTCGACGCCGTGCTTTTTGGCAATGAAAGAGAGTGTTTGCAGAAGGGCTCGGCCGTCGTCTTCGTTGATGACGTTCTTGAACTCGTGGGTATCGCCGCCGCCAACGATTGACAACTGTTCGAAGGCCGTGACGATGTGCAAGGTGACTTTGGACATCGCACATATTTCTCAGGCGGCCTCGACCGCGCGGCGCGCCGTCTCTGAATCATCGGCCCCTACCAAGATGACGTCGAACATTCAAGCTCCTCCGGTTGTTGCGTGGAATTCGAAGTGGATCCCCACCTCCGCACGAAGAATCGTTGGTGACGACCGCTGTGCGCTCTGGAGCATTGCTGCATTTCGAGACGTTCGAAAACGTCACTACCCCGAATGAAATCAATCCGCGCCGGAGAGACCGGCCTCTTCGAGCCACTTCCAGTGCGTCCGCCCGTGATCGGCGTTAGTGCCCAAGACCGCGCCGACCGTGCCGTCGGCCCACGGTGCGCCGGGAAGAACTTCTTCGAGCTGCGCGTCGCTTAATTCGGCCAAGAGCCGCAACGTCGCGCCTCGCGCCGCGGCCGTGAGCGCCACGACTTCGCTAAAGGAGTCGTCGTGGTGGGTGACTTGCCACTCCTCAGTCTGGGCGTGCACGATGGCCATGATCTGATCCCGGGCGCGGGGCTGTCCGAGGTCGTCGTTCAAGAGTCCGACTGGATTCGCGCTACCGGCGAAGTGCCGTTTCACCATGGCGTTAAAACTTCCCTCGATCAGCGCCTGGTGGGCGAAGTGGTCGAGCGGGGTCCACCGATTTTCGGGATCGTGCTCGCTCGTGGTGAGCGGTCGCCGCAACTGGTCATCGCTGAGCGCCTCGAACTTCGCGAGCAGCCAGTTTCGACCTTCGTTGAGCTTGGCCTCGATCTCGACTCGGTTCACAGCGCCCCCTTTGGTGGTGCCCACCGTAGAGCACGGGGAAGGGTCAGCATACAAAAAGGGTAAGTACTTGCTTGCTGGCAAGCAAGTACCAGTTATACTGGTTGCATGTCTGACGCCTCGAGAGAACCGACCGAGAAGGAGCGACAGCTCGCCGAGCACCTGCGCGTCGTCCTCGGGCGACTCAATCGGAGCCTTCGACTCACGCAGGCGCAGAAGGATCTGTCCTCCAGCCAACGTGAAGTGCTGATGGCGATTGCGCGCTGCGATTCGCTTCGACTTTCCGATCTAGCCCGTGAAGAAGGCCTCAACCCGACGATGTTGTCGCGCATCATCGCAAAACTCGAGGCGGCCGGGATGGTCACTCGAAACAGTGATCCCGATGACGCTCGCGTCGTCCACGTGTCGGCGACGCCGAAAGGGATAGCGCTGCGCGAGAGGATTCGCGGGGAACGAACCAACGCGCTGCTGTACGCCCTTCGAAGCCTCTCCAAGGAAGAGAAGCTGGCGCTGAGTGCCGCCACGCCGGCGCTCGAGGCCGTCGTCGCCACGCTTCGGGAGCGCGACGAATGAACGTCAAAGTATCGGCGCGACGCACGTTCTCGTCACTCTCCAACCGCAACTATCGCAAGTACTTCTTCGGCCAAACGACCTCGTTGATCGGCACCTGGATGCAGATGACCGCCCAGTCGTGGCTCGTCTTCACGTTGACCCACTCAGCCACGGACATCGGCTTCGTCGTGGCTCTCCAGACGCTTCCCGTCCTCCTCCTCGGTCCTTACGGGGGAGTGGTGGCCGACCGCGTCGACAAGCGACGACTGATGATCGTCTTGCAGTCGTTGATGGGCGTTCAGGCCGCGATTCTTGCCGTGCTGTCGCTTACCCACGTCGTCACGTATCTCGACGTCTGCATCTTGGCGATCGTGTTGGGACTCAACAACGCCTTCGAGAACCCGTCGCGCCAGTCCTTCATGATGGAGATGGTCGGACCGAAGGACCTGCGCAACGCCGTCAGTCTGAACTCGACCATGAACAACGTGGCGCGCGCCGTCGGCCCGGCCATCGCGGGCATCCTTATCGCCTCTTTTGGTGAAGGGTGGTGCTTCGCGATCAACGCGGTGAGCTTCGTCGCGGTCGTGTTTTCGCTCATGATTATGGACCTTTCAATACTCACTCCCAGCGTCCCCACCGAACGCGCCAAAGGACAGTTACGCGAAGGCTTCCGCTACATCGCCGCGACGCCGAAGCTGTTGTACCCACTGATCATGATGGCGCTCGTCGGAATGTTGGCCTACGAGTTCCAGGTGACGTTGCCCATTGTGGCCGGCCGGGTCTTTCACGGCAACGCCGAGACCTACGGCGTCCTGATGGCCTCGATGGGAGTGGGCGCGGTCATCGGCGGACTCTGGACTGCGTCCAAAGGGAAGACCGGCACCCGAGCGATTACCCGCGCCGCCCTTTTCTTTGGGGTGTTCATCACTTTGGCAGCACTTTCACCCAAGATCGGCATTGAATTCTTCGCGCTCGCCCTCGTTGGCTTCACGAGCGTTGCCTTCCTTTCCATGACGAACTCGACGCTGCAACTGGAAACCGACCCTCAGATGCGTGGACGAGTGATGGCGCTCTGGGCGGTTGCCTTCATGGGAACCACGCCCATTGGCGGTCCACTCATCGGCTGGATCACCAGCGAAACCAATGCTCGCGTGGGTCTCGGCGTGGGGGCGGCGTCGTGCTTTGTTGCCGCCGGAATTGGCTGGCTTACCATACGACACTTTCGCGCTAGCGCAGCGATATCGACTTCAGTGGTCAGTGAGACGATTGCGAACGATCCGCTCGTGGTGGACTGACTCAGCGACCGACGACCATCAGATCGAGGAGCGCCTCCTTGATCGCGGGTCGACTGGCGAAGACGAGTAGGAGTGCCGCCTCTCGGCTAGTGCGCTCGGCGATGTCTCCCGAGATTGCGGACCGGCTGCCACGCGATACTGCGAGTACGTGAGCGGCGCGCACTGCGAGCTCCGTCGCCCGAGCGCGGGTGACCGCGATATCAGTGGTTTCGTACGCGTCGAGGTCGTCTCGACATCGACGCAACTCATCGTCGAGCGATGTCGGTCCGAGCAGTTCACAACATCGACGAATGACACCGAGGGCGAGTGAGCCATTGACGCGCAGTCCTTCTGGTCGCTCGAGTCCCGGTGCAAACGGCTGGCTTCCCACGTAACAAGTGGGCGGCACGCTCTCGATCAAGTCCTCGGGCGGCACGGTGCAGGGCTCGGTGCCGTTCACCGCCACCGGCTCCGGGGAGCTCTCGCTCTCGCCCTCGCCGCTGGCCTTAGGCGACGTGCCCCAGAACAAGTACGGCCAACCGGTGATGGTGACCGTGACCAACCTGACCACCGGGTCGATCACCGT